>ENA-UOWO01004485-UOWO01004485.1-activated-sludge-metagenome-genome-assembly--contig:-NODE-4485-length-15409-cov-5.855998_pt1 | contig 15409 bp, 17 predicted proteins | sample MGYA00238148_ERZ761564 | MGnify/ENA primary metagenome ERZ761564 (study PRJEB28885, sample SAMN05720194) | activated sludge metagenome | isolation source: Anaerobic digester | place: USA...
TCTCCCTCGTCGCCATTGCAGATGATGTATTTTTCATCGGACTTTTCGTCGTGGACCATCTGCCATTTGATGTGGGTGGGAAATCCTCCGCCGCCGCGTCCCCGCAAGCCTGACTTCTTCACGACGTCGATGGTCTTTTGCGGATCGAGTTCGGTCAGGGCTTTGCCGAGGGCTTCGTAACCGCCGGTGGCGATGTATTCCTCCAGGCTTTCGGGATCGATGTAGCCGCAATTGGAAAGCGCCACCTTGACCTGTTTCTGGTAAAAGGGCACTTCCTTCTGGGCTGCGATGACCTTCTCCTCGTCCTGCAGCATCAGGCGCTGGACGGGACGGCCCTTGACAAAATGCTCAGAGACGATCTCGTCCACGTCTTCGATCCGGACGGCCTTGTAGAAAATCCCTTCCGGATAGACCACCATCACGGGTCCGTAGTCGCAAGGACCCATGCAGCCGGTCTCGATGATGTTGATCTCCTGGGAGATCCCTTTCTCAGCGAGCAGGGCGTGGAAGCGGTCCTTGATCTTAAAAGCGCCTGCTGATACGCAGCCGGAGCCGCAGCAGATCAGCAGGTCGATTCTTTTGAGAGACATGAGCAATCCTCCAATCAGTCGCCGGTTGCGACTACGTAATCGGAGACCACTCTGCCATTGACGATGTGTTCGACAACCACCTTTTTCACCTTTTCGGGGTTCATGTTCCCGTAGGTGACTTTCGGTTTGCCTTCTTCGATCAGGTCGACCACCGGCTCCATCGAGGAGAGGCCTTTTTCGCCGGTTTGGGTGACCAGGACGTCCGTCAGGTTGCGGTTGGAAATTTCTTCCAGAAAGGTCTTCATGACTTCACGCGCGCCCATGGCGATACCGGATGTTCCCATCCCCACCACGATCTTGATGCGTACGTTGCCGCCACGAAGTTTCATCTCTTCCTGGGCTTTTTCACGGATTTTTTTGAGGTCTGCCAGAGTTTTCATCAGACATTCTCCATGTTAGTATTTTGTATTCCTTCATTCAAACTTTGGTCGATGTATTCGATCACGTCGGGGTAGGTGAGCGGGATATCGCCCAACTCCTCTTTGATGGCGGCGGTCTCGAAATGAAACGACTGCTCCCTGGCCAGGTCACGGTAGTAGAGGATGACGCTGAAATCAACCTCCGGATGCCCGACGATGGCTCCCAGGAGCGTGGCTTTGAGGTTTCCCAGGGGCATGCGGTCGATGTGGTCCAGTTCGAAATCCACGGTCAGGACCGTGCCGAAACCGGGCTCGCTGGCCATCTGGAAACTGCCGTTGCTCAGTTCCGCGTTTTGCTTGAAAAGCGGGATACCCAGCCCGACCTTCTTCACTCGTTCACCTTTGCTGGTATAAAAAGGATCCTGGGCCATGGCCAGTGTTTCAGTGTCCATTCCCGTGCCGTCGTCTTCCACAATGATACGCAGGCGGTTTTCGGCCGAGAGGTTCATCACGCGGATCTTGACGTGCCGGGCCTGGGCGCGGACGGAGTTTTCGATGATATCCAGTAGATGCAGGGAAATATCTTGCATGTCAACTGAAGATCATTCGTAACGCTTGAGGATTTCGGACATCTTTTCGCGCGTTTCCACGCGGCCGAAAGTCTCCTCGCCGATCACGAAGACCGGGGCCAGTGAACAGGCTCCGACACAACGCACGGCGCTGACTGTGAAACGTCCGTCCGGTGTGGTTTCGCCGACCTTCACGCCCAATTCCTCCTCGATCATTTGCGCCAGCCGGGGCGCGCCTTTGACGTAGCAAGCAGTTCCCAGGCAGAGGTTGAGGGTGTATTTGCCCCGAGGCTTCATGGTAAAGAAGTTGTAAAATGTGACCACACCGTAGATCTTGCTGGCGGGGACGTCCATTTCCCGGGCGATGAATTCCTGCACTTCGACGGGCAGGTAGCCAAAAATCTCCTGGGCGCTGCGCAGGATCTCGATAAGGGGGTTGCGCTCCCCCTTGTGCTGGTCGATCACGGCTTTCAGCTTGTCGTACAGCAGGTTGTTTTGCTGCGAGTCGGGAGTCATTACTCCTCCTGTTTATCTATTTTTTATACAATTATCTTACGTGTGCCGGTTCCCTGCGCGGCACTGGCCAGTTCAGCCGCAGTCGGCGCGGAAACCAGGATCCGGCTCACTCCTGAACCGACATCGTTCAGGTAATGAGCGTCGGAAGCGCGCAGGAACGCCCTGCCGGAAAGGCCGGCGTGGCCTTGCAGCCAGGCATCCAGATCCAGTTTGGCGGTGATCCCCAGAAGGTCGAAATCCGGCTCTGCGGGAATGAAACCCAATTGTCCCAGGATGCTGTTCGCCTCGGCGTCGATGTGGGCGGGAACGCAGTATCCTCCGTGTTTCCGGGCTCTTTCCACAGCTGTGTTCAGATCCCAGACGGAGGAGTTCATCAGCGCTTTTTGTTCCATTCCCAAAATGTTCTCATTTTCGTCAATGATAACTTGATCCCCGAAAAAGGCGGGGTCGTTTTCCACCGCCAGCAGCGAGTCGTAGAGTTCTTTGCCGAAATCCCGCGCCGCGGCGGGGTCGTCGAAATAGACCAGCAGGTGTATCTCTTCGGCCGTCTGGATTTCCGCGCCCCAGGTAAAATGTATCCCGGCGCGTTTGGCTACTGCCTCGTAGGCGGGGCAATTGGCAAAGCTGTTATGGTCCGTGATCGCCATCCAGTCGATCCCGCACTGTTTGATCCGCGCGCTCAGGTCCCGGGGCGACATTTCCAGTCCGCCGCAGGGGGAAAGCACCGAATGGATGTGCAGGTCGGCGGTAAACCATTGCATCGGGCTTCAGCGGTTCAGCAGTTTGTAGAGAATCCCGGCCAGGCTGAAGGTGTCCAGTTCGCTGGAGACGAGGCAGATCCCTTCGGCTGTCGCTTTGGCGATGACGGCGTCTTCCGGGATGTTGCCCTTGGCAAACAAGATCGCCGGAACCCCGGTCATGGAGGCCACCGCGACGGTGTTCAGGTGTTTCATGATGGTGATCCAGATCTGTCCGGGCCGGGCGGAACCCATCACGTCGCTGAGCATGTCGCAGACGTAGCCGCCGGTGATTTCGATCTCGCTGGGATCGAGTTCGGGCGTGTGGTTGGTCCCTGCGATCTCCTTCAAGAACTTAGTCAGTTTGATCATTTATCTGCTTCCTGAGTGGTGTTTTCTTCGTTTTCGGCATCCTCTTCGCGGCTGTGGCGCTTGAGCAGCACCACGCAGTCGTCGATGGAGGCTTTGCCCAGCACGATGTCCTCAGCCAGAGCGTAGCAGCTGGGGGAGCCGCAGGCGCTGCAATTGAGGCCGGGCAGGGTGGTCAAAATTTCGTTGATCTGTTTCATCTTGACGATGGCGGTCTTGATGTCCTTGTCCAGTTCCATGATCGGCCTGGCCGCCAGCGGCGCGACGTCGAACTCGCCCGTGTCGTAGAGTTCCTTGAGGTCGGTCACGTCGATCTCTGTGTCCTTGCCTTCCTTGATCATCTTCTTGATGCGGCTCATCGCCACGAAGGGATTTTCGACGTTGAAGCAGCCGCCCACGCAGCCGTTGGTGCAACTGCGCAGGACGATGTAGTCGTATTGGTCCAGATAGTGGTCTTCCACGCGGGAAAGGATCTCCATGATGTTTTCCACGCCGTTGACCGAGAGGGCGCGGATGTCCTCGCAATCGACCAATTCGGCCTGTACGCCGGAAAGCGCCCAAGTCAGGCCTTTGGGATAAGTTTCTATCTGAGGCGGATGGTTTTGCAGGTTTTTGATGTGTTCGCGCACTTTCCCGTAGATCATACCGATGGAAAAAGCTCCGTCCTGCAAATGCTTGTAAGCCCCTTCGGGCTGGTGGACAGCCGTCACATGCGCCGGGCAGGGCACGATGAGGAAGATCCCGATCTCGTTTTCCGCCAGGCCTTTTTCCGCCTTGATCTTTTCCCGCAAATAGCGGGTCAGGATGCTCATCGGCGCTTCCAGATGGAAAAGGTTGGGCAACAGCGAGGGATATTTCAGCTGGATCAGGCGCACCACGGTCGGGCAGTTGCTGGACAGGATCGGCCGTTTGTCGCGGTTGGCGCGGATGTAATCGCGGATCATGCTGATCATGAAATCCGTCACCATCGCCTCTTCCTGCACGTCGTCGAAGCCCAGTTCATAAAGCGCCTGCTTGGCCACACCGTAGGAAATGTCCTCGGTGAACTGGCCAAAATAGGAGGTGGAGATAATTGCTACTTTGTATTTGAAATTGTGGAGCACGTCCAGCGGGTCGCTGCGCGGGATGATAGCGTGGAATTTACAGGCCTCGACGCAATTTCCGCAGTCCACGCAACGGCTGGGTTCGATGTAGGCCTTGCGGTCGCGGACCCGGATCGCCTCGGTCGGGCAAACCCTCACGCAGGCGGTGCAGCCGGTGCAGTTGTCCTCCACGATCTGGAGGGCGTGAAAGTATTTGATTTCCTTATCGTCCATTGTTCGTAAAATAGATGATGAATTCCAGCATGGTGCTGCCGCCGGCTTCGGACCGGATATGCAGGGCGTCCGTGTTTTTCTGGATGTTGGGCAGTCCCAGTCCCGCTCCGAAACCCAGTTCACGTACCATTTCGTCGGCTGTGGAAAAACCCGGGATCATGGCCTGTTCGATGTCCGCGATGCCGGGTCCTTTGTCCTGGAACATGATGTGGATGAAGTCGTCGTGGATATAACTGGACATGATGCCGCCCCTGGAGTGGGCCGCGACGTTGATCTCGGCCTCGTAAGCGGCGACGGCCACGCGGCGTAAAATTTCGGGATCGACGCCCAGCCTTTTAAGCAGGTTTTTCACTTCCGCGCTGCCTTTGCCAGCGGTGTTGAAATCCTTTTCCGGGATCAGCGATTCCAGCATCACATCACCCTCCGGCGGCGCGGCCAGATGCCGACGCACCTCTTCCTCCAGATCCGGGCGGATATTCCAGTATTCCGCCATCTCAGATCTTGCAGCTGCGAAGTCCTGCATTGTATAGCAAACCGCTGGAACGGTACATTGTCAGTTTGGTGCAGATGAGGGGCAGATTGCGCTCCTGGGCCATTTCCACGATCTCGTCCAAAGGCCGTTTCCCGCGCACGAAAATTATCGCCACGATGTCGATCATGTCTGCCAGCCGGATCACCTGATTGTTCGTCAATCCGGTCAGCAGCAAGGTCGGTTCTTTCGTGCACATCAAAATGTCGCTGATCAGATCCGAGGCAAAGGCGCAGGGAACTGTCACGTCCAAATTCGCGTCGGGTATCAGCACTTCGCCTTCCAGAATTGTCACTATGTCCTTTAAATACATTGCGTATCACCTATTTTGAAGAATAAAGCCATGTCAAAACAGGGCAGATATTAGTCAAGGAAATACTTGCCCGGTTTCGGCTATGCAAATGGAATACAGATTTCTAAAGAAAATGGGGATCTTGAGGGTAAAAGGGAAACAGGGAAAAAGGGACTCGAAAAGCTGGAGTCGGGCGACGCAGGAGCATCGACTTCAGCGATGGGATCTCTGGTATTCTGCTGACCCGATCAGCCTGACCGCCGCGCTCAAAGACATTTTTGACATCTGCGTTGCCATTTTCCCTTATCAGAATCTTTCAATCTTTCATGGCACTTTCTGGCGCAAGACACATGACTCGATATCACACAAAGAGATAACCGTGCCCCTCCCGATCATCTCTGCTTATACTCTGGAGATACTCCCGAGCAGCTTCTCAGAGCGTAGTTGGAGCGTGATAACTCACTCGATAAAATAACTTGACAAATACTTCGAAGCATTATGCTGAAAAAAAAGTTTCTGCAGGTGCCGGGCCTGGCAGTTTTAGAATCCTAAAAAGGCGGTTCAGTTGATCAGTCTGGCGGGAAAAAGGCATTCGCGGAATGGGCCTGAAAGCGAGGAATGATGAGCAAGGTCCTGTTAGTTTTCGTATTTTGCCGTGTCGCGGTTTCCGCATTGATCGCCGAAGATATCCAAATTCAACAGCACAACTCCATCACATATGCCACGGTCAATGTCTGGAGTGGCTCAGATTACCATGGCATCGCGTCTTTCGGAGAATGGGAGGATGCCGCTGTCCGGGAGCAACGTTACCAGATCCTGCTGGGAGAATTGCGGTCACTGGCACCCGATGTCGTCTTTCTGCAGGAGGCCAATCCCGTCCGCCGCTACAGCCACCGCATCGCGAAAGATCTGGACATGGACGAGATCCACCAGGTCTGCATCGCCGGCTTGAAAATCTTCGGACTGGGCATTCCTTGCGGCTTTCAGGAAGGCAACGCCATCCTGGCCAAAAAGGAACTGAAACTGCAGAAAGTGGACGACTGGAAACTTTCCGGCAGCCCCGGCGTCTATTCCGACAATTTCACTTTCCATACCGACGAGACCATCTCCGCGCTATTAGGCCAGATCGTTTACCGGGAAAAGCCACTAAACCTGGTTTGCGTCCATCTCTCCGCCACTCCGGAATACTTCCCGGAATTGGAGGACAGTCTGTTGGCGCTGGCCGAACGTGATTCGCTTTCCGCAAAGGAACAGAAAACGCTGCGGGAAAAATGGAACGCGGGGATACAGCGGCGGGAAAAAGAAACCTCTCTGTTGCTGAAAAAACTGGCCAAACTCGACCCCGCGATACCGGTCATCATGGGTGGGGATCTCAATTCCGGCCCGGAATCCCTGGTCCTGGATAAGATCCGCTCAGACGGCAGTTTTCTGGATTCTGGGGCCTGGATGGATTCTTATCCCACCTGGGATCCGCAAAACAATGCCAACGTCGCCCATTCCCTTTTGGATCACGACGCGCGCGGCAAGCCCAACACTGCCTGGGAGAATTTCGGCAACGCCGCCGCCAGCCGGCCGAACCGCCTGGATTACGTCTTTTTAAGCGATGAATTCAGACCGGAAGACATTTTGGACCACCGCGCGATCCTGACGGAGCCGGTCCACGGCCTCTTCGCTTCCGACCACTACGGCGTATCGGGAGAGGTCGCAACGGACTTTCCGCTGGCCAACGCGCCCAAACTTTATGACACGCTCCCCCGCGGCAAAAAGATAGGTTGGTCGGCGCTGCCCATCGCGATGTATGATACCGACACCGGCTTCGGCTACGGCGCCAAGGGCTACGTGCGCAACGTTTTCCAGCACAACGAATCCTTCGACCTGATCCTCTTTAACAGTACCAGGGGCGAACGCTGGTATAAACTCGAGTTTTCCCTCCCGGACCGCGAACTGCGCCAGCGCAAAAAATACCCGCTGGGACTGGATCTGAAGCTCGAATACGACAAATGGATCAAGGCCAGTTTCTTCGGCGTGGGCGGCGGTTCAGAGTTTACCGACCGCGAATATTACACCAAGGAACCCTTCGAAATCCTGCTCACGCTCACCAAGCCCTTCAACCGCTACCTGAACGCCCAAATCGGACTCCGCTTCAAACACGTGAGCGTCTATAACTATTCCGACATCGGGCAACTCTGTGATTTGGTCTGGATCCAGGACTCAGAAAAAGCCTGGCTGAGCAACCTTGCCAACATCAGCTGGGATACCCGCGACAGCTTCATCAATCCCAGCCGGGGCATGATTTTACAATATGAACTGGAATCCAATTATCTGCAGGACTTCTTCCAAAATGATTTCGATCCCAACAAATCACTCGAATTTGCGTGGGGCAATGGCTTTCATTTTACGCGCAACACGGTCACAGCCCAGTATTACACGGTGCTCTGGTATCCCAAAACAGTTTTGGCGTTGCGTTTGCAGGGCGCGTACCAGTTTTTCGGCGACAATTCAGCTTTTCACGCAATGCTGCCTCTGGGCGGCGGAACCACTCTGCGCGGCTTTCCCCAGGATCGTTTTCTCGCAGACACCATCGTACTTGGCAACGCCGAAATCCGCTTCCCCCTCTGGAAAGGGCTGGGAGGCATTTTGGGTTTCGATGCCGGCGGGGCTGCTGACAATCCTTCCGCTTTGAAACTGAGTAAGATAGCCTCCAATCCCGTCCTCGGGCTCCGCTACTACATGAATGATTTCGTGGTGCGGGCGGACGTCGGTTTCGGCAGCGAGACCACCGGCTTCTATTTCAATTTCGGCCACGCTTTCTAGCGCGCCAGATGTGGCTGAGGAAAGTTATTCGCCGGCGACACCCTCGTCAAATGTCCTGGCCGCCACAACGCAACGATTTTCGTGCTTGCGGAAATTGTAGGCCGTGACCCGGGCTTCGGCATGGTCCATCGTTTCCGAGATCCAGTCGCTCCAACCCGAACGCGGCACTGTAAAGCTCCGATAGGTGCCGCTGATCTCGCGGTCTTCTGTCAGGACATAGGGATCGTTTCCTTGATGGTAGTGGACCGTATTGTAGATCAGGTAGTTGACCACGAATTTCTGGGGATCGTCATCGCAGGCCCAACTGAAGGTGAAATTCTGGTCCGGATTGAAATGCGGCAAGAGGAGCGACGGATTTTCGGGAATGATGATCTTGCCTTGCCAGGACGACTTTCCAGCGGATAACTTGTAGGTCACGGTGTCGCCCGGAGCGATAGCCAAACCTGTGAAAATATAGGCGGTTGGATCTTCCTGGATGTCGTCGCATTGTTCTGGAACGCCGTTGATCTCGAGCGATGAAAAGGTTCCCGCTCTGTCGTAAACGATCGCCTGGAGGGAATCTTGTTGGGGGCTGTCACTTTTAAAGAGAAGGACAAAGTCGAAATCATCCAGGAAATTCTCATTCTCCAGATCCAATTCGACGGGGGTGCGTCTGTCGCAGGACAGCAATAAAAGCGCCCCAAGAAACACACCAAAAAGAATGAAACAAGTTTTCATCGGCCACCTCCTGCCTTTGACTTCTATATCTTATAATGGTGTCCGCGCGGAATTCTGTCAAGCGAAAACATCGGTCTCCCCGGAAAATCCAGAGCTCTCTCCGCACCCCTTAGCACCAAAGAACGCCTGGTAAATCTGATTAGCCAAATATCAAGGGACTTCCACGCCGGGCATTTTCCGTGCAGGAAAAGCAGAAAAAACTTGACTTATAGCATAGAAGCCAGTTTAATGGCTTTAATAATAATAACACTGGAGGATCAATGAAATCTCTGAGATTTCTGCTGCTACTTCTGATAGCGCTTCCCATCCTGTATTCGTGCGACACGACCACAGAGCCGGATACCGTTGAAACCCCCGTCATCAATCCCGGCGGCGGAACCTACACGGCCGCCCAACTTGTGACGATCAACTGCACCACAACCGATGCCATAATCAAGTACACCCTGGATGGAACCTTCCCCGATTCTTCCGCCACGGCAATCACTTACACCCAACCCTTCACTTTGACCAGCAACGCCACCGTCAAGGCCGTTGCCATGAAGGACGGAATGGACGACAGTTTCATCACCACAGCCGTTTTCTACATTTACGACGCCATGACGCGCGTTTCGGCTGGCACTTTCACCATGGGCAGCCCGAACAACATCGGCGACTCGGATGAACATCCGCAGCACCAGGTGACCATCAGCAACGCTTTCTACATTGGAAAACATGAAGTTACGCAAGCCGAATGGTATGCTGTCATGGGTACCACTCCCTCAAACTTTGCCGGCGACAACCGTCCTGTGGAAAAGGTCAATTTCTACTCCACACTCGTTTATTGCAACAAGCGCAGCATCCAGGAAGGCCTGACGCCCGTTTACACGATCGGCGGCTCGACCAATCCCACCGCCTGGGGCGCCATCCCCACCACGAATAACGCGACCTGGAACGCCGTGGTCTGCAGCTGGAACGCCAGCGGTTACAGGCTTCCCTCGGAAGCTGAATGGGAATACGCGGCCCGCGGTGCCGCCGACACCCCGAATTACACATACTCGGGCAGCGATACGATCGGCGACGTAGCCTGGTATGAAGGAAACTCCAATGCCATGACCCACGACGTCGGATTGAAAACTGCCAACGGAATCGGCGCCTACGACATGACCGGCAACGTGCAGGAATGGGTTTGGGACTGGTACGGCGGAGAATATTACACCACCAGCCCCGCCACCGATCCCTACGGACCCGCAACCGGTACCATCCACGTGATTCGCGGCGGTTCCTGGGACCAGGATGCCAATGCCAACCGTATCGCTTACCGCAACTGGGGCAGCCCGGAAAAGGGCGAACCCAAGGTCAGCAACGAACGCCTGGGCTTCCGCGTGGTCAGAAACTCCCACTAAATCAGACAGTAAACCTATTTAGACAAGACAGTGCCATCCCTCCGGGGGTGGCATTGTCGTTTTAGGAAAACTCGCCCTCTTTCCCTTTTATCCTTCTTTGTGCCTCTATGTCTCTGTGTCAAGAGCCTTTAAAGCAGTTTGACTTTCCGCTCCAGATAGACCCCGACGCCCGTCTCCGCCAGCATTTCCCGCCAGCGCTCCAGGCCCTTGGGAGAGCATTTTTCACGCAGCCGGGCCAGTTCGTCGTCCAGACGCCGGCGGCTCAGAGAACCGGTCAATGGTGCGTTTTGCCCGATAGCGGAGTAAGTAGATGGCTCGATCTGAAAATCCAGGACGGCCGCGAACCGCAGAGCGCGCAGCATTCTTAAAGGATCTTCTTGAAAAGAGAGATTGGGCTCGCGCAAAGAGCGGATCAACCGGGCTTCCAGATCGGCAAAACCGCGGCAGCAGGGATCGCTCGTTGTGCCGCGCAGAATTTCCTGGTAGAGTGCGTTTACCGTGAAATCGCGGCGCTGGCAGTCCTGGGCTAAGGTGGCGAATTTTACCCGCGGATGCCGGCTGCCGGGAGGGTATGTTTCGCTGCGGGTCATTACGAAATCCAATTGAATCCCTTGCCAGGCCAGGCTCGCGGTGCCAAAGCCGCGCGGTACTTCGGGCGGGGCGGTGTTCAATTTCTTCTGCAAAGTCCGCGCCAGCCGGACGCCGCCGTTTTCCAGTTCCACTGCGATATCCGCGTCCAAGACATCCTGACCGGGCCGGAGCAGCTCGTCGCGCACGCAGCCTCCGGCAAAAAAAGATTTTCCGGCAAACGCAGTATCGCAGATCAGTTCCGCTAGGAAAATGCGCAGTTCAGCCAGGGTCATAGCAATTCCCCGATCACGGAATTGGAGACGAAAAACGCCTCGGGGCTAAGCCTCAAACTGTTTTGGTCAGACTCCAGTAGACCTAAACTTACCAACTTATCTATCCTGGATTGCTTTTCCGCGTAAAGGTCAGTCCCGAAGCGGCTTTGATACTCATACCTGTCCACACCGGCGACCAGGCGCAGGCCCATCATCAAAAAATCCGCCTTTTGCTGCTCTGTGGAGCATTTTTCCGCGCCGGGCAAAATCTTCCCCGCGTCCAGCTGTTTGTAATATGCATCCAGATCGGCTGGATCGGTATAGCGAAAGGGAGGAAGCCAACCCGAGGCCGAGGCGCCCAAACCCAGATAGGGCTCGCTTTTCCAGTAACTGAGGTTGTGGCGGGAAGCCTTGCCGGGGCGGCAAAAATTGGAGATCTCGTAATGCCCGTAGCCCCCCGCTTGGAGTCCGGCGCAAAGTGCGTCATATTGCGCCGCCTGCTCATCCTCATCGGGCAGAGGCGGCACCAAACCGCTTCCGATCTTCCTGGCAAGTTCCGAGTCCGCCTCCAGGGTTAAAAGATATGCGGAAATGTGTTCCGGCTCCAGAGTCACGAACCGCCGCAGGTTCTCTTTCAAACCTGAAACATCCGAGCCTGGCAGGCCGTAGATCAGATCCAGCGAAATGTTGTTATATCCGAAGCTGCGGCAGAGCGCGATTCTGGGCGGGATCTGGCCGCTGCGGTGGCGGCGGTCAAGCAATGCCAGTTCGGAATCGTCCATACTTTGCAGTCCGATGGAAAGCCTGTTGACAGGCGTCTGGCGCAGTTTTTCCAGATGGGGCTCGGTGATCTGCAGGGGATTGATCTCCAGGGTGATCTCGGCTCCGGAAGTGATCCGGAAACGCCGGCAGAGGGCGATGATGTCTTCAGCCTCCAGCAGGGAGGGTGTTCCTCCTCCGAAATATATCGTGCGGGCGTTGAGCAGATCGGGATCCTGTACCGCGAAAAGATCGATCTCGCGATGCAGGAACCGTAGATAGGCGTCCAGGGCGCTTTTTGAGTAGGGCTGGCTGAAAAAACTGCAATAGCCGCAGCGGGACAGGCAAAAAGGGATGTGCAGGTAAACGGCTAGCGCGCGAGGCGGAAGATCCTGTTCCATCGGGTGTGGGGCGTATCGAACAGCTTGTTGTATTCGATGCCCTTGGAAAAGAAGATCACCCAGGGCGTTCCCGTAATGTCGCTTCTGTCCAGAAATCCCCAGTAGCGGCTGTCTTCGCTGACGTCGCGGTTGTCGCCCATCACGAAATACTTACCCTCGGGCACTTTGATCGGGCCGAACCAATCGCGGTTATAGACTTTAGCGGTGGAATCGGCATCCACGCGATAGGGCTCGTACCAGTCGTAGTGGGAGATATAGCCGTCGTCCTGGCCCTCAGTGAAGCGGCTTTGGATAATCTGCGCGGGCGATTCCGGCGGCGAGGGGATCGGAATATCGTAACATTCGTAGCCCCGTTCAAAGCGCCTGCCATTGATGTAAACGATCTTGTCGCGCAGTTCGACCGTGTCGCCCGGCATCCCGATCACGCGCTTCACGACGTTCTTCCGGGCGTAATAGGTGATGTGCATGAAAGTGAGCGGGAATTTGGCAAAGCTGGTGGATTTATTGATGTAGAGGGGATGAAAGATCTTGATGAAATTGGACTTGGAATCAGGATGCTCGGGCGTTCCGGCCTCGATCTTGGGATAGCGGAAAGTGACGATCTCCTCGCGCTGGGGATCGTTGAAATAATACTTGAGCTTGTTGGCGACGAGGTAATCGCCCGTGAGCAGCGTCTTTTCCATCGAAGGGGAGGGAATCATGAAGTTCTGGAAAGTGTAGTTGCGGATGATCATCGCCACCACGAAGGCGAAGAGGATCGCCTCGATCCAGTCCTGCAGCCAGGGTTTGCGGCGGCGGAACTTCTTGCCCTCGGGAATGGGCGTGATCGTGTAGGCCGGCTGTTTATACTCCGGTTTCCTGAGCTTTTCTTTGACGGGGTTCTTTGCTTTCATCCTAGCTAATTCCTTATTCGGCAATGTCATTCCCCAAAAAGCACGGGCAATCTTTTGTCAAGCAGGATTTTCCCCGGCCGGATGGAGACGGTTCACTTTTGGGCTAGAAGGCCAGCATCAACAGAGCGTCGATCTCATCGGCAGAAAATTTGACGATTTTGCCCACGCCTCTGGTGTCCAGAATGATGTCCCGCAAAGTCGCGAGGTCGCTTTCGCGGATGCCCAGATCGCGCAAATTGGTGGCCGAACCCCAGCTCGCGATCATGTCCCGGAAACGGCGCAGCGCGTGGGACACGCTGTCCGCGCCCCAGACATTTTTGGCCCAGGGGACAAAGCGTTCGGGCTGTTTCTCGCTGACATATTCGATCCAGGCGGGAAAGACCACGCCCAGGCCTTCGCCGTGCGCGATCTTCGGATACAGCGCCGAAAAGGCGTGTTCGATCGCGTGGCAGGCCCAGTCGCCGCCTTTGAGCCCGATCCCGCTGATGCCGTTCAAGGCCAAAGTGGCACTCCAGGCAAGGTTTCCGCGCGCCACGAAATCCGCCGGATCCTGCCGCAAACGGTCGGTCATGTCCATGATGGTACGCAACAAGGCGCTGTTCATCGCCAGCGTGGCGAGGGCTTTGTCGTCCATGAAATAATATTCCAGAATATGCGCCATGGCGTCCAGCGCCCCGTTTACGGTCTGCTGGAAAGGCAGGCTGGACTGCACGGAGGGATCGATCACAGAAACCTTGGGGTAAAGCAGCGGGGACCTTAAGGACCACTTTCTCCGCTCTGTGGTATTGGTGATCACCGAGTTGCCGTTCATCTCGCTGCCCGTGGCGGAAATGGTCAGCACCGCAAACAAAGGCAGTGCCTCCTTGACGACCGCCTTGCCCAAAAACGCCTGCCAGACGTCGTCCAGATAAAAGCCCGCCGCCACAGCTTTGGAACTGTCGATCACGCTGCCGCCGCCGACCGCGAGCACGGCATCGACCTTTTCCTTTTGGGCCTGGGCAATCATTTCGCGAACTTTATCCAGAGTGGGATTGACTTGCACGCCCCAAGCTTCGGTCCACTCTATTTGACTTGTTTTTAGGGATTGGATCACCTGTTCGTAGATGCCATTGGTCTTGATCGAGCCTCCGCCCGCGACCAGAAGGCATTTCTTCACCCCGGCATTGTTCATTTCCTGCCCCAAATGCCTTATCGCTCCCGCTCCGAATAGGATCCGGGTGGGATTGTAGAAACTGAAGGAATCCATTTCCGCTCCTTGTTCTATCTGCCGTTTCAATATTGCTTGTCTGCTAAATTGAAATACTAAGCCAAAAACCAGGACTGGCAAACGGAAACAGCGCTCCCTCCACGCCGGCGGGAAGCTCCGAAGCCTTCAGAAGGTCACTCGAACCGCCTACAGGTCAGCCACCTCCTCATACATGTCGCCGGGCTTGAGATAACGCAGCTGCCTGAGTTCCAGTTCGAAGAGCCGGTAGGCGGGATCAGAGGCTTCCTTCCAATAATCGTAGATGAATGTCGCGAAGTCCGCGATCTCCTTTTTCCGCGCCACTTCTTCGACCTGACGCAGGATCCCCCTGCCGCGCAGATAGCCGGAATACTTGCCCTGGCGGTAGAGCAAACAAAACTCCGCGTTGGGATTGGCGGCGATCTGGGTGCTTTTCGTGTCGGTGGCCCCGGTCGCGAAATAAAGCTTCCCGCCCTTGCAGATCAGCGTCATCGGCCGCAGCCGCGGCTCGAGATTTTCACAGGTGGCCAGCAGCGCCGTTTGAGTGGCTTCGAGCGCCTTTATCCATTTGTGGGTCATCGTTCCTCCCCCATCTTTTTTCTCTTCAAGCCAGAACCGAAGGCGCCTGTCAAGATAATTCTGCCCGACATTGTGCTTGACAAACCGCGGCGGGAAACCATCCTTGCCAAATGCGACCTATTCAAGCCCCGGAAACCCGAGCCAGGATGCAGCGATGCGCCTGACGCTTTGCCTGGCCATTTTTATCCTTTTGGCCTCTGGCCTGAACGCCGTGACCACGGAAGTGGGCTCGATCCGCGGCTTCCTGTATGGCACGGAGCCAGGCTGCGCCTACGACAATTGGGTATCGCACGTGTCCGAGGGACAGGTTTCCTGGCTGAACGTTTACGCGCCGTGGGAGGAACAAAACGACGACTTCGGCGATTTCAGAGTTCCCAGCAGCGAGGATCTGCTCAGTTGGGACGGCGTGATCGCGGATTTTCTGGCCCTGGATCTGGATGCCGCGCAAGCCAAGATCCGAAGTTATGGCTTCCCTTACGAAGTGGTGCAATTCCAGGATCTGGACAGCGGCCGAGTGTTT
>ENA-UOWO01004487-UOWO01004487.1-activated-sludge-metagenome-genome-assembly--contig:-NODE-4487-length-15401-cov-5.349472_pt1 | contig 15401 bp, 17 predicted proteins | sample MGYA00238148_ERZ761564 | MGnify/ENA primary metagenome ERZ761564 (study PRJEB28885, sample SAMN05720194) | activated sludge metagenome | isolation source: Anaerobic digester | place: USA...
AATTGGAGGGCAATATCTTAATACGATTGAATATCAGCATATCGATCTTATTACATTGCCTGAAATAAATATTCAATCCAAATCAAATGATTATGGAAAGTATCAAGGTAGTATGAGTAACCATGATAAAATGATTGACAATGTGATTAAAACACTTCAAGGAAAAGAAACGATCATGACAAATGCCTATGAAGGGAAAATGGTGGTCAATATCATTGAAAAAATGTATGCAAGTGTCTAGGTCAGACTATAAGCAAAATCCAATCAAATAAAATAAAGAAAAGCCAATACTGATGAAACTGTTGAAACAACAGAGAGTACCGTGGTGAGTATAAGATATCGACTTAAAAATATAAATGAATTAGATAAAGCACTTTCATTATATGTGTGAGAATAATTTTTTGAACTTATGCCAAATTTGACTAAAAAATAGCCATTTAAAAACATAACACAAAACGATAATAAGGTTACTAAAACAAAGAGCCATTTGCCAGCTCCCATCATAAAATCTAGTGAAGCTTGACTCATACCATTTACATTCATAAATGCATTGGCAATTAAATCTAAGTTCGCAAATAAGAGCACAGTAATTACTAAAAGCAAACCGGCCATTGTAAGATACGTGATGCCTATAAACTTGGCCCATTTACCAGAACTCTCTAAAAGATTTCTTCCTGAAGAGTCGATATTCACAAGTTGCAATATGGATTCGTTGCTATCTATCATAATTTTAATTGGCTGCTGTTATAATGATTGAAATGATCCAAAATATAAAAATAAGAATAAGGAGAGATATAGCAATTAGAAACAAAACACCCATTACCAAAAAATAAATTTTTAAATGATAAAGTGATTGATAAAAAGCAGTCGAATTTTCAGATTGTATGCCCGCTTTTGCAAAGCTCGAATATCGAAGTAAATTAATAGATAATACTAAACCAATTGAGGTTGAGATAATAAAGAATAAAACAGTTACTAAAATAAATGGATTACCTTTTATAAACCCTACAATAAGTTGTAACAAGCTGAGTCCTAAATTGACTAATGAAATAATGGCAGCATAACGCGCCCATACTATGGTTGTAGTTATCTGATTTTTTAATGATGAATTTAAGGTTGTTGTTGTTTCCATAAAATTAAATTGAAGAAGCATAATAAACCAATCCTGCAATTGCAATAATTCCGTAAGTCGCAATCAAAATTATAGTTGTTATGCCAATATAAAGAAAACAATTTTTTAGTTTCTTAAGTGATTGGTTCATCAAAACTTGATCATTTTGCAACATGGCCATTCGCATTTTTTTTCCAAAAGAATACAATGTCATGATAGGATAAAAATAGAGAAAGCAAGCTACCAAATAGCTTAATCCTAAAATTAAATTAGACATACCTCCTAATTGAATTTGCGTAAAAAACAACCACAATGCAGCAATAAAAATAATGCAAGAGATAATGATTCCGACAATACCCAAAAACCTTGCCCACTTTGCAATTTCCTTTAATTGATAACGAGATTCGTCATCGACAGTTAAATTAAAAATCGACCCTTCTTTTTTGTTGTCGTTCATAATCAATTATAATTAATAAGCCCTTGCGAATAACACTCTTTCTTTACTCTCATTTCCAGATAAAATACATATTCCAGATTCTTGCTTATTGTTAAGTGGAATACATCGTATAGTGGCTTTGGTTTGTGTCTTAATTTTCTCTTCTGTTTCAGGCGTACCATCCCAATGTGCACTCACAAAACCTCCTTTTTCATCTAATGTTTTTACAAACTCTTCCCATGAATTGACTTCTGTGATATGTTGATTTCTGAAGTCTTGAGCTTTATTAAAAATACTCATTTGAATTTCATCAAGTAGATTCACGATATGATCTTCTAAACCATTTAATGAAACTGATAATTTCTCTCGTGTATCTCGTCTTGCTAATTCAACCACATTATTTTCAATATCTCTGGCACCAATTGCAATGCGAACAGGAACACCTTTCATTTCATATTCGGCAAATTTCCAACCTGGTCGTTGGTTTTCTGCATCATCAAATTTAACTCTTATGCCTTTCAATTTAAGATTCGCTACAATAGATTTTGCTTTGTCATCGATCAGGTTTTTAGTTTCTTCACCTTTATAAATAGGCACAATAACAACTTGAATTGGCGCTAATTTAGGAGGCAAAACCAAACCTTCATCATCACTATGAGCCATGACGAGTGCTCCGATTAAACGCGTTGAAACTCCCCACGAAGTTGCCCAAACATGTTCTGGTTTATTTTCCTTATTTACGAAAGTAACATCGAATGCTTTTGCAAAATTTTGTCCTAAAAAATGTGAAGTCCCAGCTTGCAATGCTTTTCCATCTTGCATTAAAGCCTCAATACAATAAGTATCTTCGGCACCTGCAAATCTCTCATTCGCCGTTTTCACTCCTTTCATAACTGGCATTGCCATATAGTTTTCTGCAAAATTTGCATACACTTCCAACATTTGTGTTGTTTCATCTATAGCCTCTTGTTTGGTGGCATGTGCTGTATGACCTTCTTGCCAAAGAAACTCTGCAGTTCTTAAAAATAATCGAGTTCTCATTTCCCATCTTACAACATTGGCCCATTGATTAATTAAGAGGGGTAGATCACGATAAGATTGTATCCAAGTTTTATATGTATTCCAAATAATTGCCTCTGAAGTCGGACGAACAACTAATTCTTCTTCAAGTTTCGCCTCAGGATCTACTATTAATTTTCCTTTATTATTAGGATCGGCTTTCAATCGATAATGTGTAACTACTGCGCACTCTTTAGCAAAACCTTCAGCATTCTTTTCTTCGGCTTCAAATAAACTTTTTGGAATAAAGATGGGAAAATACGCATTCACGTGCCCAGTATCTTTAAACATTTTATCTAATACATCTCTCATATTTTCCCAAAGCGCGTAACCATAAGGCTTAATCACCATACAACCTCGCACTGCACTATAGTCAGCCAAACCAGCTTTTAAAACTAAGTCGTTATACCACTGACTATAATCACTTGCTCGTGATGTTATTTCTTTACTCATTACTTAAAAAATTATCTAGTTGTTTTAAAATATATTCACTTTAATTGAAGTATAAAGCCTCGCAAATTAAGACTAAGTTTTTTCATAATCATAATATATTTATTAATATGTATTTTGTAATGATTTACAACTATTTACGATTATTTTTTTCAGTCATTTACTTCAATTACTTATGGGTTGTTAAAGAGCTCATATTTAGCTTGTTAAATTTAACTTTTTGCACCTGAGTTCGTCAGAGTGTCGTATTTTCGGAAAACGAAATTTAGCATAAAATATAAAACGATTTATCATGAAAAATGTAATTCTGACCTTAGTAATGACAATGCTTTTAGGAGTTGGTTCATTAACAGCACAAAACTACGATGATGTTTATGATTCAGGCACCTCGAATTCAAATAATTCGGCACCGGCTCCATCACAACAAACATTTGACCAGGAAGCCAATCAGCGAAATGATTCATACAATAAGAATTCAAATGCTGATGGAAATAGTCGAAGCTATTCCTTCGATAATGATGACGAATTAATTGATTATGATGATGATGACTATTATTATGCATCTCGAATTCGTCGATTTAATCACTCCTTCTGGAGATTTGGCTATTATAGCTCTTTCTTTCTAGATCCTTTTTGGTGGGATATGAGTTATGGTTATCCTTCTTTTTCAGTAGGTTGGGGTTATCCTAATTGGTATTATGGAAATAACTGGGGTAATAACTGGGGTAACGGTTGGGGAAACAATTGGGGTTGTTATAGTGGTTGGAATGGTTTCAACTATGGTAATCCTTACAATAGCTGGGGTTGTGGAAATAATTGGAACAACGGATGGGGTAACAACTTTGGATGGGGCTATAATAATGGTTGGGGTAATAATTATGGTTGGGGTTTTAATAATGGGTACAACAATGGTTATTATAACGGCTATTATAATGGATATTGGGATGGGTTTTATAGCAATGGAAATGGTTTTGGCAATAGTACTGGTTATATATATGGTCCACGAACATCAACCAATAGCGGCATCCGCATGAATAGAAATAGTATTCGAAACACTAATAATTTATCAACAATTGATGATGGTAGAAAAGTAATTAAATCTAATAACAATAGCATAGATAGAACAAGAATAAATAATAATGGAGAAACAAGAAGTGTTAGAAACTTAAATTATGATGTAAAGACTAAGAATAATGAATTAAATAATACGCCAATTCGTTCGAACACAACTAATGAAAATGATACCAAAGTAAGGACACGTAATCCTTATCAAAATAGAGTGAATGATCAACAACAAGTTGATAGAATCAATAATGATAGAATTCAAGAACAACAAAACGAACAACGTGTTAATCGTGAAAGAATTCAAAATCAACAACGCGAGCAAAATGAAAATCGTGAGCGCATGGAGAATCAACAACGCGAACAACGTATGAATCAAGAAAGAATGCAAAATCAACAAAGTGAGCAAAATAACAATCGCGAAAGAATTGAAAATCAACAAAGAGAACAACGTGAGAATCAAGAAAGAATGCGAAATCAACAACGTCAAGAAAGAATGAACCAAGAGCGCGAGAATAATAATCGAATGAGAGAAGAGAGAAATCAACAACGTCAAGAAAGAAGCGCACCACGCTATGAAGCACCTCAAAGAGAACAACGTTCTACACCAAGAATGGAATCTCCTCGCTCTGAAACACCAAGAATGCAAAGTCCTTCTATGGGAAATCCAGGTGGTGGAAGAAGAAGATAATTTAAAGAGTAGTTAGTCTAATAATAATGACTAACTACTTTTTTTCAATTCAGTTTCAAAAAAATATTAAAATGAAAAAACGATTTATTTGCCTGCTAGCAATAGCGGCCATAGTTAAACACGTATCAGCCCAAGATGAGTTTGATGCACTTCGATATAGCTTTACACCTTATCAAGGAACAGCTAGAGGAATGGGAATTGGAGGTGCTGTTGGTAGTATAGGCGCCGATTTTAGTTGTCTATCAGTGAACCCTGCCGGAATAGGAATATATAAAAGCAGTGAATTAATGTTTTCGCCTTCATTTACAGTTTCAAAAAATAATACTACTTACCTTGGAACAAGTTCCACAGCGAATGCTTCAAAATTTAATTTGTCAAATTTTGGAATTGTGATTACCAATAATAGAAAATCACCGAATAGTCGAAAAAATGGATGGAAATCTATCAATTTCGGATTTGGTATGAATCGCTTAGCAACTTATAAAAATGAATTTATATATTCAGGCAAAAACACAAAAAGCTCCTTAATTGAAAGTTTTGCGGATGATTTTAATAGTTTAGGTGGTATCAATTCAAACTCTTTAAATAACGTTAACTATTCAGCATATGCTGCATATCAAACTTATTTAATTGATAGAGGAATGGGCGCCGATTCAAATAAGGCTATGTCCTATGTTCCTTTTGATGCGGGTATTAATCAAACCAAAAGAGTGATTGAAACTGGTGGTATGTCTGAATACGCAATCAGTATTGGTGGCAATTATATGGACAAATTGATGATAGGTGCAACATTAGGAATTTCGAGCTTAAAATATAATAGAACCTTACGTTTTGATGAAGTAGATGCTTCAAATGATTTAAATAATGATTTTAAATACATGCGGTACACTGAACAATTAGCAACTACAGGAAATGGTATTAATTTAAAACTTGGTGCCATCTTCAAACCTAATTCAAAATTCAGAGTTGGTATTGCATTGCATACGCCAACCCATATTGAATTAAACGACGCATCATCTATTTCAATGGAATCGCATACTGATAGTTTATTATTGAGCAATAATCCAACAGCAAACCCAGTTACAAAGTTTGTACAAGACTCGATGTTGGTATTTAACTACTCTATGACCACACCTTATAAAGCCATTTTAAGTGGAACCGTGTTGTTTGGAAAATTAGGATTTTTGACTGCCGATATAGAATATGTTGACTATTCATTTATGAAATACAATTATGGAGTGGGTTATGAAACTGAGAGTGATGCTATGAATAGAGTGATACAAAATACCTATCAAGGTACTGTTAATTTAAGAGTGGGTGCCGAGGCTAAACTAAATAATTTTAATGCACGCACAGGTATAGCCTATTATGGCTCACCTTATGCAGATTCAAAAATCGGTGGCGCACGAACCAATATAAGTGGAGGCATTGGATACAGAGAACGATATTGGTTTTTGGATGCCACCTATATTCATTCAATTCAAAAGACAAATGAAGTACCTTATATTTTAGCTCGCAACAATGCGGATGTTCAAGCTGCAAGTATTAATAATAACAGGGGTAATGTGGTTATCTCTTTTGGAGTAAAATTTTAAGTCGTTATAAAGTTGGCAACATTTTTAAAAATAAATGCATCCCCTTTTTTTTCTCTTCATCTAATATATAGCTAATATTTTCAGTATAATATTTTTTCAAATCGTAAGTCTCAAACGATTGTGAAGAGATGATTTCATTTAATGATTCAAGTCCTTTTGCATTGGCTAAATTAAAAGAGTCTATGAAAGATTGAGGTAATTTATGATTTGAAACCCAAGTAGCAAAAACAAATGGTAAACTGGTATGTGATTTCCAAGCTTCGGCCAAATCATACACATATGGAAATTGACTAAGTTGATCAAGTGCGCGATCTCCTATAATAATGCCTGCGGTCTTACCTTTAATTTTATTGATATATTGATCATCGGCATCAAGCAATGAAGGCCGGATATTCCAAAAATCACGCATCAGTATTCGAAACAAAACAACACTCGTACGTGATTGATAATCCATATACACTTCTTGAACCTCTTCAATTGGAACATGGCTAAATAAACAAACCGAAGCTACCTTATGATTAGAGCCGATACAATAATTGCTGAAGACATTTGCATCTAAAATATTAGGTATTGAAGCCACAGGCAACAAGGCGATATCAAGCTGATCTCTTTGTAAAAGGCCAGCTAATTTTGAAGGATAATCAAGTTGTAATTCAATTTCATCATGCATCATACCTTGCTCAAATCCATAAATCAAGGGTTTTGTATTCAAATAACTCACTGCCCCTACACGTATCTTTTTTTTCATATTCTTGTACAAATATAGATGCAACCGCATTCAATGATTAACTTTGCCCCTTAATTATTTTTTCATGTCAGATACTCAAGCATTACTCGCGGTTTCACCCATAGACGGTCGTTATAAAAATCAACTTCAAACACTTTCAAATTATTTTTCAGAATACGCACTTATAAAATATCGCATTCATGTAGAAATTGAATATTTTATTGCCTTGTCTGAACTAAAGCTATTTTCTCTATCTTCTTCAAATATTAAGTCATTGCGATCTATTGTCTTACAGTTTAGCAGTAATGACGCACAAAAAATAAAGGATATTGAAAAAATTACAAACCATGATGTAAAAGCAGTTGAATATTTTTTAAAAGAAAAACTGATTGATCTCAAACTTAATGCACAACAAGAATGGATTCATTTTGGACTCACCTCTCAAGATATCAATAACACTTCTATTCCTCTACTTTGGAAGTATGCGCTTACACAAGTTTATTTACCTAGCATTTTAAATATCATCAATCAATTAAAAGCCTTTGCAAAAGCGTGGAATAAAATACCAATGTTAGCTAAAACGCATGGACAACCTGCATCTCCAACTATACTTGGGAAAGAAATAATGGTTTTTATTGAGCGTTTAGAAAATCAATTGAACTTGTTGAAACCTATTCCATTTGCAGCAAAATTTGGAGGAGCTACTGGAAATTTTAATGCGCATTATATTGCCTATCCTAAAACTGATTGGAAAAAATTTGCAAATCAATTCGTCAACAAACAATTGGGTTTAAAACGAATGCAGTTTACCACGCAAATTGAACATTACGATTCGTTAGCGTCACATTTTGATGCATTAAAGAGAATCAATACTATTTTACTTGACTTTAGTAGAGATATCTGGACCTATATTTCAATGGATTATTTCAAACAGAAAGTCAACAAAAATGAAGTAGGTAGCTCTGCCATGCCTCACAAGGTGAATCCTATTGATTTTGAAAATGCTGAAGGAAATTTAGGTATTGCAAATGCTTTATTTGAGCATCTTTCGGCAAAACTTCCAATTTCACGTTTGCAAAGAGACCTAACGGATTCAACCGTTCTGCGAAATATAGGCGTTCCATTTGCTCATACAATATTGGCTTTTAATTCGCTTGTTAAGGGCATGAATAAATTGATTATAAATGAAGTCAAAATCAATGCTGACCTCGAATCAAATTGGGCGGTGGTAGCCGAAGCAATTCAAACAATTTTACGCAGAGAAAAATACCCTAAACCTTATGAAGCATTAAAAGAATTGACACGAGGTGCTGAAAAAATGGACAAACAAACTATTCATACATTTATCGATTCGTTGAAAGTAAGTGCTAAAATTAAATTAGAATTAAAAAAAATTACCCCACAGAATTATGTCGGAAGAAATTAAGAGAACACAACCTAAACGTTGGAAATTGGCTATTATTATTTGGATAGGCATCTACCCGACTATCACATTAGTACTTGCAACTTTAGGTCGATATATTCTACCTTTAGATATACCCATTTATTTAAAAACAATCCCAATTACATTAATTGTTGTACCTATTATGACCTTTTTGATTTTGCCCAATTTGCAAAAAGTGTTTGGCAAATGGCTAACTAGATAAGTTTTTTGAATAATTAATTGCCAAGAATTGGTTTAATAAAATGCGTCCTTAATATGCAAAAAATCCATTTCTTCATTTGGTGTCAGGCAAATTGCAATCACATCGAAGCGAATATCCTTGTACTTCTTATCATATAAATATATTTGAGCCGCATCGGTTACACTTTGAATTTTTCGTTTGGATATAGACTCTTCAGGCATTCCAAGCTTGGTACTTGTTCTGGTTTTTACCTCAATAAAAATATAAATCTCATCCTTTTTAGTAATGATATCTATTTCTTTATGACCAGAAGTCCAATTCAATTCAAGTATTTCATATCCCTCTTTTATCAAATACTCAACGGCTATTTTTTCACCTTTCGCACCAATTATTCTATTTCTATTCATAATTGCCTAAATTTACAGGTTTTAAGATTTTATGAAACAACTTATTGAGAATTTTCCTGCACAAATACACGAAGCTGTCCGTATTGCAAAAAAAGCTAAAATTAATTTCCATTCAAACACATTTACCCAAGTGGTTGTAAGTGGTTTAGGTGGAAGTGGCATTGGTGGCAGCATTGTGCAAGAGTATGTATTTGACAAATTGGCAATTCCATTTTCTGTCAACAAGGGATATACAATACCTAAAAGTGTAAATGCGAATACATTATTTATTGCATGCTCATACTCGGGCAATACCGAAGAAACCCTACAGGCTGTTGCATTAGCAAAACAGGTAAAAGCCACCATCGTTTGTGTTACAAGTGGTGGAGAACTTGCTAAATTTGCCAAATTAAATAAATACCCACTGATTGAAATTCCAGGAGGTATGCCGCCACGTGCATGTTTAGGTTATTCATTGATTCAATTGCTATATATTTTAAAGTATGCAAAACTTATCAAACCTACATTTGAAGCTGAAATACTTTCAGGAGTCAAACTGTTAGAAAAAGAGACGAAAGCAATTCAAAAAAGTGCTTTAACTCTTGCATCGAAATTGGTTGATAAAGAAATGGCAATTTATACGACGAGTGGACGAGAAGGATTGGCAATACGTTTTAGACAACAATTGAATGAAAATTCAAAAGTTTTAGGTTGGACCAATGTGATTCCAGAAATGACACATAATGAAATTGTTGGATGGAAAAAAGAACATTCGTCTCTTGCTGTTGTTTATTGTTATCACAAAGAAGATAATCCTAAAAACCTTCAACGACTACAACTATTAAAAAAGGTAGTCAAGAAGTATAATTCAAATAGTTCTGATATTATTATTAAGGGAGGCAATTATTGGGAACAAGCCTTTTATTTTATTCATTTCACAGATTGGGTTTCACTTTATTTATCCGAATTAAATCATAATGATCCAGTTGAAGTTAAAGTGATTGATTTTTTAAAAAGTGAAATGACCAAAAAATAGTTCTTGTAATTGTCAATTACAAAGTTGAAATTTGCACCATAATATAAAACATGAAAAGAGAATACAATCAAATCATATTTGTCAGCATCATTGTACTTGTAACTGCTTTATTAAGAGTTGTGAATGCTGAATTTCATATGTATAATCTCGTTCCAATAGCAGCACTTGGTTTATTTAGTGGTTCTGTATTGCAAAATAAACGAGTTGCCTACTTAATTCCTTTGTTATCAATGCTGATTTCGGATATTGGATTGAGTATATTTACTGAGACGCAAGGATTTTATGGTATTTCTCAATTTGTCAATTATTTTGCGTTGGCTCTAGTAACCTTTTTAGGAACCTTTTTGGTTAAACGAAATGCAATTCGAGTAATTGGCTTTACACTATCAGGATCTCTGGTGTTTTTTCTTCTTTCTAATCTAGGAACCTATTTAGGAGGTTATTATGGATATTCATTTGCTGGATTCATTGAATGTTTTACCATGGCCATTCCATTTTACAAAAGCGAAATGGCCAATACTTTTTTCTTAAATAGTTTACTCGGTGATTTAGGTTTTTCAGTAATTGCATTTACAATAACGTATTATGCTTTCAATGCAAAGCAGAAACTGACTATAGCTTAATTGCCAATTCCATCCTTTAGAATTTTTTATTTGTAAATATTGTGATGAGATTCTATCAACATTATTTATAATTTGATTTTCATTTAGTTTCTTAGAATAGATTATAGTCCTAACTAAAATTGATTGGACACAATACTTATCTTTCTGAAATTGTGTTTCATTAATAGTTTCTGTATTCTAGCATTTGAGTAGTAAATACTCTTTTCTCTTTATATAGAAATCATTATATCAATTTATTTTTTTGAATATAACCTACTTATTCTTCTGAGAATTTAGTTTCAAATCAAAATTTACAATATTATTTAATATAGATATGATGATAATTTTAAAATCTGATTCGCAAATTTCTAAAATAGTATTTGAATAAAATCTACTCTTTATAAGCATGTGCGAATAAAATAAAAAAGGTTGGCTTCTATGTTTCTATAGCCTATAGTCGTCACTATCATTGAGTTTTATAGAGTATAAGATGTATCATTTTTTTGTAGAAGCGCACAAATCTATGTTTGCAATTCACAAAAAAAAATAATAAATATGAACAGACAAATCTTAAATCGATCGTTTATTTTCACTTTTCTTTTAGCGGGTTTCATCTTAGCATTCTCATCATGCAAAAAAGATGATATTGTAGATATCATTCCAGTTCCTGAAACCTCAAACATTTTGGTTACACATGCATCACCAAATGCACCTGGAGTAGATTTGCTTATTGATAATGTTAAACAAAATAGCGCGGCACTCACCTACCCTGCAAATACAGGATATTTATCAGTTAATTCTGGAACTCGAAACATAAAAGTAAATGTAACCGGAACATCAACAACGGTAATCAATGCTGACCTTGCCTTTACCAAAGATCAAAACTATTCAATCTTCGCGATCGATTCAGTTTCAAAAATTTCTGCTTTGGTACTTACAGACGATTTAAGTGCGCCAGCAGCAGGGAAAGCGCATGTTCGATTTGTACATCTTTCTCCTGACGCACCTGCAGTAGACGTAGCTGTTACTGGTGGTGGAGTTGTATTTGGGAACAAATCTTTCAAACAATTTACTGCATTCACACCGCTAGATGCAGGTACATATAATTTAGAGGTTCGTGTAGCGGGCACTTCAACAGTAGCATTACCGTTACCTGGCATCGTACTAACCGCTGGTAAAATTTACACTGTTTATGCAAAAGGGTTTTTAGGTGGCACAGGTGCGCAAGCCTTAGGTGCTGAAATTATTGTCAACAAATAATCGTCGACTCACTCACTATTGAAAGCCTAGCAATTGCTGGGCTTTTTTATTTGTTATATTATTGGATAAACCCAGATTCAGCATTAGAAATGCCGAAACGATAAAGTAATTGTAATTCAACCTTTTACAAAGCTTGAAAACAATTTCTAAATCGGGGTAAATCCAACTAACGCATTAGCATTTTCCTTTGTCAAATTCTAATGCGTAATTTGGGTTAAATGAACATATAGATCAATAATATTTCACCTGTTTAAGTTGCAAACAATCAACTATCAATTTAATCAATCAATTTAACTAACATGACATATTACATTTGTTCAAAATAATTTTAATGAAAAATTTTCTTGTTATAGGTGGTTCCTCTGGAATAGGTAAGGCTCTAGTTAAATTACTTTCAGTTGATCATCATGTTTTTGCTACCTATCATGAAAATGAAATGACTTCAAATGGCAATGTGAAATATTATCCATTGAATGTCTTAAACGAATCTCTTGATTTTAGTTTTCTTCCTGAAATAATTGATGGACTTGTATTTTGTCCGGGTACCATTCAATTAAAACCATTTAATAGAATTCCTATTGCAGATTTTATGAACGATTATGCGCTTAATGTAGGTGGTGCAATTAAATGTATTCAAGCTGTATTTCCCAATTTAAAAAAATCGAAGGACGCTTCAATTGTTTTATTTTCAACTGTTGCTGTTCAAGTAGGCATGCCTTTTCACTCAATCGTTTCAAGCAGTAAGGGCGCCATTGAGGGATTAACGAAAGCACTCTCCTCTGAATTTGCCCCAACAATTCGTGTAAATTGTATAGCACCTTCGTTAACAGATACACCGCTTGCTCAATCGCTTTTGAATTCAGATGAAAAAATTCTGGCTTCTGCCAATCGACATCCACTTAAAAAAATTGGAACTACAAATGATATTGCCTCTATGGCTCAATTTCTATTAACCGAAAATAGTTCATGGATAACAGGTCAAATATTTCATGTGGATGGCGGCATGAGCACAATTAAATGAAACAATTAAAAAAACAATATTTCCCAGAAAAAATTTGTTGCGTTTGTAAACGTAGTTTTCAATGGCGTAAAAAATGGGAACGTTGTTGGAATGAAGTAAAATATTGCAGTGAACGTTGCAAAAAAAATAAATAAATAATTATGGCCGTCTACGAAATTAAATTCGAACAAAAAATTCCAACCACTTTGGCAAAAGCTTGGGATTTTATATCATCACCAATGAACCTAAAAGAAATTACCCCTGCTTATATGAATTTTCAGGTAACCTCTTCAACCTTTAAAGAAAAGATGTATCCCGGAATGATGATCACCTATAAGGTGAGTCCGGTTTTAGGTTTACGATTAGACTGGTGTACAGAAATCACACATGTTGAATATCTCACTTATTTTGTTGATGAACAACGTGAAGGTCCTTACACGATATGGCATCATCAACATCATTTAGTTGAGGTAGATGGAGGCGTATTAATGACAGATATTATTCATTACAAAGTGCCTTTTGGAATCTTAGGTAAAATAGCCAATTCACTCTTTGTTAAAAAACAGCTTCAAGGCATATTTGATTTTAGATTTAAAAAGGTGGAAGAAATTTTCGGTAAAATGAAATAGCCGAATCTGAAATTGTACTTTCGCGCATCATATGAATGAAAAAATTAAAGCACACTTAGCTTTATTAGGTGCCAATTTATTTTATGGAGCAGGTTTTACAGTAGCAAAAATTGTGATGCCTTCATTAATTAAACCAACCGGATTTATTTTGATTCGAGTTGCCATTGTTACATTTTTATTTTGGCTATCGTATTTTGGAGGAGAAAACTTCAGAACAAAGATTGATCGAAAGGATTGGAAAACCTTAATACTTTGCGCGTTGTTTGGTGTTGCTACCAATCAACTTTTATTTTTTCTAGGACTCAATTTAACGTCGCCAATTCATGCCTCATTAATGATGCTATCAACGCCCATATTGGTGAGTTTATTTGCAGTGTATGCCTTTTCAGATAAGCTTACACTCAATAAAATAATTGGATTAATATTAGGTGTGTCAGGAGCCATTATACTGGTATTGCTCGGAGGCAAAGACAAAGTTGCAACCAATGCACTTTTGGGTGATTTATTTGTGCTACTCAATGCTGCATCCTATGCAATTTACTTGGTAATGGTGAAGCCTCTAATGGCTAAATACAGACCTATCATTATTATTAGATGGATATTTTTGATTGGTTTAATATTTGTGTTCCCATTTGGCATTTCAAATTTTGTTGCCATTGACTGGTCATTATTCGGCTATAAAGAATTGAGTGCAGTAGCCTTTATCGTGATATGTTGTACATTTTTTACTTTCCTTTGGAATATTTATGCCCTCCGTATATTAAGTTCATCGACAGCAGGCGCCTATATTTATTTTCAACCTGTTTTTGCAGCGTTGATATCCGTATTTTTCTTTGGTGAAAATCTTAGTATGATAAAAATTATATCCTCTATACTGATATTTGTGGGTGTTTATTTGGTAAGTGCGAAACGAACCGCGGTATAAAAATAATGCTTATTACTTTGGTAATAATGATAAAATAACTTTTGGATACCAAGTATGCTCAAGTTTTAATACTTTAGCAGCAAGCGTTTCAGGGGTTTCTGATTTGTCGATTTTTACTTTCTTTTGTAAAAGTATGGTTCCATCATCATATTTTTCATTTACAATATGAATGGTCATACCACTTTCTTTTTCTTTATGAGCAAGTACTGAATCGTGAACAAAATGCCCATACATGCCTTTACCACCATAATTCGGTAATAAAGCGGGATGAATATTGAGGATTTTATTTGGATAGGCATTTACCATGTATGCTGGAATTTTCCATAAAAAACCTGCAAGCACAATTAATTTAGGTTGATAAAAATCAATTGTATCAATAAAAATTTCAGATTGAAATATTCGCTTATTAATTATTAAAACATCGATACCATATTCTTTTGCAATATTGATTACACCAGCTTTAGGATTGTTTGTAATGATCAGTGGGAAGTTTACTTCATCATTCTTTTCAAAAAAATCGAGGATAGCTTTTACATTACTACCACCACCTGAAGCAAAAAGTAGGATATTGTTCATATTGCGAAATTATACATTTATTATTCAAAATAAATGATACATGATGACAAAAAATACACTAACTAGAGTGAGCACATGTATAAGCGTTGAAACACCCTATGATTCAATTTTTCAATCAAAACCATTCGAACATGATACAAAGAAGAGTTGAATTGCAATACGCATAGTCTTTTAATTACTGTTAATTTCTCTAAGTATTATGTTCGAGTTGATTAATAGGATCTAATTCAT
>ENA-UOWO01004488-UOWO01004488.1-activated-sludge-metagenome-genome-assembly--contig:-NODE-4488-length-15400-cov-7.763506_pt1 | contig 15400 bp, 12 predicted proteins | sample MGYA00238148_ERZ761564 | MGnify/ENA primary metagenome ERZ761564 (study PRJEB28885, sample SAMN05720194) | activated sludge metagenome | isolation source: Anaerobic digester | place: USA...
CTACACAACGTAGCACACTCTTTCCCTACACGACGCTCTTCCGATCTCATCATGTATTTCCTCGCCCAACGCCAGTTCGTCGAGTCCCAGGCGATGACGGGCATGAAAGAGTGAGGAGGAACCATCCATGCGCAACTTCCTGATCGGCGTTCTCCTCTTCTGGTTCCTCGTCATCGGCCTGATTCTGCAGGACAGCCGGGCTCGCGAATCCGCCTCGATGGCCGGCATCGGCGAGAGCGGGAAGGACCGCGTCGAGGTGGTGTTCTGGCACGCCATGGGCGGCCCGCTCGGCAACGTGATGAACGATCTGATCGACCGGTTCAACAAGAGCCAGCCGACCTACTTCATCAAGGGCATCCCGATGGGCAGCTACGACACGCTGGCGAAGAAACTCCTCGCCTCGCTGGTGGCGAAAAGCGCCCCCGATATCGCCCAGAACTACGAGACCCTGACGAAGAAGTTCATCAAGCACCGCAAGATCGTCTGCCTCGATGACCTGCTGGCCTCGGAACCGGAAAATATCAAAGCCGATATTATTCCTGTCCTTCTCGAGAACAACACGTTCGACGGCAAACTCTGGTCCTTTCCGTTCAACAAGAGCGTGCCCGTGCTGTATTACAACAAGGAGCTGTTCCGCCAGGCCGGCCTCGATCCCGAGCAACCGCCTCAGACACTCACGGAGCTGGCCTCCTACGCCCGTCAGATCACACGCCACTTCACTCCGGCGCAAGGCGGCAGGCCCACCGTCATGGGCTTCGCGACCGGCAAGGCCAACGTCTGGATGTTCCTCTGCCGCGTCATGCAGTTCGGCGGCAGGCTGATCGCCGAACGGGGAGACACGTCGCACTTCCACGAGCCGGCCTCGGTCCGGGCCGTTTCCTTCATCCAGGAGATGCTGAAGGAAGGCATCGCCGTCGAGGCACAGGGCTTCGACCACCAGAACGACTTCAAGGCCCAGCGCGTCGCGATGATCGAAAACAGCATCGTGAGCAAGGTCCACATGGAGTCGGGGCTCAAGTTCGAATATGGCATCGCTCCCCTCCCCGGCGAGGCGACCCGCGCCGTCATCCTCTCGGGCAGCAACATCAATATCTTCAACAATGGAAACCCCGACAAGATCAAGGGCGCGTGGGAATTCATCAAATGGTTCACATCGACCGACATCGGGGCCGAGTGGAGCGTCCGGACGACCTACGTCCCCGTCCGCACCTCCTCGCTCCGCTCTCCCGTCCTCGTGTCGGCCCTCGAAAAGGATCCCAACCTCCGCGCCCCCTACCAGGAGCTCGAGTATATCGCGTTTGAACCCCGCCTGAGCTGCTGGTTCGAAGTCCGCGATCTGATGGCGGACGTCCTCGAGCGGGCGACCCTCGAAATGGGTGATCCCGCAACCTACATGAAGGAAATGAGCAGCAACATCGATGGCATCCTCAGACACAATCCGGACTGACACTCCCGAACAGCTTTCCGAAGTCATCTCCACCATCGCCGGGGCACACCGGTTTCTCGTCATCACGCACGTCCGCCCGGACGGGGATGCGGTCGGCTCGGTATCGGGGCTGGTCAAGTCGCTCCGGAAAGCCGGCAAAGTCGTCCAGACCGGATTTGCCGATGATCCGCCCGAGCGGTTCTCGTTCGTTCTCGATGAAGAGCACCTTCTCAAGCCCGGCAACTGTGTGATCGACCAGGAAGTCGTTCTCGTCCTCGACTCGGGCGATCTGCCACGAACCGGCTTCGAAGCCGACCTCGAGAACACCGACGCCGTCGTGGTCAACATCGATCACCACGCCAGCAACACGATGTTCGGGGACATCAACTACGTCGACACCCGCGCCAGCTCCGCCTGCGAGATGATCGTGACGCTGCTCGCGACAGCCGGTCTTCCGCTCGACGCCGATGTCGCGATCGGGTTGTATCTCGGCCTGATCACCGACACCCGCTCCTTCCAGAACGAAGGGCTCCGCTCATCGGCTCACCATGCTGCGGCCCGGCTTCTCGAGACGGGCCTCGACACCGCGCCGATCCTCTCGCGCCTGAACGGTTCGAAATCCCTCACCGAAATGAAGCTCCTCGGAAAGGGGCTCGACAAGCTCCGCCTCGAGTGCGACGGCCGTCTCGCGCTGATTCTTCTCGAAAAAGCCGATCTCGAAGCCTGCGGCGCCGGCTTTCTCCAGGTCGCAAGCAGCGGTCTCTGGGGCCATCTGACCTCGATCCAGGGCGTCATCGCTGGAGTCGGCATCGTCGAAGGTCCTGACGGGAAAACCTACTGCGAATTCCGGTCCCGAGGCGGCTTCGACGTGAAGGAGATCGCCGTGGCCATGGGTGGGGGCGGGCATCTGGCCGCCTCCGGCTGTAATCGCCCGGCCCCCCTCGCATCCGTCGCCGCCGAGGCCCTCGAGCGCCTGAAAGCCGGCCTGACCACGTTCGCGCCGGTCGCACGCAGCGCCGCCCGGGATCAGGCATGCTGAGCAGGGCGGGTTTCCAGGCAATCCTTGCCCCCGGCGTGTTCCTTGCCCTGCTCATGTCGGGCCAGCCTGCCGTTGCCACAGACGAACATCCGCCTGTCTCCGCCGTTCGCTCCCTCCGGCTCGACATCGGCGGCGGCTGCGCCGTCGTCGCCCGGCCCCAATCCGGAGAATCCGCTGGAGAGATGGCGCAACTGCTGCTGGAAAAACCCGGCGGCAATCTCCACGTTCTTGCGACCTTCGAGGGGCTCGAATTCACCGGGCTCCTGAGTGCCGATCTCGACGGAAACGCCGTTCCCGAAGTGATCGCCATCGCGCGGCACCGTGCCGGGGACGAGTTCATGCCCTTCATCTTCGCCTGCGACGGCGATTTTCGCCGCATCTTCCCGCCCGGGGAGGGCGAAGACAACCCGATCATCGGCAAGGAAATCACCACGATACCCGGGAAATCCGGCACCGAGCTGTGCGTGAAAATTCCGGTCACGATCCATGATTTCGGCCCCCCCGACCTGTTCCAGATCGAAACCTACCGCCTTCGCGGCAAGCAGCTCGAGAAGACGGGCGAGTCGCTCACCGAGGCGCGGCATTTCAACCAGATCATGAACCGCGGCGCCCTTTCCCTGCAGCGCGGCTCTTACCTCGAAGCCCTGAAGGAGTACGAATCCGTGCTCGGCCTGAACGGCACGGCCATGCGCCTTCCCCCGGCGGCCAAAGCCGAGGCGCTGTTGGCAGCCGCGGAGTGTCGATCGGGCCTGAAGGATTTCTCGACGGCTCTCGAGTTGTACCGTCGCGTCACGATCGAGTGTCCCGGAACTCCCCAGGCAAGCAAAGCCGGCAGTGAGGCTTCGTTCATCGCGAAGCATCTCGGGAATACGGCCGCTCTGGCTCTGTACACCGATATTCTCCGGGCAAACCGCATGGAACGCTGGAACGAGGCTCTGGCCCTTCTCGATGCCTCGCCCAACGCCCTGAAATCGCCTCTCGAGGATCATTTCACGTTCCAGCGCGGGGAGGCACTGTTGGGACTCGGTCGTGTCGACGAAGCGATTGCCCAGTATCGTCGCATCAGAAGCGAGTTTTCCCGTTCCTCTCTTGCCGAGACCGCGGCAGAGCGTCTTCAGGAGCTCGAGGGGGCCCCGGAAACCCCCGATGAACAGTGACACGGGCGATGGCGGAACCACGGCATGGCTAAGGCGGTAAAAAAGGCCCGCGACTGGAAAGTCGAGGAAAAACGGCTTTCCCCCATCCAGAAAGCCGCTTTGATCGGCGTTATCGCATTCATTCCGTTCTTCATCTTCATTCTGCTTCCCTATCTGGTCAGGCAGCACATCGTCGAAAAGCTGAAACTCGCCGAAGAGCTGATCGTGGCCGCGCCGGAGCACGTTGCCCTCGTTTCGACCGGGGAGGTTCCCCCAACGTTCCGGGTCGTCATCCGCGGCTTCACCTTCCAGATTCCCAAGATCTACACCCCCGTCCGCGTGTTTCCGGATGTCGCCGTGTTTCGCATCAATCCCCGGCGCATCTCCCGGACCATCTCGATCGCCGCTCTCAAGCAGCCTCCCTCCCTCGCCCTGAATGAATCCGGGTTGATCCAGTGGTTCATGCCGGATGATCCCCTGACCTTCCTCGATACGACGCTGTATGCCAGCTATCATCCCGTCCGCATGCTGTGCAAGGCCCATTTCTATGTCGGTGAGGGTATCGGTAGCAAAGTGTTCGAAACCGCCTGGGATGCCAACCACCGGGCCTACGTGTTTCCGACGCCGGGTGGAAGCGGCTACATCGGCCGGATCTACCGCACGAATGGGGAAGGCTACTACGAGTTCGCGATGACGGACGAGGTCGACGGGGTCACGTTGCGTGAGTGGATCGATCTCGCGATCAAGATCAAACCCCCGTTCGCCGATGGCACACCGGCGCAGGAGATGGCCAGCCGCGGGGCTTCCCTTGCACGCGCCCTGAGCCTGGTCGAGCAGGGCACGTCGGGCCTGGTCGAGGCGGTTGAGCTCAGCATGAACCAGTATTACGGGAACGGCGGTATCGGCTGGCTTCTTCCGGTCGCGATGGCGATGGAAAAGCGTGGGTATTATCACGAGCTGATCCAGTTCTACCGGGACAACGTGCAGAAAGCCCGCGATGACTCACAGCAGCTGGCCCTCTGGCGTGACCTGTTCGAGCGCACCCTCCCGCAGATCATCAATATCGATGTCGACCCGCATCTGAACCAGAATCAGATCGACCTGTACTGCAAGAACAAGTCCGAGTTCGCGATCCGGAACGTCAAGGTCACGATCACCCTGTCGGGCAAGGAGGGCGATCGGACGTTCGACACCCTGCTGCTGTCGAACGACACCCTGCACCCCGGCAACGAGAAAATCATCGCCGTCACGCCACCGACGAAAATCCTGGTCAGGAACGCCCAGTCGATTTCGGCCCGGATCACGGACCTGGAAATATCGGATTAGCGGGCGTCAGGCTGCCCAGCAGCACCGCTGCCGAAGCGCCTGTAGCAACAGGGATATTTCCCGGCCGGCCCCGCAGGAACGCATCGCCGAGGGCGGCAAAAGCCATGGCCTCCCTGGCCTGAACCGGTACGCCATGCTCATCCGAGATGCCAAGGGGGGAGACCCCGGACAGCCGTGCAGCGAGGCGCCGGCGCAGTTCCCCGTTCAGGGCGCCCCCGCCAGCGATGAGCGTCAGCGAAAGCGGTCCCTCGGGCAGGACGAATCTTTTTATTGCATCGGCTATCGTATTCACGGTCAGGTCGAGAAGCGTCGAGGCGAGATCGGCATCGGTAACCGTCCGTCCCGAACCCCCGCGTATCGCTTCATAGGCCGCGGCGCCGAACCGGTCGCGGCCCGTCGATTTCGGCGGAGGGAACCGGAAGTAGGAATCCTCGAGAAGCTGTGCCAGCAGTCGCCCATCGGTGACGCCGGAGGCGGCGAGCCGGCCATCCCGGTCGTATTCCTCCTGCCCGGCCGTGATATCGCGGACAAGGGCATCGAGAAGCATGTTGCCGGGCCCGGTGTCGAACGCGGCAGCGACACGCGGCCCTGCGGAACCCGGCCGGATCACGGTCACGTTGGCGATGCCGCCCACGTTCAGGATGACGAGGCCCGCGCGGCGGGCAAGCGGGCCGAAAAACCGCAGGTCCCCGAGCGGAACGAGCGGGGCCCCCTGGCCGCCGACGGCCATATCCCGGGCGCGGAAGTCGGAAATGACGGGAAGTCCCGTCCGCTGTGACAGGACGGACGGATTGAGCGCCTGCAGGGTCGCCCGCACGGAAATTCCGTCCCAGTCGAGAGGTTGCGGGATATGGGCAAGGGTCTGCCCGTGCGCCGCGATCGCGTCGATCCGGCTCGCCGGGTGAGCGGTCAGGAATGCCGCAACGGCATCCGCATACAGCTCGGCCATCCAGCAGGCAGCCACGGCCGTGTCATCGATCGTACCACCGTTCATCAGGCGCTGAAGCCGCGCCCGCACGGCCGGCGCAAAGGGCGCGGACTCGTGCCATTCGAGCGCGAACCGTCCGTCGGCCTCGAAACGAACGAGCGCCCCGTCGATGCCATCGCCCGACGTGCCGCTCATCATGCCGAGAACCTGGAAAGCGCCATCAGATGCTGCTGGAACGAGATTCATGGAAGGTTTCCTCACAAATTTTTCCCCGACCCGGCGGCCCGGCCGATATACGGATGGAACATGCTCGGCAAGCGGCCGGCGCATCTTCCACCCGTGCCCCAATTATGCTATGCTCGACATCAAATTTCCACAGGAGGAACAAACATGTCAGACCCGCGCATGCAGACCCAGCGGCCGATGGAACGCACCGGCGAAAAACAGAAATCCCTCGATACGGCCATCCAGGCGATTGAAAAGCAGTTCGGGAAAGGCGCCGTGATGCGCCTGGGCGAGTCCCGCACGGCCCCCGTCGAATCCGTTCCGACCGGTTCTCTCTCGCTCGATTATGCCTTGGGTGTCGGCGGACTTCCCCGCGGCCGCATCGTCGAGATTTTCGGGCCTGAGTCGTCCGGAAAGACGACGATCGCCCTGCATGTCGTGGCCGAAGTCCAGAAAATGGGCGGCCAGGCGGCGTTTGTCGATGTCGAGCACGCGCTCGACCCGGCTTACTCCCGCATCCTGGGGGTCGATATCGACAATCTTCTCATCGCCCAGCCCAGCAGCGGCGAAGAGGCGCTCGAGATTGCCGAGATGCTCGTACGCAGCAACGCGGTCGACGTCCTCGTTGTCGACTCGGTTGCCGCGCTCACGACAAAAGCGGAAATCGATGGGGAGATGGGTGATGCGACAGTCGGCATGCAGGCCCGCCTGATGTCCCAGGCGATGCGCAAGCTGACCCCGATCGTTTCCCGCTCGGGCTGCGTCTGCATCTTCATCAACCAGCTCCGCGAGAAGATCGGCGTCATGTTCGGCAACCCCGAAACCACCCCGGGCGGTCGCGCCCTGAAGTTCTTCTCCTCCGTCCGCCTCGACATCCGGCGCAAGGAGCAGCTGAAAGACGGCGACGAAGCTGTCGGTTACACCACCGAAGTCAAAGTCGTGAAGAACAAAGTCTCGCCCCCGTTCCGCAAGGCCCACTTCGACATCATGTTCGGCAAGGGCCTCTCCCGCGAGGGCGAGATTCTCGATATGGCCGAAGAGATGAAGATCATCAGCAAGACCGGGGCGTGGTATTCGTTCGGCGACACCCGCATCGGTCAGGGCCGCGAGAATGCCAAGGACTTCCTCGTGAAGAATCCCGACGTTTTCTCCGAGGTCGCTCTCAAGGTCAAGACCAAGCTGGGCATGATCAAGACCACCGACACCGCCGAGGAAAAGCCCGACCAGAAAGAGAAAGCGGCGGGCAACGAGCGCGAGAAAGCCGCCGGCCGCGGCAAGTGATTCCCTGACCAACCCCTCGACCCCGGAACCCCAAGGTTCCGGGGTTTCTCTTTTCCGGCCATCCTTGCCCGGCCGGGCGGTTGTGCCTGCGGGACAAATACGGTATCATGCGGCGGCCCGGCACCTGATGCCGGTCCCAAATCCGCATCCATCGGAGTCGACCATGGCTGAGCAGTATATTTTCACGATGTATCGCCTCAACAAGTTTTATGGCCAGAGGCAGGTTCTCAAGGACATCAACCTGTGCTTCTTCCCCGGGGCGAAGATCGGCATCGTCGGCCACAACGGCGCCGGCAAGTCGACGGTCCTGCGCATCATGGCCGGTCTCGACAAGGAATTCCAGGGACATGCGGAGATCACGAAGGGCATGCGGGTCGGCTTCGTCCAGCAGGAGCCTCAGCTCGCCTGGGGAAAAACGGTCCGCGAGAATCTCGAACTGGCGTTCGCCGACACGATGAAGCTCCTGAAAGAGTATGAAGACCTCTCGACGAGCATGGGCGAGATGGATCCGGATGCGATGGACAAGGCGATGGAGCGGATGGGCCAGCTCCAGGAGAAGATCGACGCGTGCGGCGGCTGGGAGATCGACACCCGGCTGAACATCGCCGCCAACGCGCTCATCCTGCCCCCCGACGAGATGATCGTCGACAAGCTGTCGGGCGGGGAACGCCGCCGCGTCGCCCTGTGCCGCATCCTGCTCGAGCAGCCCGACCTGCTGCTGCTGGACGAACCCACCAACCACCTCGACGCCGAGACGATCGACTGGCTCGAGAACCATCTCCGGAATTATCCCGGCACGGTGATCATCTCGACCCACGACCGGTATTTCCTTGATAATATAACGAAGTGGATACTCGAGCTCGAGGACGGCCACGGCATTCCCTTCGAGGGCAACTACACCTCCTGGCTCCAGCAGAAGCTGGAGATCCTCTCCCAGCAGGAGAAGAAGGAGTCGGTCCGCCGCCGCTCCCTCGACCGCGAGTTGAAATGGATCAAGATGAGCAGCTCGGACCATCACAACCTGTCCCGCGAGCGCATCATGCAGTATGAGCAGCTCGTCGTGCGGGAATCCGCCGCCAGCCAGCCCGAAGCGAACGTGATCCAGATCGCGCCGGCCGTGCCGCTCGGAGACAAGGTCATCGAAGTGACGGGCCTTTCCAAGGGCTTCGACCAGCAGCAGCTGATCAAGGATCTCACATTCAAGCTGCCCAAGGGCGGCATCGTCGGCATCGTCGGCCCGAACGGCACCGGCAAGACAACCCTGTTCCGGATGCTGACCGGCGTCGAACAGCCGGATGCGGGCACGATCGACATCGGCACGACGGTGAAGATGGTCTGGGTCGACCAGCATCGCGACACGCTGAACGGGGAAAACACCGTTTTCGACGAGATCAGCGAAGGCCAGGCGGATATCGCGTTCGGCAAGCTCAAGATCCCGGCCCGCGCCTACTGCGGCCGGTTCGGCTTCCGTGGCGGCGACCAGCAGAAGTTCGTCAAGGACCTCTCGGGCGGCGAGCGGAACCGCGTGCACCTCGCGAAGATCCTCAAATCGGGCGGCAACGTGATCCTGCTCGACGAGCCGACGAACGACCTCGACGTCAATACCCTCCGCCTGCTCGAGGATGCGATTTCGGATTTCAGCGGCTGCATCCTCGTCATCAGCCACGACCGGTTCTTCCTCAACCGCATCTGCACCCACCTGATGGTGTTCGAAGGCGACGCGCACGTCGAGTGGTTCGAAGGCAACTACGAGGAGTACGAGGCGATGCGTCAGAGGAAACTCGGCGCCGCGGCCCTCGAAAACCGTCGCGCCCGGTACCGCCGGTTCAAGCTCGACTGATCGTTCACCATCCGCGCAAGTTCATATACACCACAGGATATATCAATGCAATTCGTCCGCCGTCTGTATGACTGGACTCTCTCCCTCGCGGCCCGCCCCGGAGCCATCTGGGCCCTGTTCGCGATCGCCTTCGCCGAGTCCAGCTTTTTTCCGATCCCCCCGGACGTTCTCCTGATCGCCATGACCCTCGCCCAGCCCGCCAAAGGGCTGTGGTACGCAACGGTGTGCACGCTCGGCTCGGTTTCGGGCGCTCTGTTCGGCTACCTCATCGGGTTTGCCTTCTGGGCAGTGGTCGGCGAATATTTCTTCCGCTATATTCCAGGCTTCTCCCACGAGGTGTTCGACCAGGTCTGCCGGTCATACGAGCAGCACTCGGTGCTGATCGTCTTCACCGCGGCCTTCACCCCGATTCCCTACAAGGTGATCACCATTACGGCGGGCGTTTCGCACATCTCCCTCCTGCCGTTCATTCTCGCCTCGATGTTCGGCAGGGCCGGCCGGTTCTTCCTCGTCTCGGGCCTGCTGATGAAGTTCGGGCCACCCGTGAAGGAGTTCATCGAGAAGTATTTCAATCTGCTGACCATCCTGGTCGTGGTGATCTACGTTCTCGCCTTCTACCTGCTTCCCGTCATCTTCAAATGAGCCGTGGGTGAAGCGAGCCAGAGGGAGCGGTAGGTGATGTAGGGGGCGCCCATCGGGGTGATCTTCATGCCCCGGACAGTCGGCTGCCAGATCCCGTGCGTCGTGTAATGGAACACGAAGACCCACGGGGCATCGTCGACGATGATCTGTTCGGCCTGCTGATACAGTTGGATCCGCTCTTTCGGGTCGATCTCGAACCGGGCGCGCTCCAGCAGTTCATCCACGCGGGCATTGGCATACCGGCTGTAATTGCCGGCCGGGCCGATGTTGCTCGAGTGGAACAGGCTGTACAGGAAGTTGTCCGGATCGGGATAATCGACGGTGAAGCCCATTCGGAAAAAGGGTGTCTGACCGCTCTGAACCGCAGCCAGATGCTCCGGAAAATCCACTTCCTTCATGCGGCAGGAGATGCCGATATCCCGCAGATTGGCCAGGACGAACTCGGCGGTGCGCACATGGATCTCGTCCCGGTTCACCTGGAGGGTGATCTCGGGAAATCCTTTTCCGGCCGGGTATCCGGCCTCGGCCAGCAGGGCGCGGGCACGCGCGAGATCGTAGGTGTATCCCCGCAGCTTCTGGTTGTATCCCAGAATGCCCGGGGGAAGCGCGCCGCGGGCGATCCGCGCCCGGTCGTTGATGACCAGCTTCACGATCGCTTCCCGGTCGATCGCCTCGTTGATCGCCTGCCGGACCTTCACGTTGTCGAACGGGGGCTTCGTGACATCGAAGCCGAGGTAGTAGATCCCCCAGCGGCTGACCTCCTGGAAAAACGGCGACCAGGCCGGATCCTGCCGGACGTTCTTGTATTCGGGATCCGGCACGTCGTTATGCATCAGCTCGCCGGCCTTGAACCGGCGGAATCGTTCTATTTCATCTGATATAACAGGAAACTCGATCCGGTCGAGATACGGCCGCCCGCGGTAGTATCCGGCGTTCGCCCGCAGGACGATCGTGTCGCTCGCCCGGCCCGCCCAGGTGAACGGCCCGGCTCCGACGGGGTTCCAGCCGAACTCGGCCCCGAGGCCCTCGACGTCCTCCCGGGGAACGAGGAAGGCGAAGTTCAGCGCCAGCAGGGAAAGGAAGGGCGTGAACGGCTTTTCGAGCGTGAACTCGATGGTGTCCGTCGCCACGGCCCGGATCCCCTCGATCGTCGGGGTCTGGCTCGCGGCATAGGCGGCCGCTCCGCGGATCACGAAGTAGTTCTTCCCCTTCCGGTTCGGAAATCCGGGGGCCATGAGCCGGTGGAGCGTATACGAAACGTCCTCGGCGGTAACGCTGCGGCCGCCGTTCCGCGTGGGCTTGTCGTCGGGACCGCTGACGGCCTGGAACCGCGCATCAGGCCGGAGAAAGAGCCGATAGGTCAGTCGGTCGGCGCTGATCGTCCAGGAAGCGGCAAGCGCTGGGACGACACGCCCGTCCGCATCGAACTCGAGCAGTCCCTCGAAAATCTGCCGTGCCACCTCGTGTGAATACGAGTCGTTCACCTCGGCGGGATCGAGCATGATGACGGGCGAAGAGAAAGCCCGGCGATACACCCCGCCATAGACCGGCTCTTCCCGGACCACGGGCGCGGAGGGGGCAACCGGCCGGCCACCGCACCCCGCGACGGCCAACAGCAACGGGAAAACGACCAGCATCAGGATTCCCGTCAGACGTCCAGACATCACTCTCATCGGTTCCGTCCCTTTCGCCCTTCCGCGGCCGCCGGGTTCCGAAGCCATCCGGCTGCCGTCATCATGATTCGTGCCGGCGATCATACCATGACTCCCCTCTGCTGGACAAAGCATCCCTCATTGGGTACAGTGGACAGGGTATTCCGCTGTTCCGTAGCGTGACCCACGAGGGCTGTCTCGCCCCTTCTGAAAGTATATTTACTTTGATATATCACAAGAGGGATGGAACCGATGAACAACACCAGCCGCATCCTCCTTTTCCTGCTGCTCCTGGCAACCCTGGCGGGCATTCCAGCGTCCCTGGAAGCGGTGACCGTCAGCGACCGGATTCCGCACCGGGTCGTCTACGCCGTCCGGGCCTTTTCTCCGACCGACGTCTGGATCGGCACGGAGCAGGGGGCCGCGCATTACGACGGCAAGGCCTGGTCCGTCTACACCGTCGCCGACGGCCTGCCGCACGACGTGGTCACCTCGGTCGCACGCCATCCCACCGACGGCTCGCTCTGGTTCGGCACGTTCGGCGGCGTGGCCCGCTTCGCGAACGGCCGGTTCGAGCGGTTCACCGTGGCCAATTCCGGCCTCGTCAACGACGTCGTGTATGGGCTCACCGTCACCCTGCCCTATGTCTGGATCGCGACGACGAATGGCATCTCGCGGTTCGGCCTCGCCGACCGTTCCTGGAAAACCTTCGACGACAAGAACACGAAGATGCATGAGGTGTGGATCTACGGCGTCTCCTCGGAACCGAACGGCCGTGGCGACACCTGGTTCGCCATCTGGGGCAGCGGCATGTTGCGTATCCGGGAAGACGGCACGATCGATTCCTATGCCGATCCGGACGAAATCTTCGATGTCGATGTCGTGCGCAACGACGGGCCTCTGCACGAGATCCAGGTCGCCATTTCGGCCGTCGGCAACGTCGTCTATTCGGGGGCCTATTTCGGGCTGACCCGCTACGACGGCAAAAACTGGAACACCTGGACCGTGAAGGACTCCGACTCGGGCCTTCCGAGCGATTTCATCAACACCGTCAAGATGTCACCGGATGGCCGACTCTGCGCGATCGGCACCGACAAGGGCCTGTGCATCCACGATTTCGCGAGGGGCAAGTGGGTCACCTACCGTCGCAACACCCGGGGTCCCGGGGGCGAACTGCTCACGTTCGAGAACGGCACCTGGAAGACCGAAACGACCCCCGAAGCTCCGGCCGGCGACTTCGTCTGGGCCGTCGATTTCGTCGGCGACACGCTCTGGGTCGGAACCGCCTCGGGGCTGTACACCGTTTCACTGAAGCTGTGAACCGGACAGGAGAAACCGTATGAACGCGACAACATCCCGCATCCCCCTCGTTCCGCTCCGCAACCTGGCGTTCTCGGCCCTGCTGTTCTTCACGCTGCTTCCGGCGGCGCAGGGACAACAGGTCAAGGCGTATCACCAATGGACGGCCCCGTTCGAGTACAACGGCCCGGCACGCGCGTTCCGGGAAACCAGCGACGACCTGAAGACCCTCCGGGTCGGTGTCCTGGCATCGCTTTCGGGCAGCGGCGCCGAGTATGGTCTCGCGATGAAGGAAGGGGCCGACATGGCCCGCGACGAGATCAACGCGCGCGGAGGCATCCACGGCAAGCCCCTCGAGCTCGTCTATCGCGACGACCGGAACGACATGGGGGAAAACGGACACCAGACCGTGAAGCTGCTGTTCGAGGACAAGGTCCTGTCGATCATCGGCTCGGTCCACTCGGGCTGCACCCACGTGGCGGCACGCATCACGCTCAAGGCCGAAACGGCCCAGCTGACGACGGTCAGCACGGACCCGACGGTGCAGATGATCGCCAGCCCCTGGATGTTCCGGTGTCTCGTCGACGACCGGGCCCAGGGCGCCGCGATCGCCGATCTGGTATTCGGACGGGACGGCCACAAGCGCGTCGGTCTGTTCCAGCAGCACAACCGGTATGGCAAAATGGGCGGCAAGACGATCGCGCAGATCGCGGTCTCGCGAAACACGCCGCTTGTTTTCAAACAGTATTTCGAACCCGGCCAGACGTCGTTTCCCGACCAGATCGCGACCCTGAGCCGTGAGAAGCCGGATGCGCTGATCCTGTGGGGCCTGTACAGCGAGTGCGCGGCCCTCGTCAAGGCCATCCGGGGCGCCGGATACGCGGGCCGGATCTATGGAGCCGACGGCATGGTGTCTCCCAAATTCATCGAGATGGCAGGAGAGGCGGCCGAAGGCACGGTGGTCACCTACCCCTTCGACGACACGCGCAACGACCCCGTCACCCGCAAGTTCATCACGGATTTCCTGAAGCGGTACGGCAAACGGCCCGACTCGTTTGCCGCGCACGCCTATGACGCCGTGTATCTGATGGCCCGTGCCATCGAGCGCGGCGGCACCAGCAAAGTCGGCATCCGCGACGCCCTGGCAGCGACCCGCGACTTCCCGGGCGTGACCGGGCCGATCAGCTTCAATGAATACAACGACGACGGCCGGCCGGTCATTTTCGCCAAAGTCATCGGCGGCAGGTTCGTTCCGATGCCCGTCCGGGACTCCCGATAAGGGAGTGACTCCTCTGTCAGGCAGGGAAACCGGCCGCCTTGATTTACGCGGGTGATCATGCTAGACTGACGGCCCAACAGGCAGTTCGCGCGATCATCAGCCGCCGGGAGCGCAGATCCATGCGAATTGCCGTTGAATCTTTGTCCGGGAGAGCATGGCATGGGTCACGACACGGGAGCGGTCCTGGCGGGCGTGCGCGAGTTCATCGAGCAGACGTTCGCGGGCCGGTATGACCTGTATGACGTGTCGCTGCGGCCCGTGAACCGGCAACTGACGCTCGAGGTCAAGATCGATTGCGACACCGGCGTCAAGGTCGAGGACTGCGAAACCGTCTCCCGGGCGCTCGAGGAGTTCCTCGAAGCCACGGACCTGATCCATCAGCATTACACGCTCGAGGTGAGCTCGCCCGGGGTCGAGCGGTTGCTGAAGCGCCCCGTCGATTACACCCGGCAGCTGGGCCGGCTGGTGCGCTGGACCCTGCAGCCCGAGGGCGACCAGCCGAAGGAAGTGTTCGAAGGCCGGCTCCAGGCCTTCGCCGATGGCCGTGCAACCGTCCTGACCGCCACGGGAACCCGCGACATCCCCCTGGAGCGGGTGCGTGAAGCCCGCGTCGTGTTCGAATTCCCTGCCAAGACCAAACAACGAGGATGACACAAGGGAGGCCTCCATGACCAAGAACAACCTGTACGATGCCCTCAAAGAAGTCGTCGCCGAGAAGAACCTCCCGATGTCAGTCCTGATCCAGGCCATCGAAGAGGCCCTGGTGATCGCCTACCGCAAGAATTTCGATTCGGAGGAGGATGTCCGGGTCACCCTCGAGGAGGGAACCGGCGCCTTTCGGGTCATCGCGCGGCGCACCGTGGTCGAGACGGAAGACGACATGGACGAGCCCGACCGGCAGTTCACTCTCGAGGAGGCCCGCGAGCTCAAGGAAGACGCCGCCATCGGCGACGTGGTGGAGGAGGACGTGACGCCGCCTTCCTTCGGCCGCATCGCCGCGCAGACCGCCCGGCAGGTCGTGAGCCAGAAGCTCAAGGAGGCCGAGCGCAGCATCATCTACAAGGAGTTCCAGGACCGCGTCGGCCAGGTCCTCTCGGGCAAGGTGCAGCGGGTTGAGCGCGGCCAGGTGTACGTCGAGTTCATCCGCGCCGAAGCCGTGATGCCTCCGCAGCAGCAGATTCCCGGCGAGGTGTTCCGGACGGCCGTCGCCGTGATGGGCGCGGCCCTCGACCCGAAGACCCACCTGTACGCGGTCTGGGCCGAGCTGCCCAACCCGCCCGGCCGGGAGCCGCGGCTCTTGCCGGGCATGACCGGGGAGGCCCGCGTC
>ENA-UOWO01004490-UOWO01004490.1-activated-sludge-metagenome-genome-assembly--contig:-NODE-4490-length-15395-cov-5.640939_pt1 | contig 15395 bp, 17 predicted proteins | sample MGYA00238148_ERZ761564 | MGnify/ENA primary metagenome ERZ761564 (study PRJEB28885, sample SAMN05720194) | activated sludge metagenome | isolation source: Anaerobic digester | place: USA...
TTCCATGTCCAAATCTTCGGCAGTAGCAGTAGCTTCATCAGCTTGCACATAAATATCATCGCCCTTAATGTGCATCACGCTCTTGCTGCCATCCTCATCCACATATTCACAACGTTTCACTGAACTAAAAACGTTGCTAACACTATCAACAATTGATTTTTCTTCTCCGGTACTGGCTGTCTCATCTGATCCCCACAAGGAGCAAGCGCCCAAAAAGACAGACAAGGACAAGACCATCACGGCCACTAAAGATTTCGCTTTCATACTTTAATTTTAATGATTAATATCTAAGCTTATAAATCAAGCTTAATTAAAAGACATCTTACCAGGTTTTATTTTTAAATGCAAAAACTAATTATCGTTTTTCGCTTTTTTAACATTCAATAAATGTTCCTCATAAGTCTTAGCATAATAGATATTGCCGGCCAAACTGGTGACAAAATAATAATCATCATTGGCAGTCGGATTGACAGTCGCGGTGAGCGCGCCCAAACCCGGACTATTGATGGGCGTGGGGGGCAGGCCAATGTGCTTATAAGTATTATATAATGATTCATTTTCCAAATCTTTGTAAGTGTTACTATCGATGCGCTCGCTTTTATCCCGCAAATAATTTAAAGTGGCATCGGATTGTAATAAATAATCATCATGATAGCGACGCCAAAAAATATCTGCCACCAAAGCGCGGTTGGCGGGCGTACGCACTTCCCACTCCACGATACTCGCCAAACGCAACACTTCGTACCAATCCAAGTTCTTGCTTTTAGCACTTTGGCGCAGTTCAGCGGTTTTCTCCCCAAAGTGAGTTAATAAAGTTTCCAAAACTTTTTTCAAATCCGCCCGTTTTTCAAAATAATAAGTATCAGGGAACAAAAATCCTTCCAAACTGTTGGCGGACGGCACGCCTTGTAAAAAAGTAAAACGCTCCTGCCACGTCCCTACCAAAGTCATCTTATCCCAGTCAACCAAGTCAATTCCCTGCTCAGCTAATTGTTCTTTAAACTCAAAAATAGTCTCGCCTTCACGGACTTGCAACAACCACTGTTCGGCGGCTAATTGTCCGCTTTGTAAATAATCAATCAAATCAAGCACTGACCAAGAAGAATCGGCAGTAAACAAGTAATTGCCGGCTTTCAAGTCAGCCGCTTTATCCAAAAATTTCAATTCCAACAAAAACACCCGCTCGCTACGAATTAAGCCCGCTTCCTTCAATTGTCTGGCAATAGTACTCGGCGCCGAACCCAAAGCGACACTCAAACGAATTTCTTCTTTAACATTTACCGACGAAAAAAACAACCAATAAACGGCAATGCTCCCCAAAAACAAAAGTAGCAATAAAATCAATAAAAATTTCTTCATAATCTTTCTTGTTTTAAAATTTTGATAGTCAAATAATATTCAAAAACCAACAAAGCACTGATTAAACATAACAAAATAATCATTTTAAATAAAGGGTTCAATAATAACGTACTCAAACCGAACAAAAAACTAATCAAATAAATCAAAACTAAAATTTGATATGGTCGCCAACCTAAAGCCAACAAACGATGATGCAAATGATTTTTATCAGCGAAAAATATCGGTTTTTTCTGATATAAACGATAGCCAATCACCCAAGCAGTATCGATAATCGGCAAAGCCATCACCAACAAAGTGGTGGCGATTTTACTGCCGGCCAAAATGGAAAAAACCCCCAACATAAATCCGGCCAACAATGAACCACCTTCTCCCAAGAAAATACTGGCTTTAGGCAAATTGAAAATCAAAAAACCAAGCAAAGCAGCCATAAAAGCTAAAACCAAATATAAAACATCACTTTGCAGCCAGCTCATATTTAGAATCAATAAGGCGATTACCGCACTGCCGATAAACGCCATTCCCCCAACTAAACCATCCAAACCGTCCAACAATTTTGTAGTGTACATCATGCCCATCAGCCATACAAAAGCTAAGATATTGCCCATCCAAGCGGACAAATAAATCAGAGAGCCGTTAAAAGGATTGGTCAAGAAATCCACACCAATCCCGCCAAAAACAATCACCGCGATCGCTAGAAAAGGCGTAATAATTTGCCACTTTGGCGATAAATTATAACGATCATCCAAAGTTCCCCCCGCCATCAAAATCACAATCGCTACGGAAATAGCCACTAAATTAGCAAGCGAAAAATCAACAAATTTAAAATAATCAAAATAATATAAAGCAACGACCGCTAACAAAAAAACCGTGGCAATCGCCAAACCACCAGTCAAGGGAACCGGTTCCGTATGAATTTTGCGAGCACTGCGTGGATAATCCAAAATCTGCCAACGCCAGGCCAACCATTGATAAAACTTCACTGCCAAAACTGACAGCGCCAAAACCGCTACTATCAAAAAAATATAGGACATAAAATAAGAGCTGATTACAAGCGGCGAGCTTCTTCCACGCGAATTTGACCGCCCGCTTCAAAAATTACTTTATCGCGTGCCTTAATTTTAGCACTTAATAAATAATTTGCCAGACTGTCATCAACTTTTTGTTGCAAAACTCTTTTTAAGGGACGAGCACCAAATAACGGATCAAAACCCAATTGTGCCAACTCACGAACAAAATCTTCACTAAAATCAACACTGATTTGTTTAGCAGACAAACGTTTTTGCACTTTCACCAACAACAATCGAGTAATCGCCAAAATATTGTCCGGTGTTAATGGTTTGAAAGTAATAATACCATCAAAACGATTTAAAAATTCCGGGCGATAATAATTCTGCAATTCCACTTTTAACAAATGTTCTTTGATTTCTTCCATTGGACGATTCTCGGCAATCGCCGACTGCACATACTTGGCGCCGGCATTAGACGTGGCAATAATAATTGCATTGGAAAAATCAATAGTTCGCCCTAAACCATCAGTCAAACGTCCATCATCTAAAATTTGTAAAAATAAATTTAAAATATCCGGGTGGGCCTTTTCCAATTCATCAAACAACAATAAGGCAAAAGGTTTGCGACGCACCGCTTCGGTCAATAAACCTCCCTCCTTATTTTGCCCAATCAAACGAGAGATACTGGCTTTATCCTGATACTCAGACATATCAAAACGAAGCATCGCTTCTTCATTACCAAAATAAACTTCCGCCACCGCTTTGGCTAATTCGGTTTTACCAACACCGGTCGGTCCAACAAACAAGAAATTGGCAATCGGACGATTAGTATCACGCAACTCGGCACGCGCCCGGCGCAAACTGGAAGACACCATTTCTACCGCCTCCTCTTGTCCAACCACCCGACGATGAATTTCTTTTTCCAAATTCAATAATTTTTCCGCTTCATCTTGCGTTAATTGGGTCACCGGAATACCGGTTTTTTCAGCAATTTCCTTGGCCACGTCCTCACCCAAAACCACCGCTCCGCCCCCGCGCTGTTGCTTCACTGCCAGAGCGGTGCTCTCCAAAACTTTAATCGCTTTAGCAGGCAAATATTGATCATAAATATACTCATCACTTAATTTTACCGCTTTGGCAATGGCGTCATAAGTGAAAAAAACTTGATGCTTATTTTCCAAATAACCACTTTGCCCCTCAATAATTTGAATATTAGAATCAATATCTAACTCCTGAACTTGCAAAACTGTCATCACCTGGGGCACTTTGCTATTTTCCAAAAACTCGACGTAGGCTTGGGGCGTGGTGGTGGCAATACAATAAAAAGATCGGCTTTCTAAAGCCTGCAAAATTACTTCCAACAAACTAAAGGAACCGCCCTGATTGTTCGCCAACATTTCCAAATTTTCTAAAACCAAAACAATATTACGACTGCTGGCAATTTCTTGAATCAACTGTTGCAAGACTTGTGCCAAATTTTGTGGCGGCACAGCACTCAACAAAGTCGGTAAATCCAAAACCAACAAACGTTTATCCTCAATTTGTGGTGGCACTTTTTCCATTACCATCAACTGAGCGATTCCTTCAATAATGGAAGTTTTACCAATCCCATTGTGACCAACCAATAAAACACTTTGCTGGGTACTTTCGATTGATTGCAAAATCTCATTAACTTCTTTATCACGATTCAAACATGGCAAAAAATAACCATAACTGGCGGAGCGCGTATAATCTTGACTCAAGTTGTTCAGGAGCGGAGTGAAGGTCGCGGTCATGGCACGATTCATATTACCGGTTGGTTTCAAACGAGCCAGTTCTCTAAATAATGACAAATTATCACGCAAACGTTGTTTCAATTTTCCCCACTCAATAATATTTCTTAAAATATTGGAATTAATTTTAAATTCCTCCAACAAATCTTTGACTAAATTATATTGATTGATGGAATACTCAATACTACCAACGCTATACAAAGCATTTAATTCACTGACTTGCCGGAAATTACTGTCCCAAGCATCCAAACCGGCATAAATCAAAATTTTTCTCAAGTTAATATTCCAAGTCAATTCCAAATTCATGGTGCTTTGTTCTGTACCACGTTGTTGTAAAAGCAAAGCTTTTACTAACTTATTTCCAAAATCAGCCGGCCCGATCCCCAAGCGCATCAATAAAACACGCACCTCACCTTCGTCCAATAAACCACCCAACAAATGCAAGGGCGTTACCTCTTGGCCTTTGATAGAAATCGTCAAATCCCAAGCTCGTTCCAAACTAGTCAACAAACCCGGAGCCGCGTATTTATAAACATCCAACAACGGCACTTTGTTTTTCAACAACTCAGAAAAACCTTGAGCCAAAGCAAAATGTGCCTGAACTTTCTTTTCTCCGGATAAATTTTGACTTAAAATCTGCAAATTACTTTTACTTTCACCATACATCATCACTCGATAAGCAAAAAAACAAAGCAACAAACCAGCAACGTAAAAAGCCAACAAATGAATATTGGCTTGCACCCACCAATGCCAATCCAACAAAAACCAAAAATTATATTCAAACAAATAAACATTATAAATATACCAACCCAACCAAGCGACCGCCGCCAAAAATGACGCCAGTAAAACAAAATTAATCAAACGATAAATAAAAACATTAAATTTATGCAATTTTCCTAAAGTACTGTTATAAACTTTGGACCAGTGAAACAAATATCCTTGATAATAAACACCAGCCCCAATTCCCTGACAATTTTCACAAGTTTTCCCATTAACTTTTCCGCTCCCCAAACAATGTTCACACAACAAAAACGGAGCGTTTTGCCAAGTGATTTTCTCAGAATGTTGATGTTCAGCCATAAAGTTTTATGTTAGAAAATTGCCAATTTGAATAAAAAGCAAAGCACCGAAAAAGGCCGGAGCCAACAATTTTATTAAAAACCACAGAAAAAAGAAGAAAGCAAAAAGTAAAAAATATAAAAAGCGACCAATAATGTTAACCAAACGCATAAAAAAACTAATCAAGCGACCACTGATATCATGAACTCCAAACATTGGCACGAATAAATTTTTTATCCACACCCCCACGCCCAATTCCTGCCATTTATAACGCAAAGAATTGCCAAATGCTTTGGCAAATCGCACAAAACCACGCGTGTACCACCAAATGGGAAAATACAGCAAATCGCGGGGCAAAGCCAAAATCGCGGAAGTCATATTTTTTATTTTTATTGTTTTATCCGTCAAAAAATATTATAGCATTTTTTGGTGAGAATTGCCACCTATCCCAAAAACTCTTTCAACTGGTTAACCGCCATTCGGCGCATGCTGATTTGGTTCTTTTCTTCAGCACTCAACTCGGCGAAAGTTTTATCATAACCGTCCGGTAAAAAAATCGGATCCCAACCAAAATCAGAATTACCGCTCGGTGGCACGATCCGCCCCGCCACCACGCCCTCAAAAAAATAAATCTCTTCGGTGTTGCGGGCGTAACCGATGATTGTTTTAGCTTGAGCACGATTGTTGCCGTACTTCGCCACCAAATCCGCCAAACCTTGATTCCCCAAAGTTTTTCTAAACCATTTAATTAAGGGGCCGGGAAAGCCGTTCAAAGCATCAAAACACAAAGAAGTATCCTCCACGATTAACTCGCCGGACTGGTGTTTAAGCGCCTCCAACAATTTAGCCTTGATGATTTCTTTAGCATCAATTTCCTGAATTTCCGGCAAATCAATATCCAACTGCTCCACTTGCGGCAATATCGCTTGTACTTCGGCGAATTTATGTTTGTTTCCGGTGATGAAATACATAGTTTTAAAATTTATAATTTCTCAATCGCTTTTAAATCTTTATCAACCAAACACAACAATAATAAACCAAGTAAAATACTCACTAAAACCGTCCAGATGTTACTGCCTCCAAATAAAAATTTATCAATGGCGTCCAAAATATACCAAACACCCCGCCAAATCATCACCAAACAGGCAACGATTAGAAAATTGCGGAGAAAATACTTAGGAGTTAATTTTGAGTTTTTCATGTTTTTTTATTTGTTATTTTTTTTACCTAAAGAAAACAACCCTTTAAAACCACGAGTTACCCCGGCACCTAGCAAAAAAGAAACCACGAACACAATCAATGGAGAAACCACGATATTAATTTTTCGAGAAAACCTCCAGCATTCGCCAGTCAGAGTTTCTCCTAAATCAAGACAATAACCATCCCCACCTTTCGGATCAAACCAAGCAACCGCATTGGATTTATCTGACACATTGGGATATTGAGCTGAAACCCAGTTATAACAATAATGTTTCACTCCATCCGAGCCACAAAACCATTGCGGAGGGAAAAAGCCACCTTGATCAGTAAATAAAAAAAGCATCACCAAAATAGGTGCTAAAAACACCAAAAGCAAAACACCAACCGCCACACCCACAAACCAAGATCTTGTCTTTTGAACTTGATTTTTCCAATAACTCATATTTTTTAAATTAAAATTAAATTATTTGATTTTACTGTATCATTTTTCTAACAAAAAACCTATTCCCGATCCCAACTCTTTTTGCTATCCTCGCTCAAAGGAATTGCTTCGCCCAAATATTTCGGTTTGGCGTTGATTAAAACTTCACCATAAGCTTTAACGCACGCCAAGGTTTCTCGCCAATCATTATAACGAGCCATCACATATTGATGACGATCGGCGGAAACGCCATAAGCCTCCACCCCCACGCTCCGCGCGATAAACAAGGCTCTCGGCAAATGGAAGTTCTGCGTGACAATCAACAACGATTCCGCCTGAAAAATATGTTTTGCTCGATAAACGCTATCATAAGTATCAAAACCGGCATGATCCAAAAATAAATCTTCCGGCGCCACCCCCGCTTCAAGCAAATAATCACGCATGGCGTTAACCTCATCATAAGTGGTCTGTCCGTGATCACCGCTAACCAAAATTCTTTCCACCTGACCGTTGTTATACAAATCCAAAGCAGTGTCCGCCCGATCTTTTAAAATATCGCTCAGTCGTCCGTCGGAATAAACGCGCGCCCCCAGTAGGAGCGCGGCTTGGGCGTGGGGCGCGGCCTGCCAGTCTTCATAAATCAATGGTTGATTATCACTGACAATTCGCCAGTTGATAACATACAACAACAAAAAACCGCTCATCCCGAAAGCCACGAACGTGCCGATAATTTTGAATATAGATTTTTTACTGATCATTCTTTTTAAGATAATTTTTCATAAAACTCGGTGTCGAGCGTTTTTTCCAAGTGCTGAAACGCGCCTTGTCATTTTGGTAATAACGACGATAAGCCGCCACCGCGTCCGTACCGCGATACTTTTCCGGCATCGCTTGCGGCGGATCACTCAGCCAACCGACATCCGGCAACTTGGGCGTTTTCAGTTTTTTCACCACTTCTTCAATCGCTTTATGACGACGACCATAACGATAAGTATATTCCTCGCCCAAAGCCAAAGCCAGTTTTTTCAACCATAACCAATGCTCACGCGATTCCATCAGCCATAAAACGCAGGGATGTTGTTGGTGCGTGGGACGATAAATCGCCGTACCGTTAAAAACAGCGACCACCGTATTCAATTGTTGCGCGTATTCCAAACACATTTTCACCACGTGTTTGTCGTTGTGATACTGCACATTTTTGGCAATATCACGATCCAGGAAAAAGATATTCATAAAATTTTAATAAAAATTATTTTAATTATAAAATTTATCTCAAAAAATGTAAACCAATGCTATTTTTTTATTGAAAAATGTGAAATAATATGTTTATCATTAAGTTAATCAATATTCTTAAAAATACACCTATGAAAAGTCTCATCGTTTACTATTCCCATAGTGGTAGCACTGAAAAATTAAGTAAAGAACTACAAACTTTATTGAATGCCGATGTTTTAAAATTACAACCTGATCCGGACTTGGGCAATCCTAGTTTTTTAAATTACATTAAAGGGGGCTGGCACGTATTGCGCAAACATTTACCAAAACTTACCAACAAACAAGTAAATATTGATGATTATGACCTAATCGCCATTGGCACACCGGTCTGGTTTGGCTCTTTCACGCCAGCCATTAGAAGTTTTTTAAAAGACAATCCGATTAAAAATAAAAAACTGGTTTTGTTTGCCAACCACCGTGGTGGTTTGGGAAATACCTTCTCGGCTTTGGAAAAAGCAATTGGTATTGATAAAAATCAAAACCAAATCATCAGCGAATTCGCACTCAATCACAAATACAGTGCTGACGAACAATCACGTTTTGTGCAAGAATGGTTCACCGAAATTATGAATTATTTGGAAAGATAAAAAAAAAGACGAGAAAAAGTTCCTCGTCATGTTCAACATCAATCTATCAACCTTTTGCCTTGTTAAGATCGGTTTCGCTCCACACATATGCCAACAAACCAATCCCGGGAAACCATAACAAAGCGCATAAGAATAAAATTCCAAAATAAATTTTATTATGAGGATATTTGTGTATTCCCTCAGGAAAAACAACATCCCCATCATCATCCAATAATGTTTGCCTTAAATTCCAAAGAACTATTGCCTTATCTGATTGGCTAACATCATTACCAATGTTCGACAAAGACAAATGTGCCTCCTTAAGACTCCGATACCAATAACCGATATCCTCACTAGACCTATTACCAAAAACAGAAGTGTATCCATGGGTTAAGCTATTTTTTTCCAAATATTCAATAGCCATCGCCAATTCCTGTTTGGCCAATTCAATGGTAGGGGCAGTCGCCGCCCTTTTCAAATGTACTTCACACTGTTGTTTGAACGGACAGCGTAAAATTACATTAATGTAAATGAATCCTCCAAAACAAACCATCAACAGAAACACTCCTAAAAAAAATCCTAGTTTTCCGTGAATATTCATTTTATCCCTCCTTAGCGTGTTAATAAACGCAAACTCAATTTAACATTTTTTGCAAATAAGTCAACGGCACTGATAATAAAAATCCAGCCATTCGGCTGTTTTTTTATTGGTAGCCTCACGGGGAATATGCTTCGCGCCGTTGGCGCTTGCATATAATCTGCACTCACTCGGAAAAGCCAAAATAAATTTTGTCTTTTCGCTCGTTTCGTTTGATTATCGAACCCTGATAGGTTTCTTCATCGTCCATGAAGATACAAAACAAAACACCGCCCTGGCGGACGGTGTTTTGTTTTTGTAGCCTCACGGGGAATATGCTTCGCGCCGTTGGCGCTTGCATATAATCTGCACTCACTCGGAAAAGCCAAAATAAATTTTGTCTTTTCGCTCGTTTCGTTTGATTATCGAACCCTGATAGGTTTCTTCATCGTCCATGAAGATACAAAACAAAACACCGCCCTGGCGGACGGTGTTTTGTTTTTGTAGCCTCACGGGGAATCGAACCCCGATTGCCAGGATGAGAACCTGGAGTCCTAGCCGTTAGACGATAAGGCCATTAACATTGATTTTTATAAAATTCCCCTCTCACGGGGAATGTGCTTCGCCTTACAGGCTCGCACGCAATCTTCATTCGTTCGGAAAAGCCAAAATAAATTTTGTCTTTTCGCTCACTCACTTGATTGTCCGCCCCACCGATTACATGGATGAGAACCATGTGTCCTAGCCGTTAGACGATAAGGCCAAAAATCTTTTATATTTTAATATGAGGAGGAAATGATGTCAAATTGATTTTTGTTTTGGTTGTCGTCCGTTAGCTTGTGGAGGTAAAAATTTGAAGTTGAGGCGGTTTGGTTTTGTTGAAAACAAAATCCGAGCAGTGTGTTTGAGTCAACCGTTTTGACTTTTCCAAGTCAAAACGGTGACGAGTTTGCGAGGAAAAACCGCCGAAACTTACAAATTTTCCGTACAAGCTAGAGGACGATGTTTTTTGGTGCCACCTTTTGTACACACAAAAGGTGGCGAAGATTAAAAATACTTCTTCCCCTTCAACTCATCCGGCAAATAGAATTGCGCGCTGCTGTCTTCCATGGGAGTATATTTGTAATCTTTACCATACCCCAACTCTTTCATAAACGTGGTCGGAGCGTTGCGCAAATGCAACGGCACCGGCAAAGAGCCATGATCACGCGCGTCCTGGCTAGCTTTATTGTAAGCCATATAAACCGCCACGCTCTTCGGACTTTTCGCCAAATAAGCCACCGCCTGCGCCAAATTGACAGCACACTCCGGCAAACCGATACGCGAACACGCCTCATAAACCTGATTGGCAATCAACAAAGCCGTGTTATTGGCCAAACCAATATCCTCCGACGCGAAACGAATCAAACGACGAGAAATATACAAAGGATCGGCGCCGCCCTCCACCATCCGTGCCAACCAATACAAAGCGGCATCGGCATCATTACCACGCATCGATTTATGCAAAGCGGAAATCAAAGTGTAATGCTCGTCACCGTTTTTATCATAAGCCAAATTTTTGCGTTGGGAAGCGGTTTTAATGGATTCAAGCGTAATATGTCGATCATACTGCGCAGCAATCGCCAACAAATTCAAAGCGATACGCGCGTCGCCGTCCGCCAAGTTAGCCAAAAACGGCAAGGCGTCTTTGTCCACTTTTAATTTCAGTTTTCCCAAACCACGCTCCTTATCTTTAACGGCGCTCTGTAAAATCACCAATAAATCTTCCGGCAATAAACGATTTAAAACCAAAACCTGGCTACGCGACAACAAGGCTGAGTTCAAAGCGAATGACGGATTTTCAGTGGTCGCACCCAACAAAATAATCGTGCCCTTTTCCATGTACGGCAACAAAGCATCCTGCTGTCCTTTATTCCAACGATGAATTTCATCAATGAACAAAATGGTTTTTTCGCCAAAACGCAAAAACTGCTCGGCGCTCTCCACGATGGAACGCAAATCCTTGACCCCACTCTCCACCGCGCTCAACTGCGAAAAACGCGCCCCGATTTCTTGCGCGATAAGGCGTGCCAGCGTGGTTTTGCCGGTGCCGGGCGGGCCCCAAAAAATCATGGAAGAAATATTTTTCTCTTTCAAGGCTTTACGCAAAAAACCATCCTTGTCCATCACCGAGGATTGCCCGATAAATTCTTCCAGTTTGTTCGGTCGCATGCGCTCCGCTAAGGGCGCCGACCAATTGATTGAATTTTCCATGAATTCATTTTACAACCGGAATTTGAAAACGTCCAATTCTGTTCTAATTGTATTAAACAAAAAAACAATGTTCCCGTAGGGGCGTATTGCATACGACCCTGCCCAAACCACGATTTAATTCAAAACATTTTATAAAATGATTATCCACGATTAACAAAAAGGGGCGTATGCAATACGCCCCTACGATCCCAAATCCACGGATGTCATTTCAAATCACATATAATGAATAACCATATATTCTATACTAACTCCACGCATTCCGCATTAACCCCATAACCCAAAAAACGTGAGCTCAAATTGTTAAAAGCCTGCGGTGGCGCCGTGCATAAAAAGCGACGGCTGGCCCCTTTACTCAACAATTCATCAATTTCCGTATGACGTTGCAAATATTCCGCTAAAGACTCGGCGACGATTGGGCCGGGCAAAATTGTCCGGCAAGATTTCCCCATGATCCCCGCCAACAAATCGGCCAACAACGGATAATGGGTGCAAGCCAACAACAAAGTATCCGGTCGATGTTTTTTCAAGGGACGCAAATATTGGCGTGCTAAAAACTTGGTGGCACGATTCTCCAACAAACCTTCTTCCACCAAAGGAACAAACAACGGGGCCGCTTCTTTATATAAATACATTTTTTCAGTTGGCCGCACCGCCCCCCACGCTTTGGCGATTTCCTCATCGTAAGACTCAGCCTTGACGGTCGCCTTGGTACCGATTAAAGCGATTTTTCCACGCTTGGATAAACGTGGCACCGCTTCGGCAATCGGAATGATAATCCCCAAAATGCGTTTGTGCGGATCATTCAAAGTCGGCAAATATTCCTGCTGCAAGCGACGCAAAGCGCTGGCGCTGGCGGTATTGCAAGCCAAAATAATCAGCTGGCAATTTTCTTTTTTAAATAAATAATCCACCGCCTGCCGCGTGAATTCGTAAATTGTTTGATCATCTCGCCCGCCATAAGGGGCACGTAAATTATCGCCCAAATAAACGTAATCGTAGGATGGCAAAACTTCTTCCAAATATTTGAAGACCGTCAAACCACCCACGCCCGAATCAAAAACGCCGATTTTCATAATTATAAATATTTATGCAATAAATCAAATAATTTATTTTTCTTTTCATGTAACAAATCAGCACTTTCCGCCTCCATGTTAACCCGCAATAAAGGCTCAGTGTTGGACATACGCAAATTAAACCACCAACCGGGCAAAGCGATTTTCAAACCATCCAAATAAGAAATAGACATCGCTTTATCTTCAGAATTTTGCGTTTGATAATAATTGGCGATTTCTGAAAAAATCTGTTCGGCTTTTTCGTTGTTCACTCGTAAATTAATTTCTCCGGATTGATAATACTTACGCAACGGTGCCACCAAGTTTGCCAAACTTTGCTCGTTTTTCAACAACAAAGAGCACAACAACAAAAAAGTATAAACCGCCGATTCTACATTATAAAAATCTCGATAATAAAAATGGCTGGATAATTCGCCGGCAAAAATCGCCCCTCGATCATGCATGGCGGTTTTGATAAAAGCGTGACCAACCGGCGATTCTTCAAAACGGCCGCCAGCCTCGCCAATCACTTCTTTAACAATATTACTGGAACGCAAATCATATAAAACTAAAGCTCCTTGATTATCAATTAACAATTCTTTCGCCAACAAAGCTGTCACCAAATCACCGGGAATAATTGTTCCGGTATTATCCACCAAACCAACTCGATCGGCATCACCATCAAAAGCCACGCCAAAATCACATTTTTCCTGAAGCACCAAAGCTTGCAAATCGGCCAGGGTCTCATGTTTCAAAGGATTAGCTTCATGATTGGGAAAACGTCCATCCAATTCCCAATATAATGGTAAAAATTTCACATTAGGCAAACGTTTTTCCAACAATGGCAAAAGCAAACCGGCCATACCGTTACCGGCATCCACGGCAACGCACATTTTCTTTTCTGAATTTAAATTCACCAAAGAAAAAACTCGGTTTAAATAATCGTCCGTGACGCTACGCGGCTCGTCGGTGGCGGTACTGTCCACACTTTCCCAGTGATTGGCCAAAACCAAATCACGAATTTCATCCATGCCACGATTTTTCCCAATCGGCAAAACATTAATATCACACATTTTAAAACCATTATATTCAGCCGGATTATGAGAAGCAGTTACCATCACACCGGCATCAAGATCTTCATAAAATCCCACTGCAAAATTTAGCATTGGGGTTGTCGCCAAGCCCAAATCCACGCTGGTCACCCCTTGCGCTCGAATTCCCCTACGCAAAGCTTCCGCCAAGGCCGGCGAAGTCTCACGCATATCATAAGCAACTGCAATCTTACGCAAAGATTGTTTGCCTTTTAAATAAACAACCAGGGCTTGACCAAGAGCGAAGGCCAAATCTTCCGTCACTTCCTCCCCCACTAAACCGCGAATATCATAAGCCTTAAAAATTTTAGCTTCAAACATAGATTTTTGTAATTAGGATTTTTTAATCGTCACCGGCGCGGCACCGGTATATAACGGCATCGCCGGTAGGAACTTGGCCCGCTTCAAATTAGCCGGTACTATCCATTGCTCTTCCACTTCGGCGATAAAATGTCGCCAGGCCTTTAAATCAGCAATTTCCGTAACTTTTAATTTATAAGGATAAACCGGAATATCATGCAGCAAAGCAATCGTATTAGCCGCCACCACGCCCAAACGCACCGCGCTAAAACTACCAGGACCATTAACCACCATAATACCCGCTAAATTGCTGGGCGCAACCAAATTTTTAATCAAAAAAGCATCCAAAGTTTGCAAAAATTTCTCACTTTGACTGTAAAGTGCCTTTTGCCAAGTGCAAGCCCGTAATAACAATTTACGGCCTTTTAATTCCCACAAGGCAAAGCCCAAATAATGATTGATCGCTGTGTTAATCAATAAAAGATGCGTTTTCTTACTAAGCGATGAGTTCACTCGAATTCCCATTGAAAAGTTTATTATTTCTTTTGTCAATCAACACTATCTTATTATTTTCTAAAATTTTGTAAAGGAATTTATCAACAATCTGCTGACGATAAGCAAATTCTTCTTCTTTCATCAAAGCATAATTAATTTCTTCACCGATTTGTTTTTCCAAATCTTTGACCAAACGTTCCATCTTTTTCGCTGGCACTTCACCAACCACCAACAAGTCAATGGAGCCATCATGATCGTTCACGAATTTACCCAACAAAACCGCGTATAAAATCCCTTCCGAGTAATCTTCTAAATTGTTGAAAACATTGTTTTTGGCAAAAACTTTGGCTTTCAAAAATAAATTTTTCAAATCTTCCAAAAAAATACAATCCTCATTGATTTTATAATACTTCTTTTCAGTGCTATTGGCACCTTTTTCCGTAATTAAGGGTTTTCCAGCAAACAATTCTTTTAAATCTTTATGTTTTTTGGCACCCTCATCAATTTTTAAAATGTTCAAAGTGGTCAAATTATCCAACTCCCGACGAATGGCATTAATCTGTAAATTCAATAAACGCGTTAATTCCCGAACAAAATAGGATTTATGATAATCCTGCAACATTAAAGCCAACAATTTCACTCTGGTTAATGAACCAAACAACAAGGTCAAATCCAAGCCGGTTTCAACTTTCTTAGTCTTATTTGAATTTTTTGAAGGCATAAATATTTTATTGTCTTTTAAGTCTAGATATAGTATAATATTTTTGAAAGCTAGTGTCAAAGCAATCACAATTTGTAAGTGAAAAATCTCGTATTAGAGATTCCCCCGGCTGTTATTTATAGATTTTACTAATTCACGTGCCGGGGCAAGCTGGCTCTTACAAAGACTAGCCCCGGAATGACAACGGGGACGTTTTGAAAGCTAGTGTCAAAGCAATCACAATTTGTAAGTGAAAAATCTCGTATTA
>ENA-UOWO01004491-UOWO01004491.1-activated-sludge-metagenome-genome-assembly--contig:-NODE-4491-length-15392-cov-4.816327_pt1 | contig 15392 bp, 11 predicted proteins | sample MGYA00238148_ERZ761564 | MGnify/ENA primary metagenome ERZ761564 (study PRJEB28885, sample SAMN05720194) | activated sludge metagenome | isolation source: Anaerobic digester | place: USA...
GCATTGTGAAAGTATATTCTTCGCCGGCAGTAACTTCAACTGTAGTAATAACCGACAAATCTTCAGCAATTACATCAATAGCAGAGAATTGTTTTCCGGCTTCAATATTTGAAATTGTAACCGTAACAGTTGCCAATTCTTCGGCTTCAGTAGCAGGATTAGAAACTACGTCAGCAGTCCCGCCTGTAACATTTATTACAATATCATACAAAGGTGCAGGGATGTCTTCCAAAGTTACCGTAATAGTAACATTTTGAGCAGGCATTGTGAAAGTATATTCTTCGCCGGCAGTAACTTCAACTGTAGTAATAACCGATAAATCTTCAGCAATTACATCAATAGCAGAAAATTGTTTTCCGGCTTCGATATCAGCAATAGACACAGTAACGCTTTCGCTTTCTTCACAATTAGAAGCAGGAAGAGTGGTTACTGTAGCAGTTCCACCTAGGACAGGGGCAATCGTTATATTATAAACTGCTTTTGACTGTTTTGTTAATGATAAATCTTGTCCTTGAGCTTCGTTAAGTAAAAAACCAAGTGTCATTAAAACAAATAAGAGAGTAAAATTTTTCATAATTAAAAAATTAGTTGAACATTAATGTTTAGCAAAAATATAAAAAAAGTTTATTAAATAAAATAAAAAATAAAAAAATGCATAATAAATAAAATTGTGTTAAAATAGTTATACATTTGCATTCATTAATCTTAAAATTCTCTGTATGACTGAAAAAATTCAAAAATTGATGAGAGATGTCCCTTCAATAAGATGGACAGCTTTGGTGTTATTATCTTTTGCGATGTTTTGTTCGTATATCTTTATGGATATACTTTCACCGATTAAAGACCTGATGGAATCGACACGTGGGTGGGATTCCGCAGCATTTGGAACTATGCAGGGAAGTGAAACATTTTTAAATGTTTTTATTTTCTTCCTCATTTTTGCTGGTATTATTTTGGATAAATTAGGAGTTAGATTTACTGCTATTTTGTCTGGAGTTGTGATGTTATGTGGTGCAGTTATTAAATGGTATTCTGTAAGCAATGCATTTACTGGGTCAGGTTTAGAAGCTTGGTTTACTGCAAACTTAAATTATATTCCCGGATTTGATGAATTAGGAATTTCACCATTTTATAGAGGTATGCCTGCATCTGCAAAACTTGCATCAGTCGGCTTTATGATTTTTGGCTGTGGCGTTGAAATGGCTGGGATTACAGTTTCACGTGGTATTGTGAAATGGTTTAAAGGCAAAGAAATGGCATTGGCTATGGGGTCAGAAATGGCATTGGCTCGATTAGGAGTTGCAACATGTATGATATTCTCTCCACTAATTGCAAAATGGGGAGCAGATGCTACCAGTGATACTTTTTTAATGGATGTAAACGTAGCAAATTCTGTTGCTTTCGGAGTAATTTTACTAATGATTGCTCTGATAATGTTCATTGTTTATTTCTTTATGGATAAAAAACTGGATGCACAAACCGGTGAAGCGGAAGAAAAAGACGATCCATTCAAAGTGAGCGATATCCGCAAAATATTTGCAAGTACCGGATTTTGGCTGGTTGCTTTACTTTGTGTACTATATTATTCTGCAATTTTCCCATTCCAAAAGTATGCTGTTAATATGCTACAATGTAATCTAACATTTGTTGAGCCAGAAGCCGGAACTTTCTGGGCTTCTAATACAGTTACCTTTGTTCAGTACGGGATTATGTTAATTGTTGCTGCTTTTGCATTTATTAGCAATTTCCGCAAAGGCGCCCAAAAATACATATTCCTGGGAATATCAATAATTGCCCTCATTGCTTTCTGTTATATGGGTTATATGCGTCAGTCGGCTGAAACTATTTTTGCTGTATTTCCTTTATTGGCTGTGGGTATTACTCCAATTCTTGGTAAATATGTTGATACCAAAGGGAAAGCTGCATCAATGCTTATGATAGGTTCTATTTTATTAATAGTTTGCCATTTAACATTTGCATTTGTATTACCATTAGCCAAAGGCAGTGCCATTGGTGGTGTATTGATTGCTTACGTTACTATTTTAGTTCTTGGAGCTTCTTTCTCATTAGTCCCTGCTTCTTTGTGGCCAAGCGTACCAAAATTAGTTGATCAAAAAGTAATCGGTTCTGCTTATGCTCTAATTTTTTGGATACAGAATATCGGTTTGTGGATATTCCCATTGCTTATTGGCAAGATTTTAAATGCTTCAAACCCTGATATCGTACGAGCTGTAGCTGATAAAAAAATGACTTCTGAGGTTGCAGCTGTTTCATACAATTATACTAATCCTTTGATAATGTTAGCTGTTTTAGGAGCTGCTGCTCTTATATTGGGATTTGTTCTAAAGGCTGTTGACAAGAAAAAAGGTTACGGTTTAGAGTTGCCAAATATTAAAAATTAATTAATATACTATATGTATTTATGTCCTCAGATTTATTAAATTTGAGGACATTTTTTATTAATATATAGAACTATGAAAAAATCAATTTTGCTCGTACTAGTTTTTTTAGTTGGCATCTCTTCATTTTCTCAGTCACTACTTTGGAAAGTTTCAGGTAAAAAAATGAAAACCCCATCATATATATATGGTACAATACATATTCAGGACAAACGGGTATTTTCTTATGATCAGACAGTAACAGATGCATTTGAATCTTGTGATGCATTTGCAATGGAAATTTTGATGGATGAATTAGATCAGGAAGAAATAAAAGATGCTATGTTAATGAAAGACAATAGTTTGGATAAACTTTTAACAAGTGAACAATACAAAATTCTTGATAGTATTGTAAAGGTCTCTACCGGTTCTGGTATATTAATGTACAATAAAATGAAACCATTTTTTCTGTCAAGTCAATTAATGCAGATGAATATGTCTCAAGATATGGACTTGGCTTTGGACTTATACTTTCTAAATAAAGCCCGGGAAGCTGGGAAAATGTGTTTTGGAGTAGAAGAGTTTGCAGATCAGATAGATGCAATTGATGCCATAAGCCTTGAGGAGCAGGCAGAGATGCTATTTGACGGACTTACAGACACTACAGTTAATAATGATATGGAACAGTTGGATGAAATGCTTGCAGAGTATATGAATTTTAATCTTGAGCATTTATTTGACATGACAAATGATACTGCTTTGCCTGCCGAGTTTAATAAAGCCTTTCTAATAGACAGGAATGTGGGTATGGTTAATAGTTTTGTCAAAATATCAAAAAAGCATAGTTTATTTTGTGCTGTAGGAGCTGCTCATTTACCAGGTGAAACCGGCATTATTGAATTGCTTAGGAAAAAAGGATATACGGTCGAACCAGTTATATTTACATGGATAAAAGAGTAAATGAGTTTTTTATTTGATAATAAAACCAAATTAACCAAACAATTGAATAATGAAAAAACTTGTGTTAGTTCTATTGGCAATTTGGATAACTATTTCAGTACTTAGTCAGAGTATTAATGATCTTGCTTTGAGTTATGCTAAAGAAATTTTCGGAACAGATAATCTTTTTATTGATAAGATAGTAAAGAATTCACAAAATGAGCAATGGCCGATTGTTTTTACTTATTTTAATGAAACATGTTTTTATTATCAATGGTCAATAGAATTGGATTATCAGCCTGTTATGATATCAAATCACAGCATACAGGAAGCAAGAGATAAAACAGAATATTATGTTTTTAACGAACATCAGGAGTTGATATATTACTTGTTGAAATATGGAGATGTTGAAGTCTCGGTGAAGTATGAAAACGAAAAATCAGAGTTTTTAAAGAATTATAATATTGATTTGTTGGACGAATGGAGTTATTTTATAGATGTAACTACATATTTTAATTTTGATATTGCAACAAAAAGGATGAATTTACTTATTGCAAACCTTTCTGTAATGTGGGATTATCCGAGTTTTCCCACTGAAGTCCAAAAAATAGATGAATTTTGTCAAAATATAAATGCTTATAGTTTACTTGAAACTAAGACAGTTGAAAATGCTAAGGGCTATTACAAAGACGGTAATCTGGTTAAAATAGTATGGAATCAGGATATATTAAGGGAATACTATCTTGATAATGGGAAATTGGTTTTTGTTCATTATCCAAAAAATGAAATCAACTCGGATGTTAAAATGTATTTGTTTAATTCAAAGGTTTTTAGAGTAAAAGTAAATGGAGAATATATAAGTAAGAGCGATCCATTTTTCTTTGAAAATATTTATATGTTGCCTATGCAAATAGAAGAATTATTGTGGCAGTTTTCCAAATAACCAAAATTTAAAAATATGAAAAGAATTTATTTAACCGTTGTGATAATAACAATAAGCTATTATGGTTTTTCACAGATAGACTCAAGAAGAGGATATGATTATCTGGCAGAATTTGGTGATACAAGTATGTTATATACTGATATATTTTGCAGTAATTATGATGACGATCCATGGCCGGCAGTCGGAACATATAGAACCGAAAGAGCTTTCCATTATTCAGACGACTATAGATGCGAAGAAACGTTGCACATGATTACTGTGCATAGGTCAATAGCTGCGATTCAATATTCCGAAATCTATATATATGATGTATTTCAAAAATTAGAATACTATATTTACAAAACTGATGATACTGAAATGGTTTTACATTTTTTGAATAATGAAGCTATTACATTGAGGAGTATAGGTATAGATAAATTGTTGGATAATTATTTTATTAATGAAGATGAAACCTATTTTATGAGTGACGAAATTATTGTCAGATCAAATATTGAGTTGGATATTTGTGAAAAAATGACCGGAATTCCGAATTATAGTAAAGAACTTCAGATAGTACGAGATAGATATAAGGAAACAAATGCCAATGCAAATTTGAAGTTGGTTGTAAAAGATGATGCTAAAGCATATTATAATGGAAATGAACTGGTTAAAATAGTTGTCAAATCAGATATAACAAAAGAGTATTACATTGAAAACAAAAAGTTATATTTTGCATTTTATACTGCTAATTCTGACACTCCTGAACAAAGGCTATATTGCAGTAGCAATGGATATCCTTTTAAAATGGTGTATGGTGATGAAAATTTTGCCAAAAATGATGAGAAATTCTGGAATTATTCAGAACTCATATTAGATGATTTTATGAATACTATTTCAATTTTCGAATAAGAAAGCGGGATTTCTCCGCTTAAATTTAGATTTTCTGGTCTTTTTGCTCAGCTGCCTTCGGTTGGGAAGTTTTAACAATAATCTGATTTCCCTGAAATTCTTTTTCATTTAATCCTTCTATAGCAGCGTTTCCCTCTTCATCGTTTGAAAATTCGACAAATCCATAGCGTTTTGAGTTGCCTGTTTGTTTGTCCATGATAACTTTTGCAGATATCACACTGCCAAATTGCGAAAACAATTTCTGTAAATCTTCTCCTTTGGTTGAAGGGTGAAGGTTGGCGACGAATAAATTCATAAGAAAAAATTTAATAAAACAATAATTTACTTTTTTGAACTAAATACAGGGTCAGGTATTTAATTCTTTTGCAAAATAAAGGAAAATTTCAATATAAAAATGAAAAAACATATATTATTTTATAAAAAAAGCATTTTTTGAGGAAAATAGAAATATTATATTGTCAGTTTAGATTTGAGTTATAAGTTTCACATCTTTATCTTTTAAGTCAATTACCCCTTTACGAAACAACGCCCCCAAAGCTTTTTTAAAGTTTTTCTTTGAAATACCAAATGTATCATAAATATCCTGTGGCTCTGACTCATCATTAAGATGCATAATCCCTTTATGAGCTTTTAAATAATTGAGGATTAAATCTTCAAATTCTGATATGTCATTATGATCATTTCTAAAGAGTCTTAGGTCAATTTTATTGTCTTCTCTTATTTTTTTAATAACCGCTTTATGTATTTGTCCAGACTTCAAATCTTGGAAAACTTCGTTATCATAAAGCAATCCATAGTATTTATTTTCAACAATGGCATTGTATCCCAACTGTGATTTTCCAATTATCAGGATATTAACTGATTGTTGTTCGGTCAAATCCGGTTTTTCTTCCGAAATAAACTTATCTATTTTTGTAGATGCTGTAAGTCTGTTTGTTAATTCATCAATATACACATAAACATTGTGATATGTATTTATTTCAAGAGGTGTCTTTTGTTCAGCGAAAGGGCAAAAAAGGTCTTTCTCAATTCCCATATCGAAGAAACTTCCGTATTTGGTATTAGCAACTACTTTAAGTCTTGCAAATTCGCCTGAATTTACAATTGATTTCCCCAGATAACCTTTCATACTGCCGTCATTTTCAGGCAACAAAAAAACATCTACAAATTGTCCTTGCGTATATTTCAGTATCAAATCGTTGTTTATTACTTCAATTTCACCGTATTCTCCGGCATCAAAAGTTATTACATCTCCATTGACTTTAATGACTTTTAGACTGTTATTCTTTCCTGCTGTTGGCATGGTATTGAAATTTTTACAAAGATAGATTTTTATTATTTAGTTTGTTTTTTTGTTGCAAGATTTTTAAGCACATCCTCTTGGATTGATTGAGACATAGGCATATACTTGAGAAACTCCATGGAATAATTAGCTCGCCCTGAGCTTATATTTCTCAATTGTGTTGCGTAACCAAACATTTCCATAAGTGGCACCAATGCAATAATTTTTTGTGAACCTTTTCGATAGCGTCTCATTGATTCAATTTTACCTCGTCTTCTGTTCAGATTTCCGACAATATCACCGATATATTCATCGGGGGTATTGACTTCAATCTTCATTATTGGTTCAAGCAAAGCAGGTTTAGCTTTTTTAAATCCTTGCTTGAAACACTCCTGAGCACAAACCTGAAAAGCCATATCGGAAGAATCAACAGGATGAAATGTCCCGTCATAAAGAACAACTTTAATATCTACTACCGGGAAGCCGGCAAGAATTCCTCTGTCCATTATTTTTCGAATACCTTTATCTATCGAAGGAATATATTCGTTAGGTATTGCACCACCTTTAATAAGACTCACAAATTCGTAACCTTTTCCGGTATTAGGTTCCAGTCTGATAAGTGTATGAGCAAATTGCCCTTTTCCGCCTGTTTGCTTAGAATGTTTATAATTGGATTCAACTACTTCTGTTATAGTTTCACGGAAAGCTACAGAAGGTTCGCCTACTTCAACATCTAATTTGAATTCTTCTTTCAATCTATCAATGATTATTTCAAGATGTAACTCTCCCATACCTGAGATAATTGTTTCTTCTGTTTCTTCATCGAATCTTGAATTGAATGAGGGGTCTTCGTTAACCAATTTTGATAATGCTTCAACCAATTTTTCTTTGTCTTTTTGCTTATTTGGTTGGATTTTTAGTTCTATAACTGAAATTGGAACATAAATTCTTTCTAAAAGTAATTGATTTTCAGGATCACATAGGGTATCACCGGTTTTAGTAAATTTCATTCCAACTAAAGCAACAATTTCCCCTGCACCGGCTTCATGTATCTCTTCGCGTTCCTTTGCTTTAATTCTAAAAATTCTACCGACTCTTTCGTATTTAAGTTTTGATGAATTATATATCTGCATTCCGTTTACGAGCTTACCTGAAAATACTCTTATAAATGTTTGCTGACCTACATAAGGGTCATTAATTAATTTAAAGGCAAGTGCTGAAAAGCTTTCATTATTAGAAGGATTTCTTGTATGTGTTTTACCTTCAATATACAAGTCCTGACCAACAACAGCACCAAGATCTATAGGAGAAGGTAAATAATTCACAACTGCATCCAGTAGTAACTGAATTCCAATATTTCTGTAAGCAGCACCACATAATACCGGTGTTATAAGCAGTTTAGTTGTGGCTTGCCGACATGAGTTCATAAGTATTTCAGGTGAGATATCGTCACCTTCAAGATATGATTCCATTATTTCAACATTGTAATCGGCAAGTTTTTCAATTAAAAAATTTCTTGCTGAATCTAAAGCATCTGTATATTCGGAAGGAATATCAATTTCCTGACGTGAATTATTATTAAATGTATAAGCACGTTTTTTTATTATATCAATAGTGCCGATGAAATTATCTTCTGCACCCATTGGTATCTGTATAGGAACAGCATTAGCATCAAGATATTTATTCATTTGGTACAGGGTTTCCTCGAAGTTAGCACCTGTTCTGTCCATTTTATTAATGAAAGCGATTCTGGGAACTCTGTAACGGTCTGCCTGATTCCAAACAGTTTCGCTTTGAGGTTCAACGCCCCCGACAGCACAGAACACAGCTATCATACCATCAATTACCCTGAGAGAACGTTCAACTTCAATTGTAAAGTCAACATGTCCGGGTGTGTCAATGAGATTTATCTGATGCTCATTCCATTTACATGATATAGCTGCTGAAGCTATTGTTATACCACGTTCCTGTTCTTGTTTCATGAAGTCCATGGTAGCTGCACCATCATGTGTTTCACCTGTTTTGCGTGTTGTCCCTGTAAAAAAAAGTATTCTTTCTGTTACTGTAGTTTTGCCTGCATCAATATGAGCTGCAATTCCGATGTTTCGTAATTTGTTTAATGACATTTTTAATATTTTAATAATAATTTTTAGTGTCTGGAGATTCAATGATTTAACAAATAGCAAGTCAAAGAATTCTCTTAGCTAAAAAAGTTTGCAAAATTACTTTTAAAAATTGAGAAAAATCAAAGTTTTACAGCAGTTTTGAAATTATTATACAAAACCTGTGAAGTTACAGATTCATGACAGTTTTTCAGGTCTTGATTAGTACCTGCAAATATCAGATTACCGCCCAAATCTCCACCGCCGGGACCTAAATCAATTATCCAGTCTGCAAAACGTATTACTTCAGGATTATGTTCAATAATAATGAGAGTGTGGCCTTTTGCTTTCATTTGTTCAAAAGCCTGTAGTAGTTTACTGATGTCGTGGAAGTGCAAGCCTGTTGTTGGTTCATCGAATACAAAAATTGAAGAATTCATATTTGTAGTGCTAAGGAAGCTTGCCAATTTAATTCTTTGGCTTTCACCACCGCTTAATGTACTTGATGACTGCCCAAGCTTGACGTAACCTAATCCCACGTTCAGATAGTTTTGTAACAGATCAGCAATTTTCTTTTCAGTATTACTTTTACCTTCTTTAAAGAAATCAACAGCTTCGGAAACAGGCATTTCCAAAATATCAAATATGTTTTTGTCGCGATACTTAACATCAAGAATTTCTTCTTTAAATCTTTTTCCGTTGCAGGCTTCGCAAACTAGGTGAACATCAGCCATAAATTGCATTTCAACAGTGATTTCTCCTTCACCCTGACATGTTTCGCAACGCCCTCCGCTAACATTGAAAGAAAAATGCGATGGCTTATAACCATTCGCTTTTGCATATTTCTGGTCGGCAAAAAGTTTTCTGATTTCGTCAAATGCTTTTATATATGTTGCAGGATTTGATCTTGAAGATTTTCCAATAGGATTCTGATCGACATATTCAATATTATGGCATAAATGATAATCACCGTCCAGTTTAGTGAATTCTCCTGTTTTGTCAGATGTAAATCCGCACATTTTCTTTAAAGCAGGATATAATATGCCTTTTACCAAGCTGGTTTTTCCTGAACCACTTACGCCTGTAACGACATTAATAACTCCAAGTGGAAATTTTACATTTATGTTTTTTAAATTATTATTTCTGGCGCCAATTATTTCGATATAGTTTTTCCAAGGAGTAGGTTTTATAGTAATACTGTTTTTCAGAATTCCTTTTAAGTATTGTGCAGTCAGAGAGTCTGAACACTGCAGCATTTCGTTGAGAGTCCCTGCAAATACTATTTCACCACCTTTATTCCCTGCCAAGGGTCCAATGTCAATAATATAATCAGCAGCCCTAATAATTTCTTCATCGTGTTCAACAACGACAACCGTATTTGACCTGTCTCTTAGACTTTTAAGAACACGAATAAGATTTTGTGTATCTTTTTGATGAAGGCCAATGCTTGGTTCATCAAGTATATACAGAGAACCAACCAGCCCTGAGCCGAAGACAGTAGCAAGATTTATTCTTTGCGATTCGCCACCTGACAAAGTAGAAGAAAGCCTGTTCAATGTTAGATATGCCAGCCCAACATCAATTACGGAATTTATTCTTACTAAGATTTCTTCAATTAGCCTTCCTGCAACATCTTTTTCGTATTTTGTTAAAGTCAGATTTGAGAAAATGCTCTTCAGTTCTGTAAAGGACAGATCAATGAGGTCACCTATGGATTTTCCATTAATTTTAACGTAGAATGCTTCTTTCCTCAGTCTTTTGCCTTTACACTCGGGACAGGTTGTTTTACCACGATATCTGGAAATCATTACTCTGTACTGAATTTTTTGTTTTTTTGATTCCAGATATTCGAAGAAAGCATATATCCCTGAAACATCATCTTTTCCATGCCATAAAAAATCTTTTTGCTCAGATGTCAATTCGTAATAAGGGCGATGGATAGGGAATTTGAAATATACTGATTTTCGTATGAACAGGTTTTTCCATTCCTGCATAACTTCGCCTTTCCAGCATACAACGGCATCGTCATAAACAGATAAACTTTTGTCAGGAATTACCAAATCTTCATCAATACCAAGTATTTTTCCAAAGCCTTCGCATAAGGGGCAGGCTCCAATTGGATTGTTAAAACTGAATAAATGTTCGGTAGGCAACTCAAATTTAATTCCGTCAGCTTCAAATTTATTGGAAAAAGAATGCTTTTTTGAAGTTCCGTTATTCAAGGAATAAACACAACATTCCCCTTGACCTTCATAGAATGCTGTCTGAACAGAGTCTGCCAAACGCGAGTATAAATTGTCAGATTTTTTTACGATAACACGGTCAAGAATTATATGGATCTCTTTTTCGTCTGTTAATATATTATTTCTAATAATTTCTTCTGTTTTTATGGCTTCATTGTTATATGCTATTCTTGAGTATCCTTGTTGTAATATCAATTCGAGTTGTTCCTCACGGGTTTGAATATTGTTAAACTTGTATGTAAAACAAATAAGAGCAACATCGTCTTCTAGAAAATTCAAAATAGAATTTACAACATCTGAAACAGAATGCCTTTTTACTTCAGTCCCTGAAATCGGAGAAATTGTTTTACCTATTCTGGCATAAAGAAGTTTTAGATATTCGTATATTTCAGTACTCGTTCCGACAGTGGATCGGGGATTTCGATTGTTAGTTTTTTGTTGGATTGCAATTGCCGGAGGAATACCATCAATAAAATCCACTTCAGGTTTGTTCATCCTGCCTAAAAACTGACGGGCATAAGATGAGAGACTTTCAACATAACGTCTCTGCCCTTCAGCGAATAATGTATCAAACGCGAGAGAAGATTTTCCTGAGCCTGATAATCCTGTTATTACAACTAATTTTCCGTGTGGAATATCTAAGTTTATGTTCTTTAAGTTATGTACCCTAACTCCTCTTAGTGATATTTTATCTTCAGCGTGCATAAAAAAATAATAGACTGCAAAGAACGTCAATTTCAAAAAGATAAGCAAACAAGTAGATATATTTTTATTAAGCGATATCTAATTATGGTATATAGAATGCTGAAAACTTTTTACCACATTTATTGTCATGATTGTTTAGGTGGATTATTCAAACTGTTAGTTTAATAATCCACCTAAAATATTCTCCAAAATTTTTAAAATCTTGGAGAATAAAGATACAATTATTCAATCGTAGTATTAGTCTTCAAAACTAACTTCAGGAGCATTTTCAGCGCCTTCTTTGGCTTTAAAATATGCTCTTTCTTTGAAACCAAACATTTTTGCGAACAAATTTCTTGGGAATTTTAATACCAGCACATTATAAGCTTTTACTGTAGTATTAAATTCATCTCTTCTTACAATAATCTCTGATTCGATTACTTTAAGTTCGTTTTGTAAGTCAAGAAAATTCTGATTTGCCAATAACTGAGGGTAAGCTTCGACACTAACAAGCAATCTGCTTATGGCTCCGGTTAGTTCTTCCTGAGCTGCATCAAAAGCTGCAATATTTTCTTCAGTCAGATTTTCAGCATCAATGTTGATTGAAGAAGCTTTAGCTCTGGCTTCGGTTACTGCTGTGAATGTCTCCTGTTCGTGTTCTGCATATCCTTTTACTGTTGCTACAATGTTTGGAATAAGATCCAAACGCTTCTGATATGCGTTTTCGACATTCGACCATGAGTTCTTTACGGTTTCGTTTGCCACAACACATTTATTGTATGTAGAATATGTGTACCATCCAATCCAAAGCATAAGTAACGCAGTTCCAATTATTAGAGGTAGTCCGAAAACTGTAAATCCAAGACATCCAAGTCCTTTTACTTTTGGTTCATTTTGATTCGTTGCCATAATAATATAATTTGATACAAATATATAAAATATTTATGAAAATTCACAGTATGTGTTTTTTCAACACAAAAAAAGGCTGTATCATTACAGCCTTTATCAATTTTGTAAAATACAATCTTTTAGAAAGCGAGTTTACCAGCTAAGCTAATAACATTAGCAGTTTGGGCATCTATAGCCTCATATTTTGTACTGATATTTTGAAATTCCAATGCTAGTGAAAATCCATGATTAATATTATAACATAAATTTCCATAAATTACACTATTGTTAGTAATGCTGCCTGCTGCAATTGTTTCATTAGTGTATTTATCCATACCATAACCAATAACAAGTGTGAAGTGATCATTTAATTCTGATACAGCGTTTAGCCACATTCCCATGCTTGATTTGTCGTTTTGAACAACGTTTCCTGCATCAAAATTCCATGAATGATTTCCTGCAACACTAAAAAGATTTGCATTGTTGAGATTTTTACCGGTATTAAATTCAGCATTAAGGCTAAAATATTTATGAATAGGAAGATTAATATCTACTCCAATACCTGTTGTATAATAATTGAAATCATTCTTTAAAGTGTCCAAAACTATGATTGTGCCAGCAAATTCCTTATATGTACCATAAACACCCGAAAAGCCAATTGTGTATTTATCTTTTATCTTAACTGAAAGACGACCTTGCACCATAGGAATCCCAGCAAAATTGTCTTTCCCTAAATCAGCAATATCTTTAGCAGTTTCACCCACAGAAATTTGTATCATAGGAAAAATATTCTCAATGTTAAATTTGTAACTTGCTTGTAATTGAGCTCTTCTAAATCCATAATTTCCTGCAAACCACATGTTTCCATTTGTATTGTTTGTAGTTGCATTATTTGGTGAAAATAAATCCCATTGCTGTCCCATCCTTAATTCAAAACCGCCCTTTGATACAGAAGCATAGGCTAATCTGAGACGTGGTTTTGTATTTGCATCAAATGGACCTCCAAAAAAGTCTATTTCAACAACTCCGCCAGCTTTTACTTTTTCTCCAGTGGAGCCTTTTAACCCAATTCTTGTATGTTGAGCTGTAAATCCCATTGCTGAGTTCTCGTTGCTAGTCGCAATTTGAGGAGCAGAAAGATTTGCACCACCAAACGAATTTACTCCCGAAGTTGAATAAATGGCATCTCCTTTTAAAAATCCATAAGGTTTAAGTTCTACTTTTTGTTTTTTTTCTTTATTGTCTGTTTTTTCTTGCGAAAACAATTGGCTTGTACAAAGAATCAAGCTTATAATTGTTAAACCGATTACTTTTAATTGCATGTTTTTCATTTTTTTAGATTATTAGTTAATATTAATAAATTTTCATTTTTTTAAGCCACAAAAGTATTAAATATTTCTTAATTTGAATGACTTTTATTTCATTGAAAAAGCATTTGAATTTGTGTTTTATGACATATTTGATAGATTATTAATGAAATTTAAATAGTCTGTTTTCTTGTTCAGATTTTGATACCATAATCCGGGAGAAAACTTAAATTTTTTAACATTAAAATATCTTAGAATATATGTTATTTTTCGAATATCTTTATCTAGTAAACTTGTTATTATTGGTATAATTGATTTTTTATAAATTGCAAATAATGGTTCATACATATCTTTATCTGAAACCGGTATAACTATATCGTACTTATCAGTCTTACAAATCATTTTATGAATCATTTCAGTATTAACAATTGGAATATCGCAGGCTGTAATAAAATTAATATCAGTTTTTGAATAACTCAAACATGATAATATTCCCATTAATGGACCTTTACCTGATTCAATATCAGGAACAATAGGCAAATTAAGAAACTGATATTTCTCGATATCGTTTGAGCCAATAATTATATTATCAAAGTGCTTTTCAAGTTGATTTACTATATATAATATTAGTGGTATTCCGTTTATGGAAAGCATACTTTTATCTATTCCATCCATTCGTGAGCTTTTGCCACCCGCTAGAATTATTGCTGTAGCTTGTTCTTTTATTATCCATTCATTGTTATGATAACTTATTCTTTCAGGTTGAAAATCCCAATTTGTGTTTTTAAAGTTTATATTTTTGTCAGCAAATTCAAATGTAGAAGTGTAACTCTCTTTTAAATGTTCATCTTTATTGTTTCGAATGAGTACAAACAATCCGGGTTTAACATATTGTCTTAGATAGTTAGACTCACAGACAATAATTGAATTTTTAGGAATATTTTTTATTAACTCAGAGAAAGCAAGTTCTAATTTATTTTTTTCGCTTTTAATGAAATATACTTTTTCTGCTCCTGAATAAAGCATTCTTGAAGTGTCTTTACCTGTTGTTGTGTCTGTTTCTTCTGATATCTGAAAACCTAGTTCATCTATTTTCCCTAACAAACACTGTTTACATAGGTTATCACACTCATCTTTATTTGTACAAATCCTCTTTATTTTTATTGCATAAACAGGAAATTTATTTTTATGGTTTGCAATTATTCTGCAGGCGAATTCAGTTTTTCCTGCATTTCTTCCCGATGAACCTATTAAAATAAGATTGTGTTGCTCTGTCATGAGGTTTGTTCACTATGGTGTTCAAAATAAAATAAAAAAAGAACTTTAAAAAAGTTCTTTTTTTATTTTATTTTAATAGGATTATTCGGTTGGAAGTTCTTTCTTGTAACAAGTATAATAAACAACTCCTATAAATATCATACCACCTACGATATTACCTATGGTAACAGGAGTTAGGTTGTAAATCAGGAAATCGCCCCAGCTAACTTTTGCTCCGTTGAAAATACCAGCAGGAATAAAATACATATTAGCTACGCTGTGCTCAAAACCTGATGAGACGAAAGCCATAATTGGGAACCATATTCCGAAGAATTTTCCAATCATATTCTTTGCTGAGAATGCGAGAAGGATAGCAGTATTTACTAATAAGTTACAAGCAATACCTTTCATGAAAGCCGACCATAAACCTGCAAATCCGGCAGCTTTGTAACCTAAAACTTTAGCTTCGGCAATTTTAACT
>ENA-UOWO01004493-UOWO01004493.1-activated-sludge-metagenome-genome-assembly--contig:-NODE-4493-length-15389-cov-5.349094_pt1 | contig 15389 bp, 5 predicted proteins | sample MGYA00238148_ERZ761564 | MGnify/ENA primary metagenome ERZ761564 (study PRJEB28885, sample SAMN05720194) | activated sludge metagenome | isolation source: Anaerobic digester | place: USA...
GCATGGAACCTGGGAATCCAGGCGGCGCGGGGAACCTACCTCACCAACGCCAACGCCGACGATCGCCACCATCCCCAAGGACTGGAACGTCTGGTGGAGGCGCTGGAGACACATCCCGGATCCGGACTCGCCTACGCCGACAGCCTCTGCACGCGCACGGAAAACGAGACCTGGACATCCCACACCGCGCATGCGCGCTTCTGGTGGCCGGATTTCGATGCCCAACTCCTGTTCGAAGGCAACTTCATCGGTCCCCACCCCGTCTGGAAACGTGCCCTGCACGATCGATGCGGCCTCTTCCAGGAAGACCTCCGGATCGCCGGGGATTACGAATTCTGGCTGCGGCTGGTCTCTGCCGGAGTGGGATTCCTCCATGTTCCTTCCGCCTTGGGCCTCTACCTGGAGGGGGGCGCGGAGGCCACCAACCTGGACCTGTCCAAGAGCGAAACGGAAACCGTGAAGATGCGCCATTGGAAAGGACCGGGAAATCCGCCCGCCGAACTTTCCCGAGGCTACCAGGCCGAACGCGAACCGATGGAAGCGATCTGGTCCAACCTCTGCTTCGGCCTTCCGGATCGAGCCCGCAGGATCGCGAGGACCTCCGCTTCGGAAGATCCCTCGGTCGCCAGACTCGAATCCCGGATCGACAGGATCCAGGAGCTCCTGGCCTCCGGCGACAGGGACGAAGCATTGGAACTGGTCAAGGCGAGCCTGTTGGAATCCAAGCAACCTGGGAGACAAGCCCGCTCCACCATGGACGAAGCCCTCGATGCCGCCGACCGCCACCTCGCCTCCGGCAGGATCGATCTCGCCGTGGCGGAGCTGGAGCCGTTGGCTGGCGAAGGCGCGCTGGAACTGTTGACCGCGCTGGCTTGGCTGGAGACCAGACGCGGAAACATCGCCGCATCGCTTCGCTGGTACAGGATGGCCACGGAACGACACCCCCTGGAGATCGCGGCGTGGTCGAATCTGGCGGGCGTGCTCATGGGATTGGGAGATTCCTCGGGTGCCCAGGACGCCTTGGGTCGGATCCTGGCCATCGACCCCAACGAGCCGGAAGCGTTGGTGGCCCTGGTGAGGATCCTCGGCCGTGCCGGAATGGCGAAGGAGGCGGGCGATTCCGCCCGGCGATTCATCGCCGCACACCACGCGAGGGAGGAACGCGAAGAGTTCCTCCAAGCCCTGGCGAACAACCCGGGCCAGCCGCACGGCGTCCCCTTTCCGAAGGACCATTGCGCAGGAAGGATCGTCGCTCTCGTTTCCAGTTTCAACGAAGGCGACGTCATCGGTCCCGTGCTGGAAGGCCTCATCGCCGAAGGCATCGACGTCTACCTGATCGACAACGCATCCACCGACGATACCGTCCTGCAGGCATCGAGGCTGCTTGGCAAGGGACTGATCCACATCGAGCGGTTCCCGCACGACGCGGGATATCCCTCCCGTTCGGAAAAGGAATACGTCTGGACCGACATCCTCAGGCGCAAGGAGGAGCTCGCTCTCCACTTGGGAGCGGACTGGTACCTGCATGCCGATGCGGACGAGTTCCGGGAAAGCCCCTGGGAAGGACTCAGCCTGTCGGAGGCCATCCGCAAGGCCGATTCCGAGGGATGGAACGCGATCAACCACGAACTGTTCAATTTCCGTCCGACCGACGATTCGTTCCCTCGCGGCGAGGATCCACGCCGGCACCTGACCGGGTACGAAGCCGGAGACTGGTTCGACAGCGTGCAGATCAAGACCTGGAAGAACCCGGGCGTCCGGGTGGATCTCGCTTCGTCCGGAGGCCACAGCGTGGGCATCCCCCGGCGGCTGGTCTGTCCGATCCCCTTCATCCTCCGGCACTACCCGATCCGCGGCGAATCCCACGGCCGTCGCAAGGTGATGGCGGAACGATTGGGGAGGTTCTCGCCCGAGGAGAAAGCCCGCGGCTGGCATGTCCAGTACGATGAATTCAAGGATGGCAGAAAACGTTTCCTGTTCGATGCCGACCGGCTGTGCCCTTGGGGGGACGGAACCAAGGCCAGGCGCGCGATCATGGAGAGGTTCGAAGCCGACCAGGAACAGGTTGGCCGCTGCAAGGGGACGATCGGCTCGATGGAGCTGGACTGGACGGCCTTCGCGCTCCAGGTCGACGCCAAAGCGGAGACGCACCTCGCCCGGGATCTCAAGGTCCTGCAGGAAGCCGACACGGTCCTGCGGGGATTCGCGGACCACCCCGATACGTTCCGGCAGCAGATCGAGTCTTCCGCACAGACGCCTCTCGGCGCCATCTGGCGCGAGGTCGCCTCGATCCGCTCCAGCCAGGCACGCCTCGCCGGAGAGATCCATCTCGCCCGCGGATACCGGACCATTCTCGGCTGGCTGGAACCCGCCAAGAGCGACATGGACCTCCTGGAAGCGATCGAATCGGCGCATGCGACCGGCGATACGCCCCTGGAGAGGCTGCTGATCTCGAAGTCGCTGGGAAACGGCGTCCGCGAATCCCTTTTCCATCGCGTGTTGGCCGCACGTTCCCGGCAAGACCTGGAGATCCCGAACGCATCCCGTGTCGTCCTGCCGGAACACCCCAGGGTCTCCGTCGTGATCCCCGTCCACAACGGCGCCGACCTGACGCGCAACTGCCTGACCTCGATCTTCTCCACCCCATCCAGGCACTCGGCACAGATCGTGGTGGTGGACGACGCCTCCACCGACGGCACCAACGCCTACCTGCGCGGTTTGCGCGATTCAGGCCGCATCCTCCTGGTGGAGCACGCCGCCAACCTGGGCTTCGCCGCTTCGTGCAACGATGGTGCGCACGCGACTACCGGAGATGTCCTGGTGTTCCTGAACAACGACACGATCGTACAGGCAGGATGGCTGGACGCGCTGGTGGATGAACTGGTCCGGGACGCGTCGGTGGGCATCGCCGGAAGCCGCCTGCTCTACCCGGACGGACGGATCCAGCACGCCGGCATGGTGTGGGAATGGCAGGAAGGAAGACCACATCCCGAACACGCGTTCCGCCGCCATCCCGGAGACGCCCCCGAAGTCAGGATCTGCCTCGACTACCCGGCCGTGACCGGCGCGTGCATGGCCATCCCTTCGTCCCTGTTCACCGATCTCGGCGGGTTCTCCCACGAGTTCGGGATGTACTGCGAGGACGTGGACCTGTGCCTGCGCGTCTGGGACATGGGCCTGCGCGTGAGGTACGTCCCCGCCAGCCGCCTCTTCCACCTGGAATCGGCGACGCCCATCGACCTTCAGGCCCGCGCGGAAAGGAGCCGCAAGGCCGCCGACCTCCTGCGCGCGTCCTGGAAGGGACGCTGGCCCGCCGCCTATGCCGCCATGCCCTCCTGGATGTGGCCACAAGAGGCTCGGACCGGAGTCGGCCCGACCCCCACGCGCGGTCCACGCATAGGATTCGATGCGCGCACCCTTTCGGTGCCGGATTCCGTCGTGCGCGGGATCGGGAACTACGCGCTGCACCACTTGCAGGCCCTCCTCCGATCGCGTCCGGGTACGCCCATCACCTGCCTGCACGACGACGACACCCCTCCTCCGGCGGAAATCGTCGAGCGTACGAAAGTCCTTGGAGCCATCTGGGAGCCGTGGTCCAGTCGATCGGCATCGGACTTCGACCTCTTCCACACCCCCGACCCGATGCACGTCTATCCCGGCTACGCGAGCCCGTTCCAGCGTTTCGGGAGCACTCGCGTCACCGCGACCTTCCACGACATCATCCCCATCCGCGTCTACGAAGGACGCATCGCCAACTGGCCCGCCTACCTCGCCCGTCTGGACGAGATCTCCGATTGCGGAGCCACCTTGCTGTGCAATTCCGAGTTCACCCGACGCGACCTCCTGGAGGCGACGTCCATCCGTCCGGAGAAGACCCTGGCCGTGATGGCGGGATTCAACGCATCCGCCTCCGGCCGTCGCTGGAGCCGAAAGGAGGGCGACGCGCTCCTGTCCAGGCTGGGGATCCGCGAACCCTTCTTCCTGCACGTGGGCGCGGCCGATCCGCACAAGAACTTCGAGTCGTCCCTGGCCGCCTGCCAAGCCTTGGGCCGCAACCGTCCAGTCCAGTTCGTGGTGGTGGGCAAGCTCGCCAACGCGTTGGGATCCATGCGCGACCAGGTGCGGCAGGCGAACCTCAAGGACGTGGTGTTCACCGACTACCTGGAGCGCGAGGAGCTGGAACTCCTGTATTCGCGGGCGGTGGCCACCCTGTTCCTGAGCCGCTACGAGGGTTTCGGGTTTCCCGCGCTGGAGGCCATGGCCTCGGGATGCCCGGTGATCGCCTCGGACGCCGCCTCCATCCCCGAGATCGTGGGCGATGCCGCTGTGTCGCACAAACCCGACGACCTCGCGGCCATCGTCCAGTCCATGGTGCGGCTGATGGACGATCCGTCGCTGCGCGAGGACCTGATCGCGCGCGGCCGGGAACGCGCCGGGAAATTCACCTGGGCGGAGGTTGCCCGCCGCACCTGGGAAGCCTGGGATCGCCTGCTCGCCTCGAGCGCGCCCAGCCCGCGTCCGGCACCGGCATCCGCCAAGGTGCAATGGATCTCGCCCGTGTGGGATCCCAGCGGCTACGCGGACGAATCCCGCGCCTTCGTCAGGCATCTGGCCTCCACCGATCTTGGCGTCGGCCTCCTGTCGTGGGGTCGCCATTCGGAGTCGTTCCGCCAAGCGGCCTCCCCGGACGATCGCCGCATCCTGGACGGGGCCTTCGGACGGGAACTGGCCCAGGGACGCGTGGTGGTGCTGGACATTCCCGCTTCCGCGCTGGGACGCGTCCCCGGCGGGGGCGTGCACGTGGGGCGCACCACCTTCGAGACCGACGGCCTTCCCGCCGACTGGGTGGAACGCTGCGATTCCATGGACGAGATCTGGGTACCGTGCGGATTCAACCGCGACACCTTCGCGCGCGCCGGGGTGGCGAAGCCCATCCTGGTGGTGGGCGAGGGCGTGGACACGGACAGATTCCGCCCCGGATTGGATCCGTTGCCCCTTCCCGGGAACGCGCGATCCACCACGTTCCTTTCCATCTTCGAGTGGACCCACCGCAAGGGGCCGGATCTCCTCCTGGAAGCCTGGTCCAAGGCGTTCACCGCTTCCGACGACGTCCGTCTGGTGCTGCGCTGCTACCCGCCCAACCAGATCGAAGGCGACCCGGCGGCCTGGGTGGAGGCGAAGATCGACGAGGAGCTCGCCCGGGTGGGATCCAGCCGCTCGCGCTGCGCCCCCATCCTGGCATTGGCACGGCAGGTCCCGGACGAAGACATGCCCCGTCTGTACGCCGCCGCCGACGTCTACGTGGCGCCCTCCCGCGGCGAAGGGTGGGGTCGTCCCCACATGGAAGCCATGAGCTCGGGCCTGGCCGTCGTGGCCACGCGCTGGAGCGGGAACCTGGAGTTCCAGAACGACGACAATTCCTGGTTGATCGACATCGATGGACTGGAACCCATCGGCGAACGCGAGGAATTCCCCTTCTACCGCGGCCAGCGATGGGCCTCGCCCTCGGTGGGAAGCCTGGTGTCCCACCTGCGCAGGGCCGTCTCCGACCCCGATGCCCGAAAGCGCGTGGGACGGACGGCGAGACGCGACATGGTGGAACTGTGGGATTGGAAACGGATCGCCCCCTTGGCGGAGCTTCGGATCCGGGAGATCCTCCAGGGGATCCCCGCCGAGCGGTCCGTCCTGGCCCAAACGCGAAGCCACGCCGCGACGCCGGCACGTTCCACCACTCCACCGCACGCCGCCGTGCGCTGGTGCGGACAGATGTTCAACCACTCCGGCTACGCCCGCCTCTCCCGGGAGGCGGTGGCCGCCCTGATGGACGCGGGCATCCCCGTGACCGCCGATCCGTTGAATCCGGACCCGTCCTGGTTCGAGGGGATCTCCCCGGACGACCGGTCGCGTTGGACCGAACTCCTGCGGCGCGATCCCGTTCCCGGCACGCTCGTGTGCTGTGACATACCCGTGGACGCGACCGGGGCCAACGAACTCTTCGAGCAGATGCGCCAGGCCAATCCCGGATGCGCACGGCGCGTGGGTTGGACCATGTTCGAGTCCGACCGGCTACCCGACGGCTGGGCCCCGGCCCTGAACCGCCTGGACGAGGTCTGGGTGCCGTCGGAATTCAACCGCCGCACCTTCGCCTCCGGCGGGGTGGACGCCTCGCGGATCCACGTGGTCCCGCCCGGCATCGACGTGGAGCGTTTCGCCTCGGCCCGAGCCATGGACATCCACGGTCCCCGTCGCGCGACCACCTTCCTGTCCGTGTTCCAATGGAGTCGTCGCAAGGGATGGGATGTCCTCCTGAAGGCCTGGGCCAAGGCATTCAAGCCCCAGGCCGACGTGCGCCTGGTGCTGCGCTGCCATCCTTTCGGAAACGACCGACGCCCCATGGGAGAGATCTTCCGCCAGTCGCTCGCGGAGCTTGGATTGACGGAATCCGACATGGCTCCCGTGGTCCTGCTGGAGGACTTCGTGGCGGAATCCGACCTGCCTTCGCTGTACGCAGCGGCGGACGTCTTCGTGCTGCCCACTCGCGGCGAAGGCTGGTGCTTCCCCTACCTGGAAGCCATGGCCGCGGGCAAGCCCTGCATCGCCACCGCCTGGGGAGCCTCCGTTGACTTCCTGGATGCGGACTGCTGCTGGCTCGCCTCGGCTGGTCGAACCGAGGAAGTGGACCCTCGGGATCTGCGCGAGAACCGCTACCTCGCCCCCGGACACCGCTGGGCCGATCCCGATCCGGAGGAGATCGCCGGTTTCCTGCGGGAGGCCGCATCCGACGTTCCCTTGCGGTTGCGCAAATCGCAGAACGCCCTGCGGCACGCCGCCAAGTGGAGCCGCCACCGCACCGCGCAGGCCATCGCCGCGCGGCTTTCCGCCCTCGAGGGAAGTCCCGCGCCATCGCACCCCGACCTGTCGCGTTCGATCGAGGCGACTGCCCGGGGAATCCTGCAGCGCTCCTCCGACACGCGCACGCCCCAGCCTTCCCAAGCCTCGGCATCCCCGGAACGCCACCCCGGCCGCGCGCTGGAAGCGACCGCGGCAGGCATCCTGGAACGCGCCGGTCGCGCACGCACCGGTGCGGTGCTCCCTGTGCCGTCCCAGGCACCGGACGCGGCATCCCAGGCTCCCGTCCCCTCCCTTTCGATCCGGTGGGAAGGCTCGCAGCTGGTCCACCACAGCCTGGCCAACGTCAACCGGGAGATCTGCCTGCGCCTGGCCAAGAGCGGACACGATCTGTCATTGATTCCCTTCGAGCCCGACCAGTTCTCGCCCGACGGCGATCCAGACCTGTCCATCCTGGCCACCCTGCGCGACGCCCCGTTGGAAGGCCCCTGCCAGGTGCACGTGCGCCACCAGTGGCCCCCTCGACTGGATGCGCCGGCCGAAGGCCGCTGGGTGGTGATGCAACCTTGGGAGTTCGGCAGTCCTCCGAAGGATTGGCTTCCCGTCTTCCGCGACCGCGTGGACGAGATCTGGTGCTACACGGAATACGTCAAGCGCGTGTACCTGGAGGCGGGTGTTCCGGAGCACAAGCTCGCCGTGGTCCCCTTGGGGGTGGATGTCGACAGATACCGTCCAGGATTGGAGCCGCTCCCGGAACTGCCGCGGGATTTCGCGCGCACCACGTTCCTGTTCGTGGGAGGAACCATCGCCCGCAAGGGATTCGACTGCCTCCTCGACGCCTGGGCACGCGCCTTCACGGCCACCGATCCCGTCCGACTGGTGGTCAAGGGGATGGGAGGCGGCACCTTCTACAAGGGACAGACCGGAGACGCCATGGTCGCCGAGCTCAACGCGTCCGGAAAGGCCGCGCCGGTGGTCCTCTTCGACCGGGAACTGGATCCCAAGGACGTTCCGCGGATCTACGCCTGCGCCGACATCCTGGTGCACCCCTACCGAGGGGAAGGATTCGGACTGCCCATCGCCGAGGCGATGGCCTGCGGCCTGCCCTGCATCGCGACCCGCGGTGGATCGGCGGACGATTTCTGCTCGGAAGCCGAGGCCTGGATGGTCGACGCGGTACGGAAACCCGTTCCCGGCGGGAAGGTGGGCCCCTTCGAGACCGTGTCCGCCCCCTGGTGGCTGGAACCGGACATTCCCGGCCTGGTGCGCGCCCTGCGGGAGGCCCTGTCCGACCCTGCCCTGCGCCGTTCCAAGGGACGCGCCGCCCGGGAGAGGATCGTCGCTGGGTTCACCTGGGACCACGCGGCCCGACGCATGGAGCGACGGCTCGCCGATCTCGCCTCCCGCCCCGCCGCACCGACGGCAAGCGGGGTCCCGAAGACGAAATTCGTCTCCGCGTTGGAAAAGCTTTCCATGCGCATCCGCACCGGTGGCGGACTGGAGGTGCACACCCCCGTCCTTCCCGGCACGGGCGCCGTCTCCGACGACATCTCCACCCTGGATCGGATCCTGGTCCGCGCCGAGGCCGCGGCCGCCCGCAGGGATTTCGCGGAAGCGGAGGACCTGACCCGGCAAGCCGTGGAGGAGCATCCGCACCAGCACATGGCCTGGCTCGCCCGGGCCATGATCCTGCGCGGGCTGGGCAGGTTCCGTAAGGCGGTGGAAGCGGTGGACCGCTCGCTTGCCCTGGAGGAGACCCCCGACGCCCTCCTGGAGGCGCTCCAGATCCACTTGGCCGCGGGCGAGGCCACTGGAGCCCGCAAGCGGGAGAAGGCGCTGAAGGATCGCCACGCCCAGTGGTTGAAGGCGACGCGAGATGTTTTCCGAGCGCGCGGGCAGACCTGGCCGCTGGATTCCCTGAAGCCCCAGAAGGCCGTTTCCGCCACACGGAAGGGGAAGCGTTGAGGACCGCACTACTTTTCCACGCATGATTCTCACCACCGCGTTGATCACCCTCCTCGGTTCCGTCTTCTCCATCGAAGGAAAGCTGGACATCGCCGCCGGCCCCTCGTTCCATCGTCTGGGACCGCCGGTCGCGGACGTGGACCCGTGGGTCACCGGCTTCAACCTGGACCTGGGAGTGGCGGTCTCCAACGAGGTCGCGCGCTCCAAGGCGCCCAAGCGCTACCGGAAGATGATCCCCAAGAAAGGGGAGATGGTCGTTCGCCCGCTCTGGGTGGCCGTGGTGCCGCGGCAGGTGGTCCTGAGTCCCGGCGGAGACCTTTCCATGTACGGCGCCGTCTGGGAGCTGCTGGGTCTGGGCACCACCCTTCCGCTCTTTCCCGGCTGTGCGCTTTCGGCCAGCGTGGACCTGCCGGAAATCACCTGGCTGCACGTGGGCGGACCGGCCGCCGACGGCCCCGAGAACATTCTCGGGGTGGGGATCTCCCCGGACGCGCATCTGCAGATCGATCCCACCGGCTGGCTACGGCTGGATGCGGGTTGGAGCCACCACGTGGACTACGCGTCCGACGAGTTCCGGATCCAGGGACGCCGCTGGAACCCTTGGAACTGGGGCAGCGCCTACGTGCAACTGCACGTGCGGCCCGGAATCCACATCTGACCCGGAAGCCGCCGCCCTTCGATACACTTCGCTACGCGAAGCACTCAGGGAACGGCGGCTTTCCACGCGCAGCAACCCATCTTCTCAGGATCGACTTGTGAACAATCAGCCGTCCCCTGAGTGCCGCCGTAGGCGGTGTATCGAAGGGCGGCTGATTGCGGATCGACAGATTCCCTTCGGCAGATTCTGTCAGACCATCGCCTTGCGCATCACCACCAGCCCCAGGCTCACGCTCATCTCCGTGATCGCCGAGGCACGCGGTTCGGTTTCCGGATTTCCCCGCGGCGAGCAGATGTCGTTCCACGCCACCTCGTCCACCAGCTCCTTCACCAGACCCACCATCCCGAAATTGTGGCAGGTGAAGTTGGGATCCACCGCCGGATAGCCGTCGGGGCCCACGGTCTGCTGGGCCAGGGCCTGGATCTCCTGGCGCCGGTTGCGGAACATCGCCCCGCCGGGCCAGCTGGGCCAGTATCCGGTTCCCCAATCCTCCAGCACGTACAACCCTCCGGGCTTCAGGTGGTGGGGAAACAGGTTCAAAAACGAGGTCCGGGCCACGGTTCCGATGTGGGCCGCGTCGTCGATCACGATGTCGAATCCGTCCGGGGCGAACTCGTCGCCGATCCGGTCCAGCAAAGCGGTGTCGTCCTGCGAACCCTGGACGAAATGGGTCCGGTCGGGCATGCGCGAGAGGGGATTGGGGGACAGATCCAGTCCAACGATGGTTCCGTGGGGGAAGTATTCGCTCCACATCGAAAGCGACCCGCCCCGGAACACTCCCATCTCCAGCATCCGGATCGGCTGGTCCCGCAGGGGCTCCAGCAGACGCGCGTAGCGTTCGATGTATCCGGACTGATGCTTGTCGGTATCGTGTTCGGCGGCGATCTGGGCAAGGGTTCTTCGCATGGCGGTTCCGTTCCTTGGCAACGAGGCCTCGGAGACGCCGAGACTCGCATGGCTCCCGCGATCCCGATGGTGGCCTCCTTGGCGGAAACCATAGCATTTCGCGAACCCAATTGTAGAGACGCCCCGGCGGGGCGTCTCTACACAAAAAAGGGTTCGCAAAATGCTATGGTTTCCACCCATGCACAAAGACGCCACCATCGTTCTCCACGCCGGCTACAGTCCGGAACCCACCACCGGTGCCTGCGCCGTGCCCCTCTACCAGACGGCCTCCTACGAGTTCCGCGACGCCGAGCACGCCTCGAACCTGTTTTCCCTGAAGGAATTCGGGAACATCTACACCCGGCTGGGCAACCCCACCACGGACGTGCTGGAAAAGCGTCTGGCCGCCCTGGACGGCGGGGTGGCGGCGCTGGCGACCGCATCCGGACAGGCGGCCATCACCATGGCCATCCTGAACATCGCGCGCGCCGGCGACAACATCGTGTCGACGTCCTACCTGTACGGAGGCACCTACAACCTCTTCAAGTACACCCTCGCGCGATTGGGGATCACCGTCCGGTTCGTGGATCTCTCCAAGCCCGAGCAGGTCACCGCGGTCATCGACGAACGCACCCGCGCCGTGTACATGGAAGCGATCGGCAACCCCAAGAACAACGTGGAGGACTTCCACGCCATCGCGCGCGCCGCCCACGAGAAGGGTGTCGCCTTCATCGTGGACAACACGGTGGCGCCATCGGTGTTCAAGCCGCTGCAAAACGGGGCCGACATCGTCGTCTACTCCCTCACCAAGTACATCGGCGGCCACGGGACCAGCCTGGGCGGCGCCATCGTGGACGGCGGCAAGTTTCCCTGGAACAACGGCCGCTACGACGTGGAGTTCGTGCAACCGGACCCGACCTACCACGGCCTGGTCTACTGGGACGCCTTCGGGCTCCACGACAAGGCCCTGGTGCGCGGCGCGGGCTTCGCCTTCAAGGCGCGCCTGCAGCTGATGCGGGACATGGGCTCGTGCATCTCCCCTTTCAACGCCTGGCAGATCCTGCAAGGCCTGGAGACCCTCCCGCTGCGCATGAAGGCCCACTGCGAGAGCGCCTTGAAGATCGCCCAGTTCCTGTCCGGCCATCCCGCGGTGGGCTGGGTGAACTATCCCGGCCTCCCCTCCCACTCCAACCACGAGAACGCCAAGCGATACCTGGACGGCGGATTCGGCGGCATCATCGGATTCGGCGTGAAGGGCGGACGCGAGGCGGGAGCGCGGGTGATCGACCGCGTGCGGCTCTTCACGCACCTGGCCAACATCGGCGACGCCAAATCCCTGATCATCCATCCGGCCAGCACCACCCACAGCCAGCTGTCCGACGCCGAACTCCCCGCCACCGGGGTGACAGCGGACTTCATCCGCCTGTCGGTGGGCCTGGAGTCGGTGGAGGATCTGATCGCCGACCTGGAACAGGCGCTGCAATCGTAGGGACGCCCCGCCCGGGGTCTCTACGATTGCTCAGGGCACCTCGCCGCAGCAGCGGAAGCCCAGGGATTCGTATTTGTTCTGCGCGAAGAAGCTGCGGGTGGTGCGCCCGCAGCGATCCTCGGGACCACCCACGAAGGTGCCCCCCACGGCGATCGGCGTGGAGCCGGCCTTGGTGGAGCTCCATTCCCAGGCGTTGCCCACCAGATGGAACGCGCCCCACCACGAGCGGCAGGCGGGCTTGGCCATGCCCCGCACCAGGGCGTTCTCCACATCCTGGCAATGGCCGGGAATGTAGCGGTCGCCGTAGGGGTAGTTCCAACCCTTGGCCCCGCGGCATGCGGTCTCCAGCTCGGAGGCGGTGCACAGGCGCTTCCCGTCGCGGCGACAGAGGGCGCTGGCCTCCTCCCAGCCCACGTTCGTCCGGGGAAGCCCGGTGGGAGCGTTGGGGTACTCGAAGGCATCCAAACAGAAACTGCCGGAATCGCCCGCCACCAGCACGCGTCGGGGGCCGCAGCGCGATGCGTCCGGATCCACCACGTAGTCCAACCGTTGCGGGGTGGAACGGTTCCCGGCCGTGTCCACCGCCGCGATCCACAGGGTGGCCCGGTCCACGACCCGGATCATGTCGACGCACGAGCGGAGGTGCGCGGTGTCGGGCCCGCACAGCGGCGTCGCCGATCCTTCGTCGGTGAGCACCGCCACCTCCACGGGGGAAGGATGGATGCCCGCGGCGGGATCGGCGAAGGCGTGGGGAGGAAGGGTGTCGCGCCCGGCGCGAGCCAGACGCGCCAACGAATCGGCGCGCAGGGAGTCAAGACGCGCCAGCGAGTCGCGCCGCGCATTGCGCAGGGAATCGGCGAAGCGTCGGAGTTTCCACGCCGCCCAATCCTTGCGAAGGCGCGAGAGGGAATCCAGCACCCGCAGGCTGTCGGCCTGGCGAAGGGAATCGGCGATCCGAAGCGACCGCGAAAGCGAGTCGGCGCGGGCGAGGGAGTCGGCGATCCGAAGCGAGTCCAACCGCGCCAGCGAATCGGCGATGGCGGCGGAATCGTTCCGGGAAGGTCTGCCGTTTCCGGATCCGTCACCTCCGGAAAGGCCGTCGCAACGCCACAGGAGCGCAAGCAGGAGCACCAGCAGCAACGCTGCCACCGCCAGTCGCCGCCGGATCGAGGACTTCTGTTTTTGCGGGTCCGTGTTGGGGTTCCGATCGGTCATGCATCCTCCCGACAAGCCTGGAAGGCGAGGATCGCTTCGCGGGTGCGGGCCACGTCATGCACGCGCAGGATGTCGCATCCGGCCTGGAACGCGGCCAAGGCACCGCCCAGGGATCCAGCCAGGCGATCGGATCCCTCCGGGGCCAGCGGACGGATCCACGATTTGCGCGAAAGCCCCAGGTACCAAGGATAGGCGGGAAACCGTCGACGGAATCGTGCCGTCGCACCCACCAACCGCTGGTTCTCTTCCGCGGTCTTCCCGAACCCCACCCCGGGATCCAGCGCGAGACCCTGGGGATCCAGGCCCGATCGGACCCAGCGCCGGGAGATGTCCTCGAACAGACGCTCGATTTCGCGTTCGAGGTCTTCTTGAGAAGATTCGACCTCCGACAGGGATGGGTTCGCGCGCATGTGCATGGCGCAGGCTCCCGCCCCGTGCGCGCGGCAGAGCTCCAGCATGGCAGGGTCCGCGAGTCCCGAGACGTCGTTCACCGCGCAAGCCCCGGCATCCAACGCCGCCTCCGCGACCGACGTTGTGCGCGTGTCGATGCACACGCGCGCTCCCCGGCGCGCCAGCGAGCGGATCACGGGCTCCACGCGCCGTCGTTCCTCGGAAGGATCCACCGGCTCCGATCCGGGCCGTGTGGATTCCCCGCCCACATCCAGGAGATCGGCGCCTTCCTCGACAAGCTTCATGCCATGGGCGTAGGCCTCGTCGGCGGTGGCATGCTTCCCACCGTCGAAGAACGAATCCGGCGTCGCGTTCACGATGCCCACCAGCAGGGGGAGATTCCCTCCTCCCAGGCTCGCCCCGCGAACACGCCAGATTCTGCCCATCTAGGCCTTCGGCGCCTCGTCGGCGGGCTTTTCCATCCCGGCCAGCGGAAGCGGCTTGGCGAGCGTCCCGGTCTCGAACAGTTCCTTGATGTCGTCCGATTCCAGGCTTTCGTGCTGCAGGAGCGTCTCGGCGAGGAGTTCGATCTCGCGTTTGCGCTCCACCAGGAGCGCGCGCGTGCGGCCGTAGGCCTCGTCGATGAGCCGCCGCACCTCGTTGTCGATCGCCTTGGCGGTTTCCTCGGAGGTTTCGCGCTGGGTGGCGAAATCGCGTCCCAGGAACACCTGCTGCTGGTTGTCCCCGAAGTGCTGGGGACCCAACTTGCTCATCCCGTATTCGCAGACCATCTTGCGGGCGAGCTCCGTGGCGCGCTGGATGTCGTTGGAAGCGCCCGTGGTGATCTCGCCCAGGTAGACCTCCTCGGCCAGCCGACCACCCAGGAGGATGTCCAGCTCGGCTTCCAGGTAGGACTTGGTGACCAGGGAACGGTCGTCCTCGGGAAGGCTCCAGGTGAGTCCCAATGCGCGACCGCGCGGGATGATGGTCACCTTGTGGACGGGATCGGCCAGCGGAGTGAACCACCCCACCACGGCATGTCCCGCCTCGTGCCAGGCCACCACTTTGCGATCCTCGGCGTTGATCATGCGGGAACGGCGTTCGGGGCCCATGTGGACCTTGTCCTTGGACTTCTCGAAATCGTCCATGGTCACCGCTTCGCGCCCCAACCGTGCGGCCAGAAGGGCCGCTTCGTTGCAGAGATTGGCCAGATCCGCGCCGGAGAAGCCAGGAGTGCCGCGGGCGATCTTGGCCAGGTCCACGTCGGAGGAAAGCGGAATCTTGGTGCCGGTGTGCACCTTCAGGATTTCCAGACGCCCCTTCAGATCGGGGGCATCCACCACCACGCGTCGATCGAACCGCCCCGGGCGCAGGAGCGCCGGATCCAGAACGTCCGGACGGTTGGTGGCCGCGACGATGATCACACCTTCGTTGCCGGAGAATCCGTCCATCTCGATGAGAAGCTGGTTGAGGGTCTGCTCGCGCTCGTCATGCCCGCCACCCAGGCCCGTTCCGCGCTGGCGGCTCACGGCGTCGATCTCGTCGATGAAGATCAGGCTGGGCGCGGCCTTCTTGGCCTGTTCGAAGAGATCGCGCACCCGGGAAGCTCCCACGCCCACGAACATCTCCACGAACGACGATCCCGACATGCTGAAGAAGGGAACCTTCGCCTCGCCGGCGACGGCCTTGGCGAGCAGGGTCTTGCCGGTGCCCGGAGGGCCCATCAGGAGCACGCCGCGGGGAATCTTGCCCCCCAGGCGGTCGTACTTGCCCGGATCCTTCAGGAAGTCCACCACTTCCACGAGTTCCGCCTTGGCCTCGTCGCAGCCGGCCACATCGTCGAAGAAGACCTTGGGCACATCCTTGCCCGACAACCGTGCGCGGGACTTCCCGAAGCTGAACAAACCCTTGGGGCCGTTCTGTCCCTGGCGCATGGTG
>ENA-UOWO01004498-UOWO01004498.1-activated-sludge-metagenome-genome-assembly--contig:-NODE-4498-length-15378-cov-5.755596_pt1 | contig 15378 bp, 15 predicted proteins | sample MGYA00238148_ERZ761564 | MGnify/ENA primary metagenome ERZ761564 (study PRJEB28885, sample SAMN05720194) | activated sludge metagenome | isolation source: Anaerobic digester | place: USA...
TCCTTTTTTAGGAAAAGAAGCTTTGGGAGGTCTTTTAGCTGGCTCTTTAATTGTTGGAGTTTTGCAGGCTATCTATATGGCAAATGCCGGAGGTGCTTGGGATAATGCTAAAAAATATATTGAAGCTGGAAATTTGGGTGGAAAAGGTAGCGATCCTCATAAAGCAGCTGTAGTTGGAGATACCGTAGGAGACCCCTTTAAAGATACTTCTGGCCCAGCTATTAATATTCTAATCAAATTAATGAGTATTATTTCTTTAGTTTTTGTTCCTTTGTTTTTCTAATTAAGTTTAGATTATATTAAAAATGGGGGTTTTATGCCCCTATTTTTAATTTTATTGTTTTCTGTTATAATAAAAAAACTAAATTATTATTAATTTTTAAATTATGAAAGTTGTACAAAAAGATTTAGAAAAATCACAAATTGAATTGACTGTTGAGGTTAGTGTAGAAGATTTTACTCCCTTTATTTCTAAGGGGGCCGAATCTTTGTCAAAAGAAATAAAAATAGAAGGGTTTCGTCCTGGGAAGGTTCCAGTAGAAATTCTAAAACAAAAAATTGGAGAAATGGCTATTTTAGAGGAATCTGCTAAGTTAGTTATTAATAAACAAATTTATGAAGTTATTGATGAAAATATTAAAGACAAACAAGTTGTTGGTCAGCCAGAAGTAAATATTACTAAATTAGCTCCGGGTAATCCTTTGGAGTATAAGATTAAGGTTATTACTTTGCCGGAAATTAAATTAGGGGAGTACAAAAATTTTGCTTTCAAAAAAGAAGAAATTAAAGCTAGTGAAGAAGAAGTTAATAAGGTTATGAATGACTTATTAGAGATGCGGGCTACTGAAAAAATTTCTGAAGACGCCATTAAAGACGGAGATAAGGTTATTGCTTCAGTTAATCTGTTTTTAGACAAAGTTCCAGTGGAGGATGGGCAAAACCCTGAAGTAACAGTGTTAATTGGAAAAAATTATTTTGTAGAAGGTTTTGATAAAAATTTAATAGGATTAAAGAAGGGAGATTCTAAAGAGTTTGGTTTGGTGTATCCTGATAAACATTGGCAGAAAAATTTAGCTGGTAAAAAAGTAGATTTTAAAGTTGAGATTAAAGAAGTCTATAATCGAGAAATACCAGAAATAAATGACGATTTAGCCAAGATGTTTAGATTTAAAAATGTAGAAGAATTAAAGAAAAACTTATCTACCACAATTGAAGAGCAAAAGAAAAAAGAGACTGATCAAAAAATGGAAATTAAGATTATGGATAAGATATTAGATAATTCTAAATTTGGAGATATTGCTGAAGATTTGATAAAAAATGAATCAGAAATAATGATGCGAGAAATTGAACAAAATATTATTTCTCAAGGTGGCAAATTTGAAGACTATCTAAAAAGCGTTGGAAAAAGTTATGAACAATTAATGTTAGAAATGATGCCTAACGCCGTCAAAAGAGTTAAGGGGGCTTTAATGTTAAAAGAGGTGGCTAAATTGGAAAAAATTGAATTAAACGATCAGGAAATTGATGCTGAATTAGATAGATTAAAATCCAAATATGGTAATAGCCCCGAAGCTGCTAAAAATATTGCTAGCCCAGCTTATCGTTCTTACTTGTCTAGCTTTTTATTAAATCAGAAGATAATTGATAAGTTGAAAGAGTGGAATATAGCTTAAAAATATTATATAATAATATTATATGAGCTTCGATTTTTTAAAGACAGAAATTTTTGGTGATGTTCCGGTTTATGTAATAATTTTTGCTTTGGTTGGTGTTATTTTTTATTTTTTGTATTATAGGAACCCCAGGATAATAAAAAGAGATATTCAGAATAATTTTGATAATCTTGGTTATGATAAAGATGGTTTTGATCGCTTTGGTTACAATAAAGATGGGTTTGATCGTCAAGGATTTGATGAAAATGGTTTTTCCAAAAGAGGTCGCACATCCAAAGATTATATCAGTGGCTATGACAATGAGGGTTATGATGTTTTTGGTTATAATCGTTTTGGTTTCGATGAAGAAGGTTTTAGCCCTCAGGGGTTAGATCGAGAGGGCTATAATAAAGATGGTTATGATCAAGCTGGATTTAATCGGGCTGGTTATAATAAGGACGGCTATAATCGTCAAGGCTATAATAAATATGGTTATAACAAAAATGGTTATGATCAAAACGGAAAGGATATATCTGAATTATAATTTTTATGAAAATATTAGCTCTAAACAAAAAAGCAAGTTTTGATTATCAAATCTTAGAGACTTACGAGGCTGGGATAGTTTTATTTGGCTATGAAGTGAAATCTTTAAGAAATGGTCAAGCTAATTTAAAGGGGGCCTATATTACCTTCAAAAAAAACAATAAAAACAGGACCGAAGCTTTTTTGGTTAACGCTTACATATCTTTATATAAGCTGGCTGGCAAAAGAGAGGAATATAATCCTGAGAGACCTCGCAAGATTTTGTTAAAAAAGAGAGAATTGGACCGTTTAGTTGGTAAAAAGCAGGAAAAGGGCTTGACAGTTATTCCAATTAAGTTATATACTAAGAGCAGTTTTATCAAGCTGGAAATAGCTGTTGTTAAAGGAAAAAAAGCTTTTGATAAAAGAGAAGATTCTAAAAAGAAAGATATTGAAAAACATATCAGGACTTTAACAAAACAGAAATTAAAAAGAATTTAGGGGATGATTTTGGGTTCGATAATGAGAATTTTTTTAAATATTCAAAATGTGTTGAATGTCCACAATAAAAGTATTCAAAAAGATAAGTGTAAAAAACACAATCAAGAAAGCTGCTTTCTCATGGAAAGTTCCAGCTTTCGCTCCTGTTGTTGCTTAATAAATAGCAATAACCATCGGTCTGGCGACTCCTTATAGTCAATCACCGGTGCAATTTATAAGGATAGATTTTATTAGCGTTATCCTTTTAAAATCGAAAGATTAGATAACTCGTTATTATCTTATTTTGCTTAATTTTTAAGATAATAATTAAAAATCAATTAAGCTATTTTTGTAAAATTATTTAAAAAAACTTGTTAGACACGGGTTCAATTCCCGTCATCTCCACAGGAGTGTTTTATGCCGCGGTGGCGGAACTGGTAGACGCGCTGGACTTAAAATCCAGTGATAGCGATATCGTGGGAGTTCGATTCTCCCCCGCGGCACTTCATATTCTTTGCGGGTATCGTATAGTGGCTATTATGCGACCTTGCCAAGGTCGAGAGACGGGTTCAATTCCCGTTACCCGCTCAACTTAATCTTAAAAGTAAAAAATTAAAATGAGAAGAAAATTTAAATTTCCTAAAAATGTTAAAAAAGACTTTAGTAAAGACTTCAGGGCCAATGAAAAGATAAAAGCTCAGGAGGTTTTTTTGATTGATGAAAACGGAGAAAGTATTGGAGTTTTAAAAGTCGACGAAGCATTAAGGAGGGCTCAGGAAGCTGACCTTGATTTGGTAGAGGTTAACCCTAAGATTTATCCGCCAGTTGTTAAAATTCTAGATTTGGGCCAATTTAAATACGAGCAAGACAAGAAAGTTCATAAGCAAAAAGTTTTACAAAAAAAGGTAGAAACTAAGAATATTAAGCTTTCTTTGAGAATTAGCAAACATGATCTTGATGTTAGAATAGATCAGGCTTTTAAGTTTCTATCAAAAAGTAATAAAATTAAGATTGACATGATTTTAAGAGGTAGAGAGAAGCAACACTTTGAAAAGGCTCGAGAAATTATGTTAGAATTTGTTAATAGTTTAAAAAATAAGCCGGAAATAAAGGTAGAAGAAGAACAGCCCTTGACAAAACAGCCAGGAGGCTTTAGTATTATATTAGTTAATAAAAAATAAGATTGGCTAAATTCAGGTTTTAGGTAGCCTGTTTTTTTAGCTTTTTATATTAATATGCCAAAAATCAAGACACACAAGGCTACTAGTAAAAGATTTACTAAGACAGCTAAAGACAAAGTTAAACATCGAAAAGGTGGGCAAGGACATTTTAATTCTAGGGAAACTGGTAATACTACCAGAAAGAAAAGACGAGATTTAGAGTTAACCGCCACTTTAGTAAAGACAGTTAAGAAATTAACTCCGTACAAATAATAATTATTAATTTTTAAAGAACAAAAAACCAACAACTCAATTTTAGTTTTTGATTTTTTGATTATATATTCTATATGCCAAGAGTTAAAAGAGGGACAACCCATGTAAAGAGAAGAAGAAAGCTCCTAGAGAGAGTTAAAGGTTTTCAATGGGGCAGAAAAAAGTTAATTAAATTAGCTAGAACTGCTCAAACTAAAGCTGGGGCTCATGCCTTCATGGATCGTCGTAAGAAAAAAAGAACTAACCGAGGTTTATGGCAAATAAAAATCAATGCTTTTGTTAGAGAGCACGGAATGTCTTATTCTAGATTTATTGATGCTTTAAAGAAAAACAACATTGAAATAGACAGAAAGATCTTAGCCGATTTGTCTGTTAATAATAAAAAGGTTTTAGCCAATATTGTAGAGAAGGTCAATTCTAAATAATTAAAATTATGAAAGAAATAAAAATAGCTCAAATTATAATATCAGTACTTCTTATCGTTGTTATTTTATTACAAAATAAAGGCGCTGCCTTAGGTGGGGTTTTTGGAGGTAATAATGCGGTTTTTTTAACTAAAAGAGGTATTGAAAAAAAGCTTTTTGCCCTGACTATTGTTCTAGCAGTTTTATTTTTTGCTATCTCTCTTGGATCAATTTTATTATATAAATAAAATTATTCTTAATTTTATATTGTGAATTTTACTAATTTGTCAGAAGAACAAAAGAATATTTCTAAAGACAAAAAAGAAAAGAAAAAGATTTTTTCAATTCTTTTTTCTTTTTTTAAAAGAAAGAAAAACAAAACAATTAATGATTCATTTGAAAATTTAGATCGCAAATTGGTTTATTCTTTGTCTCCTAAAAAAATTCCTAATTTTAGACAATTAAAATACACTAAGAAAGTTTTGGGATCTAAAGAAAAAAAGATATTAAATGTTTTAATTTTTTTAATTATTGGCTCCTCAATCTTTTTAGGAATTAGATTTTACAAGAAGCATTTAGTTATTAGCCCAGAATTTGGTGGGGAATATGTTGAAGGTTTGATAGGCTCTCCTAAAAATATTAATCCTTTATATAATTCAGCCAGGGATGTTGATAGTGATATTAGTCGCTTAATATATTCTTCTTTATTTAAAAGAGATGGCTCGGGCAATCTAGCCAACGATCTAGTAGAAAATTATTCTGTTAGTGAGAATGGATTGGAATATGTCATTAAGATTAAAGAAAATGTTAAATGGCATCATGGAGAAGGCTTGGTTTCCGATGATATTGTTTTTACTTTTGAGGCTATTAAAAATCCAGATTACGGATCTCCTCTGAGAAGCACTTTCTCTGGGGTTAGTATTTCTAAAATAGATGAATATTCTGTTAAATTCGTTTTGACAGAGTCTTATTCTTCTTTTTTAGATCTATTAACTTTTGGAATTTTGCCGCAAAATTTGTGGATTAGTATTTCTCCACAAAATGCTTACCTACATGAATTAAACATCAAGCCCATTGGCTCTGGTCCTTATGAATTTAAATCTTTAGTAAAAAATAAATCAGGTGATTTAAAGGAATTTGTTTTGGTGGCTAATAATGAATATTTTGATCAAGTTCCTTATATTGATAAAATTATTTTAAAATTTTTTAGTAATTATAGTGAATTGATTGCTGCTTTAAATAATAATCAGGTTGATGGTATTAGTTACTTGCCCCACAGTCTTAAAGCCGATTTAGTTTCTCAAAATTCATTGAAGTTTAATAGATTGAACTTGCCACAAATAACTTCAATTTTTTTAAACAAAAAAACCAATTCAATTTTGGATAATAAAAATATTCGTCAAACCTTGTCCAAATTAATTGATAAGAATAAGATTTGTGATGAAATTTTTTCAGGTAACGCTGGGGTGGCTTATAGTCCTATTCTACCGAATAGTCCTTCATATAATGATGCCATTGAAAAATATGATTATAATTATGAGGAGGCTAATAAATCTTTGGATGAAGCTGGTTGGGCGTTATTAACTATTACTGAAAATGAATTATCTTTAATAAAAAATGTAATTGATTTAGAAAAACAAAAAAAAGATTTAGATAATATTAAAGATCAGGAAAATGGGGATGAGGTTGTTGAAGAGCCTCAGGCTGAAGTTGATGAGGGCCTCACAGGCGATGTCGTTGATAATAATATTTTGTTAGATGAATTAAATAAAAAAAACGAAGAGTTAAAATTAGTTGATAAATGGGAAGTTAAAAAACATATTGTTGAAAAATTATCTTTATCTGATGAAGAAAATCTAGGTTCTTGGAGATTTAAAAAATCTAGTGATAAGGACAAGGTCTATGATTTTTTAACTATTAATTTAACCACTGTAGATCTAGTTGATAATATTATGGTGGCCGAATTTATAAAAAATTCCTGGGGGAGGGCCGGTGTTAAAACTTTTGTAAAAGTAATAAATCCTAACCAAGTTCAATCTGATATTATAAGACAGAAAAATTTTGAGGCTTTGCTTCTAAGTCAGGTAGTAGGTGGTGATCAGGATAATTATGCTTTCTGGCATTCTTCTCAAATTGGCGAAAATGGCTTGAATATTTCAGAATATAAAAATAAAGAGGTTGATAAATTATTAGAGGAGGCTAGGGTCTCACTAAATCAAGAGGAAAAGATTGAAAAGTATAAAAAATTCCAAGAAACTTTAAATAGTGATTTTCCTGTTATTTTCTTGTATTTTCCGACCTATACATATACACAAAATAAAAAAATTAAGGGTTTTGATTTCGAAAACATTTTAAACCCAGCAGATCGTTTTAATAATGTTTCTCGTTGGTATATAAAAGTTAATAGAAAAATAAAATTCTAAATCTCAAATATAAAACTTAATCTATTTGTTTTAATTCATTTTTAAAATAATTAAAACAAATTATTGTTATGATAAATAAATATAGAAGTTATTCTTCTGATCGTTCTAAAAATGATCGACCTTTAAATTTACCAAGAGAAAAGGCTAGTAATGTTTCTGGCGAAGGATCTCTTATTTCTAGTAGTAATACTAGATCTTATAGATCCGGAAATAATAATTCTAGAACAAACAATTCTGGAGTAAATAACTCCGGAACAAATAGTTCTAGATTAAATAATTCTAGAACGGCTAGACCTAGGGTAGGTGGACCTAGTTCTTATAAGGGGAAAAACAATTTTGATCGTGGATCAAGATTAGTAAAAAGTTCTCCAGCTAAAGGGGTTGTTGAAATCAAGAACCAAGATAATACTGGAAAACTTAGAGTTATGGTTTTGGGGGGGCTAGAAGAGGTTGGTCGAAATATGACGGTTATTGAATATGAAAAAGAAATTATTATTATTGATATGGGACTACAGTTTCCGGAAGAGGATATGCCGGGTATTGATTATATTATTCCTAATTCAACTTATTTAGAAGATAAGATTGATAGAATTAAAGCTGTTTTTATAACTCACGGTCATTATGATCATATTGGCGGAATACCTCATATCATGGGAAAGATAGGAAACCCTCCAATGTTTATGGGAAAGATGACTGCCGGACTTGTTCAAAAGAGAATGACTGAATATAAGAAAGCTCCAGTTTTAAAAATTAAAGAAATTACTGAAAATGATCGAGTAAAAATTTCAGATAAATTACAAGTCGAATTTTTAAGAGTTAATCATTCCATTCCAGATTGTTTCGCTATTATTATAAATACTCCCTTGGGAAAAGTTATTCATACTGGAGATTTCAAAATTGATTTTTCTCCGGTTAATGATAAACCAGCTGATTTGAATCGAATTGCTCAATTGGGCGCTGAAAATATTTTGCTATTAATGTCTGACTCAACCGACGCCACTCATCCCGGTTATCAAGTTTCAGAATCAGCCATCGGAGATGAAATGGGAAAATTATTTGAAAAAATAACAGGTCGTATTATTATCGGGACCTTTGCTTCTCAATTAAGTCGTGTACAAAAGATATTTGATTTAGCTAAGAAATATGGTCGTCGAGTTTCACTTCAAGGCAGAAGTATGAATGACAACGTTGAGGTAGCTCATAAAATTGGATATTTAAAATTTGATCCTAAAATTATTGTAGAGGATAAAGATTTAAATAGATTACGCGATGATAAAATTATTGTTATCGGGACCGGAGCTCAAGGAGAGAGTAATGCTTTTTTGTCTAGGGTTGTTAATAATGAGCATCGTACTGTCAGATTAAAACCAGGTGATACTGTAATTTTTTCATCTTCGGTTATTCCTGGTAATGAAAGAAGTATTCAAAATCTAATGGATATGGTGGTTAGACAAGGGGCTAAAATTATTCATTATAAAATGATGGATATTCATGCTGGAGGCCATGCTAAGGCCGAAGATTTAAAATTGATGATGCGTTTAGTAAAGCCACAATATTTTATGCCTATTGAGGCTAATCACTATATGCTTCAGGCCCATGCGGAATTAGCTGAGCAAATTGGAATTCCTCGAGAAAATATTTTTGTAGCCGATAATGGGCAAGTAGTTGAATTTAAAAAGGGAGTTAAGATAATTATTGATAAAAAATTTGACGTTCTAGGCCAGCTGACCAAGGAGAAAGTTCCAACTGATTATGTTATGGTTGATGGTTTGGGGGTTGGAGATGTCTCAAGTATAGTTTTGCGTGATCGTCGAGTTATGGCTGAGGACGGTATGATAGTAGCCATTGTTACAATTGATTCTAAAACTGGGGAATTAATTGGTAGTCCTGATTTAATTTCTCGTGGTTTTATTTATATGAAAGAGAATCGTGATTTAATTGAAAAAACTAGAACTAAAGTTAAGATGATTGTTAAAGATAAAAATCCTAATACTCCAGCTGATGATGATTATATTAAAAATAAAATTAGAAATGAGGTTGGACAGTTTTTGTTTACTTCTACCAAAAGAAGGCCGATGGTTTTACCGGTGGTGATAAAGGTCTAAAAGAATCAAAAACAAATATTTCTTTAAAAAGCAGAGAATCAATCCTCTGCTTTTTGTTTATTTTAGATAAATTTTATGGGGGTTGACTTTTTAATATATTTATGTTAATAATTTAATATACTTAGAACCTTAAAAAAACTTAAAATATATATGTTATGAAAGCCGGGGAAAAATTTTCTTTGAGCAATCACATTATGCTAATTCTAAAAAAAGCAGAACTAGACAACGTGATGGAGGGCTTAAAGGAGGTTTATCGGGATGGTATTACGGACGAAGAGCTGTATCCACCCGGAAAAATATTGACCTATTCTTCCATAGTGGCGGAAGAATATGCTGGGTTTTTTATAAGACTCAGTAAGGCCCAAAAAAAACTAAACGTCTTCGGAGGAGAGAGTCACGTAACCGTGAATCTCTTCTTTAACAATTAGCGTCTCTACGCTTTTAACGCTTCTGAAAAATCAGGAGCGTTTTTATTTTAAAACTTTTTATAATGGGGTTTACACCTTTAGCCCTATTTGATATAATAAAAGAGTAAGATAAAATATTAAAAATATAGGTATTGACTAAATTTCTATTTTATGATATAATTTAGCCATAGTAATAATAGAGTAAATTAAAATTACTTTTATTTAAAACCTATAATTAACTTAATAATTAATTAAACTAAGTTTATTAATTATTTATAAAAACAATATGAATTTTGAAAACACTAATGTTAAAGAGACAAAAGAAGAAAGTAAAGTTGAGAGCACTAATGAAGTGCAGGATACTATTAGTAAGGCCGAAGCTTTTGAAATGGCTCAAGCTGATTTAGCTTCTGCTAAAGAAAAAGATGCTTCTGTATCTGAAGAAAAAAAGACTTCAATTCTTGAAAAATTAAAAAACTTTTTTGGAGAAGACCCTTATCAAAAGGAAATTAAAAGAGCTAATGAGTTTTTTAAAAGCTTACAATATAATGCTATTACAACATCAGGTCCTGGAGGAGTTGAGGCTAGAAATGGAATCGATTTTAATTATCAATTAGAAGGAGATGAGGTAGAAACTTTTCAAAAGATTATTGAGGCTACTAAGCAAATTAGTAAATTAGATAAAGGAGACGAAAAAGTTAATCTTTTAAGAGACAAATCTAATTTAATTCAAGAATTAAAAAGAAAAGTTGGTAATAGAATTTCTGAAAAATATAACAAAAGACAAGCTGCTTAATAGCATAGCATATAAAAAACAGGGGATTAAATCCCCTGTTTTTGTTTACAGAAATATATTTTATTTATTTTGTTATATTGCTTTGAGGTTTCTTTATTTTACTTATATAGAAGCCAAGAATTATACCCAATATTATTAACCCCAAAGAGATAAAAAATTCTTTGTTTATTGTTGGCCAAATATTTTGTTGTTTAATAATTGTTTCTTGATTATTAATAAATTGATTTTCTATAGTTTGTTTAAAGGGCCAAATTTTGTTTAAAGCTCCCAACATAAATCCAATCAAAAGCATTAAAGTTGGTTGATAATATTTTTTTAAAAGAAAATTTAAGAATCTACTAAAAGATAATAGCCCAATTAAACATCCGATAATAAAAATAATTATAAAGAGCAGATTGTTTTGATAAAAGGGATTCTTTAAAAGTAAAATAATAAATTCATATTTACCCAATAATAATAAAATAAAAGCGCCACTTATTCCTGGGAGAATCATGGTGCAAATAGCTATGGCTCCGCTTAACAAAATCATTAAATAAGTGTTAGGAGTACTGGCTGGAGTGGCTAAGCTAATTATCCAGGCGATAATAAAACCAAATATTAAAAGAAAAATTTCGGTTGTTTTTATTTTTTTCCTTGGCAATAATAATATAGCTGATATTAATATTAGACCTAGAAAAAAGCTATATAAATATGTTGGATAATTTATTAGAGTCCAGCTTATTACTCTGGCCAAGCTAATTATAGCTACAAAAATGCCCAAAATTAAAAAAATAAGGAAGTTTAGATCCAATGATTCAAAGGCCTTTTTAAATTTTAATTTTAAGACATTCTTTAAAAAATTCAAGTTTATCAATCTAATTTGATCAATTATTTTAGTATAGATATTTAGAATTAAGGCCATGGTACCGCCGGATATTCCTGGAATGATATCAACTGATCCCATCGCAAAACCTTGTAAAAATGTTTTTATTGATTTTTTCATATAATATAATTATAAAGGTTATTGAGGTTTATGTCTATAATCTTAAAAATGACGTTGCTTGACGGGGCCTCTTGATTTTTTTTAATAAATAAATTATAATCTTTTTATAAATTTAATATGCCTTTTATAAACATTTTGGATTCCAGGCGTCCAGAAACTTTCTACTTAATAATAAGAGAAGGTTAACTCATTCTTTTTTTATTTATAATCAATTTAATTATAGATAAACTAAAAACAAATATGAGTGAAGATAAAAAAAATAATCATGTTCTAGAAGCTTTATTGGAACAAGATAAAATTAAAATCCCTCGAGAAAATGATATTGTTATTGGTAAGGTGGTGTCTGCTTCTAAGTCAGAGGTTAGACTTGATATTGATGGAGTTTTTATTGGAATTGTTCGTGGACCAGAATTATATTTCGAGGCTGAAGAATTTGCTAGTCTAAAACCAGGAGATGAAGTTGAGGCTACTGTTATTGATGAAGAAAATGAGAGAGGCGAATTAGAGCTATCTTTTAAGAGAGCTGGACAAGAAAAGGCTTGGAGTAAATTAGAACAAGCTTTGAAGGATAAAGAGGTTGTTAAGGTTAAAGTAGTTGAAGCTAATAAAGGTGGTCTATTAGTAAAGTATTATCAAATAGCTGGGTTTTTACCTGTATCTCAATTGTCACCAGAAAATTATCCAAGAGTAAGTGGCGGAGATAAAACTAAAATTTTAGAAAAATTAAAATCATTTATTGGACAAGAAATTGAGGTTAATGTAATCAACCTTGGACAAGATTCCGATAAGATTATTTTTAGTGAAAAGGATGTTTGGAACAAAAAGCAAAAACACATTATTGATAAATACAAAGTTGGAATGATTGTTGATGGAAAAATTTCAGCTGTTACTAATTTTGGAGTGTTTATCGGTTTTGGTGAAGGAATGGAAGGTTTAATTCATATTTCAGAATTAGCTTGGCAAAGAATTGAATCTCCAGAAAAAATTTATAAAGTTGGAGATTCTATCAAAGCTGAAATAGTAAATTTAGATAATAATAAAATATTTTTAAGTGCTAAAAAAATTGTTGAAGATCCTTGGAAAAAAGCAGTAGAAAAATATAAAGCCGGTGATGTTGTTAAAGGACAAGTTTTGAAGATAAATCCTTTTGGTTTATTTGTAAAACTAGATGACGAAATTCATGGATTAGCTCATATTACTCAATTAGGAATTAATGTAAAAGAAAAAATAAGTGATATGTTTAAATCTGGAGACGAATTAGATTTTGAAATTTTATCCATTTCTCCCAATGATCATCGTTTAGGATTGAAATTGGTCAAAGAGGGAAAAAAGAGTAAGACCGTTAAAGAGGATAAAAAAGATGAAAAAGAGAAGTCTGAAAAAAAAGAAGAGGGCGACAAAGAAAAAAAGGCAGAAAAGGAAGCTAAGCCTAAAAAAGCAAAAAAAGAATAATCATTAGAATATAAAAAAACAAGAGGAATAAAATCCTCTTGTTTTTTATTTGTTTTTAAAATTAAATTATTATATAATTGATTTATATAATAATTAATGTTTTTTATATGAAAGGAATTTTGAAGAATTTTTTATTGTTTTTCTTTGTTTTTTTAGTGGTTGCTAGTATTTTTACCATTTTTACTGAGAAGTCTGGTCAGATTGAGAATATTGGAATAAATGATTTTATTTCTTTAGTTAAAGATGAACAGGTTTCTCAAATAGAGGTTTCCGGAAATAAGATAAATATTACCCTTAATTCGGGAGATAAAAAAATAACCAAAAAAGAAACCGGAGAATCTTTTTCTAATTTAATTAATAATTTTTCAGTTGATCCTGAAAAATTATCAAAGATTGATATTTCTGTTAAAGAAGAAGATGGTTTTGGTGGTTTTATGCTTTCATTGCTGCCATTTTTAATTCCATTTTTGTTGGTGGTGGTATTTATCTATTTTATGATGAAGGGTGTTTCCGGTGCTAATTCTAAAGCCATGATGTTTGGACAATCTCAGGCTAGAGAATTTGATAATAATCAAAAAAATAAAGTAACTTTTAAGGATGTGGCTGGAGCTAAGGAGGCTAAACAAGAATTGGGAGAAATAGTTGATTTTTTGAAATTTCCTAAAAAATTTCATGAATTGGGAGCTAAAATCCCCAAGGGTGTTTTACTTTTAGGTAGTCCTGGGACCGGTAAGACTTTAATGGCTAAGGCTGTCGCCGGAGAGGCTAATGTTCCTTTTTATAGTATTTCCGGTTCAGAGTTTGTAGAAATGTTTGTGGGAGTTGGAGCTTCAAGGGTAAGGTCATTATTTCAGAAAGCTAAAAAGAATTCTCCCTGTATAGTATTTATAGACGAAATTGACGCTGTGGGTCGTCGTCGAGGGGCTGGTTTAGGTGGCTCTCATGATGAAAGAGAACAAACACTCAATCAAATTCTAGTAGAAATGGATGGTTTTGATCCGAGTGTTAATATTATTATTATTGCTGCTACCAATAGACCCGACGTATTAGATCCAGCCTTGCTTCGTCCAGGTAGATTTGATCGCCAGGTGGTTATTGATTTGCCAGACTTAAAAGACAGAGAAGAAATATTAGAGGTCCATGCCAAGAAAAAGCCAATTGAAAAAAGTATTGAATTAAAAAAGATAGCCGAAAGAACCCCTGGCTTTAGTGGTGCTGATTTGGCTAACGTCTTAAATGAGGCGGCTATTTTAGCCGCTCGGCAGAATAAAAAGATTATTGAAATTCCTGATCTCTTTGAGGCTATCGAAAAAGTTTTAATGGGACCAGAAAGAAAGAGTCGAGTTATAACAGAAGAAGAAAAAAAAATAACTGCTTATCACGAGGCTGGGCATGCTTTAGTAGCTCATTTTTCACCCAATGCTGATCCAGTTCATAAAATATCGATTATTGCTCGTGGACAAGCTGGTGGTTATACCTTAAAATTACCTTCCTTTGATAAAAGAATGTATTCCAAAAATTATTTTATAGATGAGATTGCTGTTTTGTTGGCTGGTCATTTAACAGAGAAGAAAATATTTGGTGAGGTTACTACCGGGGCTACTTCAGATTTGAGAAGGGCCACCAATATAGCAAAAAGACTTATAACTGATTATGGTATGAGCGAAAAATTAGGGCCTAGAACTTTTGGTGAAAAGGAAGAGATGATATTTTTAGGAAGGGAGATTCATGAGCAAAGAGATTATAGTGAAAAAATTGCTGAATTAATTGATGAAGAAATAGCTTATTTTATAAAAGAAGGGGAAAAGCGAGCTGAAGAAATAATTAAAAACAGAGAAAAAGAATTAGAAAAAATAGTGAAAGTTTTGCTCGAGAAAGAAACAATTGAAAAAGAAGAGTTTGAAAATATTGTTAGCAATAAAGATTAAGGATTATTTGTCTTTATTGACTATTATAATTTTTTAAATTATACTTGTTTATATTGAGCCGATTGGTTTAATAAAAATTCTAAAGTTTTAATTTGAAAACACTATGTCTGTACCAAAGAAAAGAAAAACTAGGTCATCTGTTGGCCAAAGTCGTTCTCACGATGCTTTAAAACCGAAAACTTTAAGTAGTTGTTCAAAATGCGGGCAAGCAATTCTACCTCATACTGCTTGTGGCTTTTGTGGAAATTATAAAGGAAAAACAGTTTTAAAGGTTAAAAGTAAAAAAGTTACAAAATAAAATAAAAACAAAGCGCTAATTAGGGCTTTGTTTTTGTAAATTCAAATATGGCTAATCGACATTTATCCAGGACTATCGCTATGCAAACACTGTTTGTGTGGGATTTTAATAATCAAAAAAAAGATCTTAAAGAAATAGTAAAAGAAAATTTTTCTAATTTCGCTCCAGAGTTTGACGATGGAGGATTTGTAGAGGAATTAGTTTCTGGTGTTTTTAATAATATTAAAGCAATTGATGATTATATAAAAAAGTATGCTCCTGAGTGGCCAATAGATCAGATAACCATAATTGATAGAAATGTTTTGAGATTAGGTGTCTATGAATTAGTTTTCTCAGAAAAAATTCCACCTAAAGTAGCCATTAATGAAGCCATTGAGGTAGCTAAAAATTTTGGCGGAGAGTCTTCCGGAAAATTTATTAATGGTGTTCTTGGTTCTATCTACACTAATATGTCTGATGAAGAAAAAGCTAAGAGAGAAGCTTTGTCTACTAAAAT
>ENA-UOWO01004505-UOWO01004505.1-activated-sludge-metagenome-genome-assembly--contig:-NODE-4505-length-15366-cov-10.902488_pt1 | contig 15366 bp, 12 predicted proteins | sample MGYA00238148_ERZ761564 | MGnify/ENA primary metagenome ERZ761564 (study PRJEB28885, sample SAMN05720194) | activated sludge metagenome | isolation source: Anaerobic digester | place: USA...
CAGCAATTGCCGTAACGGGTTGCCGTAAAATCGAAACGGATGGTGAGATCCAGGTAGTCGTGGTGAACGGCGGCGGCAGTGGCAATACAACCGGTGAGACGATCACCCTGCAGGGTCGTATTAATGCAGATACGATGCTGCGTAAGAAAAACACCTATATCCTCAAAGGGCTGGTGTATATGGTAGGGAATCATACCATGACCATTGAGGCAGGAACCATTATTAAAGGTTCTTTCAGTGGTTCTGATGTGGCCGCACTGGTGATTACCCGTGGTTCAAAAATTATCGCACAAGGTTCACCCACCGAGCCCATTATTTTCACTTCCGCTTCTCCTAATCCGCAGTCAGGCGACTGGGGTGGTATTGTGATCCTGGGTAAAGCACCGGTTAACTCCAGTTTTAATGGTACAGCCGGTCTGTTCCAGGTAGAAGGCGGTATTGACAATGCAAACGGTGATGGCCTGGCTGGTTCAGGTGATGCAGCCGTTCCTGCAGCGATTCCGGCGGATAATTCAGGCACTCTCTCTTATGTTCGTATAGAATATGCCGGTTACGCTTTCCAGCCTGATAAAGAAGTGAATAGTCTGACCATGGCCGGAGTTGGCAGTGGTACGACCCTCGACCATATCCAGGTGGTATATGCAAAGGATGATGCCTTCGAGTGGTTTGGTGGTACAGTAAATGCCAAATACCTGATCGCTTTTAAAACACAGGATGATGACTTTGATACCGATAATGGTTTCAGTGGTAAAGTGCAGTTTGGCCTGGTAATGCGTGATTCACTGATCGCCGATATTTCTAACTCAGAAGCTTTTGAAAGCGACAATAATGCCAGTGGAACGCAGGTGAATCCTAAAACAACCGCGATTTTCAGTAACATCACTGCCATCGGACCCCGTGCTACTTTGACAAATGTTGGAAGTTCATTATTCAGAGGTGGAGCCCATCTCCGTCGTAATACCGGTATTTCTATTTTCAATACCATTTTCCTGGGCTGGCCCCGTGGCGTGGAAGTGGATGCCACTACTGGTAATTCCACCGCCCTGAATATTGAGGACAGCACCATGCGTCTGCGCAATATTACCGTTGCCGGTTGTGCCACGGCCACCCGTTTTAGTGGAACAGCAGGTGCGACGATCACTAATGATGCGGCATTTACAAGCTGGTATACAAACAGCTATTATAACAATGATATCCTGACCAATACTTCGGATGCCAAACTGATTCAGCCTTTCAATTATTCAGCTCCAGATCCTACTCCGTTTGCTGGTTCAGGCGGTAATCAGAAGATCCTGGCTGGTGGTAGTTTCACAGATTCAAAGTTTACCGGAGATACTTTCTTTGATAAGACAGCCACTTTCCGTGGCGGTATCGCTACCTCTGGTGAGAATGCCACCTGGTGGAAAGGATGGACTAAGTTTAACTATAATTAATTATTCCGATCAATAACCATTACCCTATCTCAGCCCCGCCATTGGCGGGGCTTTTTTATTAATGTACCGGTAACGGTTGAGTAATGATGAGGTAACAGGAAAAGTCTTGCTTTGCAGTAGTTCAAATCCGGTAAAGGGAAATCAATTTTGGTAAGTAAACCGGTTGCATTATTTTCTCATACAATCCACGCCCCGCATTTTCATGCGGGGCGGTTTTTTTACAGCAGGGCAGCTGTGTTTTCATACGCTGACTGGACGGATTCTTTTAGTCTGGAGGGAGAGAGTGAAAACAGGTATTCAAGGGACTCACGGATGCTGTTCGAATAATCTCTTTTTACCGCAGGGGTTGGATCGTTGATCCACGCATTAAAATGCTGCTCAAATGTAGGGTCAATAGCCGGGAGACAGCGGATGCCCAGTTTTTCAAGACCAGCGGCATTGCACTGCTGTTCATACTGACCGGAAATGGGAATGGTCATTATTTTTTTGCCCAGGTGAATGGCTTCAGCCGGAGTTTCAAAACCAGCGCCGCAGATAATACCTGCACAACCGATCATACTCCGGGTAAATAAGTCACGGTCAACCGGTATAAACTGAATATGCTTTTCTTCCCGGATGTGGTTGGTTTCGCGGGAAAAAACCTGGAAGCGGTGGTCCGGGAATTTATTCAACAGCTCCATCAGCTGCGGTTCACAAAAGGAGGGAAGGTAAATGGTTATATGGTTTTCGGTCAGTGGAACCGCTTCCAGGATTTCTTTTTTTACCACCGGCTCAAATATGCCGGTATCATATTTTTCAAAATGATACCCGGTATGCGCCGCTGCTTTTACAAAACGGGTGAGTATCCATTCCCCGGCGGTTGAGCGTTTTGCCGGACGGGGTGTATGTTCGGAGTAAAAACTGGCCTGGTGTCCAAAATGAACAGAAGGGATTTTCTTCCGGGCACAAGCCGCTGACGTGATGTAATCAAAATCATTGAGCACGAGATCATATTTCTCCACCGGAAGATCCCTGATTTCCCGTTTGACCCGAATAGGGTTTAGTTTACGGGTGATTTCCCAATAGTCCAGTCCGCCGTTACAATTGTAAAACAAGCTAATTCCCTTACTCCGGTATTTCACCGGCCCGTTCAGTGGCAGGTGGGCATTGTCGCCACTCAGGAAAATATCCACCTCTCCATATTGCTGAAGATGAGGAAGAAGCGTCATCGCCCGGCTGATATGGCCGTTGCCGGTAGCCTGTACAGCATAGAATATTTTCATGGATTATTATTATTGAAGTGAATTTATAAAGAGGTTGATTTCGTCTGTGACCACATTCAGTGCCGGAATTTTTTTCGTGATGGGTATCACTGTGGCTTTGCTGTAGTCTTCTTCCCTGTACTGGTAAATATTCCAGTCGTTATTTACATATTCCAGTGCCGTCAGGTTTTCAATCCAATCGCCGCTATTGAGATACATCACACTACCGTCCTTGGTTTCCACCTTTTTTTTCTGAGGCTGGTGAATATGACCACAGATCACATAATCATATCCTTTTTCGATGGCCAATTCCGCCGCTGTTTGTTCAAAGTCCGCAATCCAGGAGACTGCTTTCTTTACCCCGTTTTTTATTTTTTTACTGAGACTCATTTTAGGGCGGCCTATTTTTTTGAGGGTCCAGTTGATACAACGGTTCAGCAGGATCAGCCAGTCATAGCCGAAGCCGCCCAGCTTGGCGATGATCTTGGCGCTTCCTTTCGTGGTATTGTCAAACACATCCCCATGAAAGATCCAGGTCATCTTGCCATTGATCTCGATGACCAGTTTGTCGGTAAGCTGAAAGTTGCTGAGCTGAATGCCGCTGTAACGGCGTAACATTTCATCGTGGTTGCCGGTAATATATACGACCCGGGTGCCTTCGCTGAGGAGATTGAAGATTTCCTTGATCACCTGAAGATGAGCACCGGGAAAGTACCGTTTGGAGAATTGCCAGCCATCAATGATGTCCCCGTTCAGGATAAGCAGGCGCGGAGAGATGCTCCGGAGGTAGTTGACAATTTCATTGGCATGGCATCCGTAGGTTCCTAAGTGCAGGTCGGAGAGGACGGCCACATCGAGATTTCTTTTATTCAAAGTGTACGTGTTTTTCAAAATACGCCAATCCGTATTACCCCTGTTTCAATTTCAGATCAATAAAAGATCAAGTAATTGTAAACAGTATGTTACCAGCGTTGATCATTTCTCTTTTTTCACACACCCTTTTTCTATCTTTGAAAAAAAACTATGCGGCTATTTTTCCTTGTCGTTATAACAGGACTTCTTTTTGCATCCTGCGGTTCCAAATCGCCTGTTGCCAAACAACTGGCCGGCTGCGACAGCCTCATGATCACTTTCAATGTTCCCGGTACGGATTCGGTACTCAATATGGTCAGCACCACTGATACCCGCGCTATTGCCAAACTGGCTGATTATCTGGGTGGCAAAGAGCAACCCAAGCCCGATTGCGGTTTTGGCGGCAATATGCTTTTCTTCAAAGGCGGCCAGCAGGTATTGCCCGTGGTGTTTCAATTCACGAAAGACTGCAGCTACTTCATGTACGAAATGGAGAATAAATTGCATTACACCGAAGTAGGTAAGGAGGCAAAGAAGTTCCTGGAGAGCCTGAAGGAAGGGAAGAACTGGTACTGAGGGAGAAAATCCAAGAACCCCACCTTCGCTAAAGCTACGGTGGGCAAGCAAGGACCAAAAAAGCACCAATCATTCTGAGAACATTCACAGGAGGCGTTGGGCATTTCTTTTTGGTGCTTCTTTGGAATTTGTTATTTGATTTTTCTTTGGCTTCTTGGTGTCTTGGCTTCTTGGTTCTTTATCGCCAATAACCATAAAAAAATAAAATTCCAACCCGTGAGTTTCCTCCAAATCATAACGTACAGTGGAATATTCATCTTCGCCATCAGTGGCGCACTAAAGGCGCGTACCTTTAAGATGGATGTATTTGGCGGTATCGTCATCGCCTTTGTCACAGCCTATGGCGGCGGTACGTTGCGTGATCTGCTGATCGGGGTGAAACCGGTGAACTGGATCAATGATAATTTTGCCTTGCTGCTCGTGTTCAGCGGAACGGCCTTTACCTTTTTGCTTAAAGAGAATGCAAAACGTTTCCGGCGCACGATTTTTTACACGGATGCATTCGGACTGGGTTTATTCACCGCCTGGGGAATAGAAGTGGCCATGCGCAACGGATTGAATGAAGGCTATGCCCTGGTGATGGGCGTCATCACCGCCACTTTCGGCGGACTGATCGCGGATATTCTTTGTAATTCAGTGCCAAACCTGCTCAAGAAAGGTGAATTATATGCCACGGCCTGCGCTATCGGCGGGACAGTATATCTCATATTGAAACAAGTGCCCTTGCAGTACCACAGTAATTTAACTGTATGTGTGCTGGTAGTAGCCGGTATCCGGATCTATGCGAGCCGGAAGAAACTGATGTTACCGGAAATATGAGAGAGAAAGTTGCGAGCTGTGAGTTACGAGTGGCGAGACTTTAGCCCGGCAATGGCCAGGAATGAATTGCCTGCGGCAATGGAGGTTGGCCACGAATGAACACCAAAAGACACGAAGGAGCCAGGGATAAGGATGGAATTGCCTGCGGCAATGGAATGCGGACACGGATTACACGGATCAGCACGGATTGCTAAAGTTTGGAATTGAGAGTTTCTTTAGGCCCGAAGGGCTGACACAATAATAGAAAGAAAATCGGAAATGGCATAGAGCCCCGAAGGGGTGACAGACAGTAAGTATCATGAATAGTGTTAAACTGTAAGTTGATTGAACGAGGATTTCAGATTTAATCAGCGACCTGTCTGAGTGAAAATGATAATTCATTAAATGTTACAGTAGTAATAAGGAAGAATAATCATCTATTGTACATTTCCTCCTTTTTTATTTGTTGTTTATATAAACCATATGTTTTATTATATGAAAAGATTTGCTTTCAAAATTTTAGGTAGCTTCGGCTATCGACAACAATAAATAATCCGTCAACCGAGTACAAGTCGTTGTGATTTGCTTTCAAAATTTTAGGTAGCTTCGGCTATCGACAACGGTGCCCTGTTCCTTATGGGTAAGCACGAAGTTGTGATTTGCTTTCAAAATTTTAGGTAGCTTCGGCTATCGACAACTGCCGTAACCGTACCATCTGATGCCCTGAAGTTGTGATTTGCTTTCAAAATTTTAGGTAGCTTCGGCTATCGACAACACCAACTCTGTTGTTTCGGCGGCCAATATTGTTGTGATTTGCTTTCAAAATTTTAGGTAGCTTCGGCTATCGACAACCCGCATAGTGCGGAAATCATCCATGCTGTAGTTGTGATTTGCTTTCAAAATTTTAGGTAGCTTCGGCTATCGACAACAAGGCCCAGATCCAATATGCTGAATCACTCGTTGTGATTTGCTTTCAAAATTTTAGGTAGCTTCGGCTATCGACAACGGCTTTCAGGGGTATGCATTTTTACATCCAGTTGTGATTTGCTTTCAAAATTTTAGGTAGCTTCGGCTATCGACAACTTATGGAAAGGTGCCGGTTCCGCGTATGCAGTTGTGATTTGCTTTCAAAATTTTAGGTAGCTTCGGCTATTGGATATTTCGCGTAAAGAGACCCCCTTATTTCGCGGTATACTGACCCCTCATTTTCAACATCACATTTCAGGTCTACCTTGTTTGTTTTAGCACTGTTAAGCTACGTTAGTTTTTAAGATTTTCCAAGTCAGGAAGTTCGTCTCCCTCACTCCCTTTTCTTCGCCTCATGGATTCTCCTTTCATTTCAAGGCGGTGTGCATCGTGAACGATCCGGTCAAGTATGGCATCTGCGATAGTTTGTTCACCGATCACTTCGTGCCAACTGCTGACGGGTACCTGTGATGTAAAAATAGTGGAGGATTTACCATGCCGGTCTTCCATTATTTCCATGAGTGTGGACCTGCTTTGTGTGTCCAGTGGCTGCAAGCCAAAGTCATCTATTATCAGCAGGTGTTGACGCTCTATCCGGGCGAGCTCTTTCAGGTAAGATCCATCTGCTTTTGCCAGTTTCATGCGGCCGAACAGCTTGGTGCTATGCTGATATAGTACCCTATAACCCAGGCTGCATGCCTGGTGCCCCAAGGCCGAAGCAAGATAACTTTTCCCTATTCCGGTGCTGCCTGTCAGAATAATGTTCTGTTTTCGCTTTATAAACTCACATTCCGCCAGTCGTAACACCTGATTTTTATCCAGCCGGTTGTTCTCAAAATTGACCTGTTCTACATTAGCCTTGTAACGGAACCTGGCCTCCTTTAAAGAACGGTCGAGCCGCCTGTTGTAGCGTTCATCCCACTCTGCATCAATAAGATGGGTTAGCATTTCATCAACGGTGAATGACTGATTCTTTTCGCCTTCCATGGTTAATTGATACGCCCGGGCCATACCCGGCAGACGCAACTGTCGCATTTTGTCTAAGATCTGTTTCATGTGTATTTGTTTTGAGTTAAAAATTATTGATAATAGTTGCCACCGCGGATATTCTCATGTGCTGGCATACTCTCCGGCAGGTTCTCCTCTTCGTATTTATCAAGGTGTTTTTTCAGGATATCTTCTATAGTTTTATAATTATAATATCCGATTTCATGGGCACGCTTACAGGCTTTAATAAGCCTGCTGTTACCCACCCGCTTACTGAAGGAGAGGATGCCCTGGCAGCTCTTATATGCCTGTTCAGGGTGCGTCTTGCGGTTCAATACCTCACGTATATAGTTCTCCACTACGGCATCGATGGCTCTGGCTTTTTCCAGGAAGAAGGCCGGGTTCCATTCCGTAACAAAGCGATGCTGCGGAGGCATATGTTCGGGTACTGTAGTGTAAGTGTGGGCGCTTTTGATACGCCGGTGTTGCGCCAATAATTCATAATCATGGTACAACTCAACAACTGATCTGGAGTACTGAAGCTTGAGCTTTTTGCCAATGAACTCATAGGGCACACTGTAGTAGTGCTGATCCTCGGTCAGGTACACATGACCATTTTTCATCACCGTTACCTGTTTTATCTTCCGCATTTCATACCTCGCAGGAACCAGTGCCTGCAAAGTGGGCTGCTCCAGTGCCCATTGATCAGAGCGGGAACGATCTCTGCCTGTAAGCATGCCACTATTTAACCCATGCAGACTGGCCCATATAAGGTCGTTTAGCTGTTTCAACGGTATCGCCTGACCGTCCGGCATATAGCTATAAATACGCTGATAGACCAGCTTAACCATATTCTCTACATGGGCTTTATCCTGAGGCTTACGTACCCGGGCTGGCAGGATGGCCATCCCATAGTGATCAGCAAAAGCATTAAAGTTCTCATTGAGTTCAGGCTCATAACGACTCGCTTTAAACACAGCTGATTTTAAGTTGTCCGGCACTATTGCCAATGGAACACCTTTAAAATAGTGCAGTGCATTCTCGCAGGCGGATATAAACTCCTCGGCCGACTGGTCATGCATAGCCTCCACATACGTGTACTGGCTCCAGCCGAGTATGGCTACAAAAACCTGGGATTTGCGGAGCTCTCCGCTTTCTGTATCAACGTATGGAAGGGTGGCTCCGGCAAAGTCAACATACATTTTATCCCCCACCTTATGCTCAATATGCATCGATGGGTTCACCTTCTTTTTCCATTGATTGTAATACTTATAAAACGCAGTTTCCTTAAACGTTTCGGGATGCAGAGCCCTGAACTCCTGGTATTGATGCCGGACGGTCATACCCCGCTTTCGCAGCTGCTTTTCCATTTCCGGGAAAAAATCAAAAAGCTGCTGTATTCTGGGGTTAGTAATCTGCGACTGCGGCGGGTTGATGCGCTGATTCAACTCATAATCTGATAATTTCTGCAACTCCTCCCATGGCGTTTTTAAACGGTGGATCGCTTCCAGGTAAAACCGGACTGTATTCTTGGAAATACACAACCGCTGGGCTATCCGCTTCTTCCCCATTGCCTGGGTATAGAGCTTCATAATCTGACGAATTTTACTCATACTGATTGATTTATTAGCCATGTTTGCTTAGATTTAAGGTGCCCGAAGGCGCATGAACCTAAGCAAAACAACCTGCTAAAAACAACCAGGTAAACCTTAAATCAGAGGGGTCAGTTTGACGCGAAATCAGGGGGTCAGTTTGACGCGAAATCAGGGGGTCAGTTTGACGCGGTGAATGGGGGTCTGTTTAATGCGGTGAAGTGGGGTCTGTTTCGGCGGAATTTCCAGTAATTACAACACAGTTGTCTGGAAATAGTGTTTTTACGAGTTTGTTAAATACATCCGCAAACAGCAATGGCTCTTACCAGGCTCCCAAAGCCTACCTGAATATCCTATTTTTTGACGAGCGGTTTAAGTTTGATAACCAAAGCAGTATAGTGGTGCCAGTGGCCTATACGCCTAATGTAAAAGGGACAATCAGTAAAATATTCGGGGATGCTTTGACGGCGGCAAAGAGCGGTTATGTATATATTTATTTCAGCAACGAGAGTGACGAGCTGGTTTATTTTGATAATTTTATGGTTACCCACGAGAGAGGAAGATTACTGGAGGAAACGCACTATTATCCTTTTGGCCTGACAATGGCTGGAATAAGCAGTAAGGCGCTTGCGTTTGGAACTCCATCAAACAAACAAAAATATAACGGTAAGGAAGAGCAACGGCAGGAGATGGCAGATGGGACAGGACTAGAGTGGACGGATTATGGGGCAAGGATGTATGATAATCAGATTGGGAGATGGAATATCCAAGATGGTAAAGCTGAAAAGTATATTCTATTTTCTCCATACCATTATTGTGCGAATAATCCAATTAATTTCTTAGATATTGATGGGAATGAATTTACTGATGAAGCCTGTAAGTGGGTAAATCAATTACTTGATGAAGTTAATCAAAATGAAATAAGCAATAATGTAGCGATTGAAAAGAAAAGACAAATTTTAAGAACTGGAAAATTCGGGTTATTTCAGACAGCTAAGTCTGTCAGTAAATCAATTGAATATCTGGAAGCTCGTAATAAAGAACTTAAGGAAATAAGAAAGGAAGTTGAGACTTTAACTGCTTCTACGCAAAAATATGATGTTATGACAAGTGATAGGTATAGTGAAAGTAGTATTATACCTGGAGCAGGTAAATCGACTGGCGCAATTGGCTTTAATTTTAGTACTGGCTCAGTGGTAATGATAATTCCTAGAGATGGGGGTATTAATTTATTTTCTCATGAATTAAAGCACGCCTATCAGTTTGAAATGGGAGAGTCTGGATTTTTAACGAGAGAAGCAATTTCAAATGGAGAGGAGTTCCTCCATGATAAAACTGATGAAGTAATTGGCTATAATAGAGGTGCAATATTTGGTGGAGAAGTATATGATATTAATAATTTGCCATCTGAATATTCCAGTTTGCCGAATGGTCCAATAAATATTCAGAATTATTCATCAATTGCAAATGCTTTAGCAATGCCTTTAGACTCACAAGTAAAAGCTTTGCAATCTATTGCGAATAATGTCGGTGTCGCATTTAGAGCCAACAATAAAACATATTATAAGAAGCAATGAAACATATTTTAATTTCAGTATTTGTGGTCATATTCGTTAGCTGCAATCAGACATTATTTCTGACCGGTAAGTACTATAACACGAAAAATTATTTTGACTCCCCAATAAATATTATTTCATTAGAAAAGAATAATTATTTTGAAATAGTATATCCTAGTGTAATTGGTGAAAAAGAAAGTGGGATTTGGAAAAAATCAAATGACACATTAACGCTATATATTAAATATAATATTGTTAATTCTTTGAAAGATACAATTTTAAGGGAGAAAGACACCATTTGTCAATTTATAATTACGAAAAAAGAATTGAAGTCAATTACGAATCAATGGTTGTTTAAAAGATTTAGATAAGTAAAAGTATATTGGAAATCAAGAGCAGCACCATGAGTTGACAGAAGGTGTAGGGCTTGAGTGGTCGGATTTTGGGGTAAGGTTGTATTGTAAGTACCCCATAATTCAGACAGTGGTTAATTGAAGATATTCATTTTTACTAACCTTGTATTTCCATTCTTCCGGGGTCATGTTATTCAGTCCTTCATGAGGTCTTCTTTGGTTGTATTCTTCGATCCATTCCTGAGTTAGTTGTCTTACCTGATCAAGATCAGAGAACAGGTATGCGTCCAGAACAGCTTCACGGTAAAGCCTGTTAAAACGTTCGATATATCCATTCTGCATGGGTTTACCTGGTTGAATGAACTGAAGTTGTATTCCATTATCCTTACTGTAGATTCCTGCCCATGTTGACCCACCATTCCTGCGCATGTTGACCCACCGTTCCTGCATGATGACCCACCTCAAGATTGCGGATTTGCAAGTTTTTGCAGTAGATATTCCTGCATGTTGACCCACTCCCGAAGTATGGGTATGCGGGTTTTTGCAGCTGTTATTCCTGCATAATGACCCACCCCTGAGTAGTAGTAAGAATAAGTGTTTTGATGTCCCTTTGCTCCTTAAAATTTAAGGAGTATGGCTCAAACCCCGCTTACTATGGAAGTAATAAAACAGGTACTCAGGTTAAAAGGTGATGGCATCAGTATCCGCGAGACGGCCCGCCGGCTCGGTATCAGCCGTAACAGTGTAAAAAAATACCTGGCACTGCTGCCGGTGGAGGCTGCGGGCGATGAGGTACTGGCCGGACAGGTGTATAACAACGACAGCCTGGCTCACGATGAACAGCGGACGACGGAGCTGCATACTCATTTTAAGGAGCACAGCGAAGAACTCTCCAAAACAGGTGTCACCCGTCAGTTACTCTGGCAGGAGTACCTGCAGCAGCACCCGGATGGCTATAGCTACAGCCGGTACTGCTATCACTTGCAGCAGTACCACAAGAGCCGCGATCTGTCCATGCACCTGGAGTACAGCCCGGGGGATATGATCATGGTGGATTTTGCCGGTAAAAAGCAACACTACACGGATCCGGACAGTGGAGAGCTGATCCCTTGCGAAGTGTTTATAGCCGTACTGCCCTATAGCGGGCTGACTTTTTGTAAAGCCGTCCGGTCACAGCAAACAGCAGACTTTGCGGCTTGTATCAACGATATGCTCCTGTTTTTTGGCGGCGTGCCCGCCACCATCCTGTGCGATAATCTGAAGACGGCTGTAACGGCCCCCAGCCGGTATGAACCGGTCTTTACCGAACTCTGTGAACTGCTCAGTTCGCATTACAGCAGCACCTTCAGTGCCACCAGACCCTATAAACCCAAAGACAAAGCGATGGTGGAAAAATCTGTGAGCATCGTTTACAACCACATCTACGGCCCGCTGCGTAGTCATGTCTTTACCAGCCTGGCTGACCTGAATAAAGCCATTGCAGACAGGCTTCAACTGCTCAATGATAAGCCCTATAAAAAAACACCCTATAGCCGTCAGTATTATTTTAAAACGCAGGAGCAGCCCTTGCTCCGGGAACTGCCTTCGGCTCCTTTTATGCTCCGGCACACGGTGCAGCTAACCGTTCAGCGCAACTACCATGTTCAGCTCTCCGAAGACCGCCGCTATTATAGTGTGCCCTATCAGCACGTAGGCCAGAAAGTAAAAGTGTACTACGACAGCCGTACAGTGGAGGTCTACCTTAACGGTCAGCGTATCGCCCTGCACATTAGAACGTCACATAATAAAGCCTATACCACACTAAAAGAACATATGCCCCCGCATCATCACCGCATGCAGCAGATCCGGGGTTTTAATAAGGATGATCTGCTCTGCATGGCGGAGCGAACCGGACCGTCGACCCGGCAGGCAGCTGCGCTGATGCTGCAAAACAGTATCTATATCGAACAGAACTATAAAGCCTGTTACGGCATGCTGCTGCTGGCAAAGAAGTACAGTGATCAGCGGCTGGAAGCGGCCTGCAGCCGGGTATTACAGGGCACCCGTGTGAACTACACACTCATTAAAAATATACTGGAGCGTAAACTGGATCAGGTAATCCCTGAACAGATCCCGCTGTTGATCCCCGATCATGAGAACATCCGGGGAAAGGAAGCTTATCAATAACCGTCATCAAAACAAACGATCAATCAATATGAACACCACTGCATCACTGGATCAAATGCAGCAGCTAAAGCTGCTGGGTATGCACCACGCGTATCACAGCCAACTTGAACTGCCCATGAACCAACAACTCGAAGGACACGAACTGGTCGCTCACCTGCTTGGAGCAGAGCAACTGCACCGGGTCAATGAAAAAACAACCTATTATCTAAAACTGGCAAAACTCCGGTTACCCGCCACGCTCGAACAGATCGAGTGCAGTCCGGCCCGCAACCTGACCAAGCAACAGCTGGCCACGCTGGCCGAAGGCCGTTATCTGGATCAGGGCGAGAATCTGCTGATCACCGGGGCCACTGGCTGTGGCAAAAGCTTCCTGGCCTGTGCGCTGGGTCATCAGGCCTGTATACAGGGTTATAAAACCAGTTACTTAAACATGAACCGGTTGATAGAAAAAGTGACGCTATCCAGGCTGGATGGGTCTTACATTAAACTGCTTAATCACCTGGAGCGGCAATCCTTGATCATATTGGATGACTTTGGACTGCAGTCCATGAATCAGGAACTGAGGTTGACCCTGCTACAACTACTGGAAGACCGGTATGGAAAGAAAAGTATTATCATCACCTCACAGTTACCTGTATCCAAATGGCATGAGTACATCAATGACCCCACACTGGCTGATGCGATCCTTGACCGGCTCACCGCCAACGCACACCGGTTCGAACTGAAAGGAGAATCTCTGAGAAGAAAAAAACAACCAAAACAATAAACACGTATTTTTAAACCCACATCAAGATATTACTCTTACTGCCCATCAGGGTCTAAAACCTGCAACGAATACAAAAGGTGGGTCATCATGCAGGAATGGTGGGTCAACATGACAGGAATTTACACCTTACACCATATTTCAAAGTCATTAGAAGTAAATTCCGGTCCGTTATCCGACCTAACTGTCTTTGGTGCACCACGTTGTTCAATAACCCTGTTCAACGTTCGTATAACCCTTTTAGATGTCAGTGATGTATCGATTTCAATAGCCAGTACTTCCCGGGTGCAATCGTCCATCACATTGAAGGTTCTGAACTTTCTGTTACCCACCAGGCTGTCGCTCATAAAATCCATACTCCAGCTGCTGTTTAAAGCCGTTTGTTGCTGTAAGGGTTGTTTTACCCGGGCCGGCAGTCTTCGCTTGCTTTTCCGTTTTTTATTCAGTTTTAGGAGCTTGTAGACCCTGTAAACTTTTTTATGGTTCCAGATCTTGCCTGATCGTCGCAGGTAGGCAAAGAGCTTTCTGAAGCCGTAGGAAGGGTGTTTAAATGCCAGTTCCTGTAACGCGTCGACTATATCAGAATCGTCTCGTTTACTGCTGTAATAAAACTGAGAACGGGGTAATGACACCAATCTGCAGGCCCTGCTCACCGGAACACCTTGTTCCAAAACCATCTCCTCGGTTAACTGCCTTTTTGTGGCAGGGCCCAGCCTTTTTTTGTGAACAGGTCTTTCAGAATCTGATTGTCCATGGCCAGGTCGGCATACATTTTTTTTAACCGGGCATTCTCTTCTTCCAGATCCTTTAACCGTTTAACATCGGTAGCTTCCATGCCTCCGTATTTGCTTTTCCAATTGTAGAACGTGGCTTCTGAGATGCCTAATTCCCGGCAGATTTCCTTGGTCGGAATACCAGCTTCCTGGCGCTTAAGCGTGGAGACAACCTGCCTGCTGGCAGGCAGGTCTGGGTCTCCGTGAATCGTGTTTTTTTCATGTGCAGTTTAAATTTAAGTTTTTAACTCTAATTTTAAACTGTCTGGTTTTTAGGGGTACTTACAGTATGATGGTCAGATTAGAATGTGGATGAATGAAAATCCTAACTGTCAGATTAAGTCTTAGCTTATACAAGTAATCTGCATGTTATGTGTATTGAAATAGCCGTCTTCAATCCCTCCTCGTATCCAGCGTAAACCCGATACTCGTACCCACACCTTCCGTACTCCTTACATGGATCGTTTGTCCATGTGCTTCGATAATGTGTTTGCAGATGGCGAGACCGAGGCCACTGCCGGTGACATCGATACTGCGTCCTTCTTCGGTGCGGTAAAAGCGTTCGAAGACACGGACCACATTCTTTTCGTTGATACCGATTCCGTCATCCCCGATCTCGACCAGGATATGCTTATCATCGGTCTTGTACATACTGGCCGTAATGTTGCCGTTCTGCTTCCCGTATTTTATGGAGTTCTCCACCAGGTTGATCAGCACCTGCCTTATTTTTTCCTTATCTGCAAAAACGGTGAGCGGAGATTCGCATCCTTTCTTGATGGTACAACTGATATGTTGCTTTTCAGCTTTGCCGGATAAACTCTCGTACACATCCTTAACCATATCCTGGATCACAAAATTCTGTTTGTATAAAACCAGTTCGCCCCGCTCCAGCTTGGAGATCTCATCCAGGTCGGTCAGCAGATGGGTAAGCCGGTCTACATTCTTGGAAGTCTTTTCGAGAAAGCGTTTATTAACCTCCGGGTTGGACATAGCACCTGATAAAAGGGTGTCCACATAGCCCTGTATGGCAAATACCGGCGTTTTAAATTCATGGGAGAGATTCTGCAGGAATTCCTTCCGGAACTGTTCATTACTCCGCAGCAGCTCCAGCTCTTCTTCATTCTTGGCGGCCCAGGCTTCCACATCCTCGCGTACATCATCAATACTCTTTTTGGGCAACACGTATTTGTAATAAGTCTCTTCCCGTTTGGTGGCCTTGGTCTTGTAGATGAATTTATAAATGAGTTTGATCTTCCGGTAAATAAACCGTTCCAGCATAAAATAGATCAGGAAATACCCGCCGATAAACA
>ENA-UOWO01004507-UOWO01004507.1-activated-sludge-metagenome-genome-assembly--contig:-NODE-4507-length-15363-cov-11.777959_pt1 | contig 15363 bp, 11 predicted proteins | sample MGYA00238148_ERZ761564 | MGnify/ENA primary metagenome ERZ761564 (study PRJEB28885, sample SAMN05720194) | activated sludge metagenome | isolation source: Anaerobic digester | place: USA...
CAGACTACCTCGACGAATTGCTTGATTTTTCTGAAACCGATGAAGATTTGGTGGAGATCAGCAAATACCAGGTTTTGATGAATCAGTTGCAGATGAAGATTAGGGAGAAGTTATAATATATTTCATTCCCACGATTAGCCTGTTAACCTGGCTTTGCACAAACTCAAAGTTACTGCACCGTTACGGCGTTGGCCTTAAAAATCTTATTAAAAAACAGCACCTGGTAAGGCAACGCATTTTCCCAATAATCCCAAGTATGCGCCCCGGGACGCTCTATATAGTCGTGCGGCACCTGATAATACACCAACCTGCGGTGCAGTTCACGGTTCGACTCGATCAAAAAGTCACTCACGCCGCAGTCAAAAATCAGCGGCAACTGGTTGGCCTTGAGCCGCCCGATCATATTCATAACGGCAAATGACTGATAGGTTTCCTTGCTCGCTCCTTGCGTACCAAAAACAGGTGCCATGAGTTTGTTGGCATTGTCCAGGCCATCGCGATCGGGAAGCCCGCCCATGTCTAAGGCGCCGCTCATACTCCCGGCGGCGGCATATAGTTCGGGATGCCTGCCCGAAAGGTATAAGGCACCGTGCCCGCCCATAGACAAGCCGGTAATCACGCGGCCTTTCTTGTTGGCCACCGTACGATAGGTGGCATCCACTTTGGCTACTACTTCTGTAGTGACAAAAGTTTCAAATTGGCTTTCCTTACTTACCGGGCTGTCGAGGTAGAAGCTGAATTTCTCTCCTTCTGGTAAAACAAATATGAGGTTGTATTGGTCGGATAAATCCTTTACAGCGTTGGCATTGGGTGTTTTCTTGAGCCAGTCGCTAAAAGTACCGTATGCGCCGTGCAGCAGATAGACCACCGGGTAGGATGCCTTCCCTTTGGCGTACGAATTAGGCAAAACTACTGCGGCCTTATAAGTCTTTCCCATGCTCGGGCTGGCCACCTCGAGCGTATCGACCTTGGCGGCGAACGCCATTGAAACGTTCAGGCAACAAACTAAAATCAACGTAAATACTTTTCTCATAGCTTCTGATTAGGAGGTAAAAATACAAAGAAAAACACAAAACGGCAACGACACAATTTAATTTGCAAAAAAAAAAAACGCAGAAAGTACCTGCGCTTTATTCGTCTGCCATTGTTAGGCTTACTTGATGCTTGTTCCGCCACTCGGCATGCGACGTGTATCGTTTTTGGTGTATTGGTCGCCATCGATGTTTTCTGCATCGGTACCATCGGGTGCACTGTAGCCATCTAAAGACTTGCCGTTTTTATTCTTGGCGGAGGTTTTACTATTCGATGTCGATTTACCACCGCCGGTGTCACCCGACTCGGTTGCGGTAGAAACAGAACTGTCGGCTGGGAATACGGTACCGGTATCCGACGTATCAACAGGATCCATTGGCGTGTCATTGAGCATCATCCCGTCGGCTGGTAATTCTCCACTATCTGAAGTATCTTTCTTACAACTGCTACCCAGTGCCAAAGTGCTTGCCAAGGCTGCGTAAACTAATGATTTTGGTAAAGTTTTCATGGTTTCGGTTTTCTTATAAAGTTCGTGAAATGCATTGGGCTGTGCTTTACAGGATTTTACCCAATCTTTACAGGATCCCTCGACCGGCTAAAAATGCATCGGTATCGTTGTCATAAATTCTTATATTTGGGAACAAACCGCATAGGCTATGAACAAACTACTCAACTTTATCGACCTCACTAAAGGCGAAGACAGCAAACAAACCGTACTCGAAAATGTCAAATCGAATATCTCGTTCAGGGGCGCTAATCTCTGGATTTTGGCCTGCGCCATAGTCGTTGCCTCAGTGGGGCTCAATGTGAATTCTACAGCGGTAATTATAGGCGCGATGTTAATTTCGCCATTGATGGGCCCTATTATCGGTGCTGGATTTGCGCTCGGTATTTATGATTTTGAGCTGTTTAAAAAATCGCTCAAGAATTTGCTGATTGCCACCGCAGTCAGTTTGTTGGTTTCTACCCTTTATTTCTACCTTAGCCCTTTCAAGGAAACCCAATCAGAGCTCCTCGCCCGCACCTCGCCTAACATTTACGACATCCTGATTGCCTTTTTTGGGGGCCTGGTGGGTGTGATTGCCATAACGCGCAAGGAAAAGGGCAACCCCATTCCCGGAGTCGCCATCGCCACAGCTTTAATGCCGCCGTTATGTACTGCCGGATACGGGTTGGCCATCGGCAATTGGCGGTTCTTTGGTGGCGCGCTTTACCTCTATGTCATCAACTGCGTATTTATTTGTGTGGCCACTTTACTGATCGTGAAATTCCTCCAGTATCCGCGTATGGTGCAATTCGAAAAGGCCCGCGAAAAACAGATTACCTATCTAATAACGGCGCTAACAATCGTACTGCTGTTGCCCAGCCTTTATTTTGGCTACACCCTTTTTGAGGAAAAGAAATTCGATCAGCGTGTCAATTCTTTTCTTCAATATGAGTTTACAGACAAAGGCTATACGGTAATCTACAAAAAGACACGCTACAAGTCTAACCCCAGCAGTATCGAGTTGGCGTTGCTTTCCAAAAGGTTCAGTGCTTCCGAAATGGCCGAGCTACGACAACGCCTCAACGTCTATGATCTCAAAGGCGTGGCCTTGACCATCAGACAAGACACCAACAATCTCAAGCAGGACATCCTCAACCAAATCAAGAACGAGAAAGCAAGCGTAGATGCAAAAGACGCTGCGATTGCTGCGCTAAGGAAAGAGATCCAGGACAACAAATATGACAACCGTTCGCTGCTCAGTGAAGCCAGAATCCTGTTTCCCGCCATCAAAGACATTTCAATCTCGAACCATCCGTTCAATACCAATCGGGAAAAAGCCGAAATCATTCCTGTTGTGATTTACACGAGCCCGCAAGCATTAAACCAGACCGATACCCAAAAGTTGCAACAGTGGGTCAAGGCCAGAATCCAAAAAAGCCCGGTAGACGTGTTCTGGAAAGCCACCAACTAATGTGTTCCCAATCCTTAGTTATGATTCAATCTGATCAATCAAAATGTTACCGCTGAGTTACAGTATTCCGGGAATGCAGTCGCAGGAAAAAAATGGTCATTTAATATCAAAAAGACAGGAAAGAAAAAAGAAGACCCGCCCGCCGGCAAGGCAAACTTCTATGACGATCTTTACGGCTTCCTGGACATTAACTACCCTAATCGCATGGAAACGCCATTCGGGATAGTATTGCCTAACGATAAAAGGATACATATTTTTATAGATAATCTTGGCAATAACCTCTTGACAACGATTCCGCAAGGCATTTCCAATGCTCAATATGTTGTTCATGTATTGTATCCGATGTCGCCTAAAAATTCCGAATCGATTACCTATTCCGTTAAGCAAAAAACCGGTAGTTTCAATAGCTCGCTTAACTTTAGAAATGCGTCAATTAAAACCGGAGGCTTAGATTATCATGGACTCGAAGAATATACAATCGGGGAAAAATCTTTTCAGTTATCAACATCGAGTGACAATATCACGTTCGATTTGATAATGGCTTACCAGAACGACAACAGGACGGTGACGAGAACAGTCGTGGAAAACTACACTATAATCATGAGCCCCACCTACCACGGATCTTTTGATGTAGGCCTGGTGCGTACTGAGCTGAATAATCCTACCTACAGCTTGGTGAATGCTCCAACTGGAGATTTTCAAACCGTCAAGATAACTGATACCGGGAAGTCTACGGGTGTTGTGACTGTAATGGCGAGTTTTTATTACTCTCCCGTTATCATGTTAGAAAAACTTGCAGGTAAAAAATTCCCGTTCTATAAAACCAATGGCCGTAACTTTCTCGACGATCATGAATTTTACGAGCGTTTTTACCCTACGATTGGTGTTGGCGTTAATGAAAAAGCTTTTCAGAATTTATTCTATGGGATTAATTGGGAAATCGTGAGGGGTCTTTCCTTATTTGGCGGCTGGCACTATGGAAAAGTAAACGATTTTGGATTGCCTGCTTATGTAGAAGGGTTACCGGTAACTGCTTCCCAGTTTGAATACTACAAACGCACACGATGGAAAACAGATTCCGCATTTGGAATCAAACTGGATTTACTTGTGTTTAAAGGACTATTCGGAGTTAATTAGTTGGCACCATGAAAAATATATTCTTATGTCTGCTAGTTTGCGTGTTTGGAAAAGTTCAAGCCCAAACCGCCACCTTCAACGACCAACCCTGGCTCCAAAACTTCCCCATCATCATCGACCCATATGACGGAAACGACTTAGACTTTCCCAAAATAAAAACAAATATGCAAGTTGTTGGATTGCTGCATCGCGCATCGATTGGCATGCGGGCCGATGAAAAATATCTTGAGCGAAGTGTTCTGTCAAATGAAAATAAGCTAAAATATGCTTCATATCATTTGGGCAGGAAGGGAAATCCCGTCGGTCAGGCAGATTTTTATCTTGACATCATCAAAAACAACCTAAACGAGCCGATGGCACTTGACATTGAGGAGATCGGTGGAAATAATATCTCATTGGCCGATGCGGAAATATTCATCCGGCGCATCCACGAAAAAACAGGGAAATATCCCTTGCTGTATATCAACAACGCCGTGTTCAATGCAATAAATGCCAAGTATGGCCGTGACAGCGAGTTTGCCAAATGTAGGCTCTGGTATGCACGCTTCCTTAAAAAATTACCCACTTTGAGTACAAAAGTCTGGGATAAAGTCACCATTTGGCAGTTTGCGTGCGAGATTAATTGCAATCCTTGCCTAATCGAAGACACCAAGGGGCACTGCATCAAAAGAGCCAACAGGTATGACGCGAATTGCCCATATAAGGTAACCGGAACCGATTTTAATATGGATGTGAATGTTTTTAACGGAAGCATTGATGAATTACTTGCATTCTGGAACACCTACCAAAATCCATAAACGTAAAATTTACAGCTGAAGACAGAGCTAAACCTAACGATAAAAATTATGATTAAGCACCTTATCGCATTGGCCATCATCGCATTTCTAAATTGCAGTATAGCAGCACAGAATATGCAATCATCCGGCAAATCTGCAGAAACTGAATCATATACCACACAGATTTTTGCTTCCGCGTTTGAGGCTGAGTTTAAAGAAAAGGAAGATCTAAAAGATTTTAAAAAACTTCGTGTTTTCTACAGAGAAAGAACCGATTTGCTCTATGCGCTCAAAGATCAAATGAGAAATTATGCCGATTATTCTTATGAAGCTACATCAATGCAAACAAACCTAAATGCCCTGCAAGAAGAAATTAAGGATAAAAAGCCAACCGAAATAATCGAACTGGATGCGTCCTTGGTGGATCGTTTCTATTATGTTGACAGAAATCAATCTAGCCTAACTGTAAAACAGATCAAAGTAATTATTAGCTCAATGGAGCAAAAAAAAGCATCCTTGGTAAAGCAAATAGAGGCCTATAAAAACCTCAAAGCAAACATCAATAATGTTAAGGATGATTTGGACAAATGTGAAAGCCAAATAGATGCTACCCTGGCGCCCGAATACCAGCAACAGGAATTCAGGATTTGGATCAGCGTCTGTTTTACGGCACTTATCGCCATATTGCTGGTAACCTTTTTTCTAATTGTTTACATAAAATCTGATAATACTTTATCAAAGGACTTGTTGAGCAGTAACGGGCTTCAATTCATTACTTTATTCGTACTAATTATTGCCATTATCCTGTTCGGTATCCTCAATATCCTGCACGGCACCGAGTTGGCAACGATATTATCCGGAATATCTGGTTATATATTGGGTAAAGGTATAAGTGCAAACACTAATCCTAACGCGAACCCTAATCCCATCCCCAATCCAAGTACTACCCCTACCCCTGTTCCTAATCCTATTCCCGATCCCAATCCTGCACCCAATTTACCCAATCCTAATCTTCCCGATCTGAAAGGTTAATCAATTTTTTTAAAAATTAATGGATTAGAATTAACCGATGACGATTCGAGTAAAATCAGCATAAAACCTACCGTTCAATCAATAACTTTAACGTCGATTGACTCGCGCCATTGGTAATTTTCACGAAATAAATTCCTTCGGGAAGTCGCGAAACATCCAAAACCGTCTCAATTTGGCTGACATTTTCTGTAAGCACCGACCTGCCCAGGTTGTCAAAAAATTCAACAACACCATTATCCGGGTTTTCAGTGAGTTTTAAAGTTACGGCAGTACTTGCCGGATTGGGAAGCAAGCTGCATTCCAGAAGCGCTGCAGGTGCAACAGCCAACGCATTGCCTGACTCGATGGCACCGCGGTCAATTACGCCGCCAACGATCCTGTTGTTGCCGTCAAAATCTTTTTCATCGGCTGTGATTACTGTAGCGCCATTGCCTTGGTTGATACACGGGCTATTGCCTGTCAAATGGAAGTCGAGCGTGCCCGTAACCGATACAAAACCAGGATTGCTAAATGTAGAATAAGGGTCAAACGAGAATTGGGATTGGTAAGTACTGAAATTATTGTACTCCACGTGATGCCAGATCACCGACGCGTTCGCCGGATTATTCCCCGGTGAAAACCAACTGTTGTGGTGAAACGAAATCCCCGATTGCGGCGCGATCTCGTGCACGCTAAAAAGCGACCGTTGCGCGCTCGTATAAAAAATGTTGTTCTGGATGACGCAGTTAGAAACCTTGGTGATATGTAATTCGCCCACGCTTTCATTGAAAGTGTCGTTCTTGTAGAAAGTGTTGTTGCGGATCACGCAGTTGGTTACGATACCGGCCGAATCCTCATTGTAGCCACCTACCTCGACGCCGCCGCCTTGATTGTTGTACAGGATGTTGTTCTTGACGGTGATGTCATGCGTGTTCTCATCTTCCTCGGCGCCTATTTCTATTCCGTAGCCATTGGTGTGACAGGTATTGCGTTCAATAATCACATTGCTGCCGCCGCAAACATAGATACCACCCGACATAGAATTTGGATTGATGTTATTGTAACATAGGTTGTTGCTGACCGTCCCGTTACGGACAGTATCGTTCACATCAGAAACACCGCGCTGCCCGCTAATGAGGATCCCGATGTTGGAGTTGTCTCGTACGGTGCAATTCTTAACCACAAAGCCGCTGATGTTGCCTTCCAGAGTAAGTGCCTCGCTGTAACCGGTAATGTTATTGTACACTTGTAGGCCGTCGAGAGTGAGGTTGGTGAGCCCACCGTTGCGACCAAAAGCAATAAACGGGTGCGCGTTGTCCGAATCATCGGGTTGGGCATTGGTGTTGGCCGTCCAGCGGATGTTCCGGATGATGCAATTCTTGAAAGAAATCCCGGTTGCCGACGGATTCCCAAGGGTTTCTACCACAACACCGTTACAAGCATTTTTCGTAAGGTTCTGGAATACGAGATTTTCAAAATGCAGGTAACTGCGGTTTTCTACGCGCAACAGGCAGATGAAATTGGTTCCTGTCCCGTCTATAAAGACGGTTTCGGGCAAATCGGCTTTGAAGGTAATAAGGTTGGTCGCCGTGCCGCTTACGTGTGGCTCGAGGCTTTCGGTATAGGTTCCCGGCGCGATGTGAACGATGCCTCCCGCTGTCGCAGCATTACAGGCTTTCTGGATGGTCTTCCAGGAACTGGCTACCGAAGTACCCGGATTGCTGTCGTTGCCTGTAACTCCGTTGACATAGAAATGGGTTTGCGCAAACAATTGGCTTATTGCAAAAAATACGGTTAGTACGATCAGGTTTTGCCTCATAATTTCCTTAAAAAATTCTGGTTTTTTATCAGAAATCAAAATTAAAAAAGCAAAACTAAAAAGGGCGAATTGTTAATTTTTAGTGGGCGTACTGTTGATAAATTGAGCGGTAGCTGGCGGTTTTGGTGAATTATCCTACCTGGCAGTATTCGGATCCACCCTGCTTACCTAAGGTCACGTTTCACTTGCAGATCAACCAATACACAACGAAGGCTTCCAGAGTTAAACCTGAAAGCCTTCAATTTGATTGCTAAAACTCGTTTCAATATCCCTTACATATTCCTGCGATACTGCCCGCCAACCTCAAACAACGCGCCGGTAATCTGCCCAAGCGAGCAAACCTTCGTGGCCTCCATCAATTTCTCAAAGATATTTTCGTTGTTGATGGCTGCGTTCTGGATAATATCGAGTTGTTCCGACACCTTATCGGCGTTGGCACGGTGCAGGTTGTCAAGCATTGTAATTTGATATTGCTTCTCTTCTTCGGTCGCGCGTATTACCTCGGCAGGAATCACCGTTGGCGAACCTTTCGAGCTCAGGAACGTATTGACCCCGATGATCGGGAATTCGCCCGTATGTTTCAAAGTTTCGTAATACAAACTCTCTTCCTGGATTTTTGATCGTTGGTACATGGTTTCCATGGCGCCCAACACACCGCCTCTTTCGGTGATGCGGTCAAACTCTTGTAAGACGGCAGCCTCTACCAGATCGGTGAGCTCCTCTATGATGAACGAACCCTGTATCGGGTTCTCATTTTTGGCCAATCCAAGCTCCTTATTGATGATGAGTTGGATGGCCATCGCGCGTCTTACCGATTCTTCAGTAGGGGTTGTGATGGCTTCATCATAAGCATTGGTATGCAAGGAATTACAGTTGTCATAAATAGCATACAATGCTTGCAAAGTCGTACGAATATCATTGAAGTCAATCTCTTGCGCATGCAAAGAACGGCCAGAAGTCTGGATGTGGTATTTGAGCATTTGAGCACGTTCGTTCGCACCGTATTTGAGTTTCATGGCTTTGGCCCAGATCTTCCTGGCCACGCGTCCAATCACCGCATATTCGGGGTCGATTCCGTTTGAGAAAAAGAACGAGAGGTTGGGTCCGAAATCGTTGATGTCCATACCACGGCTCAGGTAGTATTCCACATAAGTGAAACCGTTGGCAAGCGTAAAGGCCAATTGGGTAATCGGGTTGGCGCCTGCTTCGGCGATATGGTAACCCGAGATAGAGACCGAGTAAAAGTTGCGTACATTCTCCTTGATGAAATATTCCTGCACGTCACCCATGAGTCGGAGCGCAAATTCGGTCGAGAAGATACAGGTATTCTGCGCTTGGTCTTCTTTCAGAATATCGGCCTGTACCGTACCGCGCACCTGTGAAAGCGTCCTGATTTTAATATCATTGTAAACATTGGCGGGTAAAACCTGGTCTCCGGTTACGCCCAGCAACATCAATCCCAACCCATCGTTGCCCGCTGGCAATTCGCCTTGGTATTTGGGGCGTTCGGTTCCCGTCTTTTTATAGATTTCCTTGATTTTCTGCTCTACTTCTGCTTCGAGTCCGTTGGCTTTTATATAGAGCTCACATTGCTGGTCTATCGCTGCATTCATGAAAAAGCCAAGCAGCATGGGCGCCGGACCGTTTATAGTCATGCTCACAGAGGTCATCGCGTGCACGAGGTCAAAACCAGAATAGAGTTTTTTGGCATCGTCCAAACAGCAGATCGATACGCCCGCGTTCCCAATCTTTCCATATATATCAGGGCGGATGTGCGGATCATTCCCATACAAAGTCACACTGTCAAAGGCCGTAGACAAACGTTTGGCAGGCAAACCTGCACTTACATAATGAAAACGCTTGTTGGTACGTTCAGGGCCACCTTCGCCGGCAAACATCCGCGATGGGTCTTCGCCTTCTCTTTTAAACGGATACAATCCCGAAGCAAACGGAAATTCCCCCGGTACGTTCTCCTGCAAATTCCAACGCAGGATATCGCCCCAAGCATGGTATTTTGGCAGAGAAACCTTGGCAATCTGCGTATGCGACAAGCTCTCGGTATGCGTGGCAATCTTGATTTCCTTGTCGCGCACCTTGAACGAATAAATCGGGTTTTTGTATTTGGCAATCTTTTCCTGCCAATTCACGATGATTTCCCAGTTATACGGGTCTAGATCCATCTTAACGCGGTCAAATTCCTTAACGAGCAATCCAAGGAATTGCGCGGTAACTTCATCTCCCGACGCGAGCAGGCTTTCATCAAGCCCGGCTTTGGTGAGTTTAGGGAACTTGCCGCCTACACTTTCAATCGTACGGAATATACCGTAAAGCCTTTGCGCGACCTGTTCCTGAGCAAGCGCCGTTTCGTCGTATTTGCGATTGTTTTCGGCAATTTCAGAAAGGTACCGCGTGCGGTGTGGCGGAATCACGAATATCTTCTCGCTCATCTCGCGCGTAATCTTGAAATCAGAATGCAGGTCAGAAGCCGTCTTCTCAGCAATCTTGTCCATAATGGCTTTGTACAGCGTATTCATTCCCGGGTCGTTGAACTGCGAGGCGATGGTGCCAAAAACCGGCATATCGTCTGGATTGGCGTCCCAGAGGTTGTGGTTGCGTTGAAACTGCTTTTTGACATCGCGGATGGCATCGAGCGCGCCGCGCTTATCGAATTTATTAAGCGCGACCAAGTCGGCAAAGTCGAGCATATCGATTTTCTCGAGCTGGGTTGCGGCACCAAACTCGGGCGTCATCACATAAAGCGAAACATCCGAGTGGTCCATGATTTCTGTATCCGATTGTCCGATCCCAGAAGTTTCGAGGATGATCAAATCATACTGGGCTGCCTTCAGAACCTGAATCGCTTCGGCTACATATTTAGAAAGCGCGAGATTGGATTGTCGCGTAGCCAGCGAACGCATATAAACCCGAGGGTTATTGATGGCGTTCATGCGGATGCGGTCACCCAGAAGCGCGCCGCCGGTTTTCCTTTTCGATGGGTCGACAGAAATAAGCCCGATGGTTTTCTCGGGGAAATCAATAAGGAAACGGCGTACGAGTTCATCAACGAGCGATGACTTTCCTGCACCACCGGTTCCTGTAATCCCGAGTACGGGAATTTGTGAGTTTTCGTTTTGTTTGTGTATTTGGTTAAAAACAGGCTTGGCGATTTCGGGGAAATTTTCGGCCGCCGAAATCAAACGGGCAATGGCCGTTGGTGTCTTGTCTTTTAAATGATTGATTTCGCCATTGAGCGAATCCCCAATCGGGAAATCCGAGCGCTCTACCAAATCGTTGATCATGCCTTGCAAACCCATCGCACGGCCATCATCGGGCGAATAAATACGGGTGATGCCATAATCGTGCAACTCGGCAATTTCGTCGGGTAGGATTACGCCGCCGCCGCCGCCGAATATTTTGATGTGGCCCGCACCTTTTTCCTTAAGCAAATCATACATATACTTAAAGTACTCATTGTGCCCGCCTTGATACGAGGTCATGGCAATGGCATTGGCATCTTCCTGGATGGCGGTATTGACGACTTCTTCTACGCTGCGGTCGTGGCCGAGATGAATTACTTCGACACCCGTAGATTGTATGATGCGTCGCATGATGTTGATTGCCGCGTCGTGCCCGTCAAAAAGCGAGGCTGCAGTAACAATTCTTACTTTATTTTTTGGGGTATAGGTTTTGGGTTGTTCCATGTTGTTTTAAAATGTGGTGCAATTTACGAAAACGTTGGAGAAAAAATCCCATACCTAAACTTAAAAGAAGTGGTTTTGGAGACGCAAAGTTTAACTTTTGTTACAGAAATTCTCCAACGGCGATTGGCGGTGTTTTTGTAGGGAAAAGCATTGTCCCCTCCCCGGCCAGTAAGCTCGGGAATTTTTTGAAACATCCACTGCAGAAAAAACAGAAAAATCTTTAATATTTCCCTAACACTTAAAACAGAAACAGAATCGCTATCTTTCGATAAAATTAATTGCAATGAAAAACCTACTAATCCTGCTGGTCTTCTTACCATCCATTACCAACGCCCAACTCAAAGAATTAGTCAAACAGATTACGCCAAAAACCGTCAAATCCGCCACGACGGGACTGGATATCTCGGCTGGTTTGAAAGAAGCACTCAACAAAGGCATCACCAAACAAGTCAGCAAACTTACCGCCACCGACGGCTTTTACAAAAACAATGCGGTCAAAATCCTGATGCCCGCCGAGTTGCAGAAAGTAGATAAGGCGTTGCGCGCAATGGGCATGGGTAATCTTGCCGACGAAGGCATCAAGTCGCTTAACCGTGCCGCCGAAGACGCGGTAAACGAAGCCACACCGATTTTTGTGAACAGCATCAAAACCATGTCGATCACCGATGCCAAAACCATTTTGATGGGTAACGATACCGCTGCGACGAGCTATCTGCAGAAATCCACGTCGAGTGCGCTGTACACCAAGTTTAGCCCTGTGGTACAACAATCTATAGGAAAAGTGGGCGCCGATAAAATCTGGGCGAGTATCATCACCAAATACAACAAATTGCCGCTGGTTTCTAAAGTCAACCCAGACATCGCCGACTATGTCACCAACAAGGCCATGGAAGGCGTTTTCAAGATGATTGCCGTAGAAGAAAAAAGCATCCGTGGCAATTTGTCATCGCGTACAAGCGATTTGTTGAAACAGGTTTTTGCTTTGCAGGATTAGAAATAGATGCGCTAGGCTTTGCATACGCCCTGCCTGCTTTCGGCTTTTCTCTTTACACTTTCGACTTTTCTCTTTCGACTTTCCACTACTTTTTTAACGAAACGCCAACATTTAAATAACACCGCATTAACGGCAAAACTGCCGATTGCGTCGCATCTTTGTAACCATAATAAAGGGTTTTATTATTTGGTTTAAAGTTAGTTATTAGGAAGCTGCGTGAAAACGTGGCTTTCTTGGTTTAAGTTCCCAACCGATGGTGAAGCCTGCGGAAATAATCTAAAGCTTTGAGCATGCGGCTGCCGTACCATGAGAACATCTCGCCGTCTACAAATACGGTTTTGGCGTGGTGCGTGAACCGGCCAATCTCGAACGCATCTTCTTCCTTAAACGGATAAGGTTCTGATGACAGGAAAACCAAATCCGGGTCTCCTTCCAACCGGATCTTTTTGATTTCGACTTCGGGATAACGGGATTTGTTTTCGTAGATGTTCTCGAAATGGTTGAGCTTGAGCATTTCATTGATATAATTGTCTGAACCGGCTGCCATATAAGGGTTTTTCCATATAAAGTAGGCGGCTTTCCTGATTGGCTTGTCTGCGACGAACTGGCAGAAATCGGCCAAGGCAAAAGCGAGTTTGTCATTCCATTTTTGGGCTTCGGTGCGTTTGTTGAATAACTTGCCAAAATCGGCGATCATCTTAAAGTTATCTTCAATCGAAATAATGTTGGTTACCCAAACCGGGCAGATTTCGCGCAGTTTGATTACCATTTCCAAGGTGTTCTCTTCCTTGTTGCAGACAATAATGTCGGGGTTGAGCAAACGGATTTTTTCATAATGTACTTTTTTGGTGCCGCCCACAATCGTCTTGGTAGATTTGAGTTGGAATGGATGCACGCAAAATTTCGTAATTCCGACAATGTTGGGTTCTAAACCGAGGTCACAAAGCAATTCTGTTTGCGAAGGAACAAGCGAAACAATCCGGAGCAGTGGCTTGTTGAAAACGACTTTGTTCCCCATTTGATCGTGCATGGTCACCTGCATAAAACGCAACTTATTTGTTAAAATTCTGTAAAGCTAAGGTAAGCAAAACCGCTATCTTTGGTAGCATCATTTTAATATTCGCGAATGAAACGACTTTTACTCCTCTCTTTTTTTTGCCTTGCCAATATTTCATTCGGCCAGCCCCTAAAACCCGGTTTCGATAAAAAAGAATATCTGCAATTGCTGTATGCTTACTCGCGTTGGGGCGACAGCGCGTTCTACAGTAAAATTCCAGAGAGTAAGATCTACAAGAAAAAGAATCGCCGTTACCGTTCGGAGGAAATGGGATTGGAAAACTCCTGGGAAATGTATGAGACGCCCACACAATCGGTCATCAGTATCCGCGCCACAACCAACAACCCAACGAGTTGGATGGGCAATTTCTACGCTGCGATGGTTCCGGCAGTCGGAAAAATCCAACTCAATGATACGCTTTGTTTTGACTACCATTTTGCCGACAACCCTAAAGCCGCCGTACACGTGGGCTGGACACTCGCCACGGGTTACCTTATGCCCGATATTCTTGATAAGGTAAGAAAATCTTACGCCAAAGGAAAAAGGGAATTCTTAGTCTTTGGACACAGCCAGGGCGCGGGAATCGCTTACCTTGTTACGGCACAATTGCTGCATTACCAGCAAACCGGCGAATTACCCAAAGATATAAGGTTCAAGACCTATTGCAGTGCGGCACCCAAACCCGGCAACCTTTACTTTGCTTACGACTATGAAATGGCAACGCAGTTTGGCTGGTCTGTTTCTGTGATCAATCCGCTGGATTGGGTCCCCGAAGTACCCATCTCTATCCAGATCCTCACCGACTTCAACACAACCAATCCGTTCAAGAACGCCAAGAAGATGATTCGCAAATTGCCGTTCCCCAAGAACATCCTGGCGGCCTACATGCACAACCAACTCACCAAACACAATCGTAAGGCGGTCAAGCAATACCAGCGTTTTTTGGGTAAGGTCGCATCTAAAATAGTAGCAAAGAAACTAAAGGGTTACCAAAGTCCCGATTATTTCGAGTCGAGCAATTATGTGCGTACCGGCAGCGCGGTGATCCTAAAACCCGACACCGAATACCATGAGCAATTTCCCGACAACGACACCACGCTTTTTGTACACCACGGGCTCAAAGCCTACATCTTTCTCGCCAAAAAACTATAGCGAAGCCAATATTTGCGCCATTTCCTGTTGGATTTTGAGCGCTTCTTCACGGGCCTTTTCGGCAAAATCTATTTTATTGGAAGCATAGATGATGCCGCGCGACGAATTCACAAGCAGACCCACTTGTTTGTTCATGCCGTACTTGCAGACTTCAGAAAGGCTACCGCCCTGTGCGCCAACACCCGGAACCAACAAAAAACTGTGGGGCACGAGTTTTCGGATTGCCGTGAAATACTCGGCTTTGGTCGCGCCCACTACATACATGAGGTTTTTGGCATTCTCCCAGGTTTGGGAGGTTTCGATAATCTGCTGATACAACGGTTTGCCTGCCACTTCTTTGGTCTGGAAATCGAAAGCGCCTTGGTTGGAAGTGAGCGCTAGTAAGATGGTATGTTTGTTTTCGACGGAGAGAAACGGTTCGACCGAATCCTTTCCCATATAAGGCGCCACGGTTACGCTGTCAAAGTTCATATCTTCAAGGAACGTCTTGGCGTACATTGAAGAAGTATTGCCGATATCGCCGCGTTTGGCATCGGCGATAGTGAAAATATCAGGATAATTTTCGTTGAGGTATTCTATGGTTTTCTGCAGCGACTGCCAGCCTTTGATGCCGTTGGCCTCATAAAAAGCCGTATTGGGTTTGTACGAAACGCACAAATCGTGCGTGGCATCGATGATGGCTTTGTTGAATTCAAAAATCGGGAATTCGGCGTTAGATAAATGGCT
>ENA-UOWO01004509-UOWO01004509.1-activated-sludge-metagenome-genome-assembly--contig:-NODE-4509-length-15354-cov-6.917249_pt1 | contig 15354 bp, 12 predicted proteins | sample MGYA00238148_ERZ761564 | MGnify/ENA primary metagenome ERZ761564 (study PRJEB28885, sample SAMN05720194) | activated sludge metagenome | isolation source: Anaerobic digester | place: USA...
CCCTCCTCCTCGATCTTGTCCAGCCGCAGCAGCGCGCCGCCGGCGTCGACCTGCGAGTTCACCGAGGCCAGGATCTCGCGGACCCGGCCCGCGTACGGCGCCTTGACCGCGGTCTCCATCTTCATGGCCTCGAGGATCATGATCGTGTCCCCGGCCTGGACGTCGTCGCCGGGCGCGGCCCGCAGGGCCACGACCACCGCCGGCGCGGGCGAGCGGACCATGCCGCCCTCGTCCCGGCTGACCCGGTGGCTGACGCTGTCGACCTCGACCAGGTGCCCGGCCGCGTTGGTGGCCGCGACGATCTGGTGCCGCCGGTCACCGATGGACAGCCGGCTCTCGAACTTCGACTGACGCTCCAGCTCCAGCTCGACGACGCCGCCGCCGGGCACCTCGACCCGGTACCGGCGGGGGCTGATCTGGGCGATGTTCAGGCTGTAGGTCTGGCCGCGGTAGCCCAGTTCGATCTCCCGGCCCACCTCGTGCGAGGCCTTGGGGCGACCGCCGTGGGCCGACCGCAGGAACGCGTCGCGCTCCAACTGCTCCTCGGACTCGTAGACGTCGGCCGCGACGTAGAGCAGGGCCACGTCGGCCCCGGCGGCCAGCTCCGGATCCTCATGCAGGTTGGCCCGGTCCAGCCAGCCGGTGTCGGCGGTGCCGTCGATGACCTCGGGCCGGTCCAGCAGCTTGAGCAGGAACGACTTGGTGGTGGTGCCGCCCTTGACCACCACGGTGGTCTCGCGCAGCGCGACCCGCAGCCGGGCCAGGGCCTCGTCCCGGTCGCGACCCCAGGCGATGATCTTGGCGACCATCGAGTCGTAGTCCGGGGAGATCGCGTCACCGGTGGCGATGCCGGTATCCACCCGGATGCCCGGGCCGACCGGCAGGGTCAGCAGCTCGACCTTGCCCGGCGAGGGCGCGAACCCGTTGTCGGCGTCCTCGGCGTTGAGCCGGGCCTCCACCGAGTGTCCGAACACCGGCGGGCAGTCGCCCTCCAACTTGTAGCCGTCGGCCACCAGGATCTGCAGCTTGACCAGGTCGATGCCGGTGGATGCCTCGGTGATCGGGTGCTCCACCTGCAGCCGGGTGTTGACCTCCAGGAAGGCGAAGGTCTTCTTCTCCGGCTGGTACAGGAACTCCACCGTGCCCGCGCCGCGGTAGCCCACCGCGAGCACCAGGTCGATCGCCCGGGCCGCCAGGTCGGCCGCCTGCTCCTTGGTCAGCGCCGGGGAGAACGATTCCTCGATCAGCTTCTGGTTACGGCGCTGGATCGAGCAGTCCCGCACGCCGGGCGCCCACGCATTGCCGTAGTTGTCGGCGATGACCTGGACCTCGATGTGCCGGCCACCCTGGACCAGATGCTCCATGAAGATCACGTGGTCGTTGAAGGCCTTCTGCGCCTCGGACTGGGTGCGCTCGATGGCCTCCTCCAGCTCCGCGGGGTCGAACACCATCCGGATGCCGCGGCCGCCGCCGCCGCTGCGGGCCTTGAGGATCATCGGGTAGCCGATGCTCTTGGCGTGCTCGAGCGCCTCTTCCATCGTCTCGACCGGGCCGCCCGACCAGGGCGCCACCGGCACATTGGTCGCCTCGGCCATGTACTTGGCCTCGACCTTGTCGCCCAACCGGCGCATCGCCTCCGGCGGCGGGCCGATGAACGTCACCCCGAGTTCCTCGCACAGCTCGGCGAAGGTCGGGTCCTCGGCCACGAAACCCCAACCGACCCAGGCGGCGTCCGCCTTGGATTCGATCAGCGCCTTGCGCAGCACCGCGTGATCCAGGTACGGGCTGCTCAGCTCGCCCTTCTCCCGGATCCGGACGCCCTCGTCGGCCAACCGCACGAACAGCGCACCACGTTCGGACTCGGTGTGCAGGGCAATGACCTTGATCCCGTAGCCGAACTCTGCGTTCAGCTCTCGCACGGCCCGGATCAGCCGGACCGCGGGTTCACCCCTATTGATCACCGCAATGCGCGAAAACATGCCTGGTGCTCCTCCATCCACTTCGACCAAAGTGCGATCCGCTCCGCGTCGGGTCGTCCCGTCGCGCCCGGATCACTCGGTGGGCGCGCGACGGTTCCCGGTCGCCGGAAAGCGGTCGACACGTGCACGACAACGTGCCCGCTTCATCCTGGCCTGTCCGGCGCGCTTGCGCTCTCCCAACGACACGGTTCGGGCGTCAATCACACGGTCAGCCGTCATCGACGAGCTCAACCGGAATGCTCAGCGGTAACGGTCGGCGACCGCGACGGCCTGCTGCCCGTACGACGGGCCGTGCGAGACGGCGTGCACGAGCAACGGATGCAGTTGGTGCAGGCCGATCAGGTCCGCCCAGTCGGGGCGCAGTTGCGCCGCCTCGGCGTAGGCGGCCAGCACGAGGGACAGGTGCTCGGTGCCGAACAGCGCGAGCATGGCCAGGTCGGTGAGCCCGTGCCCGCCGTGCGCGGCCGGGTCGATCAGGACGGCGCCGGCCGCGGGCGACCCGGTGCCCAGCCGGCCGTAGAGCACGTTGCCGCCCCACAGATCGCCGTGGATCCGGGCCGGCGGTGTGTCGTCGTCGAACTCGCCGGCCACCAGGCGGGCACACACCCGATCGACGATGTGCACGGCCGCCGCGGACAGATGCCCCACCCGATGAGCGGCCCGGGCGTAGGGCTGCAGCCGGGTGGTGGCGTAGAACTCGCCCCACCGGTCGAACGGACGGATGGTCAGCTCCTGCCGGCCGATCCAGCCGTCCCCGTTCCAGCCGGGCGCAGCGGCCCCGAAAGCGTCGGCGCCGGCGGCGTGGGTGCGGGCCAACGACCGGCCGAACGCCTGCGCGGCCGCCCGGGTGGCCGGAGCGGGCGCGATCCGCTCCAGCACGATCCGGGTGTCGCCGACCTCGTGCACCTCGACCACGGCGGTGCCGCCGTCGGCACGCCCCAACCAGGCCAGCCCGGCCGCCTCCCAGGCGAAGAACTGCGGAGGTGCCTCGGCCCGCTGCTTGACGAACGCGTCCGGGCCGGTCATGGGCTCAGGCCAGTCCGAGGGACTTCATCCGCTCGGTGTGACCCTGCTGCAGCCGGCGGAACAGGGCCGCGATGCCGGCCAGGTCGCCGGATCCGGTCACGATCAGCTCGGCCAGCGTGTCCCGGTCGGCGACCACGTACTGGGCCTGGGTGATGGCCTCACCGAGCAGCCGCCGCCCCCACAGGGCCAGCGGACCGGCCACCCGTGGGTCGGCCTGGCAGGCCTTGCGCACCTCGCGCACCGCGAACGCCGAGTGGCCCGAGTCGGCCAGCACCTCGAAGACCAGGTCGCGGGTCACCGGATCGAGCCATTCGGCGATCTCCCGGTAGAAGTCCGCGGCCAGCCCGTCGCCCACGTGCGCCTTGACCAGAGATTCGAGCCAGGAGTGGGGGGCGGTGGAGTCGTGGAAGGCGTCGAACGGCGCGATGAACGGCTGCATCGCGGCCTCGACGGCCACCCCGTGGGCGGCCAGATGCCGGGCCAGCGCGTTGAAGTGCCCCATCTCGGCGGTGGCCATGGCCGAGAGCTGGACCCGGCCGGCCAGGGTCGGCGCCCAGCGCGCATCGGCGGCCATCCGATCGAACGCCGACAGCTCGCCGTAGGCCAGCACGCCGAGCAGGTCAACGACCGCGGGGTCCGGCGGCGGCAACGTGGCGGCCGGCACCGACTCGGCCGGGTGCGCTGTGTTCATACCGACTTCCTACCGCCTTCCATCCGCCGTTCATCCGCCGTTCCGACTGCCGTTCCAGGGCGCCGTCGCAGTTCGTGCCGCACCGACTCCCCGGCCCGCAGGCGGGATTCCGTCATCGGCCAGCGGCGCGCAGGGCACGAGCCTATCGGGCGCGCGGCCGACCCGTCCGCCAATGCACCCCTTGCGACCGCCTGAACAGGTAGGATGAGCCTCGACGGTGCGACATCCGCACCGCGGCACTGTGCGCGCGTCACCTGCGCGGACGGACGAATCGGACCGACTGCCCGTCGGACCGGCCGGCGACGCGCTTGCGCGCGACCCCGGTCGACCAGGCATTGCGACGCGCGACACGCGCGCCCGGGGACCCGCAGCAACGCGGACCCGATCGAACGACACGGGCAGCTCGACGCTGACGGTTCGCACCCTCCGTTCAGGCCGGACAGCGGGGAGTCCCTTTAGGAGCGAGTGTCCTGGAGGCAAGTCTTTCCTTGTCGCGTGAACGCGCGCGGACGACTCGGAAGGCACGCATGACCCAGCACGATCTGATCAGCCCCACCATCGAGGATCCGGACGGCGTGGTCGCCGACGCGGCGATCGACCCGGACGACGCGGCCCTGTCCCACCCGCTGACCGCGGACGCGGACATCCGGCCCGAATCCCCCACCTTCGCCGAGTTCGGCGTGGACGAGCGCATCGTCACCGCGCTGGCCGACGTCGGCATCGAGCGCACCTTCGCCATCCAGGCGCTGACCCTGCCCATCGCGTTGACCGGCTCCGACCTGATCGGGCAGGCCCGCACCGGCATGGGCAAGACGCTGGGCTTCGGCGTGCCGCTGCTGCAGCGGCTGTCCCACGACAAGGCCGTGACCGTCGACGAGAAGGGCAAGCTGCCGGTCGGCCGCGCCCCGCGCGCCGTCGTCATGGTGCCCACCCGCGAGCTGTGCGTGCAGGTCACCCGCGACCTGCACGCGCTGGGCAAGGCGCTCGGCCTGGCGGTGACCGCGGTCTACGGCGGCCGCGCCTACGAGCCGCAGATCAAGGCGCTGCAGGCCGGCGTCGACCTGGTCGTCGGCACCCCCGGCCGGCTGCTCGACCTGGCCAACTCCGGGCACCTGGTGCTCGGTGGGGTCAAGGTGCTCGTCCTGGACGAGGCCGACGAGATGCTCGACCTGGGCTTCCTGCCGGACATGGAGAAGGTCCTGGACCTGGTCCCGACGGTCAAGCAGACCATGCTGTTCTCGGCGACCATGCCCGGCCCGATCCTGACCCTGGCCCGCACCTTCATGTCGCGGCCGATGCACATCCGGGCCGAGGCCGCCGCCGAAGGCGCCATGCACAGCACCACCCGGCAGTTCGTCTACCGCGCGCACGCCCTGGACAAGGTCGAGATGCTGGCCCGGGTGCTGCAGGCCCGCGGTCGCGGCCTGACCATGGTCTTCACCCGGACCAAGCGGACCGCCGCCAAGGTCGCCGAGGACCTCGAGGAGCGCGGCTTCGCGGCCGCCGCCGTGCACGGTGACCTCGGCCAGGGTGCTCGCGAGCAGGCCCTGCGCGCCTTCCGCGCCGGCAAGGTCGACGTGCTGGTGGCCACCGACGTCGCCGCCCGCGGCATCGACGTCGACGACGTCACGCACGTGATCAATTTCCAGTGCCCGGAGGAGGAGAAGACCTACGTCCACCGGATCGGGCGCACCGGCCGGGCCGGCAAGACCGGCACCGCCGTGTCGTTCATCGACTGGGACGACATCCCCCGCTGGCAGCTGATCAACCAGGCGTTGGAGCTCAACTTCAACGATCCGGTGGAGACCTACTCCACCTCGCCGCACCTGTTCGCCGAACTGGACATCCCCGAGGGCACCACCGGTGAACTCCCCCGGGCCGCCCGGACCCGGGCCGGGTTGGACGCCGAGCAGGTCGAGGACCTGGGCGAGACGGGCGGCAAGCGCCGCAGCGCCGGCCGCACCCGGACCAAGACCACGCACGCCGATCGTCCGGCCCGCGCGGACCGTCCGGCCGACGGCGACCCGGCGGCCGAGGGCGACGGCGGGACCGGCGGTCGCCGCCGCCAGCGCACCCGCGGCGCCCGGTCGGCCGACCGTCCGGTCGAGCACGCGATCGACCACCCGGCGAGCCCGGACGAGACCGGCGCGGCCGCCGGCCCGTCGACCGAGGGCACCGAGGGCGCGCCCAAGGCCCGGCGTCGCCGCAGCCGCCGGCGGACCCGCAGCGGGCAGCCGGTCACCGAGGGCGCGCACGAGGCCGCGCAGTCGGTCGACGCCACCGTCTGAAACGCCACCGTCGGAAACGCCGTCGGCATCAACCCCGTTGAATCAGCCCGCCCGACCGACGACGGCGTCGGCGGCTCACACCGGAGGCCACCGAGCCGCCCCGTAGGCTCGGCGGCGTGACGCGCAGCCTGGCCCGCCGACGACGCATCGACCGGATCGTCGCCGGCGCCATCGCCCTCATCGTGCTGGCGGTCGTCGCCGTGGTCTATCTGACCAGCGATGTACGGGCCACCACCGACGCCACCTCCGCGGCCGCGGCGACGCCGGGGTCGCCGGTGCAGGTCCCGACCACGCTGACCCAGCGGTGGACCGTGGCCACCGACCCGGCGATCGGCGCGGTCGCCTCCCCGTACGGGGTGGTGGTCACCGGGCAGGGCACCGCGGCAGTGGCCTACGACGCCGTCACCGGGGAACCGCGCTGGTCCTACGACCGGGGTGACCAGCCACTGTGCGCGATCGGTTCCGGCGACACCGATGCCCCCGGGGTGACCGTTCGCGGCAAGGTCCGCGGCGTGATGGTGGTGTCGAACAAGAACGGCTCCTGCTCGCAGGTGATGCTGCTGGACCCGGCCACCGGGGACCGGCACTACGACCGCACCAGCCCCAACCAGGCCGGTGGGGCGCTGGCCTTCGGCGGCCCGTACGCCGGATGGCTGGGTCCCTCATTGGTCGAGCTGTGGCGGGACGACCTGGTCCGCACCATCCAGTACGGCGACCTGCCCGCGCCGCCCAAGCCGAACGCGACGCACACCGGGTGCACGTTCACCGACATGATCATCGACGACCAGCAGTTCGCGACCGTCGAACACTGCCCGGATCTGGGGGCCACCGCCCGGGTGGTGCTCAACTGGACCACCCCGGACTCGGCCCCCGACAAACCCGACGACCAGGACGTGTTCAAGCACACGGCCCGGGCCGAGATCGACACCGGCGCCACGGCGGCCCGCCTGGTCGGCATCACCTCGGACCGGGTGGCCGTGCTGGTCTCCGACCCCGAACCGGCCGTCGTGCTGTACGACACCACCGGCCAGGAGGTCGGTCGCACCCCGGTCGACGTGCCGGCGGCGTCGATCGTGGCGGCCGACCGGCTGACCGATGGGGGCGCGACCTCGCCGACCCCAGCCGTTCGGGACGGAGTGCTGCGGTTCTCGCTGATCGGCGACACCCTGGTCGCGGTCGGTCAGCAGTCCGCGACCGTGGAGACCACCCCCACCTCCACATCCACCACCGGCGACCTGGCCGACACGGCCCAGGCGCCGACCCCGGGCGTGCTGGCCACCGAGCTGCCGGGCGCGGGCCCGAGTTCGGTCACCGAGAATATCCAGGACCTGTCCGTGGCCTGGACCCGTCAGGGGCTGCTCGGGCTGCCCGCCGTGATCGACAAGCAGGTCCTGCTCCCGGTGACCGGCGGGTTGGCCGCGGTGGCCGCGGCCAACGGCAACCCGGGCATCGTGCCCGCGGTGATTGCCGTCGACCGCGCCGGCTACACCGGTCGGGTCGACGTCGCCGCCATCGGATCGATGATCATCGAGACCCGGGGCGCCACGGTCGTCGGCCTGAGCTGACGGTGCCGCTCAGGGCCACCAGGCCCAGACGATGACCGTCACCGCCGCGACGATCACGGCCAGGTCGGCCGCGACCCGTGGCCCCCGACCGAGCCGGCCCCGCAGCCGCACCACCACTTCGCCGCCGACGCCGACCAGCAGCTGGGCGCCGACCCGCGGCCAGCCGGGACCGCTCGCCTGCCCCCAGCCGGCCATGGACAGCACCGACGGGGCGAGCAGCTGCGCCGCCAGCAGCAGCCCGCCGACGACCAGCAGACCGGCGGACAGCAGCCCGGCCAGCACGTCCAACAGCCGCACCAGGGCACCGAACGATCGCGAACCGGGACCGCCGACGCCCGGCGCCGGCGCCCGCGCGTCGGGCATCACCCGCCGGGGCCGACCGGCGCCGTGATGCCGTTGCTCGCGGCGATGATCCGCTCCAGCATCTCCGGTTCGGTGCGCTCCTGACCCAGGCGCAGTACCTTGTTGGTGCCGTGATAGTCCGACGAGCCGGTCCGTAGCAGGCCCAGCCGGTCGGCGATCGCGCGCAGCTCGGCCCGCTCCGGCCGATCGTGGTCGGGATGATCGACCTCCAGGCCACCCAGCCCGAGATCGGCCAGTTCGCTCAGGTAGTCGGCGGTGAGCGCGCGGCGCTCACCGCGGCCCCGCGGATGCGCGATGACGCTGACTCCGCCGGCCGCGACGATCATGCCGATCGCCGTGGGCAGGTCGGTGTCGGCCTTGGGCACGTAATAGGGGCCTCGCCCGGACAGGTGCATGGCGAACGCCTGGTCCACTGATTCGACCACCCCGGCGTCGACCAGCGCCCGGCCGATGTGCGGACGGCCCACCGGCGCACCTGCGGCGATCTCCATCACCTGGTCGGCGGTGATCGGCACCCCGGCGGCGACCATCCGCTCCACGATCGCCATGCCGCGGTGCAGCCGCTCCTGCCGCAGCCGGGCCTGCTCGTCGACGATCGCGCGATGCTCCGGGTCGAACAGGTAACCCAGCAGGTGCACGCTGACCCGGTGGCCGTCGGCGTGCGCGGTGGTGGAGAACTCCGCCCCCCGGATCACCGTGAGGCCGGCCGGCCGCGCGGCCAGCGCGGGCGCCCAGCCCATGGTGTTGTCGTGGTCGGTGATGGCGACGACGTCGAGTCCGGCGGCGGCCGCGGCCAGCATCAGCTCGGCTGGCGTGTCGGTGCCGTCGGAGGCGGTCGAGTGGGCGTGCAGGTCGATGAGCACGCGCCCCATCCTGCCGGGTGCCCCGCTGCGCGCGTGCCCCGGCTCGCGGAAACCGCGTTCACCGGGGATGCACCCGGGGTTCATCCTCCGGTCGCCAACCGGTCGCCGGCCGGTCGTCGCGATGCCCGACCGTCGGGGCCGCCCGCGAGTACGCTCGTCGAGCAGGTCCGGTCAACGGCCGGTGGCGGCCGTCGTGACCTGCACTGATCCACTTGTTGGCGTCCGTTCCACGAGGAGGTGGCCATGCCCGTCCTGCCCTCTTTGCCGATATTGCGACCTCAGCGGCACCGGCCGCCCGCCCCGGACGGTCACGACACGCAGCACGCCGAGGCGATCGTCGACTGCGCCGCGTACATCAACGGGCAGCGGGTGCGCGAGTGCGGCGACCCGACGCGGGCGATCGCCCGCGTCCGCACCGAAGGGCGCGGCTTCGTCTGGATCGGCCTGCACGAGCCGGGCGAGGACGAGATGGCGTTTCTGGCCGATCTGCTCGGGTTGCACGAGCTGGCCGTCGAGGATGCGGTGCAGGCCTACCAGCGGCCGAAGATGGACACCTACGACAACTCGCTGTTCATGGTGCTCAAGACGGTCGCCTACGTCGAGCACACCGCCGGCAACGCCTCCCAGATCGTCCAGGACGGGGAGATCATGATCTTCCTGGGGCCGGACTACATCGTCACCGTCCGGCATGGGGCGCACTCGCAGCTGCGCACCGTCCGCGCGGGCCTGGAGGCCGACCCCGACCAGCTGGCCATCGGCCCGGCCGCGGTCATGCACGCGATCGCCGACCACATCGTCGACGAGTACCTCTCGGTCGTCGAGGCCGTCGAGGACGACATCGACGAGATGGAGAACTCGGTCTTCACCCCCAACCGGCCGGTCGACATCGAGCAGATCTACCTGCTCAAGCGGGAGATCCTGGGCCTGCGCCGCGCGGTGTCGCCACTGATGCCGGCCATGCGATCGCTGGCCGGCACCACCACCGACCTGATGCCCAAGAAGATCCGCTCCTACGTCCGTGACGTCGAGGACCATCTGTCGGTGGTCGCCGACCGCGTCTCCACCTTTGACGAGATGCTCACCACACTGGTCAATGCGGCGCTGGCCGAGGTGACGACACGGCAGAACGAGGACATGCGCAAGATCTCCGCCTGGGCGGCGATCGCGCTGGTGCCGACGGCCATCGCCGGCATCTACGGGATGAATTTCGAGAACATGCCCGAGCTGAGCTGGACTTATGGGTACCCGATGGCGCTGGGCGTGATCATCGGTCTGTGCGGGACGCTCTATCTCTTGCTGCGCCGGCGCGGCTGGCTCTGAGCGTCACCGGTCGTCGGATCGACACGAATCCACCGGCACCCGGGCCGCCGATCGACCGGAAAACGGTCAGCGGGGCGAGAAATCGACACCTGACCGTCACCGAAATGTGGCCGACCCTCCGATGTGGGTGATCAAAGCGGTCCGTCCGGTGTGCCAGGATTTTCCCGGATGCCGGGGATCCCCGGCCCGTGTGAGTCGAGAGCGAGCATCGCGGCCGCTCGATGACCGGCCGGAGGACACCGGCCGCGAACTGGAGGTACATCCGTGGAAAACTTCTGGAGCATCATCTGGATCGTGATCTGGAGCTTTGTCTTCGTCGCGTACCTGTTCGTGCTCTTCTACATCCTGACCGACCTGTTCCGCGACCACGAGCTCAGCGGCTGGTGGAAGGCCCTCTGGATCCTGTTCCTGATCTTTGCGCCCTACCTCACGGCCCTGGTCTACGTGATCGCGCGGGGCAAGGGGATGTCCCAGCGGCAGCTGGCCGCCGCGCAGCAGGCCCGGTCGCAGACCGATGCCTACATCCGTGATGTGGCCGGCAAGTCGCCCGCCGACCACATCGCCGAGGCCAAGGCGCTGCTGGACAACGGCACCATCACCCAGCAGGAGTTCGAGCAGCTCAAGGCCAAGGCACTGGCCTGATCAGCACGCGCACACGAAGGCCCGGCCGAGAAATCGGCCGGGCCTTCGTTCGTCCGGGTGGCCGCCGGCTCAGCGGCGGCCCAGTTCCATCTTGGCCAGGATGTCGCGGGCCTGTTCGGCGGTCCGCGGCTGGCACAGCACGTCGTAGCGGCGGGCCACCACCTGCGAGGCCGACGTGAAATCGCGGCGGCCCTTGGCCACCGAGTAACCCAGGTACCCCATCACCGCGCCGAACACGGCGCCGATCGCCACCGCGGCCAGGATCAGCAGCATCACGCCGCTCTCCACAGGCGAGAAGACGAACATCAGCAGGCCGACGAACAGGCCCATCCAGGCGCCGGAGGCGGCGCCCGCGGCGGCCAGCTTGCCGGCGGTCAGCCGGCCGGTCACCCGCTCCACCAACTGCAGGTCCGAGCCGACGATGGTGACGTCCTGGATCGAGAAGTCGTGCTTGATCAGCTGCTCCACCGCGGCCTGCGCACTGGCGTAGGTCGGGTAGGCGGCGACCGCGAAGCCGGTCGGGGGCGTCGGCAGGTTCGGCACCGACCCGACGGTGCGAAAACCAATGGGCGACGTCATTGCGGACACCTCCACGCTCGAGAACACAGTCACACACCTGGGGCGCGCGGCGGCGCCCTCACAGGAACTTCATGCTGACACAAGCACATGTGGGGGCCATGGGAGCGGCGCCCGGTACGACGGGGACCGGGCGGCACGTAGCCTGGCAGGGTCCCGACGCCCGCGCCGGGACCCGCCATCCGCCCGCGCCACCGAGGGCACTGCTGCCGTCACCATCAAGGACACCATGACCGTCTCCGTCGAAACCGTGTACGCGGCCCTGGCCACCGTCAAGGACCCCGAGATCCGGCGGCCGATCACCGAACTGGACATGGTGACCGGCCTGTCGGTCGACCCGTCCGGCGTGGTCGGGTTCACCCTGCTGCTGACCATCGCCGGGTGCCCCATGCGCGAGACCCTCGTGCGGGACGTCACCGCCGCGGTCCGCGGGGTGCCCGGGGTCACCGACCTGCGCCTCGAGCTCGGCGTGATGACCGACGATCAGCGCACGGCCCTGCGGGAAAAGCTGCGCGGCGGCCCGGGCAAGGAGATCCCGTTCGCCCAGCCGCAGTCGCGAACCCGGGTGTACGCCATCGCCTCCGGCAAGGGCGGGGTGGGCAAGTCCACCGTCACCGTCAACCTGGCCGCCGCCCTGGCCGCGCGGGGCCTGGCCGTCGGCGTGCTCGACGCCGACGTCTACGGCTTCTCGATCCCCCGCATGCTCGGCGTCACCGGCAAGCCCACCCGGGTCGGCGACATGATCCTGCCGCCGGTCGCGCACGGGGTGAAGGTGATCAGCGTCGGCATGTTCGTCGACGGCAACGTGCCGGTCGTCTGGCGCGGTCCGATGCTGCACCGGGCGTTGCAGCAGTTCCTGGCCGACGTCTACTGGGGCGATCTGGACGTGCTGCTGCTCGATCTGCCGCCGGGCACCGGCGACATCGCCATCTCCACCGCGCAACTGATCCCGACCGCCGAGATCCTGGTCGTCACCACCCCGCAGGCGGCCGCCGCCGAGGTGGCCGAGCGAGCCGGGTCCATCGTCAACCAGACCCGGCAGCGCATCGTCGGCGTGGTCGAGAACATGAGCGCGATGACGCTGCCCGACGGCACCCGCCTGGAGCTGTTCGGCTCCGGCGGGGGCGAGTCGGTCGCCGCGTCCCTGGGCCGGCTGACCGGCACCACCGTGCCGTTGCTGGGCCAGATTCCGCTCGAGGTCGGATTGCGCACCGCCGGTGACAGCGGTCTGCCGCTGGTGCTCAGCGAACCGGCCAGCCCGGCCGCGCAGGCGCTGCAGGGGGTGGCCGACGAGCTGGCCGGCAAGACGCGGCCGCTGACCCGGGTGCCGCTGGGCATCTCCCCCACCGGCCGTCGGGATCGCGCCGGCGTCTGAGCCACGGTGGCCGCAACTCGCCTCACGACGGGGTCGGACTCACGACGGGTGGCCGCCGGCCGCGGCCTTCCGCTCAGGTGGCGTCGACGTCGAACCCGGTCGGGGTCGGTGCCGGGGTGGTGGGCGAGGCCACCGGGCGCGGCGCCCCGACCACCTTGGCCGCCGGCAGCCGGCGCGCGGCCGGCGCGGGCACCGGGGCCGGGCGCGCAGCCGCGGCCGCTGACGGCGGCGGCATTGCCGCCGAGGCCATTGCCGGCGGTGCCACTGCCGCCGGTGTGGGGGCCGCAGCCGGCCGGGGGGCCGCACTCGGCGGAACGGCCGAAACCGGCTTGACGGTGCTGACCGGGGCCGGGGTCGGGGCACTGGTTGGCGCGTTCACGGGTGCCCCGCCGGTGGCCTCCGCCGCCGTCGCGCCGGCGCCGGTCGGCATGCCCCCCAGGCCCAGGAATCCGCTGAGGCCCCCGCGACCGCCGGCGAACTCCTCGCCCAGGATGGTGTTGCCGATCAGCCGCTTGGGATGCAGGTCGCGCAGGTCGCGCAGCTCCTGCAGCTCCTTGAGCGACTGCAGGTCGGCGATCTGCCGGCGCAGTTCGTCCAGCTCGGGGCCGATCTCCCGGTTGAGCTGGGCCTGCGCACCGGCGGCCATCGTGCGCATCTTGCGCAGGCTCTCGGTCACCCAGCGCACCGCCGTCGGGATGCGTTCGGGTCCGAGCACGAAGACGCCGACCAGCACGATGATGGCGATCTGTCCCCAGGAGAGGCCGAACATGCGTGCCCCTCCTTCCCTGCTGCTGTGCGTCACCCGCGGATGCGGGCGTGGCCAGGATATCGACCCGGGGCCGGGTACCCCGGCCTTACTCCGAGCCGAGCGTGACCGAGACGGTCATCTCCCGCCCGTCGCGCAGCAGCACCACCGGGACCGTGGCCCCGACCGGGTTCTGCCGGACCGCGACGATCAACTCGTCCGCGTTGCCCACCTGCCGGTCCCCCACCTTGGTGATCACGTCCCCCTCGGCGATGCCGGCCGCCGCGGCCGGCCCGCCGCCCTGGACGTTCTGCACCTGGGCCCCGTCGGTGATCCCGTCGGTGGCCGACCGGGCGTTCACCCCGATGGTCGAGTGCTGCACGCTGCCCGAGCGGATGATCTGCTCGGCGACGTCCTTGGCCGTGGCGATCGGGATGGCGAAGCCCAGCCCGATGGAGCCGCTGGAGTCCCCGCCGAGGGTGCGGATGGCCGAGTTGATGCCGACCACGGCGCCGGAGGCGTCCACCAGCGGGCCACCGGAGTTGCCCGGGTTGACCGCGGCGTCGGTCTGGATGGCGTCGATCACCGCGTCGGTGTCCGACCCGCCGCCCTGCAGCCGCACCGGGCGGTTCTTGGCCGAGACGATGCCGGTGGTGACGGTGCCGGCCAGGCCGAGCGGCGAGCCGATGGCGATGACCGGATCGCCCACGGCAAGCGCATTGGAGTCGCCGATCTGCGCGACCGTGGCGTCGGTGACGTCGACCTTGATCACGGCCAGGTCGGTCAGCGGGTCGCGACCGACGATGACCGCGGGCACCCGGCTCTGCGCGGCGTCGTCGAAGATCACGGTGAGCGTCGCCGACGGGTCGGTCGCCGCGCTGGACACGACGTGGTTGTTGGTCAGGATGTAGCCGCTGCCGTCGATGACCACGCCGGAGCCGGTCTCCCCCACGTCACCGGTGCGGATCTCCAACGACACCACGGACGGCAGGACCTTGGCCGCGATGTCGGCCACCGATCCCGGCTCCCGGGTGATGCCCGGTGACACCGGAGCCAGTTCGAAGGAGGGATCGGTGGTCGGCGCGGGCAGCCGGCCGGCGGCGAAGACCCCGATGCCGGCGCCGAGCGCGCCGATGACCAGGGCGCTGACCAGGATGCCGATGATCGCCGAGGGGCGCAGCCGGCGCTCGAACAGGGCCTGGCGCAGGGTGAATCGCTGCGCTGGCGGGGCCGGCGGCGGGGGTGCCGCCTCGCGGGTCAGGGCCGGGGCGCCCAGCTGGGCGCCGGATGCCGGGTCCCGCCAGGGGTCCTGGGCCGGCGGTTCGGCCGGTGGTTCGGCGGTGGGTGGTGGGGCCCCGATGCCGCTCTGGCCGGGCGCGCGTCCGAAGGCATCGGCCAGGTATTCGGGCACCGGCGGCGCGCCGAGGGCGACCGGCCCGCGCTGGGGCCGGGGACCGAAGGAACCGTTCACCCCACCCGGCCGGGCGTAGGCGCCGGCCGGCACGGGGTCGGGAGCGGGCGGCGGGACCGGGGCGGGCGGGCGGCGCACGCCGTTGCTGGGCGATCCGTTGCTGGGTGATCCGTTCGGCACGGACCGATTGTCCTTCTCGGGCACCGTCAGGGAGTGCCCCACCCAGCCCTGACGATCTGCGGAGCGATCGCCGGGCTGACGTGGGCGACCCGCATGGTGTCCGGATGGGGGTCGGTTTCCGGGGCCGATTCGGCCCCGACGAGCACGCCCACCGTCAATCCCGCGACCAGGGCGCCCGTGCCCAGGAATCGAAACCGGCGGGCGCGATGGGCGGACCGGGCATGCGCGGGCAGCGTGCCGTGCCCACCGGCGGTGGGATGGCTCGGCATCGTGGAGCGGTCGGCCGTGGTCAACGGGTCGCCGGCCGGCGCGGGGTCGGCCGCGGGCAGC
>ENA-UOWO01004510-UOWO01004510.1-activated-sludge-metagenome-genome-assembly--contig:-NODE-4510-length-15354-cov-4.700765_pt1 | contig 15354 bp, 10 predicted proteins | sample MGYA00238148_ERZ761564 | MGnify/ENA primary metagenome ERZ761564 (study PRJEB28885, sample SAMN05720194) | activated sludge metagenome | isolation source: Anaerobic digester | place: USA...
CAAAACCACTCAAACTCACCACAAAATTATGTCCTTCGCGGACCAATGGGCGGCAGTTGAAAATATAAATGTCATCATTGGCATCCCATCTTTTCTTATGCTAGAATGCTGGTATTGAATTGATTAAAGAAAATATATGAAAAAACACCTTCTTACTTTGATAGTTTTCTCGTCCGGGGCTTTGGTGATGATTTTGGAATTGTTGGCGGCGCGGATGTTTGCTCCGTATTTGGGAACCTCTTTGCCAGTGTGGTCGGCACTGATTGCTGTGATTTTGGGAGCTTTGAGTTTGGGCTATTGGTATGGCGGAAAATTGGCTGATCGGGGAGCGAATTGGAAACGATTTGGTCAATTTTTTTTCGTGGCCGGAGGGATTGTTTTTGTAACTTTGTTGTTGCAAAAAATAGTTTTGGAGTTTTTATCTAATTTGAGTCCTAATATTTATTGGACATCGATTGTGGCAGCTTTGCTCTTGTTTGGTCCGGCCAGCGTGGTTTTGGGGTTTGTTTCGCCATACGCCGTGCGTTTGCGTTTAACGCAATTGAACGAAAGCGGTCAAACAGTGGGTAATCTTTATGCCTGGTCGACGCTCGGTAGTATCGTCGGTACTTTGTCAGCCGGTTTTTTGTTATTGCCGTTTTTGGGGCATTTGCAATTATTATGGTTTTGTATTTTAGCTTTGTTATTTTTGGGATTTTTGGCCTATTTTTCTGATTCTTGGAAAAAGTCAGCCTTGGCTTTGTTTGCTTGTGTGTGTCTAGCGATTTGGGGAAGTTTTATTATTGGTCTTTTCAAAAATCCTCAACTTTTAGATATTGATACGCAATACAGCCGGATTTTGATTGATGATAGTTTGTCTTTTCAGGGTCGGAAAGTCCGTTTGTGGCAAACTGATTATCAAACCGCCCAGTCAGCCATGTTTCTAGATGATCCGATTGACTTGGTGCATGATTATACTAAATATTATGATTTGTTTTTGGATTTTAAAGCCAACACCAAACAGGCACTGATGATTGGAGGGGCGGCGTTTTCTTATCCTAAATATTTTTTAGCCAATTATCCTGATAAAAAAATTGACGTGGTGGAGATAGACGGCGCCGCCGTGCAACTCGCGGAAAAATATTTTTATTTGGACGCCGATCACCCCAACTTGCAAATTTTTGTGGCTGACGCGCGCCCCTTTTTAAATAAAAATCAAAAAAAATACGACGCGATTTTTGTTGATGCTTTCACTGCCAACGCCACGATTCCTTATCAACTAACTACTGTGGAATTTGTGCGTAGTTTATCGGCTAATTTATTGGACGATGGCGTAGTGGTTCTTAATATCATTAGTCCGGTGAGTGGTGATAAAAATAAAGTTTTGCGTTCCCTGTATAAAACCTATGCTGCTGTTTTTCCAAAATTATATTTATTTCAGATGAATAAAAAATATCCATTGGAGCAAACGCAAAATATAATTTTAGTGGCTGATAAATCTTTAAGTCCGGATAGTCAGAACTTATCTTTTTGGGAAAACGAATATTCCGCCGTGATTGATTATAATGATTTACCTTTGTTGACGGACAATTATGCACCTACTGATTATTATGCTTTGAATATTTTTAATTGATTTTGTCAATTTGACAAAAAGAAAATCCTTCCATAAGCTGAAAGCACAAACAAAGATCAAGACCGATAACAGATATTAAGATAAAGAGGAAAAACCAAAAGAGGCACACGAAAAATCCTCTTTTTTTATTTTTCAGCTGTGCTATAATTGTCTTAATAAACCTTTATCAAATTTATGGATAATCCTATGGAGCGAAGAAATAGAATCGAAGATTTTAATCCATATCAGGATTTGATTGTTGAATATCCTTTTTTGGAAGGTCAATCAGCCTTTGTTTTGGCGGTGGCTCAGGAAATGGTAAATTTTTACCAGGAACAATTGAAAGACCAAGATCGCTATCGATCTTTTGAAAAAAGTGCTACTGCGAAAAAATTGGAAGAAAAATTATTAAAATTTGTTTCAATAGCTGAAAAGTTAAGCCAGATTCATGAGGATGAATGCGTTGATGATTCTCCCTTTTTGATTGAGAAGTTTCAGAAAATTATAAAAGGCTTGACGGATGATGAGGAGCTGCGTGGTAAAAATCAAAGAAAAATTAAAAGGATTAATAAGATTTTTGCTTTAATTGAAATTTTTGATCGTTACAACAAGATTTTTTCTAAAGGGGTGAGTAAGGAAAATCAAGAATTATATTTGGAGACCCAAAATCGTCGTTATGTTAGTTTATTTTATTCTAAATTAGTTGAAGGTTATATTCCCGAAGATTTGGATTTGCACTCCAGAAAGTTTATTGGTTATGGTAGTCACAATAAACAAGAGGTGGAAAATATTTTGGAAAATGTTTTGGGTTTTATTCTTAAGCCGGGCAAGGGGGGAAAATCAGAATTTGGCAAAGATGGTTTTACCTTAGAGGTGGATATCCAGGCAACTAATGAGTCTTTGGAAAATCAGGCTTGATTTTATTCGTTTTTTCTTGTTAAATAGTATAAATAGGTTGATTTTAGTGAAGTTATTTTTTATTTTAAAAATTTAAATTTTCATGATATGAAAACAGCGATTATTCAATGGGCAGAATGGTTTCGTGATGGTGAGGCTTTCCCGTTGCCGGATGATTTTGGCGTTTTGCGGGCTGATCAGTTGGTGGTGGTAAAACATCGTTTAGGCGTTGACATTGGACGCGTTAAGAAAATTCACGAGTTTGATCCTAACAATGATGATGTTGAGGGAAAAGAAATTTTACGCGTTGCTGATGAGGATGATAAGAAAAAATGGCAACATTTGGAAAAAGAAGCCAAGACCGCGCATCGCGTTTGTCGGGAATTGTCTGACAAACATGGTTTGGACATGAAATTAGTGCGTGCTTATTATTCTTTTGATGATAAACGTTTGACTTTTACTTTTATCGCTGATGGGCGTATTGATTTTCGAGAATTGGTAAAAGATTTAACGCAGCAATTTCGTAAATTGATTCGTTTGCAACAAATCGGCATTCGCGATGAAGCACGTTTGACCGGAGATCTTGGGCCGTGCGGTCGTCCTTTGTGTTGTGCTACGCATTTACAAAAACTGGAAAGCATCAGTTCGGATTTGATTGATTTGCAACAATTAAATCATCGTGGTTCGGAACGATTATCCGGCATGTGCGGACGTTTGGCTTGTTGTTTGAATTATGAACGTTGCGGTTATCAGGATATGTTGAGTAAGTTTCCACCAGTGGGGGTGCGCGTTAAAACCAAACAGGGAATTGGTGTAGTGACTAAACATTATTTATTGAAAAGTAAATTGGATGTTAATTTTAATGAAAATGATAAAGATGGAATCGCTGAAATTGATTTGTCTGAAGTTTTGGATTGGGAGGGGCGTGGTCAAAAAGCCCCATTACCATCTTGTGCCGGAAAATGTCATGGTGGTGATTGTCCTAAAAATTTAAATAATTAAAATAGAAAATTTATGTGGCGCGCTTTATTGATTCTAATTATAACAATCGGCATTTTGGGTGGCGGTTTTTATTACTTTGCTGATCACGAGGGTTGGTTTGATCAAAAGGCCGTCAGTGAGGGCGAGCAGCCACTAAATCAGGATTCAACAAGTGCGGAAGAAATTGCTCCGATTGTCGAAAATCCTTGGCTTGATTATCAATATCAAGCGAATGGCGTGAGTTTTAGCAGTAAATATCCGGCGGAAAACTGGAAGGTGGTGGAACAGTTGAATGGCAATGAATTGACAATTATTTTTACTAATAATGACAGTTGCCAAGTTTTATATTTATTTGATATTCGTCAGGGTCAATACAAAACTGAATTGAGCAATAACAAAAGCAGTGATGATTGTGCTGAGGTTTTACGCAAGATTGTCAGTATTGCCACGATCCCGCGCTTCGGTGTTGTAATGGATGAAAGCACCGAATCTGCCACTACCACGAACGTTGCCGGAGCTGGGGACGCCAACTCCGCCCCCGTTATTGCTGAAGATAAAGTTACTGATAGTTCCAATAGTGAAACTAGCGAGACTGAATCGACGGAAGAAAACGAAGAAAACGTCGAAAAATCTGATACTCCGGTTTTGCCGACCAGTCTTTCCGAAGGGGTTCCTGATCAGGAATTGCATGAAATGACCGCTAAAGAGCGTTATGAAAGTGCCAAAACTTTTGTGAATAACTATTTGTTGGAATATGCCAAGCGTCGTTGGGCAACGATTGAAAGTCAATTATCCGCTAAGGCTAAAGCTGAATTAGCGGGGAAATCTTTATCGAGCGTGGCGACACCGTTTTATTATTATGAATTATTAACGGTTTTGAAAGAAATCAAAGTTGGGCAATTTCAAGTCAATGTAAAATTAACTGATAAAGAGGAAAACCCCATTGGTGAAAGTGGTATTTACACTTTAAATTTGGTGTGGGAATATGGGGAATGGAAAATTGATAACTATTTATTTAAATAATTTTAATAATTTAAGTGAAAATTTATGATTAGTACTGCTGATTTTAAAAATGGAATGTACATCATTTTCAAAGATGACATTAACCAAATCGTGGAATTTCAACATGTTAATCCGGGTAAGGGGAGTGCTTTTGTGCGTACTCGTTTGAAGAGCTTAAAAAGCGGTAAGGTGGTGGAGTTTACCTTTAAGTCCGGAGAAATGGTCCAAGAAGCCAATGTTGAGACCAGTGATGCTCAATACTTGTTTAATGATGGCAAAAATTATGTCTTCATGGACAATAATACTTTTGATCAATTTGAAATGCCTCATGATAGTTTGGAATATGAAGGTAAGTATTTGACAGAAGGTCTACAGGTTTTGATCTTGAAACGTAATGATATTCCGTTAAGTATTCGTTTGCCTCGTAAAATGCAATTGAAGGTGGTAAGTGCTCCTCCGGGAGTGAAGGGGGATACTGCCACTAGTGCCAGTAAATCAGTGACTTTGGAAAATGGTTTAGAAGTGATGACTCCCTTGTTTGTCAAAGAAGGTGATGTTATCGTGATTAATACTGATAGTGGTGAATATGTGGAAAGAGTTTAGAAAATTTGATATACTACAACTAGGCTGTTTATAAAAATTTAAAAATAAAAGTATGGGGGATATATTGACCGCCCTAAGCACTTGGTTTGCTGATCTTTGGATCAATATTTTTGCTTATTTAATACAACTCGGTAAATTACCTTTGCCGTTGTTGGTTTTGCGTTTATTGATTGATTTTGGTTGGTTGGTAATTGTCTGGATCTTTCTTTGGGGTTTATTGCGCTTGTATTTGCGTAGTCGTCAGATGAAATTTTTATCACAGCAACGTTATATTTTGTTGGCAATTGATATTCCTCATGATACGGAACAAACTCCGAAAGCGGCGGAAAACTTAATTACTAATTTATCCGGGGCACACAGTCAGATTACTTTTCGAGAAAAATGGATGGAAGGGGTGGTGCAGTTACATTTTGCCTTGGAAATTGTCAGTATTGAAGGTCATGTGCAATTTTTAGTTTATACGCCGGTGCAGTTTCGGGAATTAGTGGAAGCAGCTGTCCAATCTCAATATCCGGAAGCGGAAATTACTGAGGTGGAAGATTATACTAAAGAATTTCCCGAAAAATTTCCTGATGATAAATATAATTGGAAAGGTGGTGATTTAGGCCCGGTAAAAAGCCACGTTTATCCTTTTAGAACCTATTTGGATTTTGAACATACTTTGGATAGTGAATTTAAAGATCCTTTGGCTTTGGTTTTGGAAAATATGAGTCGTCTCGGGAAGGGCGAACAAGCGTGGTTTCAAGTGATTGTGCGGCCGGAGGGGTTTGATTGGTTGGATGAATGCAAGGCCGAAGTGAAAAAGATTTTAGGTGAGTCTAATGCCGCCAAACAATCTTTGGCCCAAAAAATTTTATTAGCACCGTTTAACGCGATTGGTGCGGTTTTTGAAGGTGCTTTGGGAATGAAATTGTTTGGTGGATCATCCCCTGATAAACCACCGAAAAAAATGTTGGATTTAAAACCGGAAGAATTAACACAAATTAAAGCGATTCAGGATAAAAAGCACAAAATCGGTTTTATGTGTAATATCCGTTTGTTTTATTTGGCAGAACGTACTCATTTTAAAGGGCCGCGGGTGTCTGCTTTGATAGGTGGTTTGAAACAACTTAATTCCAATGTCATTAATAGTTTGCGACCATATTGGAGTCAATACGGAACCGGTAATGATTATTGGTTTGAATGGCGTCGTAAGAGTAAGGTTGCTTATAAGCAAGGTTATATGATGCGTGCTTATAAATCACGCAATATTGGTGATACTTATCCGCCGTTTATTTTAAACGCTGAAGAGTTGGCGACCATTTTCCATTTCCCAAGCTTGAAGACGGTTGGTTTGGCAATGTTGAAGCGTACTGAAAGCAAGAAAGGTGAAGCCCCGGTTAATTTGCCGATTTCCAGTGATGAGGATAAGGGTAGCACCGAAGGGACTTTACCGATGATTAAAAACTTGGATCAAGCGGATGAATTGACCTTTGATATTGATAATGATTATTTTGAAGAGCGTTTTGCGATTGATAAAGATAAATTCAAAAAAGATCGGGATGCTCGCTTGAAACGTTTGGAAGAAGCTCGTGCTCAAGCGAAGAAAGAAGATGAGGAAAAAGTGCAAGCGTTGGAAGATGAATTGGAATCGATTGTTAATGGTGAATTGAGTCCGGAAGAACTAGTGGAAACGTCGGTAGATTTGCCAAAGAAGCCGGCTAGAGAAAAAAAAGGAGCGGAGAAATTTTTTGATAATTCTCAGTCTAATAATGATGAGGAAGTACCGGAAGATTTTTTTGATAAAGGTAATCCGCCGCCGAATTTGCCAATTGGTTAAAGTTGCTGTGAGTTAGTCATTTATTAAAATAAAAATACATAAATATGGGTGAACCAGGAACGGAGAAAATTACCCTTTTTGGCCAAACTAATTTTCGTAATAAAAAAGTAAAATTTGGTATCAAAACTGATGATCGTCGTCGGCATATTTATACTATCGGAAAAACTGGTATGGGTAAGTCGCAGCTTTTGGAGAACATGATTATTTCCGATATTCGCAATGGTTATGGCGCTTGTATGATTGATCCGCATGGCGATATGGTGGAAAATATTATTAAGTGCGTTCCTCGTAATCGCGTCAATGATATTATTTATTTTAATCCGGCGGATGTTGATTATCCAATTGCTTTTAACGTTTTTGAAAAAGTGGATGTGAAATATCGTCCGCTCGTGGCAAGTGGTGTGGTCGGTGTTTTTAAAAAGATTTGGGCCGATTCTTGGGGACCACGTTTGGAATATATTTTAAACAATTGTATTTTGGCTTTGTTGGAAGCACCGGATAGTACATTGTTGGGCGTTATGCGTATTTTGACTGATCGTAAGTATCGGGAGCAAGTGTTGCGTCATGTCACGGATCCGATGATTCGTTATTTTTGGACAAAGGAATTTTCCAAATATCCGGAAAAGGAAATTGCCATGATTATTAGTCCGATTCAAAATAAAGTGGGACAATATTTATCCAACGCCATGATTAGGAATATTGTGGGGCAACCGATTTCCACTATTAATTTGCGAGACGTGATGGATAATAAAAAAGTGTTGTTATTGAATTTGTCTAAAGGAAGAGTCGGTGAAGATGCCAGTGCTTTGTTGGGAGCCTTGATGATTACTAAGATTCAGCTGGCCGCTATGAGTCGTGTTGATATTCCGGAAAAAGAGCGTCAGGATTTTTATTTATATGTAGATGAATTGCAAAATTTTGCCACTGATAGTTTTGCCGGTATTTTATCAGAAGCCCGAAAATATCGTTTGAATTTAACAATGGCTCATCAATATGTGGAGCAATTGCCGGAGACTTTGCAGGCAGCGGTTTTTGGTAACGTCGGGACGATGATTGCTTTTAGGGTTGGTGCCACTGATGCTGAGTATTTGGCTAAAGAATTCGCACCGACATTTATTGAAGAAGATTTTGTTAATTTACCAAAATATCATATTTATTTAAAATTGATGATTGATGGCGTTGCTTCTCAAGGTTTTAGTGCTAATACTTTACCACCAATCGCCAAGCCGGAAGGTTTTGAATCATTGGTGATTGAAAATACCCGCAAATTATATTCGCGGCCAATTGCGTCGGTGGAGCAAGAGTTGTTGGAGTGGTGGAATTTAAATGATCAACCAGTGCCAAGCACCGAAGAAAAATCCTCTGAAGCAAAAGAAAAAAGTGAAGGGAACGAAGATGATGTTAGTTTGGCGGAGATGAGTGAAACTGTCAAAAATCAGGTGACAAAAATGATTCAGCAGGAGCGTGAAGATCGCAAGCATGAAGAAAAAGTTGTTCAAGTGACAGAAGTGCCGATTGCTGTACCAAAAGAATTGGAAGTGAAGAAAGTGGCCGGTTTTGAAAAGTTGGAAAAACAAGTGGTTGCTCCGCTCGAAGAAAGTGAAGGAAAATTTAATTATGAGGCGGTTGATTGGTATAATATTGATAAGAAAACTAAAGAGTTGAGTTTTGATGGTAAATATATTTGTGATGTTTGCAGTGCTGATATGTTTTTAGATTTCGCCCCGCGTTTGGATAAACCGATTTTGTGTCAAAAATGCGTCAAGAAACGCGATAAATTTATGAAGCGTGTGAAACGAGAGCGCGAAGAAGAGAAAGCTTTAAGTTTGGCAGAGCGTCAAGCCACTCAACGTTTGGCACAAGTTTCCAGGCCGATTGTTAAAACGGAAAAACCGTCTGGTGAAAACCAAAAAGTGGAAGCTAAAAGAGTGACGTCGCCGAAGGCGAGTAATTGGGGAATGATGAAAACTAATATCAGCAAGGGACAATCGAAAAAAGCACCGGAGATTAAACCGGCCGCTAAGGTAACTTTTGAAAATGAAAATTTTGAGGATGATTTAAAGGATCTTTATGGGGATCCGGCTCAACGTCAACAACAAAAACCTTCTAAAAATCCGCAACGCCCCTTGCCTCCGGCCACGATTCGAATCGTGGGCAAGCCGGTAGCCGTTAGTAAGTCCGTTCCGGAAGAAAAAAAAGTAAAACATGAACATTTGCATACTCATTATCATGTCCATGCGGATAAACCAGTCACGAACGTTGCTCAATCAGGTGATGGCTTCGCCCCTGCGGGGCTCGCCATGACGGAAAAGCCTGCCGCGAACGGTGGTCAATCAGGTGATGGCTTCGCCCCTGCGGGGCTCGCCATGACGGGGGAGTTTGACACGAAAGGCGGTAACGTCGTCAAATCCACCACGAACGTGCCAAAACCGGCATTTAATCCCTTCGCTGATGATGAGCAGAAACCGGCAAAAAGTGCTTTGAAAGATTTGGCCCCGGGCGAAGAAGTGAGCTTTTCCAAAGATGACAAATAGCTAAATAAATGATATAAAAATAACAGGGAGCTTATTTAAAAACCTGTTATTTTTTATTAAAAATATGAGTTTTAAAACCTTAAAATCGTTATTCTCCTTGCCAATATGTTTGCTGTTTTGTTTTTTCCCTTTATTGACCGGGGCAAGTACCTTGGATGAGGGATTGTTAAATGTAGATAATAACGTTAGTCCTGAAAATCATGCTTATGAAGTTTTGGAAACGGTTTATTTGCCGGCGGAAGTGTTGAGCGTGAGCGAAGCGCAGGTCAGTGTAGAGGGAGGCGATAATTTGAGTTTTGTGTCAGTGCAAAAAGTAAAATTAGAGCTTAAAAAAGGGGAGTGGCGTGGGGAAATCGTAGAAATAAACAACGAATTGGCTAGCAACCCTTTGGACATGAAAGTTAAAACTGGTGAGCGACTGATGTTGCAAATTGATTTGATGAAAGATGGGCAACGCCAATATTTTTTGATGGATTATTATCGTGTTCCGACCTTGTGGTTGATTGCCGCAATTTTTATCGGTTTTTTGTTGATTTTAGGCGGTTGGAAAGGTTTAAAAACTTTGTTGGCCCTGCTATTCTCGGTTTTGTTAATTTTTTATTGGTTTATTCCGCTGACCTTGTCTGGTAAAAATCCTTTATGGGCGGCCGTCGGCGTGGCGGCTTTGGGAACAGTGTTGGCTATTTATTTGATTGGCGGACGTAGTAAAAAAAGTGTAGCTGCCATTTTGGGAACTTTGGCCGGTATTGGTGTCGCTTTGTTATTTACTTATATTTTTAGTAAGTTGGCATATTTAAACGGTTTGAGTGGGGAGGACAGTCGAGCCTTGTTTGCCGCTTATCCGAATATCAATCCTTTACCTTTATTTTTCTCGGCGATTTTAATTGGGGCGATGGGCGCGGTGATGGATTCGGCAATGAGCGTCGCTTCGGCTATTTCTGAATTGAAAAAAAATATGCCGAACGCTCCTTTTTCTATTTTATTAAAAACCGGCATGGCAGTTGGTCGGGATGTTATGGGAACGATGACCGATACTTTGATTTTGGCTTACGTTGGTGTGTCTTTACCAATGTTGGTTTTGTATTATGGGGCCGGCAGTGGGGGCGTCGGGGCTTTCTTGAATTTTGATTTTGTGGCCGAAGAAATTGTTCGTTCAATCGGTGGCACTTTGGGATTGATTGCTTCTATACCTTTAACTGCGGTGATTGCTGCTAAATTGGAAAGTCATCATTTCAAAAAATAAATCATAAACTTTAATTTATGCGGACGAATTTTTGGAAAAAATTTTTTCGCGGTGGAGCGTTGACCTTTTTGTTGGTCAGCGTTTTTTTGTTTTTACCGCAAGCTGGTCAAGCTGATGAAACAAGCGAATGGCAAATCACAGATTATCAGGTTTTAATTAAGCCAATTGCTAATGATTATAAGATTAAGGTGACGGAAAAAATCAATGGTGATTTTTATACTTTGCATCATGGGATTTATCGGTACATGCCGGTCTTCATGAAAGATACCGCCTTTACGCAAGCACGTTTATTGGTGAATGATGTTAAGGTTACCATTGATAGTGGTTTCAGTCATCCTTACACCTACAGCGATAATGGACAAATTTATTTAAAAATTGGTGATCCGGATGCTACTTTTTCCGGTCCGCGTTTATATAATATTGATTACACGATTGTTAACGGTGGTTGGCGTTATTTTGAGGACAAACAAGAAGCGGAAATTTATTGGAACGCGGTTGGGACTGATTGGCCGGTTAATATTGAAAAAGTTTCAGTAATTTATGATTTTAGTGAATGGGCTAATTTCAACTTGGCCGAAGCCCCGTCCGCTTGCTATACCGGCGTTCATGGGGCCACGGGAACTGATTGTACTTTACGAGTGGATGGACAAAAATTGCTTGTGGAAAGTACACGTTTGCTAACTCCAGGGGAAGGTTTGACAGTCGCGGTGGCCGTCCCTTTGCATTTGGTGCCACGTCCGAGTACTTGGGAAGCGATGATTTTTTGGATCAAAGGCAATGGTTTAGCCTTTATTCCATATTTGTGGCTTTTAGCAATGATTTATGTTTGGTTTAAGTGGGGGAAAGATAAAAAAGACGAGCGGTCTTTAGTGGTGGAATATACTGCTGTTGATCAATTACCTCCGGCTACGATGTATCAAGTGTTAAAACAACGTAATAATAAAGATTATTTAACCGCGGAAATTATCTATTTGGCTACGCGCAAACACATTAAAATTGAAAAAACTGAGAAAACCGGATTTTTTGGAGGGAAAAGCGATGATTACGCCATTGTATTGCTAAATAAAAATTATCTGACAGATCAGTCTTTAGCCGGTTATCAAGTGATGATTTTAGATTTATTGTTTCATCATAACCCGGAAAGATTTGTTTTATCCGAAGTGAAAAATGTGATGCGGGCCACGCCAACTTATTACCAAAAACAATTTTCTGCTATTCAAAAAGAAATTAATCGTGAAATTAAAGACGGGCAATATTTTGTTTTAACCCCCAATGTTTCATTGTTTATTACGATTGGCTTTTTGGCAACGCTTTGGTTTAGCATGGCTTTTGCCTCTGTCATGAATGAATATTTGATTCCTTTGTATTTGATTAATTTGATGATAGTTTCGGTTTTGGTATTTTTGATTGGCTTTTTTGGCATGGCCAAATATACGGATAAAGGTTTGGATGCTCGTTGGAAATTGCGGGGATTGGAAATGTATTTAAAAACCGCCGAAGCCGAGCGTTTTAAGTTTGGTGAGTTGACTGATTTGTTTGAAAAATTATTGCCTTACGCCATTGCGATTGGTTTATTAAAAAAATGGTTGAAAATTATGGGAGAAATCTACAAAACTCCTCCGGAATGGTATAATGATAAGGATTTTGCCACGATGGGCATGGCCGGTTTGGCCGGTTCCCTGAATGATATGGGCAACAGCATTAGTCGTGCCATGTCAGATGCTCGTTCTTCCGGTTCCAGTGGGGGCGGATCGTCCGGCGGCGGTGGTGGCGGCGGCGGGGGCGGTGGTTGGTAGACCACATTGCTTTGCTTCGTGCCTTCGGCACTCGCAATGACAGGCGTTATTGCAGGCCGTCATTGCGAGGCATCCCCATTTTCATGGGGATAAACTCCGTGCCGAAGCAATCACGTGATTAAAAAATAAACGTTCTCAAAAAATTCCTATGCGAATAAAAAAACAAATCGTGCTCACCTTTCTCTCCCTGCTGGGGCTTTTTGCGTTTTTCAATGTGCTACCGGCACGGGCTGAGGATGACAGTAATGCTTGGCGTATTAATGATTATCAGGTTTATGTGAGGCCAATCGCCAACAGTTATGCCGTTTCCGTTCAAGAAAATTTACAAGTGACGTTCACTGAAGAAAGCCGTGGTATTATTCGGGATATTCCTTATAATGAAGCTCCGAGTGAATGGGAGCAAGCACCTTTGTATTATGAATCAGTGAGTGTTACTGATTTTGACGATAATCCTTTGACTAATATTTATTATCATGAATATGATGCTTTTCATATTCGCGTCGGCGATGCTGATCGTTATTTGTTAGGACCACAAAATTATCGTTTGAATTTGGAAATTGGCAATGGAATGTGGCGTTATTTTAATGATCACGCGGAAATTTATTGGAACGCTATCGGTCATAATTGGCCAACTTATATTGATAAAAGTCAGGTAGTGATTGATTTGAGTTCCTGGGATTTGGATTGGTCGCGCGTGCAAGCGATTTGTTATACTGGTGAGCAGGGCAGCAAAGAACAGGATTGTTTAGCACAAATTGATGATAAGCAAAAAAAGATTACGATTAGCACTTTGCGAACTTTATGGCCATCCGAAGGTTTAACTTTTGCGGTCAGCGTTCCTTTGGAAAGTGTACCCAAACCACCGCCTTTTGAATTGGTGCCCAATGCCAATATGCAGGTGGATAATCTAAAAGTTTTGTTTAAACCGTTACCTGATAGTCAAACCGTTCAAGTAACGGAAAGTTTTAATGCTTTGTATCGTAACACTCGAGAAAGATTATTGTTTCAATTGTATAATTATTGGGATGAGGAATTATTAAAAAGAAATTTTTTATATTTGGATAATGGTGACAGTAATCATCACATTGCTTTTGGTAAGCCCGGTGATTATGGTTACTATGACGCGGCCGGTTTAATTTATTTGAATCACGATGATTTGAAAGATCCCCGTTATGATTTTTCTTATGATATTTTGCATGGTGCTTGGTATTGGAAAGACCAGATGGCGACTTTTGCTTGGGAATTGGTGAATTATGATTGGATGGCTTTGGTGAATGATGCCCGCGTGACCGTTGATTTAAGTGATTTTAATATTCCGGATGAGCAAATTCATGCCAGTTGCTATGTTTCCGCTTATACTGAATATGATCCTTGCGTGATTGAAAAATCACAGGGTAAATTAGATATTTCTCTTAATCGACGGTTGATGCCGGAAGAAATTTTAATGGTTTATGTTAGCGTTCCGGAACAATATGTTCCTCAAAAAATTTCTTTTGCTTTATGGCTGAAAATTTATTGGACGTTGGCTTTGTTAATTGTTTTGTCATTGTTTTCTTTGTGGGGAGTATGGCAGTGGCGAGCTTCTTTGCGTAAAGAGCGAGCGGTCTTGGCGCAATATGATAGTGTTGATGATTTGCCACCGGGAGCGACGGCTTTAATCAATAGTCATGGATGGAAAGATGATTATTGGACAGCCGAAATTATTTATTTTGCCACCCGCAAATATATTAAAATTGAAAATCGTGCCAAAACTGAAGAGGCATCCGATCAATATGTTCTAAAATTATTGAAAAGTGACTATAAAAATGATGTCGGTTTGTTGCAATATCAAAAAGATTTGTTGACCTTGTTGTTTGAAGGAAAAAGTGAGTTTGATTTATCCACGGTAAAGGCTTGGTCCAGTGTCAAAAAAGAACAAATGTATACGGCTTTTGTGAAATTAAGGACAGCCGCTAGCAACGATTTGGTGGAAAAAGAATATTTCAAGAAATCTTATGCCGGGGGATTTTCAGTTTTTTTGTCAGTGATTTTGATGTTCGCGGCGTTTTGGTTTTTGGTGCCGTGGTGGCAAGGATTTTTTGCTATGCCTTGGCAACAATATTTTATTAATCCTTATACTTATTTGGGATTATTGGTACCAGTTTTGATCGTTTATTTCCGATTTCGAGTTTTTAAAGTAAAAGCTTGGCCAGTGGTGCTTTTGGTATTATTGATAATGACTGCCATGACCGCGTTACCTTTCTTACCACCAAATTATGACTTATTGTTGTTTGCAACCTTGATATTTTTAGCTTTGTTTGTTCTGTTTGCGATTCCATATTGGTTAATTTTTACAGACAAGGGTTTGGATGGATATTGGCATAATTTAGGTTTGATTGATTATCTGAAAACCGCCGAAGCAGAACGTTTTAAGTTTGGTGAGTTAACTGATTTGTTTGAAAAATTATTGCCTTATGCGATTGCTTTTGGATTTTTGAAAAAATGGGCGGCAATTATGAAGGAAATGTATAAACAACCGCCGGAATGGTTAAATGATCAAAGAGGTTTGGTGAAATCAATGACCGCTTTGAATGGTTTGTCATCAGCCATGCATGGGTTGAATAAAGCATTACAGGCTGGACACGCGGCCGGAGTGGCACGTCGTTACGGAAGCGGTGGCACGTCTTATCGCAGCGGCGGCTCCAGCGGTGGTTCCTCGGGATTTTCCGGGGGCGGAGGGTTTTCCGGTGGCGGTAGTGGCGGTGGTGGTGAGCGACCATGAGCGATCCCCCACGCGACGACCACCGTCACGCGACACACCTTCTTCTTCTCTTTGACGCGGACAATCTCGGAACGTAGCGGAATCGATCCGCCGTCATATCGCGGACAACAAACTCAAGCGTAACGAT
>ENA-UOWO01004513-UOWO01004513.1-activated-sludge-metagenome-genome-assembly--contig:-NODE-4513-length-15348-cov-12.115282_pt1 | contig 15348 bp, 11 predicted proteins | sample MGYA00238148_ERZ761564 | MGnify/ENA primary metagenome ERZ761564 (study PRJEB28885, sample SAMN05720194) | activated sludge metagenome | isolation source: Anaerobic digester | place: USA...
TGAGCCAGGTCAATGGTGGTATGTACCGGGAAGTGGCCACAAAGGTTGTGCCCGTTGCGAAAAATCCCGCAAATGCCCGATTCGGTCCGGCCAAGCGACCAGCATACCGGCCACCGAGCACGAATTCCGGGCCGCAGGGCGGGAAAGGCGGACCGCAGCGGGTACGCCACCGGCTCACGGCAAGTCCGGCGTGAGTCCTTCGGCGCGCCTGCTTGCGGTAACGCTCGTTCCCGGGCTGCTTGCCGCCGCCCCGCCGGCATACGCAGGATCCTGTGGTGGCGCGCTCGGCGTCTCGTCGGAAAACATCTATCGCGGCATCACGCAGAGCGAAGGCCGGGCCAGCGCATTCGGTGACGTGCACTGCAGGTTCGCGCAGAGCTGGGCAGCCGGGATCGGCGCGAACACGTTTCGCGCACCGTGGGGCAGGTCCGATACGCAGCTCACCTTCTACCTTGACCGCCACTGGCGGCTCGATGACGATTGGTCGGCCAAGCTCGGCGTCATCCACTACGAACCGCTGCACGCCCAGAACCGCGCCGGATTCCAGTACGACGAACTCAATGCGGCGATCGGCTGGCGCGGCCGCTGGCTGACCACGGCCGCCTGGTCGCCGCGCGTCGGCAATGCCTATGTCGGCACACCGGCTGGCTACAACGGCTGGCTGCGCATCGAGACCGCCTGGCGGCAACCGCTCGGCAGTCGCGTCAGTGTCGACGCCGGCCTCGGTTACGCCCATCCCTCAGCCACGCCACCGCACGACTATCGCTACGCGAACCTCGCGCTCAACGTCGCCATCGGCGACGCCTATCTGAGCCTGGGCCGCGTCTGGACCAGTTCCCTCTATTTTCGTTACAGCGAATTCAAGCCGCCGTTCGAATTCACCTTCCTGCCTAAGCAGCGCTGGGTGGGTTCGGTCGTGTGGATGTTTTGATATTTGCTCGAAATGCGTCAGCTGCGCATTTTTATCGCAAAGGTGCGAAAGTAGACTCGAAGCTCCTGGGCAATGGTGCGAAAGTACACCTGCCCCTGAAGTTCTAATCCGCGTGAATGCAACGACCGTGGCCTACCACGTCTACATGATACGCAAACAACCGCCTCCCATAAATCTGGAGTAAGCTGCTTTCGAATTCCGGTGGGGGCAAGTCGATGCGCACACTATTTTGTTTGCTAACTTCAGCAGTTCTATTGTCGGCGGTGGTCGCGTCAGCCGCTGAAAATCCCCTTCCAACCGGCGATGAGGGTAGGTTCGAGGCAAGAATCGATGTGGCGAAGGCGCAGAAGGTACTCTTTGCCCGTCCGAGCGACGCTGTAGCGATCTCGCTGAAGTCAACAAATTCGATCAGTACTACTGAGCCGCCGCCTCCATTTGCCAACCCACGTCGCGTCTACCCGCCTAGTTGCTTGGGCTCCATTCTCCCGGAAACCCCCAGCGGCCCGCAATATTCCGTTTTTGCAAATCTGGCAGCGAGAGTTACCGCAACAGGGGCGCTCGTTCAAGAGACTGTGCAGATCACTGTTTGGCGAGTTCCCTGTAGCAGTTCAGTACGGCCAACGTCAGCCACGTTGATGCGTATTCAGCGGCAGACTGTAAACGAAGGCAACCTGAATGTTGTTCCACAGTTTCCTGGGACAAATGTCAGCCAAGGTTCGGTCACCTTTGATGGCGGTTACCCGTTCAACTTGCTGCGGGCAGCAACAGAGTCAAACACATTTGCGACAAGTGCGGCTGCGGGCGATCCGATTATTTTCAGCACCACATATGTCCTTGAGGTCTATCCAAACCCCATAACGTTTTATTTTGACTTCAATCAGTCATTCGGACTTCGGTTTGACAATTTTTTCCTATCAAACAATCGCTTTTTTGTCAGTATTCCGGCGTACGTTCCCACGGTCAGCACCTATCCAACAGCTTCTTTGAACATGCCGATCAACGGCTACATGAGCACGAACTGGTATGATCCTACGGCTAGCGGAGAAGGAATTACTCTGCAGATCTACGAGGTTGCTGGTGACCCGGCCAATCTGACAGCGGCCTTTTCGTGGAATGCATTCGATGCCGGTGCGGTGCCATTTTGGCTTTATGGGCAAGCTACATTTCCGCGCGGCGCGCGCAGTATAACCACCCCGATGGCCTACCGCGCGGGTGGCGGTTTTGCGGGAAGTGGCGGCCCGGCAGGCCCGTTTCAAATCTGGGGCACGGCAACGGTCACTTTCGGCGATTGCAACCACATGCGCCTGAACTATGCGGCCAATCCAGGCCTTCCTGCTTCCGTCCCCCAAGGCACTGGCACCAAAAACTGGATTCGCGTCGCCAATGTCAACGTACTCCCTTGCGAGTGATGAAAACTGGCTAAGGATCGAAAAATTCGGCGCGGTAACTACACGCCGAGTTCATCAAGGTGGCGGCAAGTGATCAATGGAGTCAGAACTAGTCCCGAGCTCTGGAGCGCCCGTGTGACAGAAAATTCCGCGCGCTCAATGCGCAGGCAGAGTCACCTTCGGCGCATCCGCGAACGGCTTGATGCCGAAATGGGGGTAGACCTCGGACGGGTACTAGACAACACCGTCCTTGAACACCATGCGGATGCGCTTGATGGCCTTGAGATCGTTGGTCGGATCGCCGGGGACGAGGAAGAAATCGGCGAGCTTGCCTTTCTCGATCGAACCCAGCGTTTGATCACGGCCGAGATACTTCGCCATGTCCGAGAACGCTGTCCTGCGCGCGCAGTTGAGGCATGCCCGGAGAACGGCGGAGCTGACCCAGGTCGATCTGTCTGACGCGATCGGCAAGTTGCAGACCTTTGTCAGCAATGTCGAGCATGGGGTCCGGCGCCTGGACGTGGTGGAGCTCTGGGAGGTCTGCCAAGCCATGAGGCTGGGCCTGACGGCCTTCGTTGCCGAGTTCCCAGACGGCAATCGAGTCATCAGCGGTCCTCCAAGCCCAAGAAGGCCAAGTCCTCCGGACGTCCTCGCCGGCGCAGCTGCCCCACCGATGCCTGCATCTCTCCATCGAGACAGCGTCCGGTATCAGGTCACTTTCCAAAGTTGAGTCCGGAATCCCAAGCCTCTGGATAAGGGGGGGCATTCAGCTTTGCTGCCCTCTAGGCTCCTGGATATTTATGTAGATCAATGGCTTACGTTTTCATTGGACGGGTGGCCCATAGCCTGATCAGGTTTCCAGGAGAGGAAAGTGTCAGAAAAAAGAGGTATTCTTCTGACAAGGAGTATCCGATGACATCCCTGAGCCAAGAAATCCTGATTCACGCCGCCAAGCTGCCTGAGGGCGCACCTCTAGTGGCCAGCGATCTGCTGCATCTGGGCAATCGGGCCGCCATCGATCAAGCGCTATCCCGGTTGACCAAGCGTGGCCAAGTGATCCGTGGCGGTCGTGGCGTTTACCTGTTCCCGGTGACCAGCCGTTTCGGGACGCGTCCGCCGGAGCCTGCCAAGGTGGCGGAAGCGATCGTGCGGCTTGGCGGCGAAGTCGTGGTGCCCAATGAAGCAGCCTCCGCCAACGCACTTGGATTGACGACCCAGGTGCCGATGCGACAGACGTACCTGACTTCCGGCAAGTCGCGGCGGTTGCAGTTGGGCAAGCAGGTGCTGGAGTTCAAGCATGCTCCGGCGTGGAAGCTGCGTTTCGCCAATCGGCCCGCTGGCCAGGCGTTGCGCGCCATTGCCGGAGCAGGACCGAAGAACGCCCATGCTGTTGCTCGCCAGTTGCGGCATCGCCTAAGCAAGGCAGAACTTGTCGAACTTGCAGGCACGTCGACCCATTACATGCCTGTCTGGCTGGCCAAGGAACTTCGGGGGCTGAGGGTCCATGGCTGAGGTCTTGCTTGGCTTGGGAGAAGGTGAGCGGCGCGAAGCTCTGCTCGTCGCTGCAGACAGAACCGGGCGCCCTGCCTATCTCCTGGAAAAAGATGTCTGGGTGGTCTGGACGCTTGGCGCGCTCTTCGAGAGTGCACTCGGGGAGCACCTGGTTTTCAAGGGCGGCACGTCACTGTCCAAGGCCTATGGTGGCTTGATCCAACGCTTCTCCGAGGACATCGACCTCACCCATGACATCCGGCAACTGATCCCGGATATGGCTGACGCCGGCGATGAGCCGATACCTTCATCTCGTAGCCAAGCCAAGAGATGGACGGATGCCGTCAAGGAAAGGCTGCCGGTCTGGATTTCAGATGAAGTGGTGCCTGTTCTCGAGGCTGCCATCAAGGCATCTGGCCTGGATCTGACGCTGGTCCAAGAGGGCGAGAAGCTGCGATTGCGGTACGCGCAGCTCACGGAAGGAAATGGCTATGTCCGACCGGAGGTATTGTTGGAGTTCGGTGCCCGCAGCACGGGAGAGCCTGCCTCGGCCAAGAAGGTAACGTGCGACGCAGCTCCAGTGTTGCCTGAGCTGATATTTCCGGAAGCCATGCCGCGCGTGATGGCGGCGGAGCGCACCTTTTGGGAGAAGGCGACGGCTGCGCACGTTTATTGCCTGAAGGGGGAATTCCGCGGTGAGCGCTATGCGCGGCATTGGTACGATATAGCCAGGCTGGCAGCAGCAGGCATCGCAAGCACCGCGATCGCCAACCGTGACCTGGCTAATCGCGTAGCCGAGCACAAGCAAGCGTTCTTCGCCGAGAAGGCGCCGGATGGAAGCGTGATCGTTTACTGGCGAGCAGTTTCTGGTGAGCTCAGGTTGGTTCCGGAAGGCGATGCTCTCGATGCTCTCAGGAGCGACTATCAAGAAATGATCAGCAGCAGCCTCTTCGAAGAAGACCCATCTTCATTCGAGGTGCTGATGGATCAATGTCACGCGATTGAGGCCGAGGCCAATAGGCAGATTGCGACCTGATGGACAGGCGGGAATCGACACAAAGCGGACACTTGGATTTTTTGCCATTCCTCAAGCAGGATTGTCCAAGCAAAGCGAAGAGGAGAGAGCCTCATGCGCATTTGCCTGAGTGAGCAATACCCCGGCCTTCGTCTCAAAGGTCTGCACTGCATCGGCACCCGCCGCGAATCGCGCCGGTGGCTGATCGAGTGCAGCCAGTTGGATCAATGCACTCGCAAGCTTTGCGGGATCTCCGCCTTGATGGCCGTTCGTGCTGTTCCAAGCCGCGATCGTTTCCCGGGTCCGTTCCGCGTAGTCGTCAACGGAGGCGGGCGCATAGGTGGTGGATCCCGGCGTGAGCAGGTCGGTCCGGAAAAAACCAGGTTCGACGAGCATCGAGCGGATGCCGAAGGGCGCGACTTCGAGGGCGAGAGATTCGATCCACCCTTCGACGCCGAATTTCGCGGCGGAACACGCTGAACAGACGTGCCGCCCGCAATGCCCGCCGTCGAGGAGATCGTGATCAGCAGACCCGCGCGCTGCTTGCGCATCACGGGCAGCGCCGTCCGCACGACATTCATGGGTCCGAAGAGCAGTGTCTCGAGCTGATCACGTACCTGCTCGGCGCTGAGCCCCTCGAAAAAGCCGGCATGGAAGTTGCCGGCGTTGTTGACCAGGACGTCCAAGCGCCCGAACCTTTCCACAGTCGCCGCCATCGCTGCCTGTGAATCTTCCGGGCGAGTGACGTCGAGCCGCAGGGCGAGCAGGTCGTCGTGCTCCCCAATCGCTGTCGCAACCTTTTGCGGATCCCGCCTCGTGGCGACCACCGCGTGGCCGGCGGCCAGCGCGGCCTTGGCGATTTCGACACCAAGCCAGCGCCCTGCGCCGGTGATGAGCCAAACCTGCTTGTCGGTCATGGCATCGTCCTCAAAGGTTCTCGGTGAAGTGAGCTTCGACCTGCGCAGCGATCCGGTGTGTGCCGATGGATTGCGCATCAGCGCGAAAAAACGGCGCCATGGGGCAGGCCTCGGCCGGTCCAGCCATGCGGCCAGGCGCGCGCGGCAAAGCTGAAACCGACCTTGCCGTCCGTGTCGCGGAAATCCTCATCGATGCTGAGCGCGCCGCTATCCGGATCGATTTTCAGCAGATACATGCGGTCGCTGGCATCGCTGTCCATCGGCTTGGGCGTGATCACGATGCGCTTCGTCAACGGATCCCAGGCGGTCCAGTGCGGGTTGTAGTCGTCGCTGATCTTCAGGCGCGAAACTTCGACAGGGTGCGCGGAATCGGTCAGATCGAGCGCGATGTAGCCGTGCACGGCCGGCACGCTCTGGATGAAGTAGCGCCCGACGATGACCGGCACGCCGCACCAGTTTCCCGGAAACGTGTGCACGAGCTTTGCTTTCGGCGCGTCGGTGGCGATAGCGGTGATGCGCTCGACGCCGCAGCCGAGTGATTGCACGTAGACCGAGCCGTCGGTGCCGACGCGTGGCTCCTCAGGGCTGATGTGGGCATAGCCCTGCACGCCCGGATCGAAATACGCGGTCCTGAGCAGCTTCAAGTCGGACAGGCGCCACACCTGGTAGGTGGTTCCGCTGAGCAAGTCGTCGTCATGCATCGACGAGTTGGTCGATACCACCCGATCAATCTCGGGCAGCACTGCCAGGCTGTACGGCATCAACAGGTTGTCGGCGAACGCCGGATCGGCATTGCTCACCGCACGCACGAGCTTGCCGCGGTCGTCGATCTCGACCAGACCGCCGCTCTTGCCGCGCGATTCCGAATGCATCGTCGCGTGGTTGTGCTGGAAAGTGGCCAGCACGTTGCCGTTGGGCAGGCGCAGGTAGGAATGTGGATGCGCGAAGCCGCCCATGTCGTCGAAGGAAGCGGCCGCCTTGGGACGCAGCGGATTGCGCACATCCAGGATGAAACTGCGTCCGGCATCGTGGTCGTTGGCAAACAGCATGCCGCTGGCCGGCATGGTGTACTCGGTGTGATGCGGCCGCACCGTCTTCTGATCGGTCTTCAGCGAAGTCAGCATTCGCCCGAAATCCGCTGAGTCCGGATCGGCGTCGATGACCAGCAGGAAATCGTTGCCCTGCTTGTCCCGGTCACCGGCCCATACGAACAGCGAGTGGCTGGAAGTGCGGGTGTCCCGTTCGGCCGACATCGCCGATGTGCCGAGCAGCAAGGAGGCCAGTGCAATTCCGGAGAGAAATTTCAGCATGGATATCGACTCCAACGGGATGTGCCGGAAATCAGAGGAACGAGAACACTACGCTTGCGCGATCACGAAAACGCAGTCGGCCAGCCTGATGGTCGATCGGGCGGACGCCGCGCCGCCCGGGATTCGAGCTCGAGCGAAGCATGGGCGGCTTGCTTCACGGCATCAAGTCGCGAGTCGTCGCATCGCATCTGACTCGCGAGAACGAGAACTCGATCTTGCGGGTTGCTCCGTTGCGAGTGCCTTCGATACTGGCCGACAAGCGGGATTCTTCCGCGCGCGAATACCTGATGCGTTGCGGGAAGTCGTGTTCGGGATTCTCGAACACGGCCTCTCTGGCGCCGAGGCTGAGCGCGCGGAACACGGTCGGCGTGCCACCGGAAGGTTGGGCAATGTAGGCCAGAGCGCCATCCGGCAACTTGCGCAACTGCATGAATTCGAACGCGACGGTCTTGCCTTGTTTGACCGTGCGGCTGACGCCAAGCATCGTGCCACCGGCAGGAGGCAGCCATTGCTCGATCGTGCCCGGCTCGCCGGACTCCGCTTGCCAGCATCCTGCAAGCCATGAAACCCGCTCGACGTCTTCGTCGGCCGCGAGTGCTCCAACAGGAGCGAGCATCGCGAGCGTGGTGAACAAGATCTCTGCAACACGCATGGCCGTCTCCGTTGTCGCTCGGCGCCGAATCGAGCCGGATCGCGAATCGGCTTCGGCTTGGCAGGCCAGAAAGAGCCTTCCCGCTGCATTTGACCTCAAGCATCCATGGGGCCCATGGCCCCAAGGGCCATCAAGGCATTTCTCAGCCTACGGTCGCAGGGGGTCTCATGGTATCGCTATTGGCGTACAGCAGGCGGGCTCAGCGCGATATGCAGGCGCTAGATCGGTTTCAAGGTATTGCGGGCAAAGCCCGATGAGTCGCCGATACGCGGAGCGGTCCCATCGCGCAACGCGCTTGGGCAGACTCGCCAGTTGGCTACCGCAGGTGTCGGATTGGAGGCCTGCGAAAGCGCGATGCGATTCGGGAAGCGCGCTCATCGCGTTTAGAATAGGTGGATGAGCGAACCCGAAATTCCTGGCGTACCTGACCCCTGGCGGCTCTCCGTCGCACCGATGATGGACTGGACGGATCGGCATTGCCGTTACTTCCATCGTCTGCTGTCGCCGAATGCGCGGCTGTACACCGAGATGGTGACTTCGCCGGCGCTGATCCATGGCGATCGCGAGCGCCTGCTCGGATTCGATTCGACCGAGCATCCGGTCGCGCTGCAACTGGGTGGATCCGATCCGCACGAGTTGGCCGAGGCCGCGCGCATTGGCGAGCAGTTCGGTTACGACGAGATCAATCTCAATGTCGGCTGCCCTTCCGATCGCGTGCAATCGGGGCGGTTCGGTGCCTGCCTGATGCGTGAACCTGCGCTCGTTGCCGACTGTTTCGCGGCGATGCGTGATGCCGTTTCGATTCCGGTGACGATCAAGTGCCGGCTCGGCGTCGATGCCCAGGACGAGTACGCCGATCTCCAGCGTTTCATCGAGAGAGTCCGTGACGGAGGCTGCACCGTCTTCATCGTGCACGCGCGCAAGGCGTGGCTGAAGGGATTGTCGCCAAAGGAGAATCGCGATGTGCCGCCGCTCAACTACGAGCGTGTCTATCAGTTGAAGCGCGATTTCCCGGAATTGACCATCATCATCAATGGCGGCATCGATCGTGTTGCCGAAGTGCAAACGCATCTGCAACACACCGATGGCGTGATGCTCGGGCGAACGGCCTATCATGAGCCGTATCGGCTCGCCGAGCTCGAGCACGTCCTGTACGGCACGCCGTTGCCGTCGCGAGTCGCCATCATCAGCCGGATGCAGCCCTATATCGAAGCCCATCTGGCCGCGGGCGGCAAAGTGCAGCACATCAGCCGGCACCTGCTCGGGCTGTTCCAGGGGCTGCCTGGAGCGCGCGCCTGGCGCCGCCACCTGAGCGAGAACGCGCATCGTGCCGATGCCGGATTCAGTGTCTTCGAGGAGGCCTTGTCCGCCAGCCTGAATCAGGTTCGCATGCGCGCTGCCTGAGCAACCTGCAGGCCCGCACAGCGGGGATTCGGCCGCGGTTTGCCCAGCACGACAATCGGCTGGCCCATGCAGGACGCATCCGGGCTCTGTTCGTTGTTCCGGAGGCTCGTCCGGGGGGCCGCCAAGCCCGCCACTAGCGTTAAGCTCGTGTTATCTTTGGCGTACATACCGCTTCAATACGTGTTTTTCGTTCAACCGGGGAGTAAAGGAATGAAGAAGTTACTGGCTACCGCAGTGGTACTTGGACTGGCCGGCATGGCCGGCAACGCGCTCGCGATCACCGACAACGAGGCCAATGCGAGCCTTCCCTTCAGTTTCTCGAATCCCGGTGCGCGCGCGCTCGGCATGGGCGGTGCGTTCATCGGCCTTGCCGACGATGCCTCGGCCGCTTATGCCAATCCGGCCGGCCTGACCCAGCTGGTCAGCCCTGAAGTCTCGGTCGAGGTCCGCTCGGTCAGCACGAACACGCGCTGGCTCGATGGCGGCACGGTCCAGTACAACGGATTCGATTCCTCGGGCCTCAACTACTCGTCGCAGGACGACCGCACGAATTCGCTGCGCTCGTTCTCTTTCGTCTATCCGGGCGAGCGCATGTCATTCGCGATCTACCGCTATGAGGTCGTCAACTACGATTCGTCGTTCGAGAGTGTCGGCGCGTTGCAGACCGCCGGTGACGGCAGCGGATTCACCGGGAACATCTTCGCCTACAACGTGAACACGGATTTCGATGTCGAGGCCTACGGCGTCGCGATGGGCCTCAAGGCCAGCGACAAGCTGTCACTCGGCCTCGGCATCAACTATTACCTGCTCGACATCAACACGACGACCGACCGCTTTTTCACGGACGGCTCGCCGGCCAATCGCGAAGCCAACCTCGACGGCGATGGACGATTCGGCCTGACCTTCGGCGCCCGCTACGCCGCCAACGACTGGCTCGGCATCGGCTTCTCGTATCGGCATGCGCCGAGGCTCGACTACAAGGCGGTCCTGTCTGCCGCTGCGGTGACCACCGAGACCTTCACGCGCAATACCGAATTGAACGTGCCGGACGTGTTCGGTATCGGCTTCAGCTTCCGCCCGAGCGAAGCCTGGGTCATCAATCTCGATTTCAACCGCGTGATGTATTCGCAGGTGACCGACGACATCACCTCGGTATTCGATGAAAACCAGGCAATCGACCTCGATCCGCTCAAGCTCGATGACGGCACCGAAGTCCGCCTTGGCGCCGAATACACGTTCGCAGCCACCCATCCGATCAGCCTGCGTGCAGGCGTCTGGCGCGATCCGGCCCATGAGCTGGTCTATCGCGGTTCACCGCCGACGCTCGATTTCAGCGTGCAGGAAGCAACGGCCAACGCGGCGACCTTCTCCGCCGGCCGTGGCAGCCAGACCCACTATGCGCTCGGCGCAGGCATGGCCTTCAGCAATTTCCAGATCGACCTCGGTGCCGACTTCTCCGATTCGATCGACATCTTCTCGATGTCGGGCGTGTTCCGCTTCTGATCGGCCGCCCGTCCTTTCGCACAGCGGAAGGACGGGCCATCCCGGCGCAGGATCACTGGCCGGTGAAGAACGCAATGAATCGTGGTGAATAGAATTCCGGGTCCGGTTTCAGGCCCGGATCGCTGCGGCGCGCGTCTGCCGCCGCCTCGCGCGCGATCCGCGTGGAATCGGCCGACGCTTCCGATTGGGCCAGGGTGAACGCAGCGGCCGAACGCAAGGTCAGCATGTGCCAGCGCAGACGTGGTGTCGGCGGTACCTTGGCGCTCAGCTTGAGCACATCGGCGTAGCGTCCGCCGAGATACGCATCGAGCAGCGGCCGCAGGATCTGCGCCGACAGCGATGCCGACGTCTCGACGACCGGAGCTTGCGACGGCGGCACTTCAACGACGGGTCGTGATGGCGGTGGTGCCACGGGAGGTGGCACTACCGGTTTGGTCGGCGGGATTTCCTTTGGAGTTTCAGCGACGACCGGCGGCGCTGGCTTGTCGATGCTGGCGGTCCGGTTCCCGCATTCGGCCCGGCCCTGGCGTTCCTCGCCGGCAAGTTCGGGAAATCCCGCCACGAAGGCTTCGTTGCCGCCCTGCGACCAGTAGCGCAGCGCGGCAGCACAGTCACCCTGGCGCCATGCGGCGAGGCCAGCATAATGCTGCGGAGCGTAGGTTTCGTAGCGTTGCCCGTACAGGCGCAGTCGCTCGGTTGGCGTGGCGTTGCCGGCGAGGGCGCTTTGCATGTAACGCGCGACATCATCCCAGCGTGCATCCTTGGCCGCCTCGACGCCACGCCCGTAGTCCTGTTTCCAGTCGGCCATGACCGGCGCGGCCGCGAGAGCCAGTGCGCATAGCAGGACCCGAAGCCTAGAGCCCCGCATGCTTGAGATACTCCTCGGCACTCAGGGTCGGGAAACTGCCGCTGGCCTGGCTGCGCTGTCCGGCAGCGACACGGGCGAATGCGGACACCGTCTTGTTCGAATTCGGATGACGCAAGGTGACGTAGTAGCTGCCGGCGGGAAGCGTGAGCTTGATCGGGGTCGTGCGTTCCGTGGGCAGGTCGACCGGTTTGCGCGAGGCGTCGAGGACGCGATCGACGATGCCCCAGGGCAATGCATTGATGACCAGCTCGCCGTTCTGCGCGGCGAGCTCGGTGTCACGCTGCTTCTGCAGTTCGGCGATGCGCGATTCGGCATTCGTTGCGATCGCGGCGAGTGATGTGTTCGCACGCAGTACCCCGGCGGCGGCCTTGATCGCAGCAAGACTCGCGCTGCCTGCCTCCAGCTTGGCCGCATTGCCGACATCGCCGGCAAGTACTTCGGCGAGTTGCTTTTCAAAGCGGATTGCCGTTTCCGGGTTGGCGCCGCGCAGTGTCTCGATTTCATTGGCGATGCTGGTTGCGTCGCCGACCACGAGCGGGCGTTTCTGCAGCAGGGCGACGATCCGCTTCTCGCTTGCATCGAGCGCCAGCCGGGTCCTGGCTTCGGCCTCGCGCTTGCGCACATCGTTGATCAGGGCGGTGATCTTCGCGTCGGACGGATAGGCGCTCGCTGCAGCGTCTGCGAGCGGCACGGCGAATTCCATGTCATTGCGTTCGACCGCGCCGCGCAATGCGTCGGCGATCACGCGCGGCAACGCATCGCGCAGCTTTGCCGCGTCAGCATTGCCCGGATCGTCGCGCAACAGCCTGTCGAGCACTTCGCGGGCGTTGTCCGGCGTCGGCGGGAGCAGGCGTCCGGCGGCGATCGAGGAGCGCGCGAGATTCAACTGCGAAGCGATCGCCGCGCGTCTCGAACCCAGTGCCTGCTGGGCCGCATCACGGATGCCCGCCGCATCGGCCAGGCCGGGATCGACGCGCAGTGCGAGTTCGGCGCGATCGAGTGCCGACTCCTGATCCTTGCGCGCCTGCGCACTGCGCGCATCGGCGACGATGCGCGCGGCAAGCGCCTTCTTGAAGGCATCGACCTCAGCATTGCCCGCATCGATCTGACGCGCCTGCTCGAACCAGTCGAACGCGTTGTCGCCGGTCGGTTCGCTGATCCGGTTGTCGGCGAGCGCCGCGCGACCCTTGCCGAGCAGATCCTCGATACGACGTTGTCCGGCCTGGGCACCCTGCAGGCGGGTGATGTCTTGGCTCAGGGCGGTGTAGGCGGGATCGGAACCGAAATCGCTGCGCAGTTCCGCCAGTGCGCGCTCGGCATCGTCGGGCTTGCCTGCCTTGAGCAGGTCGCGCACGCGCGCGAATTCGGTATCGGTGAGCGCCTTCAGTTTCGCCACTACCGCCTGATTGGATGGGTCCAGGCCGGATGCCGTGCGCAGCAGCGCGTAAGCACCGTCGGGTCCGCTGATCTGCTTGCGTCGTTCGGCGGCTTCGGCCTTCTTCTGCAGTTCCGCGATCTGTTCGGCCGTCACGCGTTGCTGCTCGACCTCGCCGATACGCTTGACCAAGGCTTGCACCTCGGCATCCTCGGGCGCGACCAGGATGGCCTGATTGGCTTTTTCGCCTGCGCTCTCGAGATTCCCGGCGGCCAGTTCCTTTTCCGCATCGGCACGCAGCAGACCGGCGATCTGGCCGAGCAATTCGAGACCGCGCTCGTTCTCCGGGTCCTTCTGCAGGACCTTCTGCACATCCTCGAAGGCGTTCTCGCCGGGTGGAGCGAGCAATTGGCCGCCTTCGACCAGCCGATCCGCTTCGCGCAGCAACGTGCGCACGAGGTACTGGTCGTCCTGGCTGAGCGTGCGTGGCTTGAATACGGCCCACAGCACGAGGGACAGCACGAGTATGCCGAAACCGGCCGCGACCGCCGCAAGCAGGCGCGGCCGGCGCAGGGCCTGGATGGCCAGTGACTCGGTGGGCTGGCGCCGCATCGCCGGGTCGGTCTGAGGCATGCGCAGCAGGTCCAGCGCGAAACCGCTTTCGCCGCCGGTGTAGTCTCCCGAGAAGCCGAGCGCGCGCAGGCGTTCGGAGGTGCTCGCCGTGGTGATGCTGCCGAGCTGCTTGACCAGCGCTTCGTTGCCGACCACAAGCCCGCGCAGGGCCCTGACGAAATCCTGCAGGTTGGCAAAGCGGTCGTTCGGATCCTTGGCCAGCATGCGATCGAAGATCGGCTGCAGTGGTTGGAGGTCGTCAGGCAACGGCGGTGGCGGTTGCAGTGCATGGCCCATCAGCACGGCCATCGGGTTATCGCCGGTGAACGGAGGCCGTCCGGTCAACATCTCGTAGAACAGGATGCCGAGCGCGTACTGATCGGCGCGGCCGTCGATCTCGCGACCGCTGGCCTGCTCAGGGCTCATGTAGGTTGGCGTGCCGAGGACCAGTCCGGTCTGGGTGATCCGTGATGCGAGCACGTCGGATTGCTTGGCGATGCCGAAATCGGTGAGGACCGGCGTCGCGGAATCGCGGAACATGACATTGGAAGGTTTCAGGTCACGGTGGATGACGCCGTTCCTGTGGGCGAACTCGAGACCATTGGCGATCTGCACGACGACACCGATCGCCTCGCCGAGCGACAGTCCTGCGCGCATGCGATCCGAGAGCGTGCCGCCCTCGAGCAGTTCCATCGAGATGTAGGCAATGTCATCGCGCGTGACGATGTCGAACACAGCGACGATATTGCGATGCGGCAGCTTGGCCATGGTGCGGCCTTCGAGCAGGAAGCGCCGCTCGAACTCGGGCATCGGACCGCTGCCCACGCGCAATTCGCGACGCATGACCTTGATCGCGACCTTGCGATCGAGCGAATGCTGGATGGCGAGGTAAACGGTCGCCATGCCGCCCTCGCCCAGCTCGCTGATCATCTCGTAGCCAGGAATGTCCTGGATGCCGTCGGCCATATCCCCTGTCCTCTGCCATCCGATCATAGCAAAGCAGGGTGGCCTTCCGGACCGCCGCAGGCAGCCCGCATCCATTCATCCTGCCGGGTCGGCGCGACCGGGACGCTCGAATCGACAGGACGGGACCGGACGCCGCACGCTCTCCACCGCGGACCCACGCAATCCTCGACGCGGCGAAGCTCCGATGTGCAGCGACGGATCGTGCAACGGGTTGGAAAGAGCACGCCGGTGCGGGCACTATGCGACCGGGGTTTCACTGCTCATCATCATCCGGCGCGCGTGTTCGCGCTCGACCAAGCCGCTCGATGCACCCTCAACCAGGGTGCCGCCAACCGCTCAGGGGAGAATGTCATGATCATCATCACTCGCACGCTTGCGCTGTCGCTTTGTCTTGCGCTCATTTCCGCGCCGGCCGTCGCCGCAGAGTCGCTGATCGGCGCGGTTCCCGTGACGGCATCGTCCGCGATCCTGCGCCTGACCGCTCCGGACGGCAGCGTCAGCGAGAAGCACTTCGGTCATGCCGGCGATTTGACATCGACCGATCCGCGCAGCCTGATCGGTGCCGACGCGATCGATGGCGTCTGGCATTTCGAGATCAGCTTCGGTCAATCGATGCCGGATGCCGTGATGCAGGCCGCGCGCGATGCGCGACGCGAAGGGACGACGGTGGCGCCGAACGATCTCCTCAAGCCCCTCGCACCTGTGTCTGGAAGTTTCCGCGTTGCGGGCGGTCGAGTCGTCGACAGCGCATTGCCCGAGATTCGGCCTACATCGCCCGCGCGTCCGAAGAGTTCGCCGAGTCCGCGCGATCAGGTCATCCCCGACGACCTGATCGTGCAGGGCGGCGCATGCGTCGGCCTGGACTGCGTCAACAACGAAAGCTTCGGCTTTGACACGATTCGCTTGAAGGAAAACA
>ENA-UOWO01004516-UOWO01004516.1-activated-sludge-metagenome-genome-assembly--contig:-NODE-4516-length-15330-cov-4.565565_pt1 | contig 15330 bp, 17 predicted proteins | sample MGYA00238148_ERZ761564 | MGnify/ENA primary metagenome ERZ761564 (study PRJEB28885, sample SAMN05720194) | activated sludge metagenome | isolation source: Anaerobic digester | place: USA...
GCTGCGGGACTGGTGGCGTTCAACAGCGTGTTCCAGGTGGTCACCTACGGAGGCTACGCGTGGTTCTTCCTGTCGGTGGTCGCGCCTTGGGCCGGACTTCCCGCGCAGGAGATCACGGTGTCCATGGGAGAAGTCGCGATGTCGGTGCTGCTGTACCTGGGACTTCCGTTTGCGCTGGGCCTCGGGATCCGGGCGGCGTCGATCCGCCTGCGCGGAGAGGCCGCCACGGCCCGGTTCAATGCGAAGTTCGCGCCGGTGACGCTGGTGGCCCTGCTGTTGACGATCGTGGTGCTGTTCGCGCTGCAAGGCGATCGGATCCTGTCGCAGCCTCTGGACGTCGTGCGCGTGGCGGCTCCATTGACGATCTACTTCGGGACCATGTTCGCGCTGTCGTGGTGGTCTTCCCGCAGGATCGGGATGGACCGCGAACGGACCGTGACCCAGGCCTTCACGGCGGCGTCGAACAACTTCGAACTGGCCATCGCGGTGGCGATCGGATCGTTCGGATTGACCTCGGGAGCGGCCTTCGCCGCCACCATCGGACCGCTGGTGGAAGTCCCCGTGATGGTCGCGCTGGTGCACCTGGCCGTACGAAGGGGCGGTAGGACGTGATCGGGTCGGTGAGGGCACCGATGCCTGGTATCCTGCACGCTTGGTGCGAAATCGCGTAACTTCCGGGGTTCGGGAGGAGTCTGAACCCACATGTGCCCAAATTTCATGTTCACTTGGCAGTCCAGTCTTCTATTCGTGGTCGTCGGCGTCGCGCTCGGCTCACAGGGTGCGGGTGGTGCCCTCCTCGCACTTCCCATCTTTCTGGTGGTCATGGAGCTTCCCATGGAGTTGGCGGTTCCCGCGACCACCGCGGTGGTGGGGCTCGCTGCGCTTTCCGGGGCTTGGGAAGCTTGGTCCGCCAAACGGATGGATCTTTCCGTGCTGGGTCGCGTGGCCGCACCTGCGGTGGTGGTTTCCGCGCTTGGTGCATGGATCACGCACAGGATCCCCGCTGCCGTCTTGCATTGGAGCTTCCTTGCCGTGGTGGTTTTCGCCGCAGTTCGTTCCCTGCAGTCTCGCCACGAGGAGAGGACGGATTCCCCTCCAGGGGCGGATCCGGTTCGGTTTCCCGTGGCCGGAGCCGAAACAGGGGTGCTGATGGGTCTTTTCGGAGTTGGTGGCGGAATCCTGGCCATGCCCGCCTTGGTTCGGCGAGGTGGTCTGTCCGCATCCGTCGCCATGGGCGCTTCCTTCGGGGCGATGGCCTTGTCCGCGGCGTCGAGCCTTGCGGTGCGGATTCCCTCCGGGACATTTCGCTGGACGATCGTCGTGCCTGCGCTGATCGCGGTGCTCTTGGGCATGGAGATCGGAGGGTGGGTTTCCGGGCGCCTATCCGGCCGCCTCCAGGAGAAGACCCTGGGGGTGATGCTGATGGCCGTCGCGGTCTCCCTGGTGGTCCATTCCTTGTAGAGACGCCCCGCCGGGGCGTCACTACAAGGAATGGACTCGGGGAGCCAGGATGCCAGCCGGGGGATGTGGCGATCCGGTCGCCTACAACGGGAGAGTCGAAGATGGAATGCACGCTCTGTAGAGTCAAATCCTGTCGCAGCCTGGAATCCTGCGGGAACGAGTCGTTTTCGCGCGAGGAGGTCCAAGCGGAGTATCTACTCGAGGAAAACCAGGAGACCGTCCAGGCAGCGTCGCGCCTGTTGGACGGAGGGCGCGCCGGAACGCTGTCGCGCATCGAAGAGATCGTCGAATACGCCATCGATCGGTCGTGGAAGAAGGTGGGGCTTGCCTATTGCTACGGCATGGAAAAGGACGCCGCCACGGTCTCGCGCCACCTGCGAAGCAAGGGTTTGCGGGTGGAAGCGGTTTCCTGCACGACGGGTGCTCTGGCGCAGGACGAGGTGAACGAGGCTTCCCAGATCCACAAGGTGTCGTGCAATCCATTGGGGCAAGCCGAACAGATCAAGGCGGCGGGTGTGGATCTGGTGCTGGAGATGGGGCTGTGTCTGGGCCACGACCTGATGTTCCGCGGATCCATCGCGGGGATTCCCGCAACCACCCTGGTGGTGAAGGATCGCACCGCAGACCATGCGCCGTTGGTGGGTATCCGAAGACTAGCCGAATGAATCCGGTTCGTCCGGGCGCGCCGGAATCATCGTCCATCTGGACGCTTACCACACCGGTGCGGGCTAAGCTGATTCCAACTCGGCTCGCGCCCGGGAGATCCGCTCCAATGCCTCCCGGAGAGTCGAGCGCTGGGTGGCCAGGTTCAGGCGCATGTGGCCTGTGCCGGGGGCGCCGAACATGGTTCCCCGATTGAGGCCCACCCGGGCTCGCTTGGAGAAGAACTCCTCCAGGGTGCGGTCGTCCATTCCCCAGCCACGGCAATCCAGCCACGCCAAGTACGTCGCTTCCGGGCACGGAGCGGACAGCCCAAGGGTGGAACGGCAGAAATCCTCCACTAGGCGCGCGTTGGCGGCAAGGTAGGGGAGGAGGGCGTCCAGCCAGGGGCCGCCGTGCCGGTAGGCGGCGCGCATGGCGGCCAGGCCCACCACGTTGGTGGCCGGAATGTGTCGGCGGTGCAGCACCCGCTCGAACGCCCGCCGGTCCTCTTCGCGCTCCAGGAGGACCGCCGCCTGGTTCAATCCGGCCAGGTTGAAGGTCTTGCTGGGGGCGGTGAAGGTGGCGATGCGGTGCGGAGGCAGGATTCCCAGGGACGCCGCGGGCAGATGGCGGTGCGGTGGTTGGACCAGGTCGCCGTGGATCTCGTCGGAGAAGACCATCACGTCGTGGCGGCGGCAGGATTCCAGGATGTGTGTCAATTCCTGTCTGGACCAGCAGCGGCCCACCGGGTTGTGGGGATGGCAGAGCATCAGGATCTTCGCGCCGCGAAGGTCCCGGTCCAGGCGATCGGCATCGAAGCTCCAGCGGACGTCGGTGGCTTCCAGGGGAGACTCGACGCATGCGCGTCCGCCTTCGCGCGCCAAGGAGAGGAAGGGATAGTAGACCGGAGTCTGGACCACGATCCGGTCGCCGGGTGCGCTGAAGGCTTCCAGGGCCACCGAAAGGGCGGGGACCACGCCGGGCACGTGGATCACCCACGATGGCTCCGCAGCCCACCCCTGGCGGCCGACAAGCCAATCGCACAGGGCCTCGGAGACCGAATCCAGGTGGAAGGCGGGGTAGCCGTAGGCCCCGTGCCGGGCGGTCTGGACGATCGCCTCCATGACTTCCGGTGGAGCGCGGAAATCCATGTCGGCCACCCACAGCGGGAGGACATCGTGGGCGCCGAACAGGCGGTCGGCTTCGTCCCATTTGGCGCAATCGGTGCCGCGACGGGGCAATGGTCGGTCGAATTCTTCCTCGAAGGGGTCCATCGGAGAAAAATACACGGTGCCGCTCCCTCGCCCCTACATGCCTCCTACCGCCCTCGGCGCATCATCTGCGAGAGTCCTCCCGCGTTGGTCAGGTTGGTGAACCCCGATTGGGCGAGCATCCGCGTCGCGTAGCCGCTGCGTCCTCCGGAAGCGCAGTACAGGATGATCTCGCGGTCGTGTCGTCCCAGCTCGGACAGGCGGTCGGGAAGCTCGTCCAGCGGGATGTTCACCGCGCCGGGATAGGCTCCGGTGGCGAATTCGCCCGGTGTGCGCACATCCACGATCAACGGGCCTGCGACCTTCACGGGTTCCGGTACAGGGGCGGCAGCGGCTTGTGGAGCCGAGGTTGGTTGGCCTTCCAATGATTTGGCCGCCACCGGAAGCAATTGGACTTCCAGCTTCGAAAATCCCACCGCGCGCGCATGGCGCTGCAACGACTGGTGGCCTCCGGTGATGTTCAGAATTTGTCCCCCACGGGATCCGATCAGGAGCCGCACGGCCTGGTGCCCCTTCTTGCCCGTCTCGTCGTAGACCAGGACGGCTCGCCCCGGGGGGATCTCGGATGCCTGGTCGGCGAGCGTGTCCAGGGGAAGGTTGACGGCGCCTTCGACATGCGACTTCTCGAAGGCGAAACCATCCCGCACGTCCACCACCACCGGATCGTTCGCCTCCACCCATGCGTCCAGTTCCTCGACGGAAAGCGACGGTCCATGTCCGGACAGACGGTTTTCTGCGACGAAGGCCGCCATGTTCATGGCGTCGTTGGCGGTGCCCAGGGGAGGGGAGTAGGCGAAGTCCACATCGGCCAGATCGTGCACGGTCATTCCCGATGCGGCGGCCATGGCGACGACGTCCAGGCGGCGGTCGGCCCCCGCGTATCCGGCGGTCTGGCCTCCGAGGATCCGTCCGGTGGACTTGTCGTAGACCAGCCGGACGGTGACCTGCTTGGCTCCCGGATAGTAGGCGGTGTGGTGTTCCTTGTGGACGGTGACCGATTGCGCGTCGATTCCCGCGGCCCGCGCCGCCTTCAGGGAAAGACCCGTCGTTCCCGCCACCGCGTCGAACACCCGTACGATAGAGGTTCCCAGCGCGCCCTTGTAGGCATGTTCGGCGCCCAGGGCGTTTTCCGCGGCGATGCGTCCCTGGCGGTTGGCCGGGCCTGCCAACGGGATGCGGACCTTGGCCTTGTGCACCCGGTGCTCGATCTCCACCATGTCGCCGGCGGCGAGGATGTCGGGATCCGAGGTGCGGAGCGTGGAATCCACCAGAAGCCCTCCCGCGGGGCCCAGTTCCAGACCCGCGTCCTTGGCCAGCTGCAGGGTGGGGCGCACTCCGATGGAAAGCAGCACCAGTTGGGCTTCGATGGTGGATCCGTCCTCCAGGGTCACCGAATCGTCGCCGATCCGCGCCACGCCCAGGTTCTTGTGGAGCTCCACGCCGTGCGCGGCGAGTTCTTCCTCGACGAACCCGGAAATTTCCGGATCCATCACGGCCATCACGTGGGGGAGCTTCTCCACCACGTGCACCTTCAAGCCCCGCTTCGCCAGGGCCTCGGCCATTTCCAGTCCGATGAACCCACCTCCCGCGATGGTGGCGCTGCGGACCTGGTGCTCCTTGATGTACTTGTCGATCCCATCCATGTCCGCCAGTGTCCACAAGGTGAACACATGGGGCAGCTTGGCGCCGGGAAGGTCGGGGGCGATGGGACGCCCCCCCTGGGCGAGGATCAGCCGCGTGTAGGGAAATTCACGGATCGCGCCGGTGGCCGCGTCGCGTGCGCGGACGACCTTGGCCTTGCGGTCGATCGATTCTGCGACCGTGTTCACATGGACATCCACATCGTACTGCTGCTTGAAGCTTTCCGGACTTTGCAGGATCAGGGAGGAGCGGTTGGGGATGTCGCCCCCGATGAAGTAGGGCAATCCGCAGTTGGCGAACGAGATGTCGGGTCCGGATTCGAGGATGGTGATCTTGGCGTCCGACGAAAGACGGCGTGCCTTGGCGGCCGCGGTGGCTCCGGCGGCGACTCCGCCGATGATCAGGATTTCATGCATGGCTGACTCCATTTCCGTATTGGACGATGGGACGATCGATTCCCGCAGGAATGCGGGAAGGAAGGGGCGACCACACGTCGGCTCCGTCGAGACCGACGGGATGCGGCGAGGTGGCTGTTTGCTCTACGGGTAGGACGCTTCCCCGGAGGCGAAGGTTACAGCGCCATCGCGTGGAATCCCGGGGGCTAGCGCACCAATTGCGATGCTCTTTCCCATTCGTTGGGAAAGAGGTCTGCGGGAACCCCGCCCGGAAGCTTCGCCTGCGAGACCTTCCATCGGGCGCATTGCGAGTTGTCCGTCTGGCAATACTTGGACTTCATCAGATTGGCCGTGGCTGGCTTGTTCGCCATCTTGTCCTGGAAGAACGGGCACCGGGGCAGGCTGGGGCATTCGGACATGGCGCGATTCCCTGGAATTGGGTGGAGATGGCATCGTACCGCTTCGGATACGGGCTGGCAACCGTGGTATGCGCACAGAATGATAAAAGGGTGTATATTACATCTAAGCTTGGCGGGATTGAACCTTGCCCTCGCTTGATGAAGGAGTTACAAGATGAAACTCGCCTTTCCTGTCGTCGGGACGGATCTCTCCTCGCCACTGGATGGTCGATTCGGGCGCGCCCCGCGCTTCCTGATCGTCGAAACGGACTCCAACGCGTTCACGGTCCTGGAAAACGCTCGGAACACCGATGCCTCGCAAGGGGCGGGAATCCAATCGGCGCAGGTGGTCATCGGCTCGGGAGCCGCAGCTTTGGTGACCAGCCATTGCGGGCCCAAGGCCTTCAAGGTGTTCCAGTCCGCCAAGTTTCCAGTCCTGCAAAGTCCCATCGCTCCCGTTTCCGAGCTGATCGAGCAATTCAAGGCGGGTTCGCTGAAGGAAATGACCGCACCGGACAACGCCGGGCACGCGGGATGAAGATCGCCGTCGCTTCGGGGAAGGGAGGCACCGGAAAGACCACCTTTTCCGTCGCCTTGGCGCTGGCCAACCGGGACCGCGCCAGGCTGGTGGACTGCGATGTGGAAGAACCCAACGCCCACCTGTTCCTGCGCGGAGGGGAATCGACGACCGCATCCGTCTGGGCTTCGGTGCCGGTAGTCGATGCGTCGCGGTGCGATTCCTGCGGGAGGTGCGCCAGCTTCTGCCAGTACAACGCGCTCGCGCTGGCCGGAAGCGCCGGCCTCATGGTGTTCCCCGAACTTTGCCACGACTGCGGAGGCTGCATCCTCGTCTGCCCCAGCAAGGCCCTTTCCGAGCGCAAGGTGTTGCGTGGAACCGTGGAAACCCGGGTGATCGACGGAACATTGGAGCTGGTGACCGGGCGCCTCGAGGTGGGAAGCCCTTCGGCCCCGACGGTCATCCGCGCGGCGATCGAGAATCCACCCGCGCTCCAACGAGGGGTGACGATCTTCGACGCTCCTCCAGGCACGGCCTGTTCGTTCGCCTCGTGTGTCCACCAAGCTGACCATTGCGTGTTGGTCACCGACCCCACGCCGTTCGGGCTACACGACCTGGAACTGGCGATCGAGGCCATCCAAGCCATGACCAAGCCGTTTTCCGTCGTGATCAACCGCTCCAGCGGAGACGACGATCTCGCCTCCCGCCACTGCCGACGCCGCGGGATTCCGGTCCTTTTGCGCATCCCGGAACGCCGGGAGATCGCCGAATGCTATTCCAACGGGGGTAGCCTCCTGGATGCCGATTCCTCCATGGGGGAACGGCTTCGGACGCTCCTGGACGACCTCCATTTCCAGGTGTCGGGAGGGCCCATCCAGTGAGTCCAAGGGAAATCGTGGTCCTGAGCGGCAAAGGCGGCACCGGCAAGACCTCCGTGACCGCGGCGTTCGCCACCTTCGCGAAGAAGACCGTGCTGGCCGACTGCGACGTCGACGCGGCGAACCTGCATCTGCTCCTCACGCCCTGCGTGACGGAAACCGGCACGTTCACCGGAGGTCACGAGGCCTCCATCCGGGAATCCGATTGCACCAGCTGCGGATTGTGCGGGAAACTGTGCAGGTTCGGATCCGTCTTGGAGATCGACGGCTGGTTCGGGATCTCCAATTGCGAAGGCTGCGGAGTTTGTGTCGAATTCTGTCCCGCCAAGGCCATCGATTGGAATCCGTCCATCACCGGGTCCTGGATGGTCTCGGATTCCATCGCGGGGACCATGGTGCATGCGCGGCTGCGGCCTGGTGCCGAAAATTCGGGCAAGCTGGCCTCGCTCGTGCGCAAGCTGGCCCGCGACCAGGCTCAGGCACAAGGAGCCGATGTCGTCCTGATCGACGGCCCTCCCGGGATCGGCTGCCCCGCCATCGCCTCGCTCACCGGTGCCACCGCCGCACTCGTGGTCACGGAGCCGACACCGTCGGGAATGCACGACATGGAACGCATCCTGGATCTGGCGGGACATTTCTCGGTACCCGCGCGCGTGCTGGTCAACAAGTGGGATCTGAATCCGGAGTTGACCGCTCGGATCGAGGCCTTGGCGCAGGCCAAAGGATGTTCCGTGGCCCAAAGGCTTCCCTACGCCAATGAATTCACCCACTCGCAGATGGCTGCGCTCCCGATCCCGCTCCGGTTCCCGGGATCGGAGCTCGCAAGAAGGCTCGAAGAGATCTGGAAGGAGACGCTGACATGGTCGATGTCGTGACCACCGACGAGACGATCCTGGAAATGCCTCTGGAATGCAGATCCTGCATCCTGGGTCAGGCGATGCGCACCGCGCGGGAAGCCGGATTGCCCGAATCGGAGCAATCCGAAATCGTGCAGCAGACCGCCAAGTGGATGTCCTACCCGTACCCTCGCTCGCGTTCGACCCTGCATCTTGGGCGCCTGATCGCCGACCAGGTGGTGGCACGCGCGAAGCTCCAGAGGGATTTCGACATCTACCACGAGCCCAAGGCGCTGTCCAACCGTCTGGCCCAGACCCACACGGAACGGCTCCGCCGTTCGATCCTGGAATCGGACGACCCGTTGGCCATGGCCATCCGCGTGGCGGCAGCCGGCAACGTGATCGATTTCGGGGCCAAGGACCACAGCCACATGGACATCGAATCGGAGCTGCGCGCGGTGACGTCCCAGCCGTTCGAACGGTTCGACATCGAGCCCTTCCGGCAACGCCTGGCTTCGGCCGCCTCGCTGCTCTACATCTGCGACAACGCGGGCGAGATCGTCTTCGACGGCCTCCTGATGGAGGCCATGCGCAGGCTCCGTCCCGAACTCGAGATCCACGCGGCGTTCCGCGACGCGCCCATCCTCAACGACGCGACCGTCCAGGACGCCCTCGCGGTGGGGATCGACGGTTGGGCCGAAGTCTTCTCCAGCGGCAGTCGCCTGGCCGGAAGCAAGCTCGACGAATGTTCCGTCGATTTTCGTCTGAAGTTTTCGTCGTCTGATCTTGTCGTGAGCAAGGGGCAGGGCAACCTTTCCAGCCTCATCGACGACGCCGACGAACGGGTATTCTTCGTGTTCCGCACCAAGTGCCCCCCGACGGCTCGACGCTCCGGAACGACCCTGGGGAACCTCCAGATGATCCAGGGAAGGCATTTCCCGCCGCTTCCGTCCCCCTCTTCGCCTTGACTTCCGTCTTCGAATCGCGGCGCGACTCTATGGGTGTCTAATACATCCTAATTTGGTTACCTTTCCAGGCCTCATGGACACAGCAAACGCGTGCTTCGGCGCGCACCCGAAAAGCATTCCCAGACTGGAATCCGTCACCCGTCGCCAAGTGCTGGACCTTTTCGATCTGCCGCTTCCCGATCTCCTGGTCCGGGCCCAGGCGGCCCATCGGGAGCATTTCGACGCCCGCGAGATCCGGGCTTCCACGCTGGTCTCGATCAAGACCGGTGCCTGCACCGAAGACTGCTCGTACTGCGCACAAAGCAGCCACCACGCGACCCCGGTCCCTTACCGGCCCCTGATGTCCGTCTCCGAAGTTCTGGAAGCCGGACGCAAGGCCAAGGCCGCTGGCGCTACGCGTCTTTGCATGGGTGCCGCATGGCGCAGTCCCCGCACGGGCCCCCAGTTCGACGCGATCCTCGAAATGGTGCGCGGCGTGAAGGCGATGGGACTGGAAGCCTGCATGACGCTCGGAATGCTCGACGACGACCAAGCGAGGCACCTCAAGGAAGCCGGACTGGACTACTACAACCACAACCTGGACACCTCTCCGGAATACTATTCCCGGATCATCACCACGCGCACGTTCCAGGATCGCCTCGACACGATCCGTCGCGTCCAGGAAGCCGGGATCCGCGTCTGCTCCGGAGGGATCCTCGGAATGGGCGAATCCCGCGAAGACCGTGCGGGGTTGCTCCACGAACTGGCCAATCTCACCGTCCCGCCGGAATCCGTGCCCATCAACAAGCTCATGCCCATGGCAGGCACGCCCCTTTCCGACGCGGCCCCGCTGGACGACCTCGAGATCGTGCGCGCCATCGCCGTCACGCGGATCCTGCTGCCCGCAACCCAGATTCGATTGTCGGCCGGACGCTCGAGCATGTCGAACGCACTGCAGCTCCTGTGCTTCGTGGCAGGTGCCAACGGGATCTTCCTGGGTGACCAGCTCCTGACCGCCGAGAACCCCTCGCAAAACGAAGACAAAGCCATGATCGAATCGTTCGGCATGGTCCTTCGCACCGACAATTGACGTCCCCCGCCCCCACCACCACTCCGGAAAGCCTTTCCATGTACAGGGAACAGATCAAGGTCCTCGACTGCACCATCCGCGACGGAGGGCTGGTCAACGCCCACGATTTCAGCGTCGAATTCGTCCGCCGCGTCTACCAGGGGGTCTCGGCCGCGGGAGTGGACTACTTCGAGATCGGCTACAAGAACAGTCCGGAGTTCTTCCCCGGAGCGAAGTTCGGTCCCTGGAAGTGCTGCAAGGACGAGGATATCCGCAAGGCCACCCAGGGAGTGGAAAATGGCGCCAAGATTTCCGTGATGGTCGATGTCGGAAGGGTCGACATGGATGCGATCCTCCCTGCCAGCAAGAGTCCGTTCCAGATGGTCCGCGTGGCCAGCTACGTGAAGGGAATCGACAAGGCGATCGCCATGGAAAACCGATTTTCCGACCTGGGATACGAGACCACGATCAACATCATGGCGATCTCGCGGGACGCGGGACCGGAGCTCGACGAGGCGATGGACCAGTGCGAAACCCAATCCCGGGCGATGGCGGTCTATCTGGTCGATTCCTTCGGGTCGCTTGACCAGGAAGACATCGAACGACTGGTGCATCGTGCGCGTCGCTTCGTGAAGACCAAGGAACTGGGGTTCCACGGTCACAACAACCAGCAATTGGCGTTTTCCAACACGATCGAGTCGATCATCCACGGAGTCAATTTCCTGGACGCGACCGTGTATGGAATGGGGCGCGCTGCGGGAAATTGCACACTCGAACTCCTGCTGGGGTTCCTGAAGAATCCTCGTTACGATGTCCGTCCGGTGCTGGATCTGATCGCCGACGAGTTCATCGAACTGCGAGGACGCCACGAATGGGGGTACATCATTCCCCACATGATCGCGGGGCAGCTCGGCTTGCACCCCCAGGATGCATTGGATCTGCGCAAGACTCCGGAACGAGACGATTACCGGGCGTTCCACGATCGGATGACCTCGTTGCTATCGCAGTGAGCGTCGCTTTCAGCGAGAGGACTTCGCGATGTCCTCGTAGAAGCGGTCGTCGGCGGCCACGACCTCTTCGCGCGAACTGGGACCTTCCAGCCAGCCACGACTGGCGGTTCGGAAACTGTCGTAATCGGGGATGTACGGTTTGATGTCGATGAGTGGAGATCCGTCCAGGATGTCCAAACCGGACACATGGACGCATCTTCCGACCACGGACACGATCCGGAGGCAGGAGAGGCCGATTGGATTGGGGCGCGATGGCGTCCTTGTCGCGAACAGCCCGCGTCGGACCGTGTCACGGTAGGGGATCACGGTCGGTTCCGGTGGGCTGGAACGGTCGATCCAGAAAATAGCCCAGAGGTGCGTAAATCCATCGAGATCGCGAAGGGCCTCCCGCCACCTGTCGTGGACCTCCAGTGTGCCTCTTCCTCCCTTCCTGTCCTTGAAAGGAATGTCCAGCCTGTCGACTTCGGACTTCTGCCAGCCATTGTCCAGGTGCCAGGAGACGAAGGACTGGATGGGCGTCCCGTCCGCACCGCTCCATGGGGAATGGACGATCCCGATGGGATCCACCAGAAGGTCGCGACTGCTCATCGGAAGGACTTTCCCGAGTGCGCAACCTCTGGCTGGAAGGACATCTCTTCCTTGGACAGGAATCGGTACCCGATCGCATCGTCGGTCGGGATCGCGAATCTCGTGGATCCATGATCGACCAGTGTTTCGGCGAAGGCATCGAAGCTTGTTTCGAGGATCACGATCCGCTCACGGCAATCTTCGACGACCGCATCGAAGAGCGGACCAGATTTCCACGGGAGGTCGACGAGGATGATCTCGATCCCGTATCTACGCGCCTCTTCCCTTGCGACATCCAGCAGGTGCCGGATAAGGTCCAGGCATTCCTTGGAGCCATCCATCAGCCGCCCGTGGACGACTCTGCCGTGGGGGCCTGCCGAAACCTGGAGGATCGCTTCCGCCGCATCTTCCAGACCAATCGCGTTCCGTGGACAGGAGCGCAGGCAGCTTCCGCAAGCCTTGCAGGTGGTGCGATCGATTTCGATGCGGCCATCGACTCGATGGATCGAATTCGACGGGCAGACATCCAGGCATCTCCCGCAAGATCTGCAAATTTCCGGTCGAATGGATGCGGCTGGTTTCGTTCGAACCTGGATCGTCTGTATGGGACTTGCCGGGAATGCCGAATCACGCTCGGCGGATCCCATATTCAGGTCCACAAGCAACGCATGCTCGGTCTGGTTCCAGATCGCCTCGACGATCTCGCGTCTCCGAGTCGGATCTCCGCCGCCCAAAATCGCGATTTCCCGGATTCCTCTTGGTTTCATCGGAATGACTCCTGTCGATTCCGCGTCGGATGTTTCCCGCGGAGAATCGGATGTGTTGGCTTGATCGACTACTGTTCCCTTCCCCGCCAGACGCCGATCAGGGTCCGATTCGGGCGGGTCGCCAGCCAGAGGGTGGGCCAGATCAGGATCAGGTCGCGGACCAGGGAAATCCATGCGTCCTTCTTGCTGAGGGCTCCCTCCATTTCGAAGCATCCGCAGGTGATGCCAAGATCCCGCCAGACGGCCTGGGCAAGCGCGACGATGAAAGCGATGAACATGGCGGACAGGACGATGGACATTTCCCGAGTCCACTTGGTGAGGACGAGCGCCAGACCCGCCCACAGTTCCAGCTGAGGGGTGAAGAGGGCGAACAGGTTGATCGACCATTGGGGCAGCATCTGGTACTGGGCGACAAGGAGAGCGAATGCTTGCGGATTCTGGATCTTGAACCAGGAAGCGAAGACGAACATGCCTCCGATTCCCACGCGAGAGGTCGATTCCAGGATGCGTGCGGAAAGTGTCCGGTCCAGGCGGAAGGCGGGGATGAGCAACGCGATTGCGAGGACGACTTCGGCGATTCCGACGTGCATGCGGAAATGCTTGAGGTTCTCGCTGCGCATGGAAATGGAGAAGGTCCCGGGGAAGGAGATTTCCAGGATCGACAACAGCAGCAGATGGGTCGATAGGACCATGAAGACAATGGCCAGAATGGATCTGGGCTTCATGGCTGGCTTACTTCGGGACCGGGGAAGACCGGTTGTCCGCCGAACCAGCTCACCCTGCATTCAGAGGGCACACGCAGGTTGTTGGCGATCGCGAGGATCGCGCATCCTGCCAGAAGGAGCCAGAGGATTCTGGGGTTCGTTGTCTGCATTCGTGGCCTCTCCTATGTCGATTGGATACGCGATGATTTCGAGTCGGATTCGCGGAAGAGCTTGACGGCGATGCGATCGAGAGCGGTCGAGAAAGAGGGGGGTGGCAGGAGTATTTCGGGATACCTGGGTAGACTCCCGAGGAAGGGAATGCCCAGTTCGTCGGCCAATCGTTTGCCCGACTCGGATCCGCCTTCCTGATGTCCGCACCGACTACAGGCGATCCCTGACATGTTCTGAACGAGCCCGAGCACGGGAACACCCATTTCCCGGCAGAAACCGATGGAACGCCTTGCTCCGGAAATGGCGACGTCGTGAGGTGTGCAGACCACCACGGCACCTTCCATGGTGCCGGCGGACTTGACCACCGTCAGAAGCTCGTCGCCGGTTCCAGCCGGGGTGTCGATGACCATCGCGTCGAGTTCTCCCCAATCGATTTCGCGCAGGAACTGGCGTACCAGCATGGTCTTTCGAGGTCCTCTCAGGATCACTGCCTGGTCCGGGTCGGGGGACAGGAATGCCATGGACATGACCTTGATTCCATCGTGCCTATGGGGCAGCAGGCGATCACCGGATCGTTCGAGGGGAACCTGGGACATCCCCATCAGGACTGGAATGGTCGGGCTGTGGATGTCCGCGTCCAGGATTCCGACCTTCGACCCCCTGCCATGCAGCCAGCGTGCCAAGTGGAGGGCGACTGTGCTTTTACCGACGCCGCCCTTCCCGGACAGGACCAGGATCTTCCGGGTGACCAAGCCCATTGGCGTCGATCGGAAATAATCCTCGCAGGCGGCTTTGAGGGTATCCACCGCGAGTTGAGCGCAGTGGGCGGATTCCTCCGGAAAACCTTGGAAGCGATCCAGGACATCGCGAGGACGCAAGAGCGCGATTCCGGCAAGGGATCGCCCCTTCGCCATCTCCGTGGCCATGCTTCCGCAGGCAAGGGACGATCCACAACCGTCGGTGGAAAACCCCACATCTTCGATCTGGTCTTCTTGCACCCGGATCCACATGTCCATGCTGTCGCCACAAGAGCTTGCGACGCTGGCATGACCATCGAATACCGGCAAGATTCCATGGTTGCGAGGTGAACGGGCGTGATCGATCGCGATGCTGGAAAATTCGCAGTGTTCGTGTTCTTCCATCCGGAACAGTCTTTCTTTTCGGGCCCGACCGTTGCCGGGCTATTGGTGGTGATCCATTCGAGCAGAAAAGGACAGCGTCTTTCCCACCAACCCCTGCTCGCAGGCGAATCCTTCCATCGAGGCGAGTCGATGCGCCGCGGACATCCCCGTGCAGTGGCAGGGGACGACGAGCTTGGAACCCGCTTTCCGCAGGCGATCCGCCAGGCGTGGCAATTGCGGTTCCGGAGCGGATTCCAGGTGCAGCCCACCCACCAGGATCCCGAGCGGTCGGTCCGGGAAGCGGACGGCCAGGTGGTCCAGCAGGTTGTCCAATCCGAAGTGCGCGCACCCCACCACGACCATCAGCCCATCGGGAGCGTCGAGCACCAGTGCCTGTTCCTCGGGGACCTCGTCGGGGATGTCCAGGATTTCGTTGCGCACCAGGTGGCGATGGGTCCATTCCGGACGTGGACCGGCGATCGGACCGGTAAGCCAGATTCCGTCAGAGATCCGCACCGGTCCGGTGGTTTCCGTCCAACGATCGCGTTCGGTGAAGAGGAGTTCCCGAACGACCCGCGGCAGGGCGATGTCGCGCATGGACGTGTCGGTCCTGTGCCATCGGGGCAGGAAGGCGCCTGCTGGGATCCAGATCCTGGCGCAAGGGCAGGTTTCCAGCACCAGGGCCATTCCACCTCCATGGTCCCAGTGCCCATGGCTCAGGACCACGTCCGTGGCGGTGGAAAGATCCACTCCCAGGCATGCGGCGTTCTCGGCAAGGACCCGTCCGGTCGCTCCCGTGTCGAACAGGACCCGGCTGGCCCCGGTGTCCAGCCAGGCGGCGAAGCCATGCTGGGCGAGGAGCCCCGGGCCTCTCACACAGTTGTCGACCAGGAGATCGGAAGAGCACACGTCTGAACTCCAGTCACGCTACGTTA
>ENA-UOWO01004519-UOWO01004519.1-activated-sludge-metagenome-genome-assembly--contig:-NODE-4519-length-15325-cov-4.850426_pt1 | contig 15325 bp, 12 predicted proteins | sample MGYA00238148_ERZ761564 | MGnify/ENA primary metagenome ERZ761564 (study PRJEB28885, sample SAMN05720194) | activated sludge metagenome | isolation source: Anaerobic digester | place: USA...
CTTCTCGATTAATGTGCTCACTTTACTTGGAATTGTGCTCGCGACAGGACTCGTGGTCGATGACGCAATTGTAGTACTAGAAAACATTTACACCAAAGTCGAAGAAGGAATCAGTCCGCTCGAAGCCGCCCATCAGGGTTCGAAAGAAATCGTCTTCGCCGTGCTCTCGACTACCATCACGCTCGCCGCGGTATTTTTGAATAAGGCCTAAGACCGTATCCACGATAGCCGAAAACAACAAACTTTGTTTTGACAAATACTGCCTTGTATCAATCCGGGCCCTGTCCACAACCCGTCCCCGCGTGTCAACAAGGCCGCATTTCGTGTTTGTGCCGCCGACATCAACGCCTATAATAATTTTATTCATAATAATATTTTATAATAAGAAAAATTGCTTTCATTCTACACGATTTCCAGGAGGGATTCAAGGTGAAAAGCGAGGAAGCCGTACCCGTCTCGCCCGTGGGCCCGCGTCAGTCTTTTTCGTCATAAACCCCGAATACACACACTTTATTGCGCCCTATTTTCTTGGCCCGGTAAAGCGCCCAATCCGCCTTGTCTATCAGCTCCGCCACCTTTCTTCCATCGGCTGGATAACAGGCAATGCCAATGCTGATCGTCAGCCGCACTTTGGTATCGTAAGCTTTGACCACCGCTTTTTCCACAGCCTGGCGCATACGTTCCGCCACATACTGCGCCCCACTGCCATCCGCCTCCGGGAGGATGACACAAAACTCCTCCCCCCCATACCGGCCGATAATATCGATCTGACGGATATTCTCCTGAATAATAGTGGCCACGTTTCTCAATATTTGGTCCCCGGTCAAATGCCCGTATTGGTCATTGAAGTGTTTGAAATAATCCACGTCGATCATCAGAAACGAAATAGGAATCTTCTGGGTGCGGGCCCGGAGAAGCTCTTCGTGGAACCGTTCCAAAATATACCGGCGCGTGTGGACCCCGGTTAAACTGTCTGTGATAGCCAGGGACTCGACCTGCCGGTATAACCGGTCCCTCCGGACCACCAGAGCCAATTGATGCGCCAGGATGGCCGCTTTTTCAAGCCCCTCCGAAGAGCACCCTTTCAGGAGCAAATACCCCAAAAGCTGCTGTTGAGCGATCAAAGGGATGACGGACCCTTCCGGTGCCTGCGGGATGGTTTTCTTTTCTTCCACGGCCGGGAGCACAAACCGGCATTCGTCGCAACGGACGCTGTCGGACAACTTGGCTTTAAAAATGCGGATCGAATCGTCCTCGCTGAAATTCTTGCTCAGCTCCTTTGTCATATCATACAGGGCAAAAATCTCCTGGGCTTCCTCGGCGAATTTTACTTTCTCTTCATCAATCTCCATCTTTTTCTGCTGCAAGGAATTGAAATACCGGCGGGCTTCCAGCACATCAATGGCGCATTTATGCTGAAAAGACACATGCATCCGCCGGAGGACAAACACAACACAAGCAAAATACCCTGCCGCGGAAAGCCATTCTATCGAGGTGAAATTCATCATGCTTTTTATCCCAAAACGGGTTTATGGGGCCGCGGGGCAAACTCGGTTCCGCCCCGTGGCTTTAGCCCGGTACATGGCCATATCCGCCTTCGCCACCAGATCTTCCTTGAGTTGAGCGTCATCGGGGAATGTCGCCACCCCGATAGAGACTGTCACGCGGGTTCGTTCCCGGCGCAGCACAACCGGCTGGTTTTGAATCCGTTCCCGGAGTCTTTCCGCCAGAACCAACGCTTCGTCCTTGGGGCAATCCGGTAACAGCACCGCGAACTCCTCCCCCCCGTAACGGCAGATAAAAAACTCCGGGGATGAAAACATCTCCCTCAGAATCTGCCCTATGGTTTTAAGGACAATGTCTCCGGCCGGATGGCCGTAACGGTCATTGTATTGTTTAAACTCGTCAAGATCCAGCATCAGGAATGAAAGCGGCTGCTGGCGCTTCAGTTGCCGGGCCATCTCCTGCCCGATCCTCTCAAGAAAATGCCGCCGCAAAAAAAGCCCTGTCAGGCTGTCCCGGATCGCCAAATCTTCAATCCGTTCGTACAACTGGGCGTTTTCAACCGCCATGGCCCCCAGATCCGCGATCGTATTCAGCAGCCGGACATCTTCCGTCGTAAAATAATTCTCCCGCGTGCTGTCCACCCGAAGGATACCGACCGCTTTGGCCCCCAGGCACATCGGGACGCTCATTAAAGAACGGACAGCCCGGGAGCGCTCGCCCTCCAGTTTATCGGCGTCGAAGCGGAAATCCGTCCGGATATCCTCGATCAAAAGCGGTTTTAAAGTCTTCACGACCCACTGGTCATATAAATCCCCCTTTTTGGCCTCGACATTAATGCGCATCTCGCCTTTTTGGGACGCCGACAACCCCAATTCGCCCGTACGGGAATGAAACAGGTACAGGATCACCGTCGCGTCCCTGTCTCCGAAAAACTTATTCACTTCCGAAGAGAGGACCGCGGACGTTTCCTGCAGCGTAAAACTGACGCACAATTTTTCCGTGAGCCCCTTCAGCTGGGAATAATTCAATATTTTCTTACAGTAAGATTCAATGCTGGTCCATTCCTGGTTCATTTCTTCGTCTAAAAGGTTGGCTTTCTCCGTCATGTCCTGTTTCTGGAGTTCAACACCGGCGCGGCGTTGCGCCATATCTTGATAAATATAAAAAAGGTAAAGCAGGCCGACCAGTAGGTCCAAAGCTAAAAGATAAAAAAAAGCGGGATGATACAGGGTGGCGTAGACAAAAAAACCTATAAGGGGCAGGGATACAGCGGTAAGGTAGAAACAGCGTTGATTATATAATTGTTTCTTCAGTGTCCTTATCAAAAAAGTGTACCTTGCTCATATCAAAAACCAGATCCATATCACGGTTGACTTCCGGGCGGTCATGAGCGCCTACCCGGGCAAGAAACGTGTTTTTCCCGGAATTTAGGTACAAATATACTTCAGAGCCCATCGGTTCAACCACTTCACAGGTCGCCTTGATCGTGTTCTCGGGAGACGCCTCCGACACAAACAGTTTATCATAAATATCTTCCGCCCGTATCCCGAAGATGATGTCTTTCCCCTGGTACGGAGCGATCGGCTTATGCATTTCTTCAACGATTTTAATATGGAATTTCCCCTCGTCAAAATAATACCGGCGGTCCTTTTTGATGATACGGCCTTCCATTAAGTTGATCGGCGGCGACCCAATAAAGCTCGCCACGAACTTGTTCGCCGGCTTATCATAAATTGTTATCGGATCCGCGCATTGTTGAATCTTGCCTTTGAGCATGACGGCAATCCGGTCGCCCAAGGTCATGGCCTCGACCTGGTCATGAGTCACATAAACGAACGTGGTCTGCAACCGCAGCCGCAACTTATGGATTTCCGTACGCATCAAGACCCGCATCTTCGCGTCCAGGTTGCTGAGGGGTTCATCAAACAGAAATACTTCCGGTTTACGGACAATCGCCCGGCCCAAGGCCACGCGCTGCCTCTCCCCGCCGGAAAGCTGACGAGGCTTGCGTTCCAGGTACATTTTGATCCCCAAGATTTCCGCCGCTTCATGAACCCGGCGGGTAATTTCACTCTTGGGATATTTCCTTAGCCGAAGACCAAAAGCCATATTTTCAAAAACCGTCATGTGCGGGTAAAGAGCATAATTCTGGAACACCATGGCAATGTTGCGGTCTTTTGCCGGGACATCATTAACAAGCCTGTCTCCAATCCAGATATTGCCTTCGGAAATATCCTCCAGCCCCGCAATCATACGCAGGGTCGTGGACTTCCCGCATCCGGAAGGCCCGACCAGGACCAGGAATTCCCTATTTTCAATGCCAAGGGACACATTGTCAACGGCTTTGACCCCGCCTTTATATATTTTACTAACATTCTTAATGCTGATTTGTGCCATGACGCTATCCTTTTAAGTTAAAGACATGGTTTCTATTTTATTAAAAAAATTAAAATCTTGCAACTTTTTTATTTTACGGGAGTTAAGAATTATACTTGGCAATACTGAATCAGCTGGGTCAGGAGCTGCTTCATGTCTTTACGATCGGTAATCATATCGATCAAGCCGTGCTCCAAGAGAAATTCTGAACGCTGGAACCCACCCGGAAGCTTTTGCCGGATTGTCTGCTCAATAACCCGAGGGCCGGTAAATCCTATCAGGGCCTTGGGTTCAGCAATAATCACATCCCCGATACCGGCAAAAGACGCCATAATTCCAGCCATCGTAGGATTCGTCAACACAGAAACATGCAACAAGCCCGCTTCGTGATGCTTTGCCAAGGCCGCACAGGTCTTGGCCATCTGCATCAAAGAAAACAGGCCTTCGTACATTCTCGCGCCGCCACCGGAACCAGACACAATCACCACGGGCAGCTGCTGGCGCGTGCCATACTCAATCGCGCGCGTGATCCGTTCTCCGACCACCGACCCCATGGATCCCATAATAAAACGGGAATCTGTCACGCAAAAAACCAGGGGCTGGCCATTCATGTCCCCTCTCCCCGTAATCACGGCGTCCTTCAATCCCGTGATTTTAGTGTCGCTGAACAATTTTTCAAGATACGTCTTGGGCCCCTTGAACTCCAAAGGGTCCTGGGAAACCAGATGTGCGTCAAACTCCTCAAATGTCCCGGGATCTATTAAAAGATCGATGCGTTGCTGGGCTGTCAGGGAAAAATGGTAGCGGCATTTCGGGCACACGTTCAGGTTATCCTGCAGGGCTTTGACATAGGTCGGGGACTGGCACTCCGGACACTTGGACCATATCCCTTCCGGGATATTTTTTTTCTTCACACTGATAAGCGTGTACTGCTTTTTGCCGAACAATGACATAGCGACCGCCCTGATCCCCGCTTCAATTAATGAATTTTATGAATAGTTAAGCCGGATAAAACTTTGGGATAAAAATACGTTGTCTTGGGAGGCATTTTCTCACCCTTAAGCGCGATGGCTTTCAATTGTTGAATCTTAACCGGATTCATGATAAAGCTCGCCTCAGCCAGCCCCGCATCCACGTCACGGGTCGCACGGGCCAAATCGTGAGTGTACACAATATCCTCTGAAGCCACGCCCGCCCGGTCAAGGATAAAATGCTTCAAAATGGTGGCGTCCAAACGGCGGAATTCTTCCGATCCTTCCTGGATATATTTATCAATAAGCGACGGATTTCTCAAACGCAACAGCCTGGTGCTGTCGGCGGTATACAAGCCGAACGCATGCTCATTCTTCCCGGCTTTCGCAAGGCGAATGCTCAAATCTTCCTTGGTTTTAAATTTGTCTACGCGAAACAGTTCTTCCAGCCATTCTGTTTTCAGCGATATCTTTTTGATAATCCGGTGCATCGGAAATATTTTCAAGTCCCGCGAGCTGATATCCGTCAAATACGTCATCACAAAGTTAAACGGTTCCTCTCCGGTATAATGAGACACCTTTTCTTTCATCTGCTTTTGAAGTTCTCTCGCCACTTCATAACGGTGATGGCCGTCAGCGATAAATAACGGCTGTCCCGCCAAGGCTTCGACAATCTTCTGAACCAGCCCGGCGTCGCTCAACCGCCACAGCGTATGGTGGACCCCTTCGTCATCTTCAACGTCAAGCATCGGTTCGGTCGAGGCGACCTTCTCAAAAAAAATCGTGTTGACTCTTTTGGTCGTATCGGAAAAACACACAAAAATCGGGCTGAGATTCGCCGAGAGGCTCTTCCACAACTTTAAACGGTCCTCTTTAGCTTTCATATGGGTGTTCTCATGCGGAAATATTTTCGCATCCTGGTCATCATGGATCCTCATCAGAGAAATAAATCCCAACCGGCTGTGTTTCTCCCCCATGACCCTATATTCTTGTTTATAATAATAAATACTAGGCTGATCATCCTCAAGAAAAATGCCGTCCTGCTGCCATTTCTGAAAAAGGTCCTTGGCCCGGCTGTATTTATTACTGTTCCGGTCGTCTTCCGGCTGATCCTTCCCAAGGATGATGCGGACAAAATTAAACTCGCTCTGATTATAATAATCCGCCTGGTGTTCCGGGGTGATAACATCATAAGGGGGGCACACGACTTTTGACAAATCCCCCAGTTTTGTTTTGTTGTAATAAAGGGCTTTAAAAGGTTGTATTGCGCTCATATGTATTTATAAAACATCCTTCTTTAAAAGGAATATCTCCTTTCTTTCAGTTTGATAACGGTCCTGCCTGTTTCCATTAACAGAACTAACACGCCATAATAGCAAAATAACGCCATTCTGGGAATTGATTTCTATGAAATTTCGTTTCTCATTTGCAGGGGAAAAAAGCTGTTACCGGAAGTGAAAGGTTGGCCTTATGCCGCATAAAGGACTTTAAAAGAGGGGCATCCATAATCCCAAAGAAATCAGCCGGCAAGAAATCTTTCGGAACTTATTTTATATTATAGACTTACGGGATAGTGTGCCCCATGATTCCAAGAAGTCTCTGAAACGGCAATCAGGATTCATCGCACGAGCATGGGCAGGAAGAGGATTTCCCTTCCCCAACCGGGCAATGCTTAGGAGCATCTTTCTTGGCGGATTTCCGCTTATAATCTGTTTCAAAAAACCCGTTGCCTTTGAAGATAATCCCGCTTCCGGCCCCAATCAAGCGTTGAAGCGTGTTTTGCCCGCATTGAGGGCACTGCGTCAGCTTAGCATCCGTAATGGCTTGCATGATTTCCATACTCTGTCCGCAACTGGCACATTCATACTGATACGTTGGCATAATTGTTCACCTCATTTTATTTGAAAACACTTTTAATTTTTTCCTTGAAGGAATCATTCCCCTTGAGAACATCCTGCCCGCTCACGCGCGCGTACTCCTCCAGCAAACGGCGTTGCTCCGCAGTCAAACGGGTCGGGACATGGATCATCACCTTGACAAACTGGTCCCCAGGGGCTCCGCCGTGCAAATCAGGCATGCCCTTTCCCTTTAAACGGAACATCTTACCGCTTTGCGTACCGGCTGGCACTTTCATCATGACCTGGCCATTCAGGGTCGCCACGCTCTCCTCCCCGCCTAACGCCGCAGTCACAAAACTGACTGGCAGCTGGCAATAAATATCCCGACCGTCTCTTTCAAATTTGGAATGCGGGCTAACAGCAATATACAAATAAAGGTCCCCGGCCCCGGCACTCCCCACCTCTCCCTCCCCACGCACCCTCAAACGGCTGTCATTATCCACACCGGCAGGGATATTAACCTCAATATTCCTTGTCGTGCGGACCACCGTGCGGCCCTGGCATTGCGGGCAAACCGCCTCAATGATCTTACCCTGCCCCCGGCACGCGCCACACGCTTGGGCCATGCGGAAAAACCCACTCGTCATAAACACCTGGCCCTGGCCTCCGCAGGTCGGGCAGGTTTTAGGTTGTGTCCCCGGCTTGGCCCCGCTGCCGTTACAATGGGTACAGATTTCCTCTCTTGGCACCTTAATATTCTTCCGCACCCCGGCAAAGGCTTCTTCCAGGGAAATATTCACTTCATATTGAATATCCCGGCCACGCCTGGCCCGTCCGCGGCGGCTTCCGGCACCCGCCCCCCCAAAGACATCGCCGAAGATGGAGTCCCCGAAAAACTGGCCGAAAATATCCCCCAGCCCGCCTTCCCCGAAAATACTGCTGAAATCCGCACCGCGGAAAATGTCTTCAGTGGTATACCGCTGGTCAATCCCTGAATGGCCATACTGATCATACATCTGGCGTTTCTGCGGGTCGGACAAAACAGCGTACGCCTCGGAAATCTCCTTAAATTTTTCTTCCGCCTCCTTCTTCTTCTCCTGCGGAACACGGTCCGGATGATTCCGCAACGCCAACGACCGGTATGCCTTCTTCACCTGTTGGGGGCTGGCATCTTTGGGTAAGCCAAGAATCTCATAATAATCTTTCTTCATAATAACCTCAAAATATGTCACAAAAAAACCGCTAGCTAGGGTGCCAAAACTATAAACGGCTTCTTTTCTTGAACCGGCTCACGCTGTGCGAAACCGGCAGAGTTGGCGCGCGCCTTATTTTTTGTCATCTTCCGCTTTAAAGTCCGCGTCAATGACATCATCCTTGCTCCCGCCTGCGGGGCCTTCCTTTTTAGATGAACTGTCCTGCTCCCGGGACTGCGTTTCGGCTTGGGGCTCCCCCGCCGGCCCTTGGGCCGCCTGCTGTGAAGCCGTCGACTTATAAATTTCTTCCGCCAGTTTATGGCTCACCTTTTGCAAGGACTCCATGCCGGCTTTCATCTTCTCCAAATCATGGCTTTTCACCGCCTCTTTAAGATTATTGATTTCCTTTTCAATATTCTCTTTATCGCCGGCCGGAATTTTATCACCGTAATCCTTAAGGGATTTCTCCGTTGAATAAACAAGGCTGTTCGCCTGATTGACGACCTCAACCTCCTCTTTTTTCTTCTTATCCTCCCCCGCGTATTTTTCCGCTTCTTTGACCATCCGCTCGATCTCTTCCTCGGATAATTTCGTCGGGGCAGTGATCCGGATCGACTGTTCTTTGCCCGTGCCTTTATCCTTGGCCGACACATGAACGATCCCGTCCGTGTCAATATCAAACGTCACCTCGACCTGAGGCACCCCTCGTGGAGCCGGGGGGATTCCGACAAGGTCAAAACGCCCCAGTTCGGTGTTGTCATTGGCCATCTGCCGTTCCCCCTGCAAAACACGGATAGTGACGGCCGGCTGATTGTCTTCCGCGGTGGAAAAAACCTGGCTCTTTTTCGTGGGGATCGTCGTGTTGCGTTCGATCAGTTTCGTAAAAACGCCTCCCAGGGTTTCAATCCCCAGCGACAAGGGCGTCACATCCAAAAGCAGCACTTCCTTGGCCTCTCCTCTCACAATCCCCGCCTGGATCGCGGCGCCTAAAGCCACACATTCCATCGGATCAATCCCGCGCTCGATTTTCTGGCCCACTTCTTTCTCGACAAACTGCTGAATGATCGGCATACGCGTCGGCCCGCCCACAAGGATGATCCTGTCAATTTTAACCTGCTCACCCAGCTTGCCGCTGGCATCTTTAAGCGCCTGGAGAATCGGGCCGCGGCAGCGCTCAACAATGCTGCTGATCAAGCTCTCAAGCTTCGCCCGTTCAATGGTCATGTTCATATGTTTAGGGCCCGACTGATCCGCCGTGATAAACGGCAAATTGATATCCGTGGAGATCGTGCTGGACAACTCGACCTTGGCTTTTTCCGCCGCTTCCCTCAGCCGCTGGAAGGCCATTTTATCCTTACTCAGGTCAACACCGGTTTCCTTTTTAAATTCTTCCGTAATATAATCGATGAGCACGTTATCCATGTCCGTGCCGCCCAGATTATTGTCGCCGCTGGTGGACAAAACCTCAAACGTCGCCGCCTTGCTCTCTTCATCCCACCCCATTTCCAGCACTGTGACGTCCAGGGTCCCCCCGCCGAAATCGAAAACCATAATCTTCTGCTCTTTGCCGGCTTTATCCAGGCCATACGCCAGACAAGCCGCCGTGGGCTCATTAATAATCCTCAACACTTTCAGTCCGGCGATCTCCCCGGCATCCTTGGTCGCCTGACGCTGGTTATCGTTAAAGTACGCCGGGACAGTAATGACCGCTTCTTCAACGGGCTCCCCGAGATATTTTTCAGCGTCCACCTTGATCTTCTGCAAAATAAACGCGCTGATCTGCTGGGCGGTAAATTCCTTATCCCACACCTTAAATTTATGGCTGGTCCCCATTTTGCGCTTGGCCGCGTAAATCGTCCCTTCCGAATTAATCGGCGCCTGCCTGCGGGCAGGTTCGCCCACCAGCCGCTGACCTTCTTTCGTAAACGCGACAAAAGAGGGGAAAGCCTTCCCCGAGGCAACGCCAGCCCCTTCGGCGGAAGGGAGGATGACCGGACGCCCGCCTTCCAGGACCGCCGCCGCCGAATTAGATGTACCCAAATCAATTCCAATTGCTTTTGCCATGATATCGTCCCTCCGTATTACGTTAATTCTTTATTATCGTCTGAATCCTCTCCCTCGACCTGCTCCAACGATGGGCCTTGAGAAACGGCTGGCCGGGCAGTTTTTTCGACCGCCACCTTGACCTTGGCGGTTCTGATCACCCGGTCCCCGAGGGAATACCCTTTCTGAAATTCTTCAACCACCTGAACGCCCTCCACCTCATCGCTCTCCACCTGCATAAGGATTTCATGGTAATGCGGGTCGAATTTCTGCCCAACCGCCTCAATCGGCTTGACAGCATAATTCTTCAGCACGTCCCGCACCCGGGCCATCACCATTTCAACCCCCTTCAGAAAAGCTTTGTAGTCCTGGTGTTGCGCGCGGGCTGCGTCAACAGTCCGATCCAGGTCATCGAGGACCGACAAGAAATCGACCAGGAGCCTTTCATTGGCATACTTCACATATTCGCTCCGCTCCCTTTCATACCGTTTACGCGTATTATCAAATTCCGCACAAAGGCGGATATATTTATCCCGAGTTTCCCGCAACTGCGCCTTCAACAAAGCGCCGTCATCTGCAAAAACCGCATCTGATTTCACTTCTTGCGCCCTTTTTTCAGGATCATTTTCAGCCGGCTTGGGTTCCCGGGCTGAATTCTGATCCTCCGGCGCCTGAGTTTTCTTTTTATCTTCGAACATAGTTCTTTATCCTTACGAGGAGTTATCAAATTTCTTCAATAACACTTTTCAAATAATCCAAAGTCGAAACGACCCGCGCATAATCCATGCGCTGGGGCCCCAAGACAGCGATGCGGCCACTCGCGCCCAGGGATGTTCTAAATCCTAAAACCGCTAAAGCGCAGGAATCCGAAATGCTTTCACACGCGATTTCGTTCCCGATTAAAATCTTAACCTTCTTTTCCAGTTCCTGATTGATGATCGATAACAACCGTTCCTTTTCTTCCAGGAGGACGAGAATACCACGAATTTTCTGAATATCATGGTATTCTGGATATGTCACAACATAATTTGTGCCCCGGCAAAAAATGCGGCCTTGCCAGCAATCTACAGAAACAATACTGGTGTAATGCGTTATATCTGACAATAGTTCCGAAGTTTTCTCCAGCAATGCTTCCAGGTCTTTGATGCCCCGATCATATTCACCCTTAATACGGACTTTTTCTTCTTCAAGGAGTTTTATCTCAAACATCAGGTTATCCACATAAAACCGGTACCCATCCTGGGTGGGGATCCGGCCGGCAGAAACATGGGGGTGCGTCAGGTATCCTTCCTCTTCTAACTCAGCGAGGATGTTCCGGATTGTCGCGGAACTCAAATCCGGCAGATATTCCTGAGCGATAAATGATGAGCTCACTGGAGATACGGTCTTGATATATTCCCTCACGACAATCCCCAAAACCCGTTCTTTCCTGAGTTGATAATCAATATTTTTCACGGCCATAACTGCTCCTTGAAATTGTAACTACTTGATATTACACAAACTTTGACCGTTAGCACTCTTACGCTTTGATTGCTAGGCGGATATTATAACAAATTTCACATCCTTGTCAATAATGTTTTTCTTTCCTTTCCCCCCGCCCTGCCGTTGCCCTCTCCCGAGAACTTCCGGGAACCAGCAGGAACAGGAACGCTATAATGTGTTTTTTCGAGCTTTCAGGAAACTGTCTATCAGAGGGATGGAACTGGTTCCACAACTAATAATGGACCGCATGGCGTCTTCCACGGAAACCGAGACAAGAAAAACGGAACTTGCCGGAAGATGAAAAATCAGCCCACTGGTAGGATTGGGAGACGTGGGGATAAAAACCGTATAAATTCCGTCCGGATGTTCGGCCGTGACAAAAGCGGTCATCAGGGCCTCAGAGCCTCCCAGCTTTACCAACGCAACTTTCGAAAAAAAATGTTCTTTACTCCCCAAAAATTGTGACACCGTTTCTTTGATCAAATTGTATCCCGGAGCAATTCTTAAAAATTTTTCCTCAATTAAGGAATGGGCAAGCCGCCCCAACCCGGTACGGACAACAACCCCGACCACAAAACACAGAATCACGATAATAAACAATCCCAAAAAATGGGCAAGAAGCTCCTTCACCCTTGAATGGGCCACAATCAGATCGGTCATCGGCTGCAACAGGCCCGTGATGAAATTAAACAACCAGCTAAAAACAGCCAATAAAATCACCACCGGCAGGATCACGGTGAGTCCGCCGATAACGGAAGTTTTAAAGAAATGTTTCAGCCTGGCGATCATAAAGCGACCTAAGCGCGTCCTTTCATTTCCGTCATTTTTAAGATTAAGGGAAGGATCTTTTTTATATATTCTTCAATCGACGACACATTCAACTGCAAATTAAGCAAACTGGGCTTGAGCCCCCCCGGAGGATGAAAATGCAGGATGACAAATCCTTCAACGATTTCCAACGACATAACCGGGTGTCCCACGGCGTCCCGATTTTTAAAAGCTTCGAAAGTCTTCAAGATTCTCTCATCGCTCAACAACTCTATCGCCTTAAGCCGATCATTCGTGATCAGCTCAAAATCCCCCAACCCTTTCGGCAATGGAATATGCGTTAACGCCTGCGGGTTAGTCACATCCAAAAGGGAATCAAGGCTCACCCGGATGGACGTCCGGCTGCGCTCGGAAAAATTAAGCGTCAGGGGAAGGGGCGTTTCCCCTTTGAGGCAGGCCCGGTGGCGTTTCTTGCCGCCGGAAACGCTTTCCTCAATGTGCTCAAAAACAAACGGCTTGCCTGCGTACATGAAATCTATCCTTTGCGGGCACGGATCATCGCCCTGCAGATCCTGCCCCTGGCCCAAAAACTTCGCCATAGCTTTAAGGTATTTCTTGGCATCGGCGGACTTGCTGGTATCTTTCTTTACAAAGATGAGAATAACCAGGCCGATGATCCCGAGAACAATAAAATTATTCATATTCGATCCTTTTAATCTGTTAAGCCACCGCAACCTACCGTCCGTTCACCATTCCAAGGGACACCCAAGAGTATTCCTATTCTATCAAATCATTATAATTTCTCAATTATTATATTCCAGAATCGGGGGAAGATTTCTTGACCAGCAGAGCGCCCTTCTGGTCCCTGGAAACATCCACGTTCACCCCGTCTCCCTCCCGAAGTTCCCCTTGAAGGATCATGAGGGCCACGGGGTCCTGGACGTATTTTTGAACCACCCTCTTTAACGGCCTGGCTCCATAAACCGGATCATACCCCTTTTGGCCGAGCCATGACAGGGCTTCCGGAGTAATGGAAAGCGCCATATTTTTCTGCGCCAACCTGTCCTTCAAAATGCTGACCTGGATATCAACAATCTGCCGGATATCCTCCTCCTTAAGACGGTTGAAGATAATTTTCTCATCGACGCGATTCAAAAATTCCGGGCGGAAGACCCCTTTAAGCGCGTCGTTAATACGGGCCTCAACGCGCGCGTCACTTGTGTTGTCGGCAAAAACCTCCGCCCCGATATTGGATGTCATGATAATAATCGTGTTCCTGAAATTGACAACCCGGCCTTGGCCATCGGTCAATCGCCCGTCATCCAGAATCTGCAGCAAGGCGTTAAAAACGTCGTGGTGGGCTTTTTCAATCTCGTCAAAAAGCACGACCGTATATGGCCGCCGCCGAACCGCCTCCGTGAGTTGCCCCCCCTCATCGTAGCCGATATAACCCGGAGGCGCCCCGATCAACCGGGACACACTGTGCTTCTCCATGTATTCGCTCATGTCGATCCGGATCAACGCTTCCGGGTCGTCGAACAAAAACCAAGCCAGCGATTTGGCCAGCTCGGTTTTCCCGACTCCTGTCGGCCCCACAAAAATAAACGAGCCGATCGGGCGATGCGGATCGCTGAGCCCCGTCCGTGAGCGGCGGATGGCGGCCGCGACCAAATCCACAGCCTGCTCCTGCCCCACGATCCTGGACTTCAGGCACGCTTCCATGTGAACCAATTTCTCCGTCTCCCCCTCCATCAGCTTGGACAGCGGTATTTTTGTCCAATGCGACACAATTTCCGCGATGTCCTGATCATCAACCTCTTCTTTTAAAAGAGCGCCGCTGGCCTGCAGGACAGAGAGCGACTGATTTTCTCCCTGAAGTTTCTTTTCCAAATCCACTATGATTCCATAACGGATCTCCGCGACTTTCCCAAAGTTCCCTTCTTTCTCAAAACGGCTTTCCTCGCTCTTCTGCCGGTCAATCTCCGCTTTGATCGACTGAATTTTATGAATGGATTCTTTCTCGGCTTCCCAGCGTAACCGCAACTTTTTATTCTCCTCTTTAAGCCCTTCCAGGTCCGCTTCAAGCGCCCGCAGGCGCTTGACCGACGCTTCGTCCTTTTCTTTTTTTAACGCCTGCCGTTCTATTTCCAACTGCCGGATCCGGCGCTCATTGACGTCAAGCTCCTGAGGCATGCTGTCGATTTCAATACGCAGCCGCGAAGCGGCCTCGTCAATAAGGTCAATGGCTTTGTCCGGCAAAAACCGCTCCGTAATATACCGTTGGGATAACGTCGCGGCTGCGATTAAAGCCGCGTCCTGGATGCGGACGCCATGATGGACTTCATAGCGATCTTTAAGCCCCCGCAGGATCGCGATCGTGTCTTCCACAGACGGCTCACTGACAATCACCGGCTGGAATCGCCTCTCCAGAGCGGCGTCTTTCTCAATATATGTGCGGTATTCATCCAGGGTGGTCGCCCCGACGCACCGCAAAGTTCCACGGGCCAAAGCGGGCTTTAACAGATTGGAGGCATCCAGCGCGCCTTCCGCCTTCCCGGTCCCGACAATCGTATGAAGTTCGTCAATAAAAAGGATCACATCGCCGTCACGGTTTTCCACATCTTTCAGCACGGCTTTCAACCTGTCCTCAAATTCTCCCCGGTATTTAGCCCCCGCGACCAGCGCCCCCATGTCGAGGGCGACAACTTTTTTGTTTTTTAACCCCTCTGACACGTCCCCGGAAAAAATCCGCTGGGCGAGGCCTTCGGCGATAGCGGTCTTGCCGACCCCCGGTTCGCCGATGAGGACAGGATTATTCTTGGTTCTCCGGGACAAAACTTGGATCACCCGCCGTATTTCAGCGTCACGCCCGATCACCGGGTCCAGCTTTCTCTCCCCCGCCAAAGCCGTTAAATCCCGGCCATAGCGCTCCAAAGCCTGGTACTTCTCCTCCGCGTTGGCATCCGTGACCTGCTGCCCCCCCCGGATTTCCCGGAGAATGCGCAAGAGATCCTCTTCGGACACGCCGTGTTTCCTTAATTCCCGGCCGAGGGAGTTCTTTCCTTCCCGGTACAGGACGAGTAACATATGCTCCTGGGAAGCGTACTCATCTTTCATCTGCCCCGCAACCTTAACGGCCTGGGACAGG
>ENA-UOWO01004522-UOWO01004522.1-activated-sludge-metagenome-genome-assembly--contig:-NODE-4522-length-15320-cov-17.800983_pt1 | contig 15320 bp, 10 predicted proteins | sample MGYA00238148_ERZ761564 | MGnify/ENA primary metagenome ERZ761564 (study PRJEB28885, sample SAMN05720194) | activated sludge metagenome | isolation source: Anaerobic digester | place: USA...
GATGTAAAATTGAAAAAGAAGAAAAAAGCGGCTAACCCGGCTACTTTAGCTTCTGTCATCACCGGATTGCTGTTACTGGCCGCTCCTGCTCTTTTTGCGCAGGATGCAACCGGCGACACTGCAAATGCGGTCACTACTGGTGCAAAGACCATCGCGGGCATGCCCTCCTCTACCTTCTATATACTTGCAACGGTAATGTTTCTAGAACTGTTTATCATTCTGGCTCTCCTGATCAATATTAAGTTCCTCCTGAAAGCAGAGAAAGATAAGATCACATCAGAAACAGAAACTGAGGAAGAAAAAGCAAACAAACTGACCTGGTGGGATAAATTCAATGCCCTTCGTCCCGTTACTGAAGAATCTTCCCTTGATCTGGGCCACGATTATGACGGTATCCGCGAACTGAATAACCGGTTACCCGGCTGGTGGCTATATGGCTTTTATGGATGTATCTTATTTGCCGGCGTATATTTATATCGTTTCCATGTTTCCCATACTGCTCCTTCCAGCATTCAGGAATATGAACAATCTGTTGTCCGGGCCGAGTCTCAATTAAAAGAATTCATAAAAAAGCAAGGAGATGCGGTTGATGAAACTAATGTCAAATTATTGACTGGTGCTGAGGATCTGGCAGCGGGAAAAGCATTATTTGTCAAGTCTTGCGCCGCCTGCCATCTGGAATCCGGCGCCGGCATTGTTGGTCCAAACCTGACAGATGATTACTGGTTACATGGAAATGACATCAAGTCAATGTTTAAAGTTGTACGATATGGCATAAACGCCATGCCTGCATGGCAGACACAAATGAGCAACAAACAAATTGCCCAGGTATCAAGCTATATTAAAACTTTACACGGAACCAATCCTCCTAATCCAAAAGCACCTCAGGGTACGTTGATGAAAGAAGAAGCAGCCCCGGCAGCACCGGCAAGCCCGGCAGCGGATTCAGCTGCGCAAACGAAGAAAGTAGCCATGAACTGAAAATAATGTGCGTAATAAAAGGAGTGTAAGCAATGACTAATGATCTTAAGACTGAAGAACCGAAAAATGAATCGTTTCGTGACCGGATAGCCACGGTGGATGCCAAAGGCAAACGCAACTGGGTATTTGCCCATAAACCAAAAGGTCGTTTTTACAATATCAGGACCATTGTCAGCTTAGGCTTCTTTATACTCTTTTTTGCCCTGCCATTCATTAAAGTGAATGGCAGGCCTTTTTTTCTGTTCAATGTACCCGAAGCAAAATTTATCATTTTTGGTAAAGTATTCTGGCCACAGGACTTTTTCATCTTCGGGCTTACGATGGTCACCTTTATCATTTTCATTGTATTGTTTACCGCCGCATTTGGCCGGTTATTCTGTGGTTGGGTTTGTCCCCAGACGGTATTTATGGAAATGCTCTTCCGTAAAGTAGAATTCCTGATCGAAGGAGACGGACCTAAACAAAAAATGCTGCGGAATTCGGGTTGGACCGGAGAGAAGATCAGGAAGAAACTGACTAAGCACCTGGTTTTCTTTTTACTCTCTTTTATTATTGCCAACTTTTTCCTCGCCTATATTATCGGGATCGATGAATTGAAAAAAATCATCACTGAACCGGTAAGCCAGCACTTTGTGGGCTTTATGGCCATCCTTCTGTTCTCGGCGATTTTTTATGGTGTATATGCCCATTTCCGCGAACAGGCCTGCACGGTGGTATGTCCTTACGGCAGATTACAAAGCGTATTACTGGATCGCAATTCCATGATTGTCGCCTATGATTACAAACGTGGAGAACCCCGGGGAAAATATAAAAAGGACCAACCTGCAGAACTTGCATTGGGAGATTGTATCGACTGTCACCAGTGTGTGAAAGTTTGTCCTACCGGTATTGATATCCGCAACGGCACCCAGATGGAATGTGTCGGTTGTACCGCCTGTATCGATGCCTGTGATAAAATGATGGATGCCGTGGGAAGACCCCGCGGACTCGTTAGATATGCTTCAGAAACAGGTATTGCGGAAGGTGCTAAACTGCGTTACACCACCCGCATGAAACTTTATATCGTTTTACTGATCGTATTGACCGCCCTCTTAACTGTTCTTTTACTGACCCGCAAAGATGTAGGTGGCACCATTGTAAGAGCCGGAGGTATGCTATTCCAGGAAAGAGGGGCCGATAGTATCTCCAACCTGTATACGATCAAACTGACGAACAAAACAATGAAGGACATCAACCTGACCCTGAAACTGGAAGATGCACCCGGACGTATTATTGAAGCTGCCGGTGAAAATATTCTGGTAAAAAAGGAAGACCAGGGAAAGGGCTCATTCTTTATTGTACTTCCCAGAAACTATATCAGTAAGCGCAAACTCAGTCTGCGGGTTGGTTTATATGAAGGGGATAAGAAAATCACGACAATAAAGACTAATTTCATGGGACCTTTTAGTCTTCACTAAAAGTTACCTGACAAAAACCAATTAATATGAACTGGGGCAATCGCTTAGTACTCGTTTTTCTTGTATTCGGGGCCGGCATGGGCTACCTGGTCTATCGTTCCATGAATACGGATTATGAGTTGGTGGAATCCGATTATTATAAACAAGAATTACGCTACCAGCATGTTATAGATGAGCACAAGTCGGCCAATGCGCTCTCTGCAGCCGTAAATATTGAAAAAAAAGAAGGGGCCCTCCTGCTGCAGTTTCCGGAGGAAATGAAAAATAAATCACTGACCGGCGAACTTTATTTTTACTGTGCCTACGATTCTAAAAAAGACAAACGGGTTTCGCTGCAATCAGATAGCAATGGGGTACAAACCATTCCGGCCGGTACTATCCTTCCCGGTTCTTATACGGTGAAAATTAAATGGAGCAATGGCGAAAAGTCCTATTATTCCGAGCAAAACTTATCGGTACTTTAATCATGCTATGGGCGGCCATGATATCAGGTTTAACACTTGGTGCGGCCGGCAGCCTGCACTGTGTGGGCATGTGCGGTCCACTTAGCCTGGCCCTTCCTACCGGACACCTGTCCAGGGCAAAACAGTTTTTCTCCCTGCTGGTCTACCAGTTTGGACGAATCATTACCTATAGCCTCATCGGATTATTGTTCGGGCTCGCTGGCCGCCGGATTTATATCAGCGGATATCAACGCTGGTTCTCCATCGGGTTAGGCATCCTCGTTCTCGCCCTGGCCGTTATTTATTTTGTACAGAAAAACACCATACATTTTGCCTTTTTCAACCGCTTTTATAATAATATCCAACGCCTGATTGGACGCATACTCCAAAAAAATAAAGGCCCGTTGGGTTTTTTCTGGCTGGGACTGGCCAATGGGCTATTGCCCTGCGGACTGGTCTATGTGGCTATTGCAGCCACCCTCTCCTTTAGTGAAATAATTGAAAGTGTAAGTTTTATGGCTGCTTTTGGAGCCGGCACCCTGCCTGCTATGATGATGGTGGGAATGGCCGGTAGTATGATCAAACCGGAAGCCCGGCAACTGATTCGTAAAGCTGTACCAGTATTTGTTACCCTGATGGGTATTGTGCTCATCCTGCGGGGCATGAACCTCGGGATTCCCTTTATCAGTCCGGAATTACCCGGTTCCCCCGGCGATGCCGTGATCTGCCATCCGCAGTAATTCACTTTCTTAATCTGTACCCCCTTCCCCGTGGGAAATACTAATCCGGTTCTTTGTATTCTGGCAAACTGATCACCACTTCGGTACCTTTTTCCAATTCACTGTTCAGGTGTATATCGCCACCCAACAGATTTACATAACGTTTGACAATCGGAAGTCCCAGACCCGTACCCTGAATATTACTTACATTCTTGGCCCGGAAAAAAGTGCTGAACAAATGGGGCTGGTCTTCCTCCGGTATGCCAAGTCCCTGGTCGCGGACCGAAATATTTAATACGCTATTTACCGTATTGGTACAAAGCCAGACCTTCTTCCCTTCCCCTGAAAACTTGATGGCATTGGAAATCAGGTTCAGCATGATATTTTTCAGCATCCGCTTATCGGTCTTAAAATTACCATCCCCGATACAATCCAATACAATTTCCTGGCCGCTCTTTAAATGGGCCTTCATCTCATCCACCACATCCTCCACAAAATCTTTTACTGAAAAAACAGTGACCGTCACTCCCACTTTCCCTTCTTCCAGTTTACCCAGGGACAGAAAGTCTTCCAGCAGTTCGTTCATATGATTCACAGAATCCTTAATCCGGCGGATGTGTTTTTCCCGTTTATCAAACTCCTCCCCCGAAGGATATTTCGAGACCAGGGTGGCTGAAGAAAGAATGGTACTCAGCGGTGTTCTGAATTCATGGGAAGCCATAGACACAAAGCGACTTTTGATCTCATTCAGCTGCCGCTCTTTATCCAGGGATTCACTAAGCTCCTGTTGTGACTCTTCCAGTTTCTGCAGGGCTTCTTTCAGGATAATGGTTCTTTCCTCCACTTTACCTTCCAGGTCAGTATTCAGTTTCCGGATATCATCACTTATTTTCTCCAGTTCCATTTTCTGGCGCAACAGGTTTTTCTCAATTTCTTTACGGGCGGTGATATCCACGATAAAGCCGATTACAAAATCCTCGTCCTTTTGCTTGTAATGACTCAGACTCACTTCCACGGGGAATTCACTACCGTCTTTCCGGCGGGCATAAAGATCCCGGCCGGAGCCCATGGTGCGATTGGAAGGGTGTTTATAGAATCCTTCCCGCAATCCTACATGGCGATCCAGGAAACGCATTGGAATCAGTTTCTCTATTTTTTCTTCAATCAGTTCCTCAGCTCCGTAACCAAACATCCGTTCTGCAGCCGGATTTACCAGTACAATACTGCCGGATTTATCAGTCAGCAGGATCCCCTCTGTAGCATTCTCGAACAGGGAAGCCATATGCGTTTTTTCATGGGCAAAATTCTGCTGCATCTTTTTCAGGTAAAAAATTACCACTACGGAAAACACCACTACAAACAGGGAATAGATTTGAGAGAGGAGGGCCCGGGTAATATCATCGTCATCTTTTTTAAAATAAATGACAAGAGCGGTCATAACAACCATACTTATTACACCGGCTGCCAGCGTTGATCGCCAGCCCGGGATGAAAGCCGTGAGAATCACAAAAAGCAGCAGCCCGCTGACCGAAAGCTGATAGTCACGGAATAAAAAAGCTAACGTGAGAGAAAAACTAAATACGAGGATGGCCCAATAGGTCATCGACCGTCCGTTAAGATTATCCATTTGCCGGAAAATTAAGCAAGATAATCTGAAAAAAAGAGTGTATAAAATTTTTAGTGCCTCTCCAGTAATTCTTTTTCCATAGAGATGGCCTTGGGGAAAAGAATGTCGTTTTCAAGATAAATATGCTGCACAAGGTCATCATCAAGCTCTTTGATCAAAGAATATGCCAGCCGGTGACTGGTACAGGCATTCTCGGGCGCAGTATAGTTATTAGTGAGTTCTCTTAATTGAGTAAGCGTTTTCCCAATACTGTTATGTTCATCATGCATCAGGTCTTCCACGGGTTTACGCAACGTACGTACCAACAAACTGGCATAAGACTCCTTACTTTCATACGCATGACTGATCTGGCGGATATAGGGGAATATCACTTCTTCTTCCTGCAGTAAATGAGGAATCATGGTCTTATCGAGAAAACTGACCTTTCTTTCCACTTCGGACAGGTAGGGATACTTTTTGCGGTGTTCCTCCACAAAGCGGGTTACCTGGTCTTTTATTACCGGCAGTGATTTCCGTAAATAAGCATGGTGGATATTGATAATATACTCCGTCAGAAAATCCATGCTCCAGGTATCATATGGCAAAGATGCCGGAATAGTGACCTGGCGGCAGGCGGCTTCCAGTTCTGCCAATACCTGTTCCGTATTCAGCTGTTGGGTTTCCAGCACCATTTTCAGCGGCCATCGGGCCCCGCAACAATACTCAATAGCATACTTACGGAAAACAGAAGCCGTACGGTAATGTTCTTTCACAATATCCGCGGCACAGGCATTCTCATTAATCACCGTAGAGGAGGTCAGCTTCATGTTACAAGTTTCACGGGCAAAATAACATTCTGGATATCCCAAAAACCTGATTTAAATCATCTTTTATATTCAAAAAAGACCAGCAGCGGCCAACTGGGAAAAAACCCGTAAAAAAAGAGACTGACTTATATCACTTACTGGCATGATGAAGGTCACTTTCAGGTACTAGAGGCCGTTGTACTTTTGACCCAGAGGTGAAAAAATACACTTAAAATGTGGCTCATGAAAATGAGCTATCGTTGGTTTTTGTTTCAATGTCAACCCCCAGTTCCCTGGGGGTTTCTCTTTTATAAGTACGAGGTACGAAGTACGAAGTCTCCTAAAGCAGATACTCCCTCCCACTCACTACTCACTACTCACCATTCACCATTCCCCACTCCCCATTCACTATTTTCTTAACTTCATTGTATGAATCCACTCCGGTTTTCTCTATTCTTACTGACCCTGTTCTCCGCCTGCGGCAAACCTGCCGCGGAAAAGGACAAAATATTTCCTGTTGTATCGATCAGCAGTCCGGCCAATGGACAAAACTTTACGCCCGGACAACCGATTCCCATTACCGCCCTGGTTACAGACGAGACCTATATCGCTGAAGTACATATACATGTCAGCAATACTAATACCGGTGATCTGCTGATGGATGTACATGAATACCCGGCCGGTAAGACTGGCAATATCAGTCAGTCCATAACTGCTGTGGCCGGGGTGAATTATAAGATCCAGGTCATTGCCAAGGACCGGGCGGTCAATGAAACCAACAGTACGGTATTGGTTTCCTGCAACTGAGCAGTTCCTATCTTTGCCGCATGCATATTGATATTCTGACCGTTTTACCCGAATTACTGGAAAGCCCCTTTTCCCATAGTATGATGAAAAGAGCGCAGGAAAAAGGCCACCTGACCATCCGTGTACACCAGCTACGCAAATGGGCGGTGAATGACTATGGACAGGTGGATGATTACCAATATGGTGGTGGCGCCGGTATGGTGATGATGTGCGAACCCCTCGCCAAAGCGATCGAAGAACTTTCGGCCGACCGGAAATTTGATGAGATCATTTATATGACGCCCGATGGCGTCACTTTTAACCAGAAAATGGCCAACGCTTTTTCCCTCAAAGAAAATCTGCTGATCATCTGTGGACACTATAAAGGCATTGATGAGCGGGTAAGACAACAATTTGTTACCAAAGAAATCTCCATTGGCGATTTCGTGCTCAGCGGCGGTGAAATTCCCGCGGCCCTGCTCGTGGATGCCATTGGCCGGCTGATACCCGGTGTACTGAATGATGAGACGTCGGCCCTGACTGATTCTTTTCAGGATAATTTACTGGCCCCGCCGGTATACACCCGTCCGGTTGATTTTCGCGGACTCAAAGTACCCGATGTACTTATGAGCGGCAACCATAAGCTCATTGAGGATTGGAGGCACGATCAGGCCATCCAGCGAACCAAAGACCGCCGGCCCGACCTGTTACAGGGGCAGTAGACTGAATTAGCGTACTTTTAGTAACCTATTGCTTCCACACTAAAAGTTTGCACATGAAAAAGCGATTCCTTTTCTGGATGACCCCTGTATTTTTCGCAGGGTTCGCCTGCACCGCCCCAAAAAACAGCAGCAGCCAAACAACAACAACAAGCACGCCACCGGCCTTTACCGCCCAGCGCGAATTCAGGGCCGCCTGGGTGGCCACAGTAGCCAATATCAACTGGCCCAGTAAACCCGGTTTGAGCACCGAAGAACAACAACGTGAAGCAATCGCCCTGTTGGATTTTCTCGAGGTCCATCATTTCAACGCCGTCATTCTGCAGGTGCGTCCGCAATGTGATGCCCTCTACGAAAGCGAACTGGAACCCTGGTCTTACTACCTGACAGGCAAACAGGGACAACCTCCTTCCCCTTTTTACGATCCGCTGAAATTCTGGACCGATGCCGCCCATGAAAGAGGCATCGAGCTGCATGTCTGGCTGAATCCCTACCGGGCCCATCATAAAGACGGCAAAGAGATCACTGAAAAATCCATCGTGAAAAAAAGGCCGGAACTGGCCCTTTATTTAAAGGAAGGATATTGGTGGCTGGACCCGGCGCAGAAAGGCACGCAGGAACATTCCACTGCCGTAGTGATGGACCTCGTAAAACGATATGACATTGATGGGGTGCATTTCGATGACTATTTTTATCCCTATCCTTCTTATAACAATGGCGAAGACTTTCCGGATTCGGTGAGTTGGAAAGCGTATCAGCAAAGCGGCGGCAAAATGTCAAGAGGTGACTGGCGTCGTGATGCCGTGAATGTATTTATTGAACAACTCTATAAGAAAATAAAAGCTGCCAAACCCTGGGTGAAATTCGGTCTCAGTCCCTTTGGTATCTGGCGTCCGGGTTATCCGGAATCAGTTGGTGGTTTTGATCAGTACGAGCAGCTTTATGCAGATGCCAAACTTTGGCTCAATAAAGGCTGGATCGATTATTTCACTCCACAACTCTACTGGCCGATCAACCGGCCGGCCCAGAGTTTTCCTGTTTTACTGGGATGGTGGGCTGGTGAAAACACGATGAAACGACATTTATGGCCGGGCATCAGTGTGGGTCGTGATACCGGTTTCAGAAATGTCAATGAAATCATGAGCCAGATACAGATCAGCCGGGGTATGCTGCCCGAAAGTAAGGGCGTGGTACATTGGAGTATTTCATCCGTTACTAAAAATCCGGCCATGGCGAAAGCCCTGCTGGAAACACCTTATAAAAAACAAGCCCTGGTACCGGCCAGTCCATGGCTGGATAACACGCCTCCGGAATCACCCAATATGCAACTCATGGTAAAAGACGGGATGGCACATATCAGCTGGACTCACCCGGATATCAAGGATGTGTTTCGCTGGGTACTTTATTATGAATACGGGGAAGGGAAGGTGAAAGAATATACAATACTGAATCAGAAAACGGATCATATTGAACTGTCCACCGAAAAAATCATGGACAAGAACAAGCTGGCCATGACTTTTGTACGCCTGACCGCCGTGGACCGTTGTGGCAATGAAAGCCGGCAACCCGTGATTGCCGAAGTGATCCGATGAGTCAAACGATTGTGCCATTTTACCGGCAAATCCATATTGACCCGATAAAATCATGAAATTGCAGGAACCTAAAAATTGTTTGCTATGAGTAACAGCCGCAGAAATTTTTTACAGAAAATAGCGATTGGTACCGGTGCCCTGGCAGCCGGCATTCCTTCCCTGGCCCGGGTAACCGGCGCATCGGATGAACAAATGGAACGTTCTGAAGGATGGGAGAAAAAAGGACAACGTTTTAATATGTGCGGTTACGCAGCGCCAAAACTGGATGTGGTACGTATTGGCGTGGTCGGACTGGGGATGCGGGGTTCTGATGCGGTAGAAAGATTAAGCTATATCGATGGCGTGGAAATCACCGCGCTCTGTGATAAATATTCTGACCGGGTGACGGCCGCCCAGAAGACATTGGAAAAAACGGGCCGTCCGAAAGCAAAAGAATACAGTGGGGAAGAAGGCTACAAAGCCCTTTGCGAAAGCAATGAGGTGGACCTTGTTTACACGCCCACCCCCTGGCATCTGCATACACCGGTTGCCTTATATGCCATGCGCCATGGTAAACATGCCGCTACTGAAGTTCCTGCCGGTAAAACCATGGATGAATTATGGGACCTCGTGGAAACCTCAGAAAAAACAAAGCAGCATTGTATGATGCTGGAAAACTGTTGTTACGATTTCTTTGAACTGCTCACCCTGAATATGGCCCGCCAGGGAATGCTCGGTGAACTCGTACATGCGGAAGGCGCCTACATCCATGACCTGAGTAAGGACTGGAACTTTAATAAAAAGGCCTATGCCGATATGTGGCGGTTGAAAGAAAATATCGGCCACAACGGAAATCTTTATCCCACCCATGGTTTGGGACCGATAGCCCAATGTATGGATATCAACCGGGGCGACCGCTTCGATCACCTGGTCAGTATGAGTACCAATGATTTTACGATGAATAATATGGCCAAGGAACTGGCGGCCAAAGATGATTTCTTCAAAGAGTATGTGGATCGGCCCTACCGTGGCAATATGAATACAACACTCATCCGCACGTTTAAGGGCAAGACGATCATGGTACAACATGATGTATCTACACTCCGGCCCTATTCCCGGATCCACCTGGTGAGTGGTACAAAAGGAGCTGCCCAAAAATGGCCCGGACCACAACGCATCGCGATGGGACATAGCTGGATGAAACCGGAGGATCAGAAAAAGCTGGAAGAAAAATATGCCCTGCCGATTGTTAAACATATCGGGGAGATTGCGAAAGAGGTAGGCGGACATGGCGGCATGGACTTTATTATGGACTGGCGGCTGATCGATTGCCTGCGTAATGGATTACCGTTGGATCAGGATGTATATGATGGAGCCGCCTGGAGTTGCCTGATGCCGCTGAGTGAGCGATCAGTGAATAAAAAATCAAGGACGATCGATATACCCGATTTTACCCGGGGTGCCTGGCAGACCAATAAACCCGTTGACCTCACCCTCAATGGTGGTGGCACAACCGGTGTACGGAAACAAAAGCCATCCTTGCAAATGAAATAGTTTCAATCCGAACTGAATTTTCTGCTATGCCTGCTTTGTTAAACAAAGCAGGCATATTGCTTTTAAACCTGTAATTTTATAGTTGCGTACGTGTATTAACTGCTTATTGACTGAACTAATAATTTCATGAAGGCACTGACAGTAATAACAGACCCCGTCTACAAAGAACCCGCCGGTTTTACGGCTTACGAAAAATTCTGGCTAAAGTACATCCAAGATAAAAGAGACCTGCCCTTTATTCACCTGCTTACCTCGATTCATATCCTGGTGATACCGGTTGCCATTTTATTATATACCCCCGTGCTGGAAGGCTGGTACTGGTGGCTGGCTTATATACCCTATTTCTATGTTTCCCAGATGTATTTTAAAGGCCGTTTCGGGTTGATGCTGCATTGCATTTGTCATCGCAAACTGTTTAAGAAAAATTACACCTGGTTGTTTCACTATATCATCTGGATCGTCTGCCCGTTTTTTGGCCATACCCCTGAAACCTACTTCGCCCATCACATGGGCATGCATCACGTGGAAAACAATATGGAAGATGATGCCAGCAGTACGTTGCGCTATCAGCGGGACAGCCTGTCTGGCTTCCTGGCATATGTGGGCCGTTTCCTGGTACTCGGGTTTTCCGACACATTTATGTATTTCTTCAGCCGCAAGCGCAAAAAATTTTACATGCGGCTGACCGCCGGTGAAATGTCGTTCTACCTCTTTTGTATTGCTATGTGCTTTGTGAACCTGAAAGCAACGCTCTTCATCTTCATCATTCCCTTTGTATTTGCCCGGGTGGTTATGATGCTTGGCAACTGGACCCAGCATGCCTTTGTGAACCTGGAAGACCTGGAGGATAATACCATCAACTGTATCAACACAAAATACAACCAGATGTGCTGGAACGATGGCTACCATGCCATTCACCATATACGTCCGGCCATGCATTATACTGAAATCCCCGGTGAATTCTTAAAGACAAAAGACGAACTGGCCCGTAAAAAAATCCTGGTCTTCGACGGCATCCATTACCTCCACATCTTCATCTGGCTTATGACTAAACGATACGACAAACTGGCCCATAACCTGGTGAACGTAAACAATATGTTCAGTTCGGAGGAAGAAGCGATCAGGGTGATGAGAGAGCGCACTAAGAAAGTTAAAAGTTCGTAGTTAGTAGATAGTAGTCTTGCTTTTTCTGGAACGTGGATAACCGTCAGATAAGAATAAAAAGCAGATACAGACAAAAATTCAATGAAATAAACTAAAAAGGAGAAATAGCAGATGATGCCATTTCTCCTTTTTAGTACGAGATACGAAGTACAAAGTATGACTGAAATGTTTGAACTAATATTTTTTAACAAGCGCCTTTGACTGCTGACTGCCTCCTGCCGACTGAAGCCTGCCTCTTTCTTTTCACCTCTTTCAACTAAAATCCAAGGTCTTCTGAAATGAGACTACGAACTACCGACTACGAACTACGAACTAGTCTACTTCTCTCTTCGGCGCCACCACCGGCAGTCTGACTTCATGAATCAGCAGGTTCAGTTTTTTCAGTTCCTCATCTAGCACATACTTCAGTTGCTGGAGTTGTATATCGGTTTGTGCGGCCAGGTCAGCAAAAGCTTCTTTGGCCTGTTTTGAAGGAGCGGTATTACCGGCAGCGGCAGCATTGTATACACCGGCGATTTTGTCATCCAGACGGATCGGGTAATTCAGTACATCCTGTCCGCTTTTCGCTTTCGTCTGATGCAGGGCTTCCTCAATAGCGGTCAGTTGCTTGTTGATCGTATCCATCTGTTGTTTCAATTCGCGGGGAATGGCTTTGCCAACACGGCCACTGATATCGGACAGTTGCTGACGGATATCTTTGATATTCTTCATTCCTTTCATTACCGCTGTGAATTTATCACGAATGGCTAACAGAAAATTCACCTGTTCTTCATACTCTGCATTGGTGGTGGAATAATTAGGATCACCGAGAATGGTAAACTTCACATCGGCTGAATCGGTACCGGAACGGAAGCGGGCGGTATATTCACCGGGTGCTGCTTTGGGACCACGTACAAACCCATTCCACAGAATCAGGCCTTCCATGCGATCTGCTTCGGGGTGATTCATATCCCATATAAACTGGTTCATTCCTTTTTTCAAGTCGATCTTATTCTCTTTTGAGGTGGTGGAATAGGTCTTAATCAGCTTATTACTTTTATCCAGCAGGGCCACAGAAAGCTTAGTGGAATCCGTTATATTTTTGAGATAATAATTGATCACGACGCCGGAAGCCGGATTCATTCCTGCATTTTGAATATCGCCTCCGCCTCCCCGGCGACCACGACCACCACCGGGTGTTCGATAGGCCGGATTAACGTCAAATACATGCAGGCTTTTATTCAAAATTTCTTCCTTGGCCTGTTGCACCACCGAGAGGTCGTCCATAATCCAGAGACTCCGCCCCTGGGTAGCCACGATCAGGTCATTATTTTTGATCAGCAGGTCCGTGATGGGTGTAACCGGCAGGTTATGCTGGAAAGAACGCCAGTTGGCGCCGCCATCATAGGAAATATACATGCCGAATTCTGTTCCGGCATATAACAAACCCGGACGTTTTTTATCGGCTCGTATCGCACGGGTAAAATGTAAAGCAGGGATGCCATTGCTGATAGCCTTCCATGTTTTGCCATAATCTTCCGTCATATACAGATAAGGTCTGAAATCATCCGATTTATAGCGCGTACCGGCAAAGTATGCGGTACCCTTTTTAAACGGATCGGCATCAATGCAATTCCACATCATCATCGGCGGGCAGTCTTTCGGGGTGACATTCTCCCAGTTTTTACCTCCATCCTTACTTACATGAATCAGCCCATCATCACTGCCGGTCCATAAAAGATCCTTCTCTAATGGCGACTCAGCCGCTGTGAAAATCGTACAATAATATTCCACTGAAGTATTGTCCTGTGTTACAGGTCCGCCACTGGACGCCTGTTTGGTTTTGTCATTGGTAGTGAGATCGGGAGACAACTGTTCCCAGCTGCGTCCTTCATTCTCTGTAACAAATAAATGATTCCCTGCTGCATACAATCGCTTCGGATTATGCGGAGAGAAGAAGATCGGGTAGTTCCATTGGAAACGGTACTTCGCGGCCACCGCACCGGCGCCCATATTGTCCACGGGCCATACATTGATCATGCGACTCTCGCCGGTCCGGTGATCAAGCCGTTGCAACATGCCCATATAGTTTCCTCCATAAGTAATATCCGGGTTCGTCGGATCAGCCACTACATAACCACTTTCACTACCGGCTGCTGTCTCCATATCGGTAGCCATAATCCCTGCCCCAAACGTACGGCTACGGATACGGAAAGCACTGTTGTCCTGTTGTCCGCCTAATACGCGATACGGAAATGCATTATCCGTGCTCAACCGGTATACCTGGGAAGTAGGCTGATTCAGATACGTACTCCAGTTATTGCCGCCATCAAACGATACCTGTGCACCGCCATCATCGGCCACAATCATCCGGTTCCCATCTTCGGGATCGATCCAGAGATCATGATGATCACCATGGGGTGTATTTAAACTTTTAAATGTCTTGCCGCCATCCACACTGAACATAAACTCCACATTGGGACAGTAGACTTTGTTTTCATTCTTCGGATCTACAAATACCTTGGTATAATACCAGGCTCGCTGACGGATATTATTATCATTGGATTGAAGGGTCCAGGTTTCCCCGGCATCGGTACTCATGAAGAGACCGCCCTTTTCATTTTCTATCAATGCATAAATTTTATCGGTATTACTGGGTGCTACGGCCACCCCTACAATGCCCCAGGTGTTTTTAGGTAATCCTTTCATTGCGGATATATTGGTCCAGGTTTCACCGCCATCGGTACTTTTCCATAGACCGCTGCCCTCACCACCACTCTCTAATGAATAGGGAGTGCGGATCAGTCGCCAGGTACCCGCATAAAATACGGAAGGATTGCCGGGTTCCATGACCAGGTCGCTGCAGCCGGTCTGGTTATTGACGTATAAGGTTTTTTTCCAGGTCTTACCTCCATCGGTGGTTTTGAAAATGCCGCGCTCTTCATTCGGTCCGAACAGGTGTCCCATCACTGCCACCCACACAATATCCGGGTTACGTGGATGTATAACGATGCGGATAATATGACGCCCGTCTTTGAGGCCGATATTATTCCAGGTACGCCCGCCATCCTCACTGCGCCACATGCCGCCAAGTCCTTCGCTTACATTTCCGCGCATGGTATTCTCACCTTCACCCACATAGAGGATCGATTCATCGGAAGGCGCTACCGCTACCGCACCAATGGAGCTGCCAAAGTATTTGTCGGAAATGTTTTTCCAGTTGCTCCCTGCATCCGCCGTTTTCCAGACACCACCACCAGTTCCTCCAAAGAAGAAATTTGTTCTGTTTTTATAACTACCCGCCACCGCGCCGCTTCGCCCACCGCGGAAGGGACCGATCAGCCGGTATTGGCTGCCTTTGATCAGTTGTTCTTCATGATTGACTACCGCTACTGGGGTAGCTGTTTTTTTCTTCTGGGCGATCGCCACGGAAAAAGATAGAAGGGAAAAGGCCAATATCCAATTTTTCATAAACAGTGATTGAAGGGTGAAATTTACGCTAAAATGGCCAAGAATGATTTTTGCCTGCGGCAAA
>ENA-UOWO01004524-UOWO01004524.1-activated-sludge-metagenome-genome-assembly--contig:-NODE-4524-length-15315-cov-7.339843_pt1 | contig 15315 bp, 11 predicted proteins | sample MGYA00238148_ERZ761564 | MGnify/ENA primary metagenome ERZ761564 (study PRJEB28885, sample SAMN05720194) | activated sludge metagenome | isolation source: Anaerobic digester | place: USA...
AACTTGTGACCCATGCCTTGTAAGGGCATTGCTCTACCAACTGAGCTAACCGCCCGATCAGGTGACGCGCATTCTAATGATCTGGACGATTAGGTCAACCACTTTTTCAAAGATTTTTTTAAAATCTGCAAATAAATGATTTTTTGGTTAAATAACAAACGCTTGCGCCGTTTTTTCAAACGCATCTGCAATTGTTCACCGCTTATCTCTACTCTTGGTATACTTCGCCTATCAATTTTTTTGAGGCGCGGCCATGGGCTTTTCAGTTAAAACATTTCTGCTATTTGTCAGCTTAGTCTTTTCAAGCCTCAGCGCATTTGCGGCTATTGAAACGCATGAATTCGCCAATGAACTGGAGCGCAAACGCTACCAAAGTTTTATTGAAGAGATGCGCTGTCCTAAATGTCAAAACCAAAATTTAGCGGGCAGCGACTCTGCTATCTCTATAGATTTGCGTAACAAACTCTACGAGATGATCAAACTCGAGAAATCCGATAAAGAAATTACCGATTTTATGGTGGAACGCTATGGCGATTATATTTTGTATCGCCCGCGCCTAACGCCAGCCACCTACGTGTTGTGGGGTGCGCCTATTGGATTGTTTGTGATTGGCATTGTTGTGGTGATATTGATTTTGCATCGCCGTCGCCGTTTGGCGCTTACTCAATTGAGCCAGCATCTAACCGATGAGGAACAGGCGCGTTTGAATAGCTTATTAAATTCAGCCGATAAAACGAATGACGCTACTAAAAACACTGATAACAATACCCGTAAAGATGAGGAGCCACGCTCATGATCGACTTATGGTTCGGCATACTTATTTTATTATTGCTTGCAAGTGTATTTGTTGTTTGGCCAGTCTGGCGCTATAAAAATTCAGCCACTAGCCCAGCGTTAGATCAAGCAGAGATTCAAGCGCGGCTCGATGAAAATGTGCGTATATATCGCGAGCATCTCGCCGAGCTGGAAAATAGCCTTGCATCGCAAGCTATAGATGAAGCGCAATTTGCACAGCTAAAATTAGAGCTTGAGCGCAATCTGTTGGATGACGAAGCAAGCTTGCATGCGTTGCAGAAAAAATCTTCGCAGTATTTGGGTGTTAATCTTGTGCTTGGTTTTTGCGCCTTAATGTTGATCGGTGGTGTTTTCTTTTATCAGCACCACAGCAGTTCAGAAGATGTTTATATTCAAACTCTGCAACAAGAAAAGCTACAGCAAGATTACCAAGACATGTTGCAAAACCGCGATCCCAATCCTGCTCGCGTGCAACAATTAATCGTTGAATTTGAAGATCGTTTAAAAGATAAGCCAGATAATATTCAATATTTATTTTTGCTGGCGCGCGCACAAATGGAGGTCGGTAATTTTGCTGAGGCAGCAAAGGCTTACCAGCGCGTGTTAACACTCGATTCGCAATCGGCGATGATTATGGCTGAGTTAGCGCAGGCGATATTTTTGCGCGACGGCAATAAAATTACGCCACCTGTGGCGGATTTAGCAAAAGGCGCAGTGACGCTCGAGCCTAAAAATACTATGGCTTTAGGCTTGCTCGGCATAGATGCTTACAACCGCAAGGATTACCCTACAGCGATTAAATATTGGCAAAAAACCGTAGACATCTCAGGGCCTGATTCACAGGGCGGTCGCGCTTTATCCGCAGGTATAGAAAAAGCCAAGCAGTCCTTTATTGCTGAAGGCGGTAAGCTGGAAGATTTAGTGGCTAAATCGGCCTATGCCGTTAAAGTTGCAGTGAGCTTGGGCGCAAAGGTTAAAGCTAAACCAGATCAAACCCTCTTTGTTTACGCTCGCGCTTGGCAGGGCTCGCCCATGCCGCTGGCAATTGCTCGTATTAAAGTGAGTGATTTACCGACCACAATTCAGTTGGATGAAACCATGGCCATGTCGCCAGCTTCCAGTCTCGCAAATGCTGGCGATATCGAAGTTATTGCGCGCATTTCGCCATCTGGCTCAGCAAAAGCAGAAGTGGGAGATTGGTTGGCAAAACAGGGGCCGATCTCTATGAAAGCAATACCCGAAAAAATTGATTTACAAATTAACGAGCAAATTACGGCAAATGAAGTAAAACCTTAAAAAATTGCTAAGTCCTTTACGTAAGTTTTCAATTTTTAATAATACCTGTAGCGGCGAATGGTGCTAGTGGATTGAATGAGTTAAGCGTTTGCCTGTATTCTTGTGAGCCCGTTTTGCATTGAGTCTATAGGTTTTCATTTGTCTCCGTGATATTTGGGAACGTCAATTTATGTGACACTTTTCATGTGACGCTTTTGCAATATCACCTCCAATAGGGATTTATGATATGAGTACTCGCCGCGACTTTTTACAAAAACTCACTGCTTCATTTCTCGTTCTAAATTTACCGGGCCAAGTTTCAGCGTCTACAACTGGTCTAATAGGTCAATCTTACGACGGCCCTGCGTTAAGAGTCGCCATTATGGGGCTTGGCAGTTATGGTCGTCGCGTAGCTGAGGCTATGCAGTTCTGTAAAAAAGCTAAGGTAGTGGGTGTCATTAGCGGCACACCCTCAAAAATTTCCGAATGGCAGACCAAATACAATATTCCCCCCGCCAATTGCTACAACTACGAAAATTTTGACGCAATTAAAAATAATCCGGATATAGATGCGGTTTATGTGATTACACCTAATGCACTTCATCGCGATCAAGTTATACGTGTTGCAAATGCCGGCAAACATGTTATTTGCGAGAAGCCTATGGGGTTAAACGCAAAAGAAGGGCAGGTGATGATCGATGCCTGTAAAAAGGCCAATGTAAAATTGTTGGTTGGTTATCGTATGCATTTTGAGCCGAACACGCTTGAGATTGTTCGTCAGCGAAGCCAAGGCGAATTTGGTGAAATTTTATCCTTCGAAGGAGCTACGGGTTTTACCATCGGCGACCCTAATCAATGGCGGCTCAACAAAGAGTTAGCCGGCGGCGGTGCATTAATGGATGTAGGTATTTATGCCGTTAACGGTGCGCGCTATATGGTTGGTCAAGAGCCTATTTGGGTAACTGCTCAGGAAACAAAAACCAACCCAACCAAATTCAAAGAAGGAGTGGACGAAACTATCCAATTCCAATTTGGCTTTCCAAACGGAGCCTTGGCGACTTGTGTTTCCAGTTACAACATCAGTAATCTCGATCGCTTTTTAGTGAATGGTCAAAAAGGCTTTGGCGAGCTGCGACCTGCTTTTGGCTACGGGCCCATCAAGGCACGAACACACAAGGGCGAGTTGAATTATCCCCATGTGCCGCACCAGATCGCCCAAATGGATGAAATGGCCGCAATCATCCTTGGAAATAAGAAGCCCATAATTCCGGTTGATGGTGAAGAGGGGCTAAAAGACCTAAAAATTATTGATGCAATCTATCTGGCGGTAAAAACCGGTAAGAAAGTTGTTTTGAAGTCCTAGCCCAAACGACTTGGAGGGGGCTTGGATTATCTGATCAGGGAATTTTCGTTATCACCTAGAAAGTGCTCGCATCGCTCTAAAGCCCCTAATTTTGCTGATTATCTGCTCAACCCAAAACAGGGTTGAGCAGAATTTACTCAGGTTGTTGCAGTTTCCGCTTTTTCCCTCCCAAATTGGGCGCAAATGCCTTTCGTAAGCCGCCCGCAAGCGTGTAGAATCGAGCCTTTTACAGGTTTCTTGAGTCGGTCGCGCTTTCACTTAAATAATAATGAAATCAAGCGACTAGCAGCCCCCTGCTCAATAACGAAAGAACATAACGAATTCACGAGTGACACGGAACTATGCGGCTAAAGTGCATCAAGCTGGCAGGCTTTAAATCGTTTGTTGACCCTACCACGGTCAACTTTCCCAGCAATTTGTGTGCTGTTGTGGGCCCTAATGGCTGCGGCAAGTCCAATATCATTGATGCTGTGCGTTGGGTAATGGGCGAGTCCTCCGCCAAAAACCTGCGCGGCGAAAACATGACCGACGTTATTTTTAACGGCTCCAGCGGCCGTAAACCCGTCGGTCAGGCATCTATCGAGCTCGTATTTGATAATAGTGACGGTACTTTATTGGGCGAATACGCCGCCTTCACTGAAATTTCTATTAAACGCAAAGTAACCCGCGATGCGCAAAATCATTACTACCTCAACGGCACTAAATGCCGCCGCCGTGACATCACCGATATTTTCCTCGGTACAGGTTTAGGCCCACGCAGTTACGCCATTATCGAACAGGGCATGATCTCTAAACTGATCGAAGCCAAGCCTGAAGATTTGCGCGTTTACATCGAAGAAGCTGCCGGTATTTCAAAATACAAAGAACGCCGTCGTGACACCGAAAGCCGCATGCGCCGCACGCAAGAAAACCTTGAGCGTTTAACCGATATTCGCGATGAACTTGAACGTCAGCTCTCACGTTTGCAACGCCAAGCTCAATCCGCTGAAAAGTTTACCGAATACAAAAAGGAAGAGCGCTTATTAAAAGCGCAATTGCAAGCGCTCAAATACCAAATTTTAGATGAGCAAGCCAAAGCCAAACAAATCTCGATTCGCGATTTAGAATTACGCATGGAATCTTTTGTAACGGATCAAGTTAACAAAGATACCCAAATCGAAAAATACCGCAGCCAATACACAGAGATGGGCGATAAGTTCAACGAAGTGCAGGGCCGCTATTATGCAATTGGTGCTGACATAGCGCGCATCGAACAAACCATTCATCACGCAAAAGAGCGTTCGCGCCAACTGCAAGCCGATTTGGATCAAACCCAGCGCGACTGCAAAGAAGCTGAAGAAAACTTATTGATCGATTCCCAAAAAGCCGAAGGCTGGGAAGAAGAGTTGCTGATTATTGAGCCAGATTTGGAATTGGTGAAAGCCGCCGAAGAAGGTTCAAATGAAGTATTGCTGGATGCTGAAGAAGCCATGCAGCGCTGGCAAAATGAATGGGATGCGTTCAACCAACGCGCATCTGAGCCGCGTCAAAAAGCCGAAGTACAGCAATCGCGTATTCAGCACTTAGAGCAAGTTCAACAGCGCTTACTGCAACGCATCGAAAAACTAAAAGAAGAAAAGGCGAATTTGCAAATTGACGGTATCGACGAAGAAATTGGTCAGCTTACTGAGCAACTTGCGGAGTTGGATTTGGTTGCGGATGAAAAACGCAGCCGTGTAGAAACCATTACCGAACAACTTGATCAGCGTCGCAATGACAACACGCGCATCAGCAACGAGTTAGATCAAGTTCGTAGCCAATTGCAAACCATGCGTGGCCGTCATGCATCATTAGATGCACTGCAACAAGCTGCGCTCGGCGAAAAAAATAAAGCCGTTACCCAATGGCTCGCCGCCCAAAATTTAACAAACCAACCGCGTCTTGCTGAATCTGTCAGCGTGCAAGAGGGTTGGGATAAAGCCCTCGAAACTGTTCTTGGCAATACCTTGCAAGCAGTTTGCGTAAAGGGTTTGGATGCGGTCACGTCGGTTATCGGTAATCTAACCCAAGGCGAATTAGTTTTATTTGATACCACCGCAAAATCAGCGGCGAGTGATGCCAAAAAAGCAGCGCTATTAAGCAGCAAAGTCACAGCCGATTGGGATGCTGCTGGTTTATTAAACGGTATTTATATTGCTGAAGACTTACCTGCAGCTTTGCAATTGCGCAGCCAATTATCAGCACACGAATCCGTTATTACCAAAGACGGTATTTGGTTGGGCGCACATTGGTTGCGTGTAGCACGCGATTCAGATGCAAGCTCAGGCGTCATTGCCCGCAAACAAGAAATTGAAGAGCTGTCTGAAAAAATTATCGATGCCGAAGAAAAAGTTGAAACCTTGAGCGTGCAGCTCGAGGAAGGTCGCCAACACATTAAAGAATCCGAACAAAGCCGCGAAACTTTGCGACGCGAGGCAGACGAACAAAGTCGTCGTTACGGCGAGTTGCGCTCACAGCTTTCTGCTAAACAAGTTCGTGTTGAGCAAGTAAGTATGCGCCGCGAGCGCGCAGAGAACGAAATTCGTGAAGCGCGCGAACAACTTGAGCAAGAGGCAGAGCATCTTTCAGAAGCGCGCATGATTCTGAGCGAAGCGATTGAGATGATGGGGCAGGATACCGATCTGCGCGAAGACTTATTGCAACAGCGTGATGATATTCGCACGGGGCTTGACCAAGCGCGTCAACGTGCTCGTCATGATAAAGACAAAGCCCACGAATTAGCGATGCGTTTCCAATCGCTAAAAACGCAATTGGATGGTATTCGTTTAGGTATTGGTCGCTTGCGCGAACAAACTAATCGCTTGCAAGAACGTCGTGAACAATTAATCGCCACGCTCAGCGAAAACCGCGATCCTATCGAAGAATACAAATTAGAGCTAGACGCAAACCTCGGTAAGCGTTTATCGGTTGAAGCTGCATTAACTGAAGCGCGCCGCGCACTGGAAACTGTTGAGCACGAGTTGCGCAATGCAGAGCAGGGTCGTAATCGTGCTGAGCAAGAAGTTCAAGCCGTGCGAGCGCACCTTGAACAAGAGCGTTTGGCGGCGCAGCGTTTTGAAGATCAACGCAATGCGATTGTTGAACAGCTCGAAGAGGAAGATTTAAATCTGCAAACCATTATTGCAGAAATTCCAGAAGGTACAGAAATTAAACCGATTGAAGAAGAGTTGGAGGCTTTGGCTGGTCGTATTACTCGCCTTGGCCCCATCAACCTTGCCGCTATCGATGAATACAAAACTGAATCTGAGCGCAAAAACTATTTAGATGCGCAGAATGCAGATTTGAATGAAGCGCTGGAAACTCTAGAGAATGCGATTCGTAAAATTGATCGCGAAACACGTACGCGCTTTAAAGAAACCTTTGATCAAGTGAACAAAAGTTTGCAAGAGCTGTTCCCCAAAGTATTCGGTGGCGGCCATGCATACTTGGAATTAACCGGCGAAGATTTATTGGATACCGGTATCACCATTATGGCGCGCCCACCGGGCAAACGTAACAGCACAATTCATTTGCTCTCGGGTGGTGAAAAGGCGCTAACAGCAATTGCATTGGTGTTCTCGATTTTCCGTTTGAACCCTGCGCCATTCTGTATGCTAGACGAAGTAGATGCGCCGCTCGACGATGCCAACGTAGGCCGCTACGCGCGCATGGTTGAAGAAATGTCGGCGCAAGTACAATTTATTTATATTACCCACAACAAAAATGCGATGGAAATGGCGCATCAATTGCTTGGGGTTACCATGCATGAACCAGGTGTTTCTCGCTTGGTTACTGTGGATGTGGATGAAGCAGCCGAATTGGCGGCTTCTTAATAAAAAATTCATTATTTAACTAGAGTAATTTTCTACTTAAAAGACGGATAACTTTATGTTCAATACGCTAACTGTCGTGATCGTCATATTGTTGGTTTTGGTTGTGGGCGACGGGATTCGTCGTTTTATGATTAATCGCCGCAATCGCATTGATGTTTCACCTGCGTTGAAAAAGCGCATTAGAAATCCAGAACCGGATTACGAAGAATCGAATGAGCCGCCACCAAGTTACATTAGCGAATTGCCCAACGGTGGCGCGCGCGTGGTTGCCGTGCGTGATCCCTCTGAGCGTATGCAGCGTGAAAGAAAGCTGACTGCACGCGAATTAAAAGAACAGCGCCGCCGCGAAGAAATTGCTAAACGTACACCCGAACAAACCCGTTTAAATTTAGATGAATCTGTACCTATTTTGATGGAGTCAGTCGATCACCAAAATAGTGAAGGCTATGACTCTCACACCGATGAAAATGGTCGTATTGAACCAATTTTTTCAGCACAGGATGACGATTTAGAAAGTGAGCTTTATACCGAGCAAGATGATCAGGAAGATTATGACGAGGATGATGATAAATACGATCAAGAGCTCGAAGAATACGAAGAAAATTTCGACGCTGATGATGAAGACGATTCTGAAGAAGATGGTTATTCAGAAGAAGATGAATTTGAAGATGATCTAGAAGATGAAGCGGAAGAAGAAACTAAAGCGGCTGCGCCACAGTCTGAGCCAGAAGAAGTTTTGATCATCAACATAATGGCGCAAAAAGGCGAGATGTTTAATGGCGCCGATTTGTTGGATATCGTTTTAAGATGCGGTTTACGCTACGGCAGCATGGATATTTTCCATCGCTACAGCGACACCAAGGGCGATGGCGCCTTGTTGTTCAGTATGGCTAATATGGTAAGACCCGGCACCTTCGATTTAGATGCTATGGACGAATTCACCACACCCGGTGTGAGTTTGTTTATGACATTACCGATTGATGCGGACTCAATGCAGTCATTCGATTTAATGGCAGAAACAGCGCAGGCAATTGCGCAAACTCTGGGTGGCGAATTAAAAGATGAACAGCGCAGTGCAATGACCAAGCAAACGCTTGAGCATTCTCGTCAACGCATTCGCGATTTTGAACGCAAGAAATTGTTTCGTCGTCCACGCTAATTAATTGTTGTGTAGTTTGTAGGGTGGGTGGAGTGTAACGATACCCACCGCTGTCTTATTTGAAATGATGGGTATCGTTTCACTCCACCCATCCTACGGTAAAACTCGGAACAATTTCATGTCTAGTCTCTCTCTCTTTCCCGATGTTTCTGCTGAGCTTGAACAACTTCGCTCCGATATAAACTATCACAACCACAGATACCACGGCCTTGACGACCCTCAAATAAGCGATGCTGAATATGATCGATTAATGCAGCGTTTAAAAAACCTTGAAGCCGAACATCCAGAATTAATCACGCCCGATTCGCCAACTCAACGAGTTGGTTCAGCACCGCTCAGTGAATTTGTCACCGTTGTGCACGAAATGCCGATGTTATCTTTAGATAACGCTTTTAGTGATGAAGATTTGCTTGCATTCAATAAGCGCTTACAAGATCGCCTTAAAACTACGGAAGAAATTGAATTCGCTTGTGAAGTAAAGCTTGATGGCATTGCCGTTAGTTTACTTTATCGCGATGGTGTATTGGTGCGCGGTGCTACGCGTGGCGATGGCACTAACGGTGAAGATATTACCCAAAACGTACGTACCATTGCTTCAATTCCGCTGCGCTTGTTAGGTGAAAACTACCCCAGTGTATTAGAAGTGCGCGGTGAAATTTATATGCCGAAAGCGGGCTTTAATGCCTTTAATGAAAAGGCGCTTGCGGCAGGTGAGAAACTATTTGTAAACCCACGCAATGCTGCAGCAGGCAGTTTGCGCCAATTAGATTCGCGTATAACTGCAGCGCGTCCATTGGAGATGTGTGCATACAGCGTTGGTTTGGTGGAAGGTGGCGATGTACCTAATCTTCACACGGATGTTTTAAAAGCGCTGCAAGGGTGGGGCTTTTTAATTAATCGCGAATTACAGACCGCCAAAAATATTGATGAGTGTTTGCAATATTATCGCCATATTCAAGAGAAGCGCAGCGCACTTGCTTACGATATTGACGGTATTGTGTTTAAAGTAAACTCGCGCGAGCTGCAAGAAACCCTAGGTTTTATTTCACGTGCACCGCGTTGGGCGGTTGCCTACAAATTCCCTGCGCAAGAAGAAACAACGCTCTTACAGGATGTAGAGTTTCAAGTGGGCCGCACAGGTGCCGTAACGCCAGTAGCCCGCTTACAACCGGTGTTTGTGGGTGGTGTAACAGTATCTAATGCGACCTTGCATAATCGCGATGAAATTAATCGTTTGGGAATTAAAATCGGCGATACGGTAGTGGTTCGTAGAGCTGGTGACGTGATTCCACAAATTGTTGCGGTTATTGAATCCAAGCGCCCAGCAGATGCGCGCGATATTATTTTTCCAACCCATTGCCCCGTATGCGGCTCACCCGTGGAAACTTTACCTGGCGAAGCAGTAGCACGTTGTGGCGGTGGATTAATTTGCGCAGCCCAGCGTAAAGAAGCCATCAAGCATTATGTGTCGCGCAAAGCTATGAATGTGGAAGGCTTGGGTGATAAGTTGGTTGAGCAGTTGGTTGATCTCAATATGATTAACACAATTGCCGATATCTATTCATTAAGCCGCGATCAACTTGCGAACCTAGAGCGTATGGGGGAAAAATCAGCCGATAATATTTTGGCTGCACTTGAAACCAGTAAAAAAACGACACTCGCAAAATTTATTTATGCGTTGGGTATTCGCGAAGTGGGTGAGTCAACTGCACGTAATTTTGCAAAGCACTTCGGTACATTTGAAGCCTTTGCTGCTGCTGATGAATTAAATCTTCAGCAAGTCACTGATGTAGGCCCTGTGGTTGCGCATTTCGCCTACGAGTTTTTTCAGCAAGAAAATAATCGCCAAGCTATCGAGCAACTGAAAGCGGCTGGCATTCAGTGGCCCGATGAAGTCGCCACGGCAACCGACGCGCCTTTATTGGGGTTAACTTACGTGTTAACTGGCTCCCTTGAAATTTTTAGTCGCGATGATGCTAAAGCGCATTTATTAGCCTTGGGCGCAAAAGTGTCCGGCAGTGTGTCAGCTAAAACTGACTATGTGGTTGCTGGCCCAGGAGCGGGCTCCAAATTGCAGAAAGCAGAAGAGCTGGGGATTACAGTGTTAACCGAGGAAGACCTATTGGCTTTGTTAAAACAGCATGGGCAGTTGCCAGAATGAGATCTTTAGTTCTCTTGTGCCTCATTTCTTGTCTTGGTTTTTTGAGCGGTTGCGCAACAACGCCGCCCTCAAATCCGAATAATATTTGCGATATCTTTGAAGATAAATCTGATTGGTACAAGGCGGCTAAAAAATCTGAGAATAAGTGGGGCTCTACCGTACCGGTCATGATGTCTATCATGTATCAAGAATCACAATTCGTGCAAAAGGCGCGGCCAGCCCGCACCAAGATATTATGGATTTTTCCTGGCCCACGCCCCAGCAGTGCTTACGGTTTTGCGCAAGTGAAGTCTGATACATGGGATGATTATCAACGCGATGAAGGTGGTATGTGGGCGCGGCGCGATAATTTTAAAGACGCGGTGGATTTTGTCGGTTGGTATAACTACCAAAGCGAAAAGCGCAGCAAAATTAAACGCAATGATGCTTACAACCTTTACCTTGCCTATCACGAAGGTCACGGTGGGTTTAATAAAAAAACCTATAACAAAAAGGCTTGGTTGAAATCGACCGCCCAAAAAGTGGCAACGCGCGCGGCTGATTACACGAAACAATTGCGTCAGTGCGAAGATGATTTAGACAGTGGCCACTGGTGGTGGCCGTTTTAGTTCTTTGGAGCCAGTATGGATCAAGAATCAATTGTGTATGGTTGCATAAAAGATATTCCCGCCATGGCAAATTACTCCGAGCGCTTGCGTATTAACCGCGAAGCTATGCTCAGTTTGCCAACGGCAGATCAGTGGCCATTTTTATGCCAGGAAATGTTCTCTATTCCTGAAATCGCAGTGCTCAACAACAATTATCAAACTGAAGTGTTGCACTTTGGCGCGTCCTACAAAGCGGTCGAATATGAGTGGGATCAATGGATTGCACAATTTGAGCAATTGCTCAGCAGAATGTATTGGGTGTCTGCCACCGTGCATTTAGAGACTGAATTATCAGGCACGCATACCTTCACATGGGAAGCTGGCGGTAACTGCCATGTGCCGGGTTCCGGTGAGTTTAATGTGAAATGCGAGTGGAGCCACGAAGGGGCTTTGAGTATTTAGATAGATATTTGCGTCAATAGCTCAAAGTATCGCAAGCACCGCTTTATCATCCGAAATCGCACGAGTACATCCCTGTAGCTCCCTGTCGTCATCCATGACTCTAGGGTTTCGGATCATAAATCGATACTTGCTCGGTAACGAATGAGTACCTCAAAAATTAGTTGGTAGAAATATGTCAAACAATTTAATCGCCCCAGATTTCCGCTTCCGCCGTTTACGTAGAACCACTGCGCTGCGTTCGTTAGTGCGCGAAACCCATTTACAGATGACAGATTTTATCCTGCCTATTTTTGTGGAAGAGGGCATCACTGAGCCGGTGGCAATTAAATCCATGCCAGATGTTTACCGCTATCCTGAATCGCAATTAGCCTATGTAGTTACACGCGCATGGAACAAAGGTATTCGTGCTGTAATTCTATTTGGTGTATCAACACATAAAGATGAAGTGGGTTCCGACACTTGGGCTCAAGACGGTTTGCTCGCGCGCATGATTCGCATCGCAAAAAATGCGCAGCCAGAAATGTTGGTGATTAGCGACAACTGCTTTTGCGAATATACAACTCACGGCCATTGCGGCGTTACGCACAAGAATGATGTCGATAACGATGCAACCTTAATTAACTTACAACGACAGGTCGTTGTGGCTGCACAGGCCGGTGTAGATATGATTGCGCCTTCCGGCATGATGGATGGAATGATCGCTGCAATTCGCCAAGCGTTAGATGAAGCAGGGTTTACCCATATTCCTGTAATGTCTTACTCCACAAAATTTGCATCAGCCTTTTACGGGCCATTCCGTGATGCTGTTGATAGTACTTTCAAAGGCACTCGCAACACTTACCAAATGGATTTCGCAAACGCGCGTGAAGCACTTGCAGAATCTCTGCAAGATGAAGCCGAAGGTGCTGATATTCTAATGGTAAAACCCGGCACAGCCTATTTAGATATTCTTGCGCACATTCGTGCAAACTCATCGCGCCCTTTAGCGGTTTATCACGTGAGTGGTGAATACGCCATGATTAAAGCTGGCGCGGCAGCGGGCGTGATTGATGAGCAAGCAATTGTGTTGGAAACCATGACCGCGTTTAAGCGCGCGGGCGCGGATTTGATAATTACTTATTATGCGGAAAAATTGGCGGAGTGGATTTAACTTCATTCATGAGATGACATGTAGGTTGGGGTAAGCTTGCGCACCCCAACATGACCATCCACGAATACAAGACATAAAATTCGACAAAGTCGTTTTGATTATCGCAAACAAACATCAATATCATGTTGGGCTTCGTTCCTCAGCGCCAACCTACAAAAGTAATGAATACCGTACCGATTTTGAGTGTAATAAATACCTAATGTTCTTCAGTGATTCCCGTCAGCATTTCTTTAACCCGCTCACCGGTAAATACCGTGAGTTGGTTGCCCAGTGTTTGAGTCTCTTGTATCAGCGCCTTTATACCGATCTGCGTGATTATGGCAATGCCATGAATCGTGAGCAGCTTATGGATATTATTAAAGAAGCTATCGCCCGTGCACCGATTTTGGATGCGGATAAAGATGAAGAAGAATTCAATGCGCAGGGCGAGCTTATTGAAACCCAAGAAGGGCGTTTTAAAACTCAGAGGGATTTAGCGAGCTTTATTATTAATCGCCTGTTGGAAAATGGTTGGCTAGAAAAGCAAGTAGACGAAACCACACTGCAAAGCACCTATGGCTTTAGCCGTATGGGGCGTTTGTTTACCCAGCCGTTTGCAGATAATCAATCCAATCATTTTCGTACGCGCAATCGCAATACCCGCAACACCCGCAATAGTTTGCAGGCCTTTTATGAGCAGGGCGAAATTCACGACTTGCTGGATGCCTATGAATATTCCGAACGTATTATCAGCGATTTCACTGATGTGATTGCCGAGCTGGAAGAGCGTAAGCGTCAGTTGGTCCGTGAGGTAGAATCCCGCCAATTAATTCAGCAGGCGAGCGATGAGTTCTTTGATTTTATGGAAACGGTATTTAAACCTGATTTGGAAGTGCGTTTATCTGCCGACAGCGTAGAAAAATACCGTGATCAAATATCAGACATTATCACCAAGATTCGCCGCAAACGTAAATACGGGCAGGGTGATTCAGAGACTGCAGCAAAAGATTGGCGTGCGGTAATGGAGATACGTTTGCGTAAAGCTCTGCCGCAACAAGTGGTGCAGGGAGTTTCATTATTAGACACTCTTTTGCAAGCGATAGAATCGCGCTTAAAAAATGCCTGCGAAATTATGTTGCCGGCATTGCGTCGCGCGCTTAATACATTTACGCAACGTGCGGACATTATTATTCGCCAACTCAGCTACATTAATAGCCGCAGCCAAGATGATTTGATGGATGTATACCGTTCCTTAGCGCAACTTCCGCAAGACCAACAAGATAGTTTATTTCAACTGCAGGGCGAAACTCTTGCAGGTATGCAGTTAGGTTTTGTTGACCCAGCACAAATTCAATTGCGCGCAGCACGCCAGCAACAAGTAGTTCGCTCTGCAGTAGATGGCGATAAAGCCTTAGATGTGGATGCACAAAAAGAAATATTTATTCAGCAGGCGCTAGATCAAGCATTCATTTTGCAAGGCAGTGAAATTCGCGACTATGTTCAGCAAGCACTTAGCATCAGTGGCAGTGTAAAAAGTAGCGAGCTGAATGCAGCAAATATGAAGGAGCTACTAAACCTGGCCCATGCCATTGAAGTGGGTGCAGCGGATAATTTGTCCTCGCGGTTTCGCTTTGCCATAGAACAAGAGCAAGAGTGGTTATATGCCGCGCCGCAAATTCAAGATGATCATTATTTCAAACAGCGGGATCAATTCGTGATTTCGCTGATTGATAACACACTCTAGATTTGGTGGGTAAGATGAACAATATTTTTAGTGCTGATTTGGAAGAACAGCTTAATAAACACAATCTCACTTTTGATGATTGGCGCGAACTGATTCAACGTTTGTTGGATTATGGTGTTTTATGTCGCGATGATTCCCAAGTGGAAGCTGAGCTCTATGATCGCTTTGTACGCATTCATGCAGTAGTTAATGATTATTTGGCGTTGATGGGCGTGCGCTTTCAGCACGATACACAATTTAATTTTGTGCGAATTCTGCCACCGGGTGCGCGCTTGCCCGGTATGGATGATGAAACCGATGAGCCTTTTAATGGCGGTTTCCGCAGCCGGTTAAATCAACATGAGGTTGCCCTAATCTTAGTATTGCGTGCTGAATACGATAAGGCGTTGCGTGAAGGTGTGATTGATGAACAGGGCTGCGCAACTCTCTCCTTGGAAGCTATCTCGCTGGCCATGAAGAGTTTATTGCGCCGTAACTTGCCAGAAAATATCGGCGAGCGTCGCCAAGCCTTTAAGCGTTTACGTCAATTGCGCTTAATTAATTATTTTGCCGAAGCTGATGTGGATTCCGGTGAGAGCTGGATAAAAATTCGCCCATTGATTATCCATTTGGTCAGCAACGAATGGCTGAACCAAATTCGCACGCATCTCGCTGACAACTTACTCTTGGTTGAAGATGAACCAGAACAAGAAGATGACGTAGTGAAACCTACAAAAAAAACATCGCCGCATCTCACTAAATCGATATTTGATACTGAAGCCTAATATGTTCCTAAAAAAGTTTATTTAT
>ENA-UOWO01004526-UOWO01004526.1-activated-sludge-metagenome-genome-assembly--contig:-NODE-4526-length-15313-cov-6.698322_pt1 | contig 15313 bp, 17 predicted proteins | sample MGYA00238148_ERZ761564 | MGnify/ENA primary metagenome ERZ761564 (study PRJEB28885, sample SAMN05720194) | activated sludge metagenome | isolation source: Anaerobic digester | place: USA...
CGAGCGCCCGGCATGATCCTGCCCCCGGTTCGCGATCCACGATTCATCACCATCCGTCGCGGCGGCACCCTGACCGACACCGATCACCACTTGCTGGCGCTGTGGGCCGCATCCTGCGCCGAGCACGTGCTTTTCCTGTTCGAGGCGGTGCGGCCGGACGATCCGCGCCCGCGTGAGGCCATCGAGCACGCCCGGGCCTGGGTCCGGGGTGAGGTCACGATGATGCAGTCGCGGGCCGCCGGCGGCCACGCCATGGGCGCCGCCCGTGATCTGCGAGGGCCGGCCCGGCACGCCGCCTACGCCGCCGGCCAGGCCGGGGCGGTCGCGCACGTCGCCGCGCACGAACTCGGCGCCGCCGCCTACGCGATCAAGGCGGTCCGCGCGGCGGCCGGTGGGGATCGGGTCGCCGCGGCGCAGGCGGCCGGTCGTCGCGAGGGCCAGTGGCAGCGCGACCAGCTCCCGGACGCGATCCGCGCGTTGGTGCTGGACGACCAGCGGCTGCGCAATGACATTTGCTGGTCGGTCTTCGAGGTCTGACCGGCCGGCCGGCTTCAGGAGCCCAACAGCCGAGCCCAGGCGGTCCTGGCCAGCGTGCGCCGGGCCGCCCGCCACGGTCCCTGCGAGTGCAAGGCCGCGACGGCGGCGTTCCAGCCGCAGGCGCCGTGCACGCCGCCGCCCGGATGGGCCGAGGCCGACGCGAGAAACAGCCCGGGCAAGGGAGTCTCGGGACGCCCCAGGCCGCGGGTCGGCCGGAAGATCAACTGCTGGTGCGGGTAGGACGTGCCACCGTTGACCGCGCCGTCGACCAGGTTGGCGTTGGCGTCCTGCAAATCGGTCGGATACTGCACGACGCGCGCCCGGACGCTGTCACCGAAGCCGGGGGCCACCTGTTCGAGGTGCTCCTGCACCCGCTGCACGTGCTCGTCCAGCCGGGTTGCGTCCTGCGACATCGAGTGCGGCACATGGGTGTACGCCCACGCCGACTCGGTGCCGGCCGGCGACCGGCTGGGGTCGGCCGTCGTCATCTGGCCGAACAGGACGAACGGATGCCGGGGTGGACGGCCGACGGACAGATCGGCCGAGAAGTCCACGAAACCGTCCAGATCGGTGCCCAGGTGCACCGTGCCGGCGCCCACCGCCCCAGGGGCGCGCCAGCCCACCGGCCGGTCCAACGCCCAGTTGAGCTTGAGGGTGGGGTTGTCCCACTGGAACCGGTCCAGGACCTCGCCGATCCCGGCCGGCAGCTGATCCAGCCCGACGAGCTCGCGGTACAGGGTGGGCGCGGCGACGTCGGCCACCACGGCCTTGGTGGCCCGGATGGCGGTGCCGTCGGCGAGCCGCACGCCGACCGCCCGACCGCCGGCGACCAGGACCGAGCTGACCCGTGCCCCGGTGCGGACCTGTCCGCCGACGGACTCGAAGCGCCGCGCCATGGCGAAGGCCAGGTTCTGCGCGCCGCCCTGCGGCACCGGGAATCCCACGTCCTGGCCCAACATCGTCAGCAACCAGCCGAAGATGCCACTGCCGGCGGCGTCCGGAGGGACGTCGGCGTGCATGGCGTTGCCGGTCAGCAGCAGCGGGCCACCGTCGCCGGCGAAGGATTCCTGACCGAGCCGGCGGACCGGCAGCACGGCCAGCCGGGCCAGGTCCAGCAGCCCGGCCAGCTTGGTCCGGCCGAGCAGTTTCAGGCCCGAACGAACGGGCGGGATCGGGGTGAACATGGCGTCCAGCAACGGATCTCGGATGCGCTGCCAGCCGGCGAACATCTCCAACCAGGCCTGGCCGTCACCGGCGCCGAATTCCTCAAGGCCGGCCGCGGTCCGGTCGGGATCGCGCTCCAGAACGGCGGCCCGGCCGTCCGGGAGCGCGTGCGCGAGTACCTTGTCCGCCTGGGTCCACACCAGCCCGTGCCGGCCCAGTTCCAGGTCCTGGATGACCCGGGACGCGGCGGCCAGCGGGTAGAAGGCACTGAACATGTCGGAACAAAAGCCCGGGGCGGTGACCTCGGCGCTGCGCACGGCGCCGCCGACCGTCTCGTTGGCCTCCAGCAGCAGCACGTCCCAGCCGGCGTCGGCCAGGGCGATGGCCGCGACCAGGCCGTTCGGTCCGGCCCCGATCACCACCGCATCGGCCGTGCGGGTGGTCATGGCGCGACGGGCACGGGGGAATCGGCGGACTCGTGGCGCCGGCCGAGCCGGTCCCAGAATCCGTGCTCGGCCTCGCCGGCCGGGTGCGGGTGCAGGACGCTCCCGGGGTGGTCGGCGACGGGCCGCCGGGACAGGCCGGTGAGCTTCATCAGCGGTCCGACCGCCAGGTCGAAAACTGCTGGCAGAAGCCGGAAACCGAGCACGACGACGTGGTTGGCCAGGCCGACCGATCGTTCCCGGCGCGGCTGGGTCAGGCTTTTGACCACCGCACGGGCGACCTTCTCCGGCGGGTCGACCGGCGGCGGCGGCCGTCCCTCGCGGGAGGCATAGTTGGCCGCCTGGCTGTAGGCGGGGGTGTTGACGCTGCCCGGAGAGACGAGGGTGACGTGCACGCCGGGGATCTCGCGCGCCTCGAGCTGGATTATCCGGGTCAGCGCGTGCACCCCCCACTTGCTGGTGACGTAAGGGCTCATGAACGGCACGGCGATCTTGCCCAGCAGTGACCCCATCAGGACCAGCTCGCCGCCGCCCTGGGAACGGAACTGCCGGAGGGCGGCCCGGGCCACGTTGGCGCTGCCCAGCAGATTGGTCGCGATGACCTGATCGTAGATCTCGGCCGGAATCTGATCGAATCGGCCGTAGGCGACGCAGGCGGCGGTGTTGACGACGGCGTCCACCCGACCCGACCCGGCGGCGGCCTGCACCAGCAGCGACTCGATGGCCGCGCGATCCCGGACATCGGTAGGGATGACGGTGGTGTCGACCCCGTACCGGGCGCACTCGCGTTCGACCTCGGCCAGGGCCGGAGCCGAGCGGGAGGCCAGGACCAGATTCCAACCCTCACGGCTGAGGGCCTGGGCGGTGGACCGACCGATTCCGCTGGAGGCACCGATAATCAATGCCACCGGTCGCCTGGTGCTCTCGTTGCCCTGCACGTGCACCGGCATCTCCCTCGTCACTGCGATTGTCCGGTCGAGCCTGGCCGGCCGGACATCAGTGCAGTAGCCCGGATCGGCATCGACCAAACCCCGCCGCTGTTTCCGCCACCGACCACGGGGTACCAGCGGATCACCGACGGCGGGGCCCGCCTCGGCCCGCACCCGCCGACCGATCGGCGCGTCCGGGGACCGCGTCTGTCACCCGCCCCCGATCACCCACCGATCAGCCCACCCATCGCCCCCGACATCGGAGAAACCATGAAAGCTGTGACCTGGCAAGGCAAGCGCTCGCTACGGGTGGACGAGGTGCCCGATCCGACAATCCAGGAGCCCACGGATGCGATCGTCCGGATCACCTCCACCGCGATCTGCGGGTCCGACCTGCACCTGTACGAGGTGCTCGGCCCCTACCTGAGCGCCGGCGACATCCTGGGCCACGAGCCCATGGGGATCGTCGAGGAGGTCGGCGCCGGCGTCACCCACATCAAGCCGGGCGACCGGGTGGTGATTCCGTTCAACATCTCCTGCGGGCACTGCGGGATGTGCCGGGACGGGTTGCAGTCGCAGTGCGAGACCACGCAGGTCCGGGCGCAGGGCAAGGGGGCCGCGTTGTTCGGCTACACCTCGCTGTACGGATCGGTGCCCGGCGGTCAGGCCGAGTACCTGCGCGTGCCGCAGGCGCAGTACGGACCGATCCCGGTCAGTCCGGACGGGCCCGACGAGCGGTACCTGTTCCTGTCCGACATCCTGCCCACCGCGTGGCAGGCCGTGCAGTACGCCGCCGTTCCCGACGGCGGCACCCTGGTCGTCTTCGGGCTGGGCCCGGTCGGCCAGTTCGCCAGCCGGATCGGGCACCACCTGGGGCATCGCGTCATCGGCATCGACCCGGTGCCGGAACGGCGAGCGATGGCCGAGCGTCACGGCATCCAGACGCTGGACCCGGCCGGACTGGACGACGTCCCGGCCGCTGTGCTGGAGCTGACCGGGGGCTACGGCGCGCACGGCGTCATCGACGCGGTCGGCATGGAAGCCCACGGCGGGGCCGGCGCCGCGGCCGGGAAATTCGCCCAGTCGGCGGTGGGCCTGCTGCCGGACACGCTGGCGCGCAAGCTGATCGAGAACGTCGGGGTCGATCGACTGACCGCCCTGCACGACTCGATCGGCAGCGTGCGGCGGGGCGGCACGGTGTCGGTCAGCGGGGTCTACGGCGGCACCGCCGACCCGATGCCGATGATGGACCTGTTCGACAAGCAGGTTCAGTTGCGGATGGGCCAGTGCAACGTGCGCAAGTGGATCGGCGACATCCTGCCGCTGGTGGAGGACTCGGCCGACCCGCTCGGCGTGCTCGACCTGACCACTCGCACCCTGCCGCTGACCGACGCGCCGCAGGCCTACCAGACCTTCCAGGAAAAGTCCGACGGGTGCGTCAAGGTCGTGCTCAAGCCCTGACCGGCCCGGCCCGTCGAGGGGTCCCGAGGGACCCGTCGCCGCGGGAACAAATGTTCAGGCGGGTTTGATTCGGCCCGCGGCGGGCACTTGACAGATATCACCTCCGGGCCGACGAAATGATATGTCGAGCCGGTGAGGGGCCCAGTCGGGGCCGGATGATCCACACTTTCCTCAAATCTCGGATCGAGCGCGTACCCGCCGTGGTACGTGCAACAGCGTGGCCCTGATCGTCGGCATTTTCCTAGGCATCGTCATCCGCTCGCGCTGACCGCTGCGCTCCACCGGGCCGGCGCGTGGCCGACGCCGTCCTCGATCATCGAGCCCTTGCCGCCGACGCGGGTCCTGAGCCTCTCAGGGCCCGCGTCGGCGAATCTGGCCCGGCGTACCGGCCATGGCGGGCGTCACAGCGTGGGCATCGTCACGCAAGTGTGGTCAAACGGGAATTGGCGGTCGACTTTGTCACCTCGGCCCGATCGACCGTTCGCACTGATCAGCGGCTAGCCTGAAATTGGTTCTGACGCGCTCGCCGCGTTGAGCTACCCGATGCGGGAAAACGGGTTTCCGACATTCGTCGGGCACCCCCACACGCAGATATCTCCGGACCGACCGAAAGCCTCGGTGGGCCGACGAAGGAGCGCAATGACGATCACCAGCACCGAGCCTTACACCGCCGCCACCACCGCAGCCCGCCAGGCCACCGAGCGGGGCGTCGACGCCTTCAAGAAGGGTGCGAAGTCCCTGACCGAGCAGACCACGAATGCGGCGGCGAGCCTGCCCACCGTCGACCTGACCAAGCCGGTCGCTCGTTACTTCGACTACATCCAGAAGTCGATCGACCTCAACCGCGAGTTCGCCACCCGTTGGGCCGAGCTGGTCACCTCGTTCTCCGGCCTGGTTCGGGAGCAGGCTGAGACGGCCGGTCACGTGGTGCGGGAGCAGACCGACGCGGTCGCCGATCTGACCGTGGAGCAGGCCGCCAAGGCCGACGAGCTGGCGCGTGAGCAGGCCGAGAAGGCCGAGCAGGTCCAGCGCGAGCAGGCCGAGCAGGCCGAGCAGGCCAAGCGCGATGAGGAGAAGGCGGCCAAGGCCGCCGAGCGCGCGGAGGCCAAGCGGGCCAAGGAGCAGGCGCGCGAGCCGTACGAGGGCCTGACCAAGGCCGAGCTGGCCGACAAGCTGGCCGAGCGGGATCTGCCCAAGTCCGGCACCGTGGAGGAGCTCATCGAGCGCCTCGTCGACGCCGACAACCAGTAATCCCTCTGCCGTCCGCGGCAGCATGACGACGCCGGACCCGGCCCTCGCGGCCAGGTCCGGCGTCGTTGTCGTTTCCCGGGAAGATCGTCAGACCAGCCGGCCAGACCAGCCGGTCAGATCGGCCGGTGGGCGGCGATGATCGGGCACTGGAACGAGTCCAGTTCGCCTCGCAGGCCGACCCGATTGAGGTACCGGATCACGATCCCGTAGGACGTGAGCAGGCTGGTCTCGGTGTACGTGACCCCACGCTGCTGGCAGAACTCGCGGATCGTGGTCCGGGCATGGCGCAGATTCGGGCCGGGCATCGACGGGAACAGGTGGTGCTCGATCTGGTAGTTCAGGCCACCCATCGCAATGGTGGTCAGATGAGAGCCGGTGATGTTGCGCGACATCAGCACCTGACGGCGCAGGAAGTCGATCTTGGCCTCGGGCGGCAGGATCGGCATGCCCTTGTGGCTGGGGGCGAAGGTGCAGCCGAGATAGACGCCCAGGACGGCCAGCTGCACGCCCAGGAACGCTGCGGCCATGCCGACCGGCAGGAAGATCAGCAGCACCGCCACGTAACCACCCATCCGGGCGGCCATGAATCCCAACTCGGTCCATCGATGGGTGATCGGGCTGCGGCCCAGCACGGTCCGGAACCCCTGGACGTGCAGGTGCAATCCCTCGAACATCAGGATCGGGAAGAACCACCAACCCTGATGCGCCCGGAGGAAGGCCAGCACCCGGGAGCGGGGCACCGTCTCGGTCGGATAGAAGTGCAACACCGACGGATCGATGTCGGGATCCTTGCCGATCTGATTGGGCGCCAGGTGATGTCGCGTGTGCTTGCGCGCCCACCAGGTCGAACTCATCCCGCAGAACAGGCCGGCCACCACGCGGGCCAGGGTTTCGTTGCGTGGACCGGACCGCAGGATCTGCCGATGTGCGGCGTCGTGCCCGAGAAAGCCGAACTGGGCCAGTACCACGCCGAAGACAGCGGCGATGACGAGCTGCAGCCACGATTCGCCGAGCAGGAAGAAGGCGCACCACACCCCGGCGAAGGCCGCCAGCAGCAGGCTGCCCTTGATCGCGTAGGCGGCGTACCGGCGCTCCATCAGGCCCTGGGCCTGCACCCGGCCCAGCAACTCGGCGTAGTCGGTGAGTACTCGTCGCGGTCGACGGGCGGCCGCCGAGACGGCGCGCTGCTCACGGGGAATGGATAAAGAGGTCATGTGGAGTCCAGACGGTCGCGGACCGAGAAGCGCAACTGGGCGGCGAGAAATTTCTCGCGGTGACGCGGCGGGGGCGGCGACACCGACCCCAAGGCCGGCTGTGGACTTCAGCATCCCCAGGGTACCCCGACCGGATGGCGACCAACCGGGAGAAAGAACACCGGGCCGCGCTGCTCCGGCGGTATTTTCGGTCCCATGGCCTGCCGGATCAGTGAGCTCGTCCTGGAATGCCGCGACCCCGAACTGCTGGCCCGGTTCTGGTGTGAGGTCCTGGACTTCGTGGTGCTCGACCGCCCGGGCGACGGGTCGGTGGAGATCGGGCCGCGGGAGGGCTTCGGCGGCCCGCAGCCGACGATCATCCTGAGCCCGACCGACGATCCGCCGCGGGCGAAGTCCCGGCTGCATCTGGATGTGAACGCCACCGACCGCGATCAGGACGCGGAGCTGGCGCGGTTGTTGGCGCTGGGAGCTCGTCCGGCGGACGTGGGCCAAACCGGTCAGGAGTCCTGGCACGTCCTGGCCGATCCCGAGGGCAACGAGTTCTGCCTGCTGCGGACCCGCCTGAATCCGCTGTGACCGGGGCGCCGCTGCCGCAGCAGGTCGCGTTGCCCGGCCTGCCGAGCGCCATCAGCATCTGCGAGGTCGGCCCCCGGGACGGCTTGCAGAACGAGAAGTCGATTGTGCCGGTGGATGTCAAACTGGAGTTCATCCGCCGGTTGGTGGCCGCCGGGCATCGGCTGATCGAGGTGACCAGCCTGGTGCACCCGCGCTGGGTGCCGCAACTGGCCGACGCCGAGCAGCTGATCGGCGCCCTCGAGCGGCAGCCGGGGGTGCGGTACCCGGTACTGGTGCCCAATCTGCGGGGTTACCGCCGCGCGGCCGAGCTGGGACTGACCGACATCGCCATTTTCGGCAGCGCGACCGAGACCTTCGCCCGGCGCAACCTCAACCGCGGCGTCGAGGAGTCGCTCGCCATGTTCGAACCGGTCGTGGCCGCCGCCCGGGCGGACGGCGGCCGGGTGCGGGCGTACCTGTCGATGTGCTTCGGCGACCCCTGGGAAGGGCCGGTGCCGCTGGATCAGGTGGTGGGGGTGGCCGTCCGCATGATGGACATGGGCTGTGACGAGCTGTCCCTGGGCGACACCATCGGCGTGGCCACGCCCGGGCACGTCGCGGCCCTGATCGGCCGGCTGGCCGCGGCCGGAGTGGGGGCGGACCGGCTCGCGGTGCACTTCCATGACACCTACGGGCAGGCCCTGGCCAACACCCTGACGGCGCTGGGCCAGGGGATCACCGTCGTCGATGCATCGGCCGGCGGGCTCGGGGGCTGCCCCTATGCGCGCAGTGCCACCGGCAACCTGGCCACCGAGGATCTGCTCTGGCAGCTGGCCGGGCTCGGCATCGACACCGGGGTCGACCTGACCGCCGTCGTCGAGACGAGTCGCTGGATGGCGCAGCAGCTCGGGCGGCCCAGCCCGTCCCGGGTGGTGCGGGCCCTGACCGGGGACGCCGCCGGGTGATCCGGCCGGCCGCGAGGTCGAGTCCAGCCGTCAACCGGCCAGGTCGAGCCGCATGATGGCGCGATCGGGCGTGGGCCGGCCGACGATCGTGAATCCAAGCCGGGTGAACGCGGCCTCCCGCCCGACGTGAGCCCATTCGGGGCGGCGGCGGGTGCTGGAGCTGACCGGCCAGGCCTCGACGGCCGATGCCCCCTGTCGCCGGGCGAGGTCCACGGCAGCGCGGATGAGCGGCAGTGCCACGCGCCCGCGAGCGTCCCGGGCCACGAAGAGGCAGGCCACCAGCCACACCCGGTCGTCGTCCGCGCGGGGCAGGAGCGTCAGCGGCCGGCTGCGCCCCTGTTCGGCCGCCCGGTAGCGGGCCCGCGGGCCGCACGCGCACCAGCCGACGGGTTCGTCGTTGAGCGCGGCCAGCACCCCCATCGGGCCCCGGGCCGCCATCGCCTCGAAGTGTCGCCGGTTTCCGCCGCCGTACCAGCCGGCGGCGAACGCCGGGCCCGAGCGACAGAAGGCCATGCACCAGCAGTGGCGGGTCGACCGCTCGGTCGCGAAGAGCCGGTCCAGTGCCGCCAGGTTGTCCGGGCCGACATCAGCCATGTCCAGATCGGCGTCGTCCGGATCGGCCCTGTCCAGATCGACCATGTCTCAGTCGGCCAGATCGGCATCGGCCATGGCGCATCCCGTTCTGACGGTGGCGGCGGACAGCAGCGCAGTGGCGCCCACCGTACTCGCACCCGGACTCGCGTCCGAGGGGACGGATCCGCGTCGAGATCGGGACCTTCGGCCATGGTGCACCGAATGCGACCTCAATACCCTCCTGGGTATAGGTCGATGCGGCGTCGGGGCGAAGGAGCGGGTCGTGAACAGGTTGCTGGTGCTCGGCGGGGGGACTGCCGGGACGATGATCGTGAACAAGTTGCGGCGCAAGCTGGACCGGTCGGCATGGGACATCACCATCATCGATCAGGACGACCGGCACCACTACCAGCCCGGCTACCTGTTCCTGCCGTTCGGCTCGGCCACGCCGGAGCAGGTGACCCGGTCGCGGCACGCGTTCCTGCCCGACGGAGTGAATTTCGTGATCGGCGAGATCGACGCGATCGACGCCGGCGGCAACGTGGTCACCCTGGCCGACGGACGGGCCTTGCCGTACGACTATCTGGTCATCGCCACCGGAGTCACCCCGCGCCCGGACCAGACCCCCGGGATGCTGGGTGACCACTGGCGCACCTCGGTCTTCGACTTCTACAGCCTGGAGGGCGCCCAGGCCCTGGCGAAAGCGCTGGCCGAATTCGGCGGCGGTCGCTTCGTCGTACACATCACCGATCTGCCCATCAAGTGCCCGGTCGCACCGCTGGAGTTCACCTTCCTGGCCGACGACTACTTCCGCCGCCGCGGGATCCGCGACGACGTCGCGATGGTCTACGTCACGCCCCTGTCGGGTGCCTTCACCAAACCGATCTCCTCCCGGCGGCTCGGCAGCATGCTGTCGGACCGGGGCGTGCGGGTGGAGACCGACTTCCTCGTCGAATCCGTCGACGGGCCGGCCAGGAAACTGATCTCCTACGACGAACGCGAGATACCGTTCGACCTGCTGGTCACGATCCCCCTGAACATGGGTGCCGAGTTCATCGCCCGGTCCGGGCTGGGTGACGAACTCAACTACGTGCCGGTCAACAAGCACACGCTGCGCTCGACCGCCCACCCGAACATCTTCGCGGTCGGCGACGCCTCGAACATTCCCGCGTCCAAGGCCGGATCGGTCGCACACTTCTCGGTCGAGATCTTCTGCGAGAACTTCCTCGACCTGATCGCCGGGAAGCCTATGCGCGGCTCGTTCGACGGTCACGCCAACTGTTTCATCGAGTCGGGCAACGGCAAGGGGCTGCTGATCGATTTCAACTACGACACCGAGCCGCTGACCGGAAAGTACCCGGTCCCGTTCGTCGGTCCGTTCAGCCTGCTGGAGGAGACCCGCGCGAACCACCTGGGCAAGCTCGCGTTCCGCTGGATGTACTGGAATGTGTTGCTGCCGGGCAAGCCGTTGCCGCTGCCGGCCCACATGTCCATGGCCGGCAAGCATGTCGACTCGTAGCGTCCACGCACCCCGAATATCGAAGGAGAACAACGATGCCCGTGACCACGGTGGGTGGCCGGACCATCCACGTCAACGACGAGGGCTTCCTGACCGACCCGAACGAATGGAGCCCGGCCCTGGGTCAGATCCTGGCCCACCAGATCGGCATCGAGCTCGGCGATGTGCACTGGAAGGCGATCAACTTCCTGCGCAGCGACTATGCGGGCCAGGGCGAGACACCGACGATTCGGCGGGTCGCCACGGCGGGTGGAATCCCGGTGAAGGAACTGTTCAAGCTCTTCCCGCAGAAACCGGCCAAGAAGATGGCCTACATCGCCGGCCTGCCCAAGCCGCAGGGCTGTGTCTGACCCGCCCGCTCCGCCGCCATCACGCTTGAGAGGAGTTCCGATGACCGACGTCGTCGACACCGCCGCCGCGATCGTCCCGCAGTTCGACACCGAGGCAAGCGGGCGCAAGCTCGCCATCATCTGTTCCAAGGGCACGCTGGACATGGCCTATCCGGGTCTGGTCCTGGCCAACGCCGCGTTGGGCGAAGGCATCGAAACCCATTTGTTCTTCACCTTCTGGGGTTTCGAGATGATCAACAAGAAGACCATGGACCACCTGCAGTTCACCGTGCTGGGCAACCCCGCGACCCACCTGCCGCAGGGGCTCGGCGGGTTGCCGTGGATGACGGCGATGGCCACCTCGAAGATGAAGAAGTCGATCGCCGAGGTCGGCGTTCCCGAGGTGCCGGACTTCCTCGACCAGATCGTCGCGTCCGGTGGTCATCTGTGGGCCTGCCGCATGTCGGCGGACATGAACCACCTGACCAAGGACGACCTGTACGACGAGGTCGAAGGCATCATCAGCGCATCGGACTTCATCGAGATGACCGAGGGCGCCCAGCTGCTGTTCATCTGACCACTGATCCGGGCGCCGGACCCCTGCCGGAGGCCGGGTCTTTCGGCTCTGGCCGCTCGCCGCGGTGACGGCGGACCGTTCAGGTATGGGTGAGGAAGCGATTGTTCGCACCATGGGCCTGGGCAAGTCGTTCGGCTCGACGGTGGCGCTGCGGGATGTCGACCTGACCATCGGCCGAGGTGAGGTCTTCGGGTATCTGGGGCCCAACGGCGCCGGGAAGACGACCACCCTTCGGTTATTGCTGGGCATGCTGCGCCCGACGACCGGCCGGGCCAGCGTGCTCGGTGTCGACGCCTGGCGGGACGCGGTCGCGGTGCATCGCCGGGTCGGCTACCTGCCGGGTGAACCGGCGCTGTACGGCAAGCTCAGCGGCCGTCAGCGCGTGGCGTATTTCGGCCACCTGCGCGGCGCCGCGAACGACCGACGGGCGCTGAGCCTGGCCGATCGGCTGGACCTGGATCTGGATCGGCCGGCGCACGAGCTGTCCAAGGGCAACCGGCAGAAGCTGGCCGTGGTCCTGGCCCTGATGTCCGGGCCCGAGCTGCTGGTCCTGGATGAACCGACCAGCGGGCTGGACCCGATCGTGCAGCAGGAGTTCTACGCGTTGCTGCGAGAGCAGACGGACACCGGCGGCAGCGTGCTGCTGTCCTCGCACGTGCTCGGCGAGGTGCAGCGGGTGGCCGACCGGATCGGAGTGGTCCGATCGGGCCGGCTGATCGCGGTCGAGCGGATGGCCGACCTTCGCGAGAAATCCCTGCACCACGTCGGCGCCCGATTCGCCGACGACGTCAACGCGGCTGAATTCGCGGCCGTGCCTGGGGTGCGCGATCTGGCCGTCACCGGGCGGGTGATGACCTGCAGCGCCCCGCAGGCCGCCCTGGACGGCCTGCTCAAGCGGATCACCCGCCACCCGGTGGTCGATCTGGACTGCGCCGAGGCCGAGCTGGAGGAGACATTCCTGGCCTACTACGGGACCGGTGAGCACCATGCTGCATAACGTGGCGACCAAGACGCTGTTCGATCAGCGCCGGACCCTGCTGGCCTGGACGATCAGTCTGGCCCTGTTGGTCGGGATGTATGTGGCCATCTGGCCCAGCATCCGGGATCAGCCGGCGATGACCGACTTCCTCAACAGCATGCCGCCGGCGATCCGGTCGATGTTCGCCATGTCCGGGGCCGACATGAGCACGCCGATCGGCTACGTCAAGATCGAGATGCTGTCCCTGATGGCGCCTTTGCTGGTGCTGCTGTACGCGGTGAGCACGGGCGCGGCGGCCGTGGCCGGCGAGGAGGACCGGCACACCCTGGACCTGTTGCTGGCCAACCCGGTCAGCCGCAGCCGGGTGGTGCTGGACAAGTTGCTGGCGATGACGGTCGGGATCGTGCTGCTGGCCGGGGCCACCGCGGTGGCGCTGATGGTGATCAGCCCACTGGCCGACATGAGCCTGCCGACCGGACCGATCGTGGCCGCCATGGTCCACCTGGCCCTGCTCGGCCTGGTGTTCGGCACCCTGGCCACCGCGGTCGGCGCGGCCACCGGAAATCTCACCGCGGCCCGAGCGGTGCCCGCCGTCACCGCCGTGATCGCCTATGTCGTCAACGGTCTCGGCCCGCAGATCTCCTGGCTGGCGCCGGCGCAGAAGTTCTCGCCGTTCTACCAGTACACCGGCCACGATCCTCTGCTCAACGGCCTGTCGGTGCCCGCCGTGCTGATCGCCCTGGCCACCGTGGCCGTCCTGGCCGGGATCGCCGTCGCCGGGTTCCGGCGCCGCGACGTGGCCGCGTGAACCACCGGACCCGGGTCGACCCGCACTCCGATCAGCGCCCGAACAGCCGGGAGAGCATCGAGCGGCTCTCGGCGGATCGCTCGGTGGGGGAGCAGTTGCAGCGCTGGTGCACGGGCACACCGGCCAGCACCTGATCGACATGCTGGCCGCATCCGGTGTAGCTGGCCTTGCCGCAGGTGCGGCAGGTGGCAGGACTGCACATCAGTTCTCGCCTTTCGAGGTGGGGATGGTGATCGTCGGCCCGCGCTGGATCGCCGCCGCAAACGTCAGCGCCGACGGTGGCCGCTCAGGCCAGGGACAGGAACAGTTTCTCCATGGTCTTGGTGTCCAGGGTGTCCGCACCGTCGGACTCGATGAGGCACTGCTTGAGGCCGGCCGCGATGACGGCGAACCCGGCGCGGTCCACGGCCCGGCTGACCGCGGCGAGTTGGGTCACGATGTCCTGGCAGTCGCGGCCCTCCTCGATCATCCGCAGCACCCCGCCGATCTGCCCCTGGGCCCGGCGCAGCCGGTTGACGACGGCGGTGATTGATTCCGGGTCGATCTGGACCATGCTGGCTCCTCGGGGTGGCGGGCGTCGTGATGTCGGGTGGTTGATCAGGTCGTCGGCGATTGAACCAGCGAATCCAGGGCGCTGGTCAGGCGGCCTCGCGCCTCGGCGGCCACCGGCTGCAGGCCGGGGTTCCCGGTGAGGGTGACCATGATGGCCGGATCGATGGTCTCCACCCGGGTTCGGTCGCCGGCCACGCTGCGGACCACGACGTTGCAGGGCAGCAGGAGCCCGATCGAGGGCTCGGCCAGGATCGCGGCATGGGCCAAGGGCGGCCGGCACGCCCCCAGGATCACCTGGGGTGCGATGTCGGCGCCGATCTTCGCCTTCAGCGTGGCCTGCATGTCGATCTCGGTGAGCACGCCGAAGCCTTGGGCGGCCAGCGCATCCCGGGTGGCTCGGACCACCTCGGCGAACGGGCGCTCGACGATGACCGCGATCGCGTAGTCGGGCCGGGCCGCGGCCGTGGTGCCGGTCATGCCGACATCGCCTTGGCCGCGGCGACCTGGGTCCGGACTTGGTCCATGTCCAGGCTCCGCACGGCCGTGATGAGTTGGTCGAGGGACTTTGCCGGCAGGGCGCCGGGCTGGGAGAAGACCAGGATGCCGTCCCGGAATACCATCAGCGTCGGAATGGATCGGATACCGGCCGCCGAGGCCAGATTCGGTTCGGCTTCGGTGTCGACCTTGCCGAACACGATGTCCGGGTTGGCCGTCGCGGCCTGCTCGAAGACGGGTGCGAACATCCGGCACGGCCCGCACCAGGAGGCCCAGAAGTCGACCAAGACGATCCCGTCGTGCTGCACGGCGCGTTCGAACGTGCTGTCGGTCAGTGTGGTGGTGGCCATGTCAGACGATCCCTTCCAATCTGAAGTATACCCGTGGGGGTATCAACGGGCGCGACGTCAACATTGTTCCCGACGCCCGGCGCGATGCGGGGTGGGGTATCGATTGGCCGGCTCAGGTGTCGTCGGGCGGGGGTACAGTCGGTCGTGGACAGATACCCCCTGGGGTATTGCTCGAGAGAGGCAAGGGTGGAACGAGATGAGCAATGTGGTGATCACGGGGTCCGAACGGGCTCGCCCGAGTGGTTCGACGGTGGCGGGTCCCGGTGCCGGAACGACGATCGTGCCGATCGAGACGCCAACCTTGGGGGACCGCAGCTACCTGATCCATGACGGTCGGGTGGCGGTGGTGATCGACCCCCAACGCGACATCGACCGGGTGCTGCGGCTGGCCGGCGCCGCCGGCGTTCGGATCACTCACATCTTCGAAACCCATATTCACAACGACTATGTCACCGGTGGGTTGGCCCTGGCCGGGGTCACCGGAGCGGCCTACCACGTGAACGCCGCCGACCCCGTGGCCTACGAGCGGGTGGGGGTTGGCGACGGCGACATCATCGAGATCGGCCCGGGTTGGCGGCTGCGGGTCCTGGCCACCCCGGGGCACACCTACAC
>ENA-UOWO01004527-UOWO01004527.1-activated-sludge-metagenome-genome-assembly--contig:-NODE-4527-length-15311-cov-6.784347_pt1 | contig 15311 bp, 19 predicted proteins | sample MGYA00238148_ERZ761564 | MGnify/ENA primary metagenome ERZ761564 (study PRJEB28885, sample SAMN05720194) | activated sludge metagenome | isolation source: Anaerobic digester | place: USA...
TACCCCTGTAAGTATTTTAGGAGGTAAGAAAACCTTTTGTCAAGTTACTGCTGGAGTTGGAGTTAGTCACACAGTAGGAGTAGATTATCAGGGACAAGTTTGGAGTTGGGGATATAATGCTTTTGGCCAACTTGGTGACAACTCAGTTACTCAAAGAAATACCCCTGTAAGTATTTTAGGAGGTAAAAAAACCTTTTGCCAAGTTACTGCTGGAAATAGTTACACAGTAGGAGTAGATTATTTAGGACAAGTTTGGAGTTGGGGATATAACTATTATGGTCAACTTGGTGACAACTCAACAACTGCAAGACTTACCCCTGTAAGTATTTTAGGAGGTAAGAAAACCTTTTGTCAAGTTACTGCTGGATATTCTCACACAGTAGGAGTAGATTTACGGGGACAAGTTTGGAGTTGGGGACGCAATAATTATGGTCAACTTGGTGACAACTCAGTTACTTCAAGATGTACCCCTGTAAGTATTTTAGGAGGTAAAAAAACTTTTTGTAAAATTACTGCTGGATATGGTCACACCGTAGGTGTAGACTACTTAGGACAAGTTTGGAGTTGGGGATATAATGATTATGGTCAACTTGGTGACAACTCAGTTGCTCAAAGAAATACCCCTGTAAGTATTTTAGGAGGTAAAAAAACCTTTTGTCAAGTTACTACTGGATATTACCACACAGTAGGAGTAGATTTTCAGGGACAAGTTTGGAGTTGGGGATATAATAATTATGCTCAACTTGGTATTCATAATGATAAATATACTCCTGTAAGGGTTTATAACTTATAAAAAATAAAAATATAGTATGGGAGAAGTAAGACATTTAGTAACCGATGAAACTGGAAAATTATATTATATAACAGGGTTAACATATTCGTTTAATGGAACCTCAGGAACTTCAGGAACAGATGGTTCCATAGGACCCTCAGGACCCTCAGGACCCTCAGGAACCTCAGGAACTTCAGAACAGATGGTTCCATAGGACCCTCAGGACCCTCAGGACCCTCAGGAACCTCAGGAACTTCAGGTATTGATGCGACCCCGTCGTCACCAGAATTCCTAAGTGTTAAAAATCAGGTATCTTTATTGATTAGTCCTCCTGTGTTCAGACGCTAACAGGTGAAGTTATGATACCTGTAGTTAGAAGAGTCTTAACTGCAACTGCAACACCAACTGCCAATAATACTTTACAAAACGTAACAGGATTAAGTGTTTCTGTTGATAGTGGTGGAGTATATAAATTTGAAATTTTTATGGGAGTTAATGTCTGGTACCAATAGTAAAAAGCGGACCCCATCGACATCCTGGAAATCGACAATACGGCGGTGCGTCTTTCCCAGATCGACAGACTCAATAAGCTCAGGGCTGAATATGGTTTTACAGCTCCAACTGTAACAAGGTTAAGAGGTCAATTAGTATATGGATTATCTGTTACAAATACAGGAGTTGGTACGTTAACCACAACGATTTTAATGGAACGAATGCTCCCGGCTCAATATTACTTTCATCAGTTTCTATGTCGTATTTAAGTACAATGATAGAAATTAAAGGTATGATTATTCCATCAGCAAATGGTGTTATACAGGCGCAAATCAAATCATCGGCAACTTTAGGCGCAACTGTTATAAATGGTTCATATATAGAAGTTTATAGAATAGGATAAAAATTTTATAATTATTTTAAAAAACTTTTCTGCGGTAATTTTTTTCATACTCATCAATTTTACTAATTAATTTATCGTCCATCCAATTTTTATGCGAACCTACTATACCCTTACCAGGACTAAAATTTGGTAATTCTTTATCGTGTAAATCCGGAATTTTATCTGCGATTTTTTTACCAATATAATTTTCTATGATTTCTTTTTGATTTTTAAAATCATTTAATATGTCTTCATAATTTAAAATTAAAATATTTTTTTCATATTTTAACCATCCATTCGTGTGTAATAACCACCTATCAATATAATTTTCTGGTTCAACAATAACGTGTGGATCTGGATAAGGTGCTAAATATTTCATACCAATCTCAAATGGATTCATAAATATCCAATCTTTAAATTCCGGAAAATTTTTCCAATTGTCTGTATATTTTTCATAAACTATAGTGTTTTTATATTTTTCAGCTTCATTTGAATTTTTTATTTTTAAAAAATTATAATAACTAACCAAAACATCTTTAACATCTCTTTTTAAATAAATTGTTTTATATTTATTGAACAAAATATCTAATAAATCTTCGTCCATAAATTCAATTTGGTGGTGAGATTTTGAAACGGAATTCTCTCTATATGTATTTACTATAATATCCTTATAAACATAATATTTATAATTTTTGATTGTGAATTCAGCTTTTCCTTCTGGAATATAGCCTATGGTATAAAATTCACCTTTTTTATCGTAATTAATCAAATTGATTAATAAATGAGTACCAGAACGTTCGTGAGTTATTACTATGACTGGTTTTTCCATATTAAATTAGTTAATTTATTAAAAGAAGTTTTTATATCACTGTTAGTTTCTAAATCTATAAAATTCTCTGTAGGAGGTTCATAATTTTGTACATGAAAATCATTTTTACCCCTATCTTCAAAAGTATGTAAATATATTTCAATAGCATTAGCAATATTTTTTAAATAATCTCTCTGATCTTTATAAGGAGATATTAAAGTTACGACAACTTTATAGTCTTTATTATGTAAAAAAAGTGCAATATCTTGTGCTCTTTTTATATTTTCTCTTCTTCCTTTTTCAGAATAATCTTTATTATTGAAAATATTTCTTAAATCATCACCATCTATTTGCATTTTAGGTTGCTCTAAACTATCATATAACATTTTTCCAATTGTGGTTTTTCCTGATCCAGGTTGACCCGTAAAATAGTAAATCATAAAATATAATTATTTTTCGTTGTTTCGTATTTTGGATGCTGATATTTTGGATATATCATTTGGTGGAATTAGTTCTTCTACTTTGTAACCAACATCTCTTCCATATTTAACACTCTCAATATCTGGTATTATGATAACTTTACATAAACCTTCAGATATTTTTTTAGATAATTGATTTGTTATATTTATTTCTACTTCCTCAGCAGTATACGGATTTTTATCGTCAACTTCAACGTTTCTTATAGCAATTAAAACTGGAATATTATCCTTCCAAGATTGTTCAAAACACCAAATGTGTCCATCATGTAAATATGGAGTTTGCCATCTACCAATATATAACGCATATTTTTTATTCATAGTATGTTTTATTTTTTAATATATTTTGTTAAATATATAACAAAAAAATATTAAAGTTTCTTATATTGTTTTAATCATATAATTTTATAATATTTAATATATTTTTGTGAATTTCTTTTGTTCCTATTAGTACACCTTTTTCACATAGATAATTAGATTTATTATACTTATATCGTTCACCTTCAAAGTCTGTTAAAATTGCACCAGCTTCGTGTAATATTATATCAGAAGCAGCAATATCCCAAAATTTTGGAACTGAAGTTTCATTAGATTTTGGTAATATTGGATATATTTCCCCTTTTCCTTTTAATAAATATAAAACTTTAACCACGCAAGACTCGGTTTTTATAATTTTTAATTTATTCTCTGAATTTATTTTTTTAAGAAAATCCTGATATGGTTTTTTATTTATATGATTGGAACTACATAAAATAGATTTTAGTACATTATTATTTTCAATATTTATTTTTTTACCATTTAAAAACGCACCTTCATTTATTACAGCATGAGCTATTATATTTTTTATTGGAGCGTAAATAACACCAACAACCGGAACACCATCTTCAATTAAAGCGATAGATACACCAAAAGATCCGGTTTTAAATTTAAACCCTGTTGTACCGTCAAGAGGATCAACTATCCAAATTCTTTTGGATTTAAACCATTCTTTTTCAGGGTTGGTTTCTTCAGTTAATATAGAGTCATTCGGCCATAATTTGGAAAAATAACAATTAATTAATTTATCTATGAAAACATCAACTTCTGTATAAATAGCAGAAGATATATCGATTTCATCTTTAAAAGAAACTGAATAATTTACATTATAGTAATGAAGCATTATATTTCCTGCTAAATAAGCAATAGCAACTGCGTCATTAAGTTCATCGTTATATTTGTTACTTTTTAACCTTTTCATAAAAAAATTATTCCAATCACACCACATATTATTAAAATAGCAACTAATGGAATTTTTATAAAAAACATTAAAAACGATAATAAAATTATTATAGTTGAAAATATACTAAATTGTGTAGGAATTAAAGTTAATGCTGTTATTATTAAAAAAACCGCCAAAGCTGGATTAATACCATTAAAAAATTTGCTTAATATATCAGGAGAAATAAATTTTATTCCTATTAATACTAAAGTAACCATTAGTATGCTTGGAATCAAAGCTCCACATAAAGCAACTAAAGCTCCTAAAAATCCATGTGATTCATAACCAACTTGCCAGGCTATTTGCACAGCGTCACTTCCAGGAATACCAGTTGATATAGCTATAATTCTATTAAAACTATCCTGACTTATAAAATTAGGTACTAATAATTTTTGACTTATTCCAATAGATGCTGGACCACTGGTTGATAAAAAATTAATTTTTAAAAATATCAAAAAAAGTTTTAAAAGCATATTTTTATATAATTGAATTATTCTTTTTAGTTATGAAATATTTATATATAATGTTGCAAGAAGTTTATTCTTTTTATTAGGTTTTTGTTAAATTATTGTTATACAATATTTACATTTGAATTCCATATTTTAAAAACTTTTTATAAAAAAATTATTATGTAAATTATAATTTATAAGTAAAATATTAAGATATAAAAATATAAAAATTAACATAATGATAGACAATATAAAAGAAGCATTTTATATAAGAGAATATAATTCATATACTACTAAATTATATGCATCTTCAATTCATTACGATAACGATCAAATTGAATTGATGAAATTATTTATAGAAAAAAATATATTACCATTCGTAGATGAACATTATTGGTTACCTTTATATACCATGGGTGGAAATGCTATCGATAGAGAAAATGAGCTTGGATATAAACCAATTGCGGGAAATTCAGGAACCTATAATGACCCAGTTGATCCACTACCTTGCTGGACTCTTTTTACAGAAGGACATATTATGTCAGATGGTAGATTAACAGCTTGTTGTGCAGATAGTAATGGAAAATGGTCAATGGGAGATTTAAATAATAAATCATTTATGGAAATTTGGCATTCCAAAGAATTCATTGAATTGCGAGAAGCACATCTAAAATTAGATATAAAAGGCACAAAATGTGAAAAATGTGCATTATTTTAATAATTATAGTAAAGAAAAATAATTGATATGCGTATATTGTTAATAACTAGCCACTTATCTACAGGAGGAATGCCTCAAGTAGCATTAAAAAGGGTTGAAAATTTAATAAATTTTCATGATTTATATTTAATAGAATATAGAGAAATAGCTTGGAGTTTTGTTGTTCAAAGAAATAAAATTAAAAATTTATTAGGTGATAAATTTATTTCATTAGGATGGATAGACAAAGAAGAAATTCGTGATCATTTTCAAGAAATAATTGAAAGAATCAATCCAGATATTATACATATGGAAGAAATTCCAGAGAAATTTATATTTGGTATGCGAAAAGAACATGCAGATTGGCTTTATAGACCTGATAGACCATATAAAATAATAGAAACTACACACACTTCAACATTTGACGTTTCTCAGAAAATATATTTTCCAGATAAATTTTTATTTGTTTCTAAATATTCACAACAAGAATATAATCGGTTTAATATTCCTTCATCTGTTTTAGAATATCCAGTTGAAAAAGTAGAAAAAAATAAAGGATACGCAATTAAAAGATTAGACTTTAATCCAGAAAATTTTCATATTCTTAATATTGGATTATTTACAAGAGATAAAAATCAAGGCTATCTCTTCGAAATTGCTAGAAAATTAATAGATTATAAAATTGATTTTCATTTTGTTGGAAATCAAGCTGAAAATTTTCAAGATTATTGGAAACCTTTAATAGATAATAAGTTAGGTAATTGTATAATACATGGCGAAAGAGATGATGCTGATATTTTTTATGAAGCATCTGATCTACTTATACACCCATCTATTTTAGAATTAAATCCATTAGCAATTAAAGAAGCAACATCATATGAATTGCCTGTATTTTTAAATAAATTGCCGACATACTTAGATATGTACGATGACTATAAAAATATCAAATATCTAACAATGAATATAGATAACGATGTTCAAATGATATTAGATAATTTTAATATTAAAAGAAAAGATGATAATACTTCTTTTAAAAAGTCATTAATACAAGAATATAAGAATTTATTAAATAACGAAGATGATGATTTTTTAAATTATAATATTAGTTTTATAGATGGCGCTAGAACTGAAATTTTAGGAAATAAGAAATTAGATTTTGATGTTGAATTTTTTGATAAAAACTCAAAATCATTAATATTTAAAACTAAAATCTCAACTAATAATTGGTGCGCAACAAATGTAAAGTATTATAAAGAATATAAAATTAATATAAAGTATAACAACCATATCTTAATTTCACATGAATTTAATTTAAAAAATAAAAATGTATTAATTCAATTTGAAAGTAAGTCAATCGGTGATACTTTAGCTTGGATACCATATGTAGAAGAATTTCGTAAAAAGCACGATTGTACTGTTTTTTGTTCTACTTTTTGGAATAAATGGTTTATAAATACATATCCAGAAATTAAATTCTTAGAACCAGGTTTCAAAAATATAGAAGAAGATATATATGCTAAATATTATATTGGCTGGTTTCAACCACATGATCCTAATAAAAATCCTAATGATCATAAAAAGATACCATTACAAAAAACAGCAAGTGATATTTTAGGTTTACCTTATACGGAAATTGTTCCAAAAATAGATATACCTGAAGGCACTAGACCCATAAAAGAAAAATATGTTTGTATTGCACAATTTTCAACCGCTAATGCAAAACATTGGCATTATCCATGTAAAGATAGTAATAAAGGTTGGCAAATTTTAGTAGACTGGTTAAATGCTCAAGGATATAAAGTAATGGTTATAAGTGAACAACCAACTAGTTTGAAAAATATAATAAATAAAACAGGAAAATTTCCTATTGAACATAGAATTAACGAATTAAAATGGTGTGAATTTTTTATTGGAGTTGGCTCAGGTTTAAGTTGGTTAGCTTGGTCAATTGGTAAGAAAGTTGTTATGATATCAGGGTTTTCTAATCCTATTTGTGAATTCAAATTAAATAATATAAATGTTCATAATTATAATGTTTGTAATGGTTGCTTTAATAAATATGATTTTGATAGAGGCGATTGGAACTGGTGTCCAGAACATAAAAATACTGATAGACAATTTGAATGTAGCATTAATATAACACCAGAAATGATTATTAATAGGATAAGTAATGCTAAACTTATTGATAATATACAACCTTTTAATTTAGAGCAATATAATCAGAAAATTTCATTAAATATTAATGATATAAATATAATTTATGATAAAGGCGAAAATAAATTTATAATTAGTTATAATAATGAAGAAGATACTCCACAATTAAATGTAGATTTTAGAAATTTTTATAATAATAAATTATATCATGTATTATCTGATACGAAATTAAGCAAGAGTTATACATTATGGTGCATGCCAAAAGACGACATTATTAAAGAAACTGATAAAGTTCTTATTTCATTCTACGAAAAGGAAAAAATTTTAGATGTAGAATTAAATGTCTAATTCTATTTCTTCAGATTAATTCAATATAAATATAATATTAAGAGGTATACTTTAGAAATTAGTTTATAAATCAAAATGTCAATCTTTATCTTTAAGCAACTGTATTAATTCTTCTGTTAAAAATGTAATTAATTTTTTACCTGGTTTGATCTCGATATCTGGAATATTTTTAATAATTGAAAATAATTGATTACCTTCAATTTTTAAATTTTGCATATGTTCATATAACCTTTGATCTTGATTATGGTATTCTTTCAAATTTTCAATAAATAATTTTAAATTAACACCCATCTTATTATTATATTTAATGCATTGTAATTCATTCTCATCCTTCTCTATAAGTATATACCATAACTTCTTCTTCGAAACTTTTATATTTTCAAGAAATGTTAAAGCACTTTTAGCTTTAGTGTTTTTTGGCATTTTAGCAACTTTACCATATAAATGAACATATTTATCTTTATCTTCCATTAATCAAATATTTTAAATTATATATTAATCATTAAAGGTCAGTTTTTTCTTTTTTCTTTTTAATATATATTGTATGAAATATTTGAAAAAATTTGAAATATATTCAGAAAAATTATTTCCAAAAGAATATAAAATTGGAGATTATATACTATTAGACAATATAAAATTAGAAGAAGAAGGATATAAATGTGATGGATTAGGTAAAATAATTAAAATATTCTCTAGACAACTTTTATATCCATACTTAGTACTGTTTGATAATAATGATCAATTATATTTAGAAGAAGATAAAATTGTTAGACTTTTGATGCCAGAAGAAATTGAATATTTTGAAGATAAACTGTTAGCATTTAAATATAACATATAATGATATATCTTCTAGTCTTTTTAATTATATTTTATCCTATTAAAGGTCAGTTTTTTCTTTTTCTTTTTTAACATATATTGTATGTACGTACAAAATTTTGAAAATTTTTTTAAGTGGAGAAAGAATAAACCAACTGTTCAACATAATAAGGAATGGACTCAATCTTCCAATTTTAAATATAAAGAAGGTGATTATATTTTATTAGATTCTAAAATTTTAGAAAAAATACATTTTAAAAGTGATGGTTTAGGTAAAATAGATGAAATTTTACCTAATACATATTTACCATATTTGATATTATTTGATAATGATATTAAACTATGGATGGTAGAAAATAATATTGTTAGACTTTTAACAACAGAAGAAATTGAATTATATGAAAGTAAATTAGAAGCAACTAAATATAATTTATAAACCTTTTTCTATTTTTTCTAATATATTTTCATTGTACTTTATTCTAATAAATTTACAATTTAAAAAATTTATTATTTCGTTTTGTCTTGTTATATCTTTTTTTAATAAATTATCATCTTTATCAAAATGATGTTGTTCATCATATTCATAAACTATATTATTTAACTTATCATAACCATCAAGCCAATATCCTAATTTTTCTACATAATATTCACCACCGTTCATAGCATGTTGAATATTTGTATTAGTTATTTTACTAATCTTATTAAATATATCACAAGCAACAGGATTAAAAGATGGTATAATTTGTTCACCATTATATTTATTTTTTAATATTTCTAGTAATCTCTTTAACCTTCTATTTTTATTACCACATAACGGACAATTATGCTTTTTATCTATATGATTAGTTGGAATTTGTTCAAAAATATAATTATGATATTTACAAATAATTTTAATTTTTTCATTATTTTTTTTATAGATACTTAAACTATAATCATATTTATCACCATGTATTTTAATAGCCTTTTCTATAAATTCTTTTGTTGTTAATTTTTTATGTTTAGAACATTGATAACAACCTTTTTTTAATAAATGATTTAAAGGAGTTTGCTCAAATATTCCATGTATCGGACAAATAATTTTAATTTTCAAATGCATATTTTTATAATCAGCTAAAGAATAATCATATTTATTATTATGTATTAATTTTGATTTTTCTATAAACTCTTGAGTTGTTAATTTTTTATTTTTGCTACATTTAGGACATCCATGACCATTGTAATGATGATATGGTATTTGTTCAAAAAATAAATTACATATTTTACAATATATTTTAATTTTAGTTTTATTGTTCTTATAATCAACCAAAGAATAATCATATTTATTATTATGAATACTATTTGCTTTATTTATAAAATTATTTAATTTTTTAGACATAATTGATTTTCTAACTTTTTTATAATATTCTCATTATATTTTATCCTAATTAGTTTTATATCATTATCCATACAAAAATCAGTTTTGATTTTATCGTGATATTTTATGACTTGTAAATATTTTTTACCACCAAAATATTCTATAGGTTTAAAATGTTGTAATCCGTCAAATTCAATGCAAACATTATAATCAGGTAAATAAAAATCAAAAGGTAAATATCTATCATTTTTACAATTTTTAAATATTTGTTGATAATTAAAAATAAAATTATTATTTTCTAAAAATATCCGTATTTGTTTTTCACCTTTGGAAGAATTACATAAGGGACAACCTGCACCTTTAATATGAGCTCCCGCATTCTGTTCAAATTCACCGTGTTTAGGACAAATTATTTTAACTTTTTTGCTACTATGAATATAGTTCACTAAACTATAATCATAAAAATTATTATGTTTTATATTTGACAATTTTATAAAAATATTTGTTGTATATGTTTTTTTATCATTATAACATTTTGGACATTTAAATCCTTGTAAATGTGAACTTGCTTTTTGCTCAAATATACCATGTTTTTCACATATTATCTTTATTTTATTTTGGCTCTTTGTGTATTTTGTTAAAGAATAATCATATTTTTTGTTATGTATTTTATTTGCTTTTTCTATAAATTCTTCTGTTGTATAATTATATTTATTAGAACATTTAGAACATCCATCACCAAGTAAATGACTACTTGGTTTTTGTTCAAAAATACCATGCTCAGGACAAATTATTTTTATTTTTATATGAGCATTTTTATAATCAACTATAGAATAATCATATTTATTATTATGAATTAAATTTGCTTTTTCAATAAAATCATCTGTAGAATATAATATATTATTTGCACATTTTGGACAACCTGATTTTCTATTGATATGTTGATCTGGTCTTGTTTCAAATATACCATGTTCTTTGCAAATAACTTTTATTTTTGTTTTATTATTTTTATATTCTACTAAACTATAATCATATTTATTACCGTGTACATTTTTTGCTTTTTCTAAAAATTCTAATAACGTATATTTTTTAACTCCTGCACATTTTGGACAACCTTGACCTCTTAAATGATTTGATGGTTCTTGATTAAATATTCCATGTTTTTTACAAATTATTTTAATCTTAGTTCTAGAACTTATATATGATACTAATGAGTAGTCATAAATATTATCATGTTTTATTTTTGCTTTTTCTAAAAATTTTTCTTGATTTATCATAAACTATTATATTAATTTTATATACCTATATATAAATAATTAATAAGTAAAAATGTTAAATGACTATGAATATTTATATAAAAAAATACTAATTTACAGATATGTTGTTAGATACGGAATACAGAAATAATAATTTAATTGTATCATATATTGATAATCAAGGAGTTATAAAATTAAAGTATTATAATTGGTCTAGACCAACTAAGTTTATAAAATGTGCGGAAGATGATCCAGAGAAATCAGGTAGGTTTGTAACTTGGGATGGTTCTTCATGTAAAGAAATATATTCTCGATATCCAAATCGTTATTCTATTTATGATTTTATAGATAATTTACCAGAAAATGAAAAAGAAGAAATATATTCTTATAACGAACCCGACATATGGTTCATAGATATCGAAAACGAAATTTTAGATAAAAAACCTGAACCACATTTAGCTGAAAGTGCAATTCAAACAATTTCTATTGTAAATAAAAATAAAATTTTAGTAATTGGTACCGAACCTCTTAATAAAGAGCAAATAGATTCGATTGAATATGATATTAATTTACATTTTAAAAAGTTTGAAGTTAATTATGTATTTAAATATATTCAATATAAAAACGAGTATGATTTATTAAATAATTTTTTCAATAAATTAGTTCCAAAAATGCCAGTTATTACAGGTTGGAATGTTTTGGAATATGACTGGGTTTTCTTAGTTAATAGAGCTAGGAAGCTTGGTGTTGATCCTGAAGCTTCTTCGTTTACAAGAAAATTAATACAACCATTTAATTTTGGACCTGTTAATAAAACATATGCTGAGATGCCTGCGCATAGATTAATAGTTGACTATATGGAACTTTTTTCTAAATGGGACACTTCGGTTAAAGTTAAAGAAAGTTTATCGTTGGATTTTGCGTCTGAAAAAATTTTAGGAAAAGATGTTAAAAAGATTAATTATGAAGGAGACTTAAAAAGACTTCACAGAGAAGATTATAAAAAATTCGTATTTTATAATGCTGTTGACAGTTGTCTTGTTCAGAAGATTCATTTAAAAATGAAATATATTGACATTTTATATGGAATGGCTGTACTTGGTAAAATAAAAATTAAAGATGCGATATCTACTTTGGCGCTTACTGAAGGTATATTAAGAGAAAAATTAAGAGATCAAAAAAATATAGTATTGGTTAGAGATGAACATGTTGATGAGTATGGTGATACTGATTCAGCTTCTATTAAAGGTGGATGGGTAAAAGATCCTGTTAAAGGTATGGCGACATGGACTTGTTGTTTCGATTTTTCAAGTTTGTACCCAACAACTATGCGACAGTTTAATATTTCTGCTGATTCTTATAAAGGTCAACAAGTTAAAGGTAAAGATTACTCAATTTTTAATGGACATCAAATAATGATTAAGGAAGATGATATAATAACTCTTAATGGATCAGTATTTAAGAATGAGGAGGGAGTTGTAACAAAGGTAATGGGAGAGGTTTATTCTGATAGAAAAAGATGGAAAAAGGTAATGATGGAAAAGCACGAAGAACTTGAAAAATTAAAGATAGAACTTAAAAAATTAGAAGATGATCCATTATAAATTTTTCAAATTCTTTATAATTTTTATCAATAATAATAATATAATTATATCCTAATTTTTCACATTCTATTTGCTTTATTATATTTTTTTCTAAATATTTATTATACCAGTAAGAAGATTTAATTTCTACTATCAAATTCATATTTGGTATAAAAAAATCTGAATAATAGACAGTATTTTTATTTTCAAATACTATTTTTATTAATTTGCCAGGAGTTATATTTAATTTATTAAAATATTTTAGTAAGAAATCTAGCTCATATGTGCCTTGGTAATATAAATTAGTATTTTTATATTTTAATCTTTTCAGAGCATTTTTTTGAGATTTAATTAGAAAGTTATAATATTTCATAGGGTTATCAACGCCATATTTTTTCATCATAGTTTTTTTAAATTTTATATGATTATTAAAATATTCATCGTTATATTTTTCTTTTTTAAAATTTTTACTTTTTTCTTGAACAAGATTATTTTTTGCAGGACTTTTGAAACCATATTTTTTTAAATTTGTATTTTCTGTTTTTTCTTTGATTTCTTTATTTTGTTGAGGATTTTTTACTCCATATGTAGACATACATGTTTCTTCAGATTTATTTCTATTATTATAATTTTTATTATTATATAATTTTATTTTCGTTTCTTTAGATTTATTTTTCACATCATTTAATTGAAAACTATTTTCAACTCCATATTTTTGTAACATTGTATTTTTATATGTTATTCTTGAGCAATCAATACAAGTATATTTATCATTATTATAACTTCTATAATAATCTTGGATTCTTATATTTTTTTCTTTACCACAGTTATCGCATTTTACATCTACTCTTATTTGGCTACATTTAGGTAAATCCTCAACTTTTATAATATTTAATTTTTTAGTATCAATGTTATAGCCTAAATCTTTATAATATTTAATTGAAATTCCTTTAATATAAATACTAACTTTTTTGGTGATTATCACTTTTATTTATTTATTTTTATAAAAAATAAACTTTTTTTTTATTTATATATATAATTATAATGCGGTTGTAGCATAAGTTAATGCGTTTTACTTCCAGTAAAAAGATCCTGTTCAAGTCAGGCAACTTGCTCTAAAATCCATATGTTTTATATGGATTTTTTTATATATACAAATAAAACCGCATGAAGCATTTAGAAAAATTTACAACAGTAAATAGTGGTGATATAGAAAATTGGAATCCAAAAGATATTTTAGAACCAAAGACTTCTTATACTGGTACTAAAAATTTAAATTTCGAAATTGGAAAGAAAGTTGAAGAATTATTAAAAGAATATGGTTTATGTGTATCTGATGTGGGTCCTGGTGATTGGTTAAAACAACAAGATATTGTTCTTAAAAGTGAAAAGATATTTAAAGAATATAGAGTTCATTTAGGTATAATTATACCTTGGGAAGATTTTTTAGATAGTTCATTGGTAGATGGGATAAAGAGTTTTGATAATTTAACTAAAAAAGAAAAAAAAGAATTAGAAGATGAATATGAATCATCTAAAATGAATGATGATACTAGATTAGAATTTTCTGTATTTTTACCGGCAGGAATACAGAATTATAATTTAACTTTTGCTGCTTTATCTGATGCCTCAAATTATCTCTTAATGTTAAATAATTGTATACCACAAATTTTTGATGGCAATATGATTGAAGATTGTTTAAAAGATGAGCCGAAAAATTTCAAATGTTTTCTAAATTCTAAAGATTTAAAAATTACAAATGATAATATAGAAGATGTTAACAGTATAAATTATAGAATTTATAAAGATTCTAAATTTTTTTTAGAATTAGAGGATGTATTAAAAAATAATACAAAATTTTTTATTAATGATTGGTTAAATTTATTAAAATGATGTTTTTCGGACAAAAAACAAAAAGATTCTTCGACGAAGAATTGTCTAAATTCTTTCCTAACAATATAGATATTTATGTTGAACCATTTGCTGGAACTTTTTCGGTTGCTTGCTATTTATTTGAATCGGATAAATCACCTAAGAAGTTTATTTATAATGATATTAAAGATTATAATATGACTATTTATGCTGATAAAGTTCATAATTTAGATTATAAAGAAATATTTAAGATGTATGATAGTGAAAATACATTTTTTTATTTAGATCCACCATATTATAAAAAAGAATTTTTATATGATTTAGAAACTTCAAAAGATTTTCATATAGAATTATTTAATGAAATTAATAAATTAAAAGGTAATTTTATTTTATCTTATAATAACGATAAATTTATTTTAAATTTATACTCTTCATTTTCTCTGATAAAATACATATTTTGATTTTCATAACTAATAATATTTTTAAAATTATCTACTTCAAAAGTAATAGTCTTATTGTTTTTAGATATTTTTGCTATTAAATCCTTAGCACTAATTTTTAAGCATTCATTTTGAAAAAAATTGAACGAAATTC
>ENA-UOWO01004530-UOWO01004530.1-activated-sludge-metagenome-genome-assembly--contig:-NODE-4530-length-15306-cov-5.204314_pt1 | contig 15306 bp, 19 predicted proteins | sample MGYA00238148_ERZ761564 | MGnify/ENA primary metagenome ERZ761564 (study PRJEB28885, sample SAMN05720194) | activated sludge metagenome | isolation source: Anaerobic digester | place: USA...
ATCGAATTAGGGGGGCATATTGCGGATGGCCACCTCACCCGTAAAAATGAAAAACTGGCCCTCACTATCTTTAACTATGCCCTTGAAAACAAAGATAGAATAAGGTCTAACCCTTCTCTCTGCAACGCCCTTATCTGGAAAATACAGATTATTCAAGACACTGACGAAGCTGAAGCCGCGTCACTTTGTATTGAAGTCATTCGACATATAACGAGTCTCCCCATAGAACATTGGAGCTTCGATTATCTCAACAGTGCGATAGAATGGCTTGAATGCTACAAAATAAACTGTGAAACAGGTAATGGATCAGAATCCTAGATGCATTAACCATTGGTTAAAAATTTACAGGTACCCTTGGTTCCAGAAGAGGAGATTATCAGATGACAACGGAAGATGCGCTGCACGGCAACCAATGGCGGTTATGGAAAGAAAAAGTGCTGACAGAATCTCAATCTCTTAACCGGATGTCGGGGATTGAAATAAAATTTATGATGCTTTCGCTCGATGAAAAAGGCCGCGATTCCGGCCTCACCAAAACGATCATTCGGGACGGGCTGGCGACTATGCGCTCCTCCTCACCCCTCCAGGGAACGGATGCTTTGCTCAAGACTATCGACCCTGCGGAGTCCTGGAAGGGCAGCAGGGAATCTGATCTGAACACCCTCGAAACTTTAATGCTTTCAGCCTTTGATGAAGCACTGAAAGAGTCCTCGATCAACATTACCAAACGTGACACTGCGGGTCCCGGACAGAGCAAATAGGCTTCTGCGAAAGCGAAGTGTTGAACCGTGCTTGATGACACAAAAGGCTTTCGCGGCTGCAATTCTTTGTGGCCTTTTTTGGCCATTATAAACCTGGTTATCCCTATTCTTTACCTAACCGTTTTTACGGTCTAAGCAGTGCTTAGACGAGATGCCTGTAGGAAAAGAATAGGGATGCCGCTGAATAAACACCATGCTTAGAATTACTCACTCGAAAAATGCCGCTGGCGCAGCCAAATACTTCGATGAAGGGTTGCAACGCGCCGATTATTTCGCAGCTGAAGAACAAGCAATCGGCACCTGGGGCGGCAAAGCAGCGGAGCGACTAGGGCTTTCCGGCGAAGTCCAGAAAGAGGAATTTATTGCTCTTTGCCACAATCAAAAACCAGACGGCTCCAGATTAAACCCACGTCATAGCAATGACCGAAAGGTCGGCTATGATTTCACTTTCTCCGTTCCGAAATCGGTAAGCGTAGCGTATGCGATCACAGGAAATGAAAAAATCAGAATGGCTTTTGAGCAATCCGTCGAAGCCACGATGCAGGAACTCGAAACAAACATGCGTACTCAGTCCGGGCAAGGCAAAGGCAAAAAGCATGTCACCACCGGAGAAATGATTTGGGCTTCCTTCACCCACCGAACCAGTCGGCCAGTAGACGGCCTGCCGGACCCTCACCTTCACCGACATTGTTTTGCCCTTAACACTACCTGGAATGAATCTGCCGGACGTTTCCAAGCGGGAGAATTTGGTTCCATTAAACAATCCGCTTCGTATTACGAGGCCGCGTTTGATGCGCGGATGGCAATGAAGATGCGGGAACTTGGCTACGCAGTAGAACGTCGCGGCCTGAGCTGGGAAATCCAGGGTATCGAGGATGACATTCTGCGCAAATTCTCTCGCCGCACTGCCTTGATTGAAGAAGTGGGCAAAAAAGAAAAGGATAAAAGCGGGGTACTCTCGGCAAAGCAAAAAGAGAAACTGGGTGCCCTCACCCGTGCCAAAAAACTGGTTGGGGAATCCTGGGAAAAACTCTGCCAAACCTGGCGCAGTTGGCTAAGTGGGGACGAAGCAAATAAGATAGAGAAGGCCAAGGGGGTAGAAGATGCTGTCGAAAAGAAAAACGGAATTACAGCGAATGAGGCAATACTTCGCGCCCAGGATCACCTCTTTGAACGCAAAAGCGTAGTCAAAGAATATCAGCTTAAAGCCGAAGCGTTAAAGCGAGGCTATGGTGACATTCTACCGGAAGAGGTAGAAATGGCCATGAAAAAGCAAAAATTCTATCAGCGTGAGCTGGGAGGGCAGCATTATCTCACCACCGAAGAAGCGGTGCGCGAAGAGCATAAAATGCTTGCCTATGTTCGAGAGGGGCGCGGGAAATCCTTTCCGCTTAACCCGGAATACGAACCCAAAACGGAATCGCTCAATGAAGAGCAGCGCGACGCTATCCGACATGCGCTTCATGATACCAATAGCGTCACCGTGATTGCCGGAGGTGCCGGCACGGGTAAAACAACCTTAATGAAGGAAGTGCGCGATGGTATCGAAGAAAAAGGGGTAAAGTTTATCGGCTTCGCGCCCTCCGCCGCCGCGTCGCGGGGGGTAATGCGAGAAGAGGGCTTCGAGCAAGCCGATACTCTCGCCCAACTTCTCACCAATCCCAAACTCCAGGAGGAGACAAAAAATAGCGTCATCTGGGTAGATGAAGCCGGGTTGATTGGCAATAAGGATATGAACCAGCTATTCCAGATTGCCAAAGAGCAGAACGCCAGGCTCCTGCTTACCGGGGACGTCAAACAACATAGCTCCGTTGCTGCCGGAGACGCACTACGCATTATCGAGGAGGAGGGAGATATACCCGTGGCGCGGGTGTACCAGATTCAGCGACAGCGTGGCAACGAGTTTTATAAAAACGCGGTACGCCTGGCGTCCGAAGGGCGCGGCGACGCGGCATTGCATCAACTGGATCGGATTGGTAATGTGGTGGAAATCGGGGATAGTAAAGAACGGCTGGAGCAATTGGTAAGCGATTATGTGGCCAGTGCGCAGAATGGTAAATCGGCTCTCATTGTATCCCCTACCCATATTGAGGGGCAGGATGTGACACAAACTTTACGGGAGCGGCTCAAACAAAATGGCCATATCGAACCGGAGGAACGAAGTTTTCTCCGGCTTAAGAGTTGCAACTGGACGGAAGAGAATAAAACCGATCCGTGGCATTATCGCCAGCCGGGCGAAAAATTGGCACTAGAATTCCACCAGAATGCTGATGGGCACCAAAAAGGTGAACGCTGGGCGGTCACTAAAGCGAATGCAGCGGAGCCAGGCTATCTTGCTGCCAAAGGCGGCGATGGCCGTGAAGGCCAGGTCTTTCTGGGGAATGCTGAAAGGTTTTCCGTATATCGACAGGAGGAGCTTTTGCTTGGCAAAGGCGACAAAATCCGTATCACCAAAGGCGGAAAAACAAAGGAAAACAGCCGGGTTAATAACGGCGATGTTTTCACGGTGGCCGGGTTTTCCAAAGAAGGGCATATCCAGCTTAATACAGGAAAAACACTGGATAAGGATTTCGGGCATATCACTTATGGGTATGTCACGACCTCCCATAGTTCCCAGGGTAAAACGGTGGACCATGTTTTCATCGCCCAATCCAGCGAGTCGGCGGAGGCCGCGAGTCAACAGCAATTCTATGTCTCTATCTCGCGGGGGCGGGAACAAGCGCGGATTTATACGGATGATAAATTCGCCCTGGAAAAGGCCGTCCTGGGGGACGGCCAGCGCATGACAGCGCGGGAGGTTGCCGACCGCGACAGAATGCGCCGGGCGAAGAGATACAGTAACGATGCAAGCGACAGAAAGCAGGAAATGGAAAATAACCCACGTAAACAACATGGAAAAAGAAAGTCACTATAACCCAAATACACGGTGGGGTGAAAAACTCGGCCCAGAACAAGAAGGCACCATCGAAGAAATGGTGTTTTATACGGTGCTGCGCCAAACAACAGCCAGTGCAGAGCAAATCAGTTTCCACCTGAAAAATGGCTGCCAGCATACGCTGGCAGTCGGGGAAATCATGGAAATGTATTATGACCCGGCCAATGGTATCATTCTATTTTTCAGCCTTGGAAGTATTCACATCAAGGGGCGCAACCTTGAAAAACTGCACCGACATCTGAAAGATAGAAAAGTGAAGGAGATACGGGAATTCAGCGAAAAGGCGGATTTATTATTTTCGCCGGATGCGCTGGTTATCAGCACGATTGAGTATCATTCTGAGAATTTAAGGCGAATAGGAATTTGAGAGGGGAGCCGAAACTCCCCTCCTCTTCCCGGTCAGGATGATTGTTGTTTTTTCTTTATCAAAGGAGCCAGCTCAAACTCAACGGCAAGGATAGAGGCTTCTTTCTTGGTGATGACTTCACCCGCTCCATCCATTACCTCAAAAGGTCGATAATAGAGCGAACCAGAAACCTTAATCCGGCTACCTTTTTTGATGGCTTTCAGCCCCTCGATGACACGGGGATTAAATGCAAGAATGTTGTGCCAAACAGTGTCTTTATCATGCCACTCTCCGGCTTCATCCTTATAGCTATCGGTGGTTGCAAGAGAAAAAGCTGCAAAGCGGCTTTCTTCGGTTTCGATGATACGGGCCTCACTGCCCATGTTTCCAATGAGTGTAACGGTGTTGTTGATGGCCATGATTTTATCTCCTTATGCTTCTGATGTAACTTCAATTGGTTAAAAAAGTGTAAAACACTGGTCGTGTCTTGCACTTCTGCCTCGTGGCGAACAGTGGGGGTGCAAGTGTCAATGGGAGGGGAATCACCCGATCTGCACGAAATAAGCAAAGCGAAATGCAGGAAGGTTGGGGATACCCGTTGATACGCGCTGGGGGCGAAGCCCTAAGAAAAAAAATCTAGTAGCCGAAATAGTCAACGAAGTACATTGTTAGGGCAGGGGATAAAATGCCCCCTGCCCATTTATTCATGAGAACCAGTCAATCACAATTGGAACTAATGAAAGAATAGTAATGAGTAATTTTACCAAGTCTTTCATCCCAAAAATAGCATCTCTGAACTTCTTAATAAATTCAAGATATTTGACTAGCTTCTTGAAAAACGGTTCTAAGCTCTTAACTTTCGTAATGAACATACGAGTGGCCTTCGAACGGGTGGTTCGTTCCTTATTCATAAACAAGATTTTGAGGGTTGGCAAATAAAGCTATTATAAGCAGGTCAGCTGTAATAGCCTGTTCAATACACATGCAAAGTCGATTTTTTATTACCTGGACAAGATGTACTCGATTTCATTTTTTTTGGATTTAAAGGCAATTTTTTTTATTATAAATAATTCAAAAACAATAAATTAAATTGTTTGTAAATTGAAATATTTTTTTCAAAAAAAATATACATTTATTCAACTTTAGTTGAAATATTTCCGCGACGGTGGCAATGCCGCCGGAGCGCGACAAAAAAGGAGGGTTTCCCCTCCCCTCTCTTGGTTGGGTGGTTATCTATTTATCTGATGTTTCTTTATCCATTTCAGGAGAAAGATATTTCGATGTTTCTTCCAGCAATTCAATGCATTGACTGAGAAATAATGGAGTCAAGTTTTCTTCTGGAAAGAGATTAAACATGTGTGATAGCATTTGAATCTGTCCCTGTTCAAAGGCGCGTAATTCAATAATGCTAATATCGTCGCATTCATTATCTATCACCTCCTGCAAGTCATGGTAACGAACAGTCAGAGCTTCTTTTATGGCTTTAAAATCTGTATTCATTGCTATTACTCCTCTATGTTGGCAATCATGCATTTTATGAACTCTCTGGCTTTGTGAGGAGCCTGCTTGTTTAGGTACAAACAGACAATCCCGGCAAGAATCCCCTGTTCTTGGCAATGTGCTGCAATGGTTTCTTTCTCCGCCGTAGAATTGGTTTTCAGGAATTTCTGGGCTATCTCCTCTCCTATCGTCCAATGGGTTGGCTGCAAGTCCGTTTGTGGTTTATTCATCTGATTCTCCTTGATTGGGTTAGGGTTGAAAAGCACGTCGCTTTCAACCCTTGCCTCGTGGCGAACAGTGGGGGGCAAGTGTCAATGGGAGGGGAATCACCCGATCTGCACGAAATGAGCACAGCGAAATGGAGGAAGATTGGGGATACCCATTGACAGGCGCGGGGGCGAAGCCCTAGTCAATATGCGCAAGTAAAGAAATAAAGAATTCTTTATTTCTTTACTTGCGCCGCGAACGCCGGGTAGCAATGCGCCCGAAGTGAGCCGCGTAAAAAAGGGAGAGGCTTCCCCTCCCCTACTCTATTGCCTGGCCCCTTGCCTGCTCAATGACAGGTAAAGCCTGCTCATTCCACCACGCAGCATAAGCAAGGCAGATTTTGCGTAGTGCCTCGATGTCATTGGTGATGGCCGCGTTATGCACCCATTCCGTAAACTGTGCCGCCTTTAATACCCTGAGCAGCTCCGGGGATGCAACAAACAGCCTTACGAGTGTTTCCTGCTCTTCTGCGGTCATGTTTTCATTGGTTTCTGCGATGGTGTGATATTCGGTATCGAATATCTCATAGGCGGGGATTTCCTCCCCGCTCTGTGAGGTATAGGGTGAGTATTCATAGGTGAGGGAAAGGGTTTCTAAATTCATGGCTCCCCCCTAATATTCACTGGTTAGCATCAGGGTATTATCCACCAGCCAAAGGGTTAACTCTTGCAGTGGAAAATCGGTGTAGGTGAGGATAAAAGAAATGAGTTTTTTCTCGTCTCCGTCTCCTACTTCAATAAAGGCGGCTTCAGTCTCAAGAACGGTGATTTTCCATGTTTGGAAAGGTTGGGTTTTGAGTATATCAAGCATCTGATTTGCTAAAATATAATCAAGTAGCCAATAAGCTCCCGCCTTTTCTGCCAGAAATTTGACTCCTTCGGTATAGACGTAACGGGGAAATAAAGGGTTCTTGTGAAAAGATTCACTCCCGGTAAAGTGCTGCAATTCCTGTTTCAGGCTGTGTGCCTCTTGCTTATCCATTGATGTCCTCCGTGGTTGGGTTAGGGTTGAAAAGCACGTCGCTTTCAACCCTTGCCTCGTGGCGAACAGTGGGTGTGCAAGTGTCAACAGGAGGGGAATCACCCGATCTGCACGGAATGAGCACAGCGAAATGCAGGAAGATTGGGGATACCTGTTGATACGCGCTGAGGGCGAAGCCCTAAGAAAAGAAAAAAGGCGGAAAGATTGCCTTCCGCCTTCGGTATTTAGAAGCAAGAGCCTCTAATCATTTGCTGTCACAAAAATACCGGAATTTAAAACAAACTCTTACTGTCTAAATTAAAAAGACAATTTTCTGACATGCCAGTGGCACTTAAAGAGTCTAAACGTCTAATACACTCATGAGAATGCTCATTAACTCAGGTCATAACAATGAAATGGGAGGGGTAGTGATATTTCGACAGGAATATTACAATTCAACGGGGGGGGAGTGGATATTTCGACAGTAATATTACAATCTTCCCTAGGCTCTACCATATCTTTGTAAAAACGGGGAAGGGCTCTAATCATTTGCTAAAAGCTGACCTTTCCTATATTTTTCAACCATCAAAATTTATTTTATGGAGAAGTCAAAAACTTCCTCAATGCACATTGAGGCAAGCAGGAGAGGTTTTTCTCTGCACATGAGAAACCCGAATTGGTGGGCATTGGTTATTTTGGTCGCAATATTTTTTGCAGCACATGTCTGCATAAAATGTATCCCACCGTACCTTATGGAATGAATGGAGAAGGGTTGGCGTTAACGTCAACCCTTCTCCATCTGTGTGGTTCAAAAAACTTTGGACAAACGGAACTAAAACGGGATTCATACCGTTCAACCAATATGATTTAACCCAAAATAAAATGTACCCATATTTTGAAGTTGGAGACAAAGTAAAGTTGAAATCAGGTGATGGCCCACAAATGACCGTGGAAGTCAATATCAGAGGTATTGTACCTGGGCCTGGGCTACGGATCAAATTTGGCTTCGCGGGTGAAGTCCTTTGCTCATGGAAAGAGGACGGTAGAGTTTTTGAAAAAAAATTCGACCAAGATTTGCTAGAAAGAGTCTATTCTTAACTACATCATAGAAAAAATAAAAAGCCTTGTGCATTTAGCATAGGGCTTTTTATTTAGTGTTGCTGGTTAGAAAAAAACTACTCCACATCCTTCCCCTTCTTCAGCATTTTCTGCTTTTTCTTCGCTTCTTCAATCTGCCCTTTGAAGTTGCTGGGGGAAACGACCTTCCTGCCGGAAGACTGTTCAAAGGCATCAAGCGCTTTTCCCGCTGATCCGCCGCCCTTGCGCGCAGCATCCCGGTTTTCATCAAAGCCCTGGGCGTCGGTATCTATGGCCTCGTTTTTCGTTTCTTCTTCCCCCAGCATCGTAAAAATCAACTCCAGGTTTGTCATATGGTCGCGCAATTCCTCACGCTTCAAGCCCTTCACCTTTTTATACTCCGAGGGAATTAAGCCAAAGGTGGCCTTGCTTATCTCCGCCGTCAGGATGGCATATTCCAGCCCGGCCTCTACTCCCCTACCCTTCCATTCATCGGTCAGCTGACCACGAACCGCAATGCTTTGCAGGCGCGTCTCGATCCAGTTGTCGTCATAGCCCAGATCCCGGTAATACTGGCGGGCACGTTCTGCCGCCAATTCAGGGTTTTCAATCTCCTGAATGCGTTCATAACCAACCTTTGCCAGCCACAACTTGAACGGCTCCGCCCTGGAGGACGGAATCGACTGGATGATCCTAAACAATCCTTCTGTATTTGAAGCGATTGTTTTTCTCTTTTTACCTCCAACTCCTTCCATTTCTACCTGGGGACAATTTGTCCCTACGTAGGATTTCAGCTGTTCATCACGCTGGCGCATCTTTTTGAAGTAATCAGTAGGTTTCGCCGTATCTGCCAATACCTCAATGACATCCAAAACCGAATAAAACCACTCTTCGTTATGCCAAACGCGACGGATTTCTTTTTCCTGAAAAACGATGATTTTGTGTTGGTCTTCCATTGCAATTCACAAGTTAAGGGTGGTTATTATTGGCGCAAAGGGCCTCGTTTAGGTCTTTGTAGCGAGAAAACATCTCGCTTTGGTTGCTGTGGAGCGTCCCAAGCTCGGAGGAAAATTTAAGCGTTGCTTCCTGACCGGAACGGTCGTTATCGAGAAATGTGTTCACGTTCTGGTAGTTTTCACGGCGAATGACCTCCAGCGTTCGCTGGAAGGAAGAAAGGGAATGCATGATGATTGCATCGCCTGAAAGACTTTTAGCCCCAAGCATCACCAGTAAAGAAAGGAAATCTACCATTCCTTCAAAAACACTCACCTTGCTATGATCGGAGGCAGTGCCACGAATCAAGGTTACATCACGCCCATTCAGTGCCGATTTAAAGGAATACTGACTCGAAGCAGCGCGGATTTCGTAGCCACCGCACTCATTCCTGATGCCAAAAGCAAAGTAATCTTTACCATTTACCTTATTGCGGTATTTTACCTCGACCAGGTACAAATCAACAATGGAAACCGGAATGGCCCTCTCTTTCTCAAGGTAATTGTGAATGGCCGGGTTGGCGATGGCGTGAGCTTCTAAAAATTCAAGTGAACGGTCCTCAGCACCACCTGAAAAAAAATCGCCGTTTTGCTGTCTAAAAGAAAAAAGGTCGTTCTGCGGCTCTATCTTCCCCTTCCCTACTGCCCCTACCCTATTGGAGGTAATGGTTTCAAACAAATGTCCCTGAAATAGGCCGGAAAGAAATGAGAGTGCATCGCTGATTCGGGTGTAGTTTTCATGACGCATCACAAAATCTACCACCGTGCCACCTGTATCGCCAAAGTCTTTCCATATCCATTTTCCGCCCAGATAATCCGTTACAAAGGACGGGTCTTTCTCCTGACGGAAGGGTGAAAGATACCAAAGCTCCTGACCACCTTTCAAAACTTTGACTGGCTCATACCCTAGACGGGACATGAGATCAGGTAAGGAAAGCTGTTTGGCCTGGGCGGTATTCATGACAATTATCAATAAAGAAATAAAGAAATAAAGAAATAAAGAAATAAAGATTATCGCCTTTCCATATATTCTTCGACAGCTTTTTCAAGCAGTTCCACCATTGGAATTGCCATTTCTGCGGCATATTGCTTCATTTTTTTACGGAATTCAGCCGTGACTTTGAAGTTCATTGCCACGATGTCCGTATCGCTGACTTTGGTCAGGTTGGTACTGGTTACTTCCTCGCTAGGAGGTGGACCTTTACGCTTCTTTGCAGGTGCTTTGATGGTTGCCATATCTTATGCTTTCACTTTGACTTTATCCATGCGATCCACGAGGGATTGCACGAGTCGGTCTGTGGATTGATTGACGCTCTTAAACGATGTTTCGTTAGCGGCCTTGCCCATATCGTGCGCCTGGCCAATAGAGGTTTTTTCCTGAATCATGCCGAGATAGTGATACCCAGCTTCCTCAATATACTCTCTGGCACTCTCCAGTTCACTATGGCTATCCCCTACTCTTGACAAGATCAGGCCGATTTTTTTTCGATCAATACCGTTCTTTTTGAGTTCATGAGCCAGCTTGACAGTAGGAGATAAATCGTCGCGGGTGACACCTGTAGGCAGGATAACAAAATCGCTTTGTTGGGCAATTTCCAGCGTCTTTTTGGTGGAGTGTGGCTCTCCATCAAAAATGATAAGGTCATAATGAGCCTCCTGTTTCAGCGCGTCCTTTACCGTCATGAATTGCTCTACGGCGATTTTGGGTTCAAAGCCTTCCTCCATGCGGATACGGTTCCACTCCGTCACGGTACCCTGTGATAAGTCCATATCCGCAATTTTTACCTCCCAGCCATTACGGGAATATTCCACAGCCAGCAGGCGGGAAAGAGTGGATTTGCCTACTCCGCCTTTCTGGGAAAGGACTGCTAATTTCAAAGCCATATCTCCTGTTTTTGCATGTATCCCAAAGATACGCACATTTCATAAAGAAATAAAGAAATAAAGATTTATTTATTTCTTTATTTCCCATTTAGCATGTAGTTCGGCCAGCTTGCCCTGCCAGTATTGATGCCACTGGCGGCGGTTTTCCAGTATCTCAGGGGCAAGGCTCTTGGCCTCGGCCTCGGCAATATCCCGCTCATACTGATTGATGCGGGATATTATCTGATTCTCCGTGTAAGGGGTTTTGTAAGTCGGTCCCCCCCTCTGATAGGTGTGCAGGACAGTGTGGCGGTCGTCAAAGCGGATTTCCCCCTCCCTGTACACGTCTGTACAGGTTTGTTCAGGCCGGAATTCATGTTCCTGCGTAATGGACTCCCCTGCGGCGCTATGGAAGCCTATAGGCCGGGTATGACGTTCATAGCTGGCATTCGGATAGTGGCCATTGGAGGATGGGGTAGGGGAGGAGGAGGCCTGGTGCAGCGGGTCGATATTGACTACTGATGCAGTAAGGGCAGGTTGATGCGTTTCTCTGCCTTCATCAACAGATACGTCCTGTTGTATTTTAGTCCGTTCCACATAGGAGCGGTAGTAAAAATACCATATCCAGCCAATGCAAAATTCAAAGGCCAGCTCCATGATCAGTTGCACAATCATGAAGATATGGGAGGCAAAAGCGACATTGGCCTGGTGCTCTCCCTTGATGCCATCATTGGCGAGGGAAAGTTTTTCATCGAGGGCAAGTATTTTGGCCTCGTATTGGGCAATCGTTTCTTTATTTCTAGCCATTTGCCGCTGGGCTGGCCAGAAAATTTCCCCCAGGTGGTTACGCTGCCGGGAAAGAGTCGTGTTCTCTGCCTCCAGCGCCGCGACACGCTGACGGTATTGCTGCGCAGTGCTATCGGAGGAGATCAGATTGGCAATAGGAGCAAAGTCTTTTGCGCCTTCTTTGGCACCAAAGGATGAGGTAAAAAGGCCGATGCCCAATAAGGCAAGGGAGAGCACGGCCCAGCCGGGCGCGAAATAGCCTTTGAAAAAATAGATCCGCCAGAGTTCTTCGCTGGAGGTTCTTTTGAGGCGCTCCAAAAAGAAGAGGATAATGCCGCCGATGGCTACAGCGGCCCAAATGGGAGCGCCAGCCCATTTGGCCAGCCAATAAGACGCATAACCGGAGGTTAAAGCACCTGCAAAGCTGATGACATAGGACAGGGCAGAGACTGTTTTTTTGAAGCCATTGTACTGGTGGAAGTAGGATTTATTTTTCACCTGCTCGTGAAGGTGGGTGAAAAAAGTCTCTTCGTCAAATCGCTTGAAGGCGTTTTCCCACGGATTTGCACCAAGGATTGATCCGTTTTTTCGCGGATTTTCCATAATTTTGGATGTTTAAGCAATTAAACCATAGGGAGCTAACAGGGTGGCCGCCCGGTTGCTCCCGCTTTTCGTATTGGCCAAAAATACAGAAAAAATATCAATAGTGACCAAAAAAGAATCCCAATCGACAGAAAATAAAAAAACGCATGGCGGCGAAGGCTATCATCTTTGGATAGAGGAGGAGATATTGAACGCGGAACAAGTGGCAGAAATATTGAATTCCTCGAAGAAAGTGGTGGAGAGGGAACTCAGAGAAGGTAAACTAACGGGCCATAAACGCCTGAGTAAATGGTTTGTGCTCAAAAGCGATCTGGTTGCTTATATTCGCACAGCTCCGGGAGAAGATTAAACAAAAAACACACGCCCCGAAATGCCACCCTATATTTTTTCTTTTAGACAGCAAAGCAAAAAAAATGACTTGTGAGCGATAGCGAACGCCGTTTAATCCACAGCCGAAGGCATGAACTATAGGCAAAATTAAAGGAGATAAAAGAATATATAGGTTTGTCCTAGTGATGACTCGCTTAAATACCTAGTGATTACTCGCGGATTTGCCTAGTGATTACTCGCACATCTCCTAGTGATTACTCGTGGATAACTTTTTTATCCACGGGCATCTGTGAGTAAGTTATAATACTAATTTATTGATAAAGAGTTAAGTATTGAATTCTCAGCGCGATGATTTTGGAAATTATTGTAAGTTATCCCCAAATTTCAGCGGGAAGGGGCAAAGCTCCTAGTGATTACTCGCGCTTTCCCTAGTGATTACTCGCAGTAATCTATTTTACAGGTGGGCCTAGATAGAGTTCAAACTCTTTTTTCATGTTATAAAATGCATAAACCCCTTCGATAAGTGCATTTTGCTCCTTTTCAGTCAGTTTTCTCCAGTCCTCACTTTGTTCAGCCATAGTTACAAGCATCACTGCTTGTTTTTTGCTTTCTTCCATAGTTACCCGTCTTTGTTCGCGGCGGATGCACTCGATAATCATCTCCAGGGTGGAGGGTGAAATTTCCTTTTGGTCTTCCATTTTGGTGTGTTTTTCGATTGGAGATTGCTTTTTGCTCCGCTTGCTCATGGAGTCGCTGAAAGCGTTAAACCTCCTAGTGATTACTCGCAGATTTCACTATTCCTTGCCTATTTGAGGCACTTGATACACTGATTTTGGAATCTGGGAGGGTGAGTTAAGAAGGTTAAAGCCTTTATTGTCTATTTCTTCTATCCGGGCTTCTTTGTAAACGGTCTTCACCAGAAGGAGCGTCGCCCTGAAATCGCGTTTGAAATTGTCCATACGAGTATAAGCCTGACCAAATTGCTCTTTGAGGTTAGCCCAGGCCACAAATTGCGACCCCTCGATGCGGTGAAGACGCTGGGCAAGCCAGCTGTAAATGTCTATTGCCATCGCGCTATGAGCCAAAGCCTTCAGTGCCTCGATATTCAGTGGCACCGCATGTTGTGCAAGGCTTTTGAAATAGTCTTCTGAAAGCTGGATTTGAGAAGTCCATAGGACCCTCTGGTTTTCATCCCGTGGGAACCAGAGATCAAAGGCTTTGATAATATCAAATTTGGTTTGTATCACCTGGTCATTACTGAGGGTAAAAGCCATGTTAATATTGCTAGTGGCAAGCCTCCGCAACTGCTCCTTAATCATCGCTATGGTTTTGCCCTCCCGGTGTAAACCCAGTTTGGCAATAAAGGCAGAAAGGCTTTCCTCAACATCCACGAGGGGACTTTGAGCCTTAATAGCCTGAGTGTTTACATAGGCAAGAATCAGCCGTGCTTTCGCGCCATAGGGGAGGCCAATTTGTTCCCATTCATCGGTTCTTGGATTTAATATTTCACCCGCTTTTAGGAGTAGTCTGGCATTGCCCTGGCGATGATCCCAAAGCCTTGTTTCATTGCCGGGGTCTTTGTAGGGGAGGAACGCTTGACACAAAATCGAATGCTGGAATGCCGCATTTGATATGTCCTGCTCATTGATTACCATTTCCACCCGCGTCTTCACCAGTCGCTTCTTAACAGGGGAAAGGGGTTTCCCTCCTGGATTGTCCAGTGCCTCGGTAATCGAGAGCAAGGTTTCGCGTAGTTCTGAATTGGCTTTGTTCTTCATAGTTATAGAATGCAATCTTTAGCCAAAAAATCAAGGAATCAGTGCAAGATAGTAGTTTTTTGTAAAGAAATAAAGAATTCTTTATTTCTTTATTTCTTTATTTCTTTACCGTCATGAAAGCGTGGCAGCTTGTGAATGGCTGCCCAGCTTAATTCCCTGATGGTCAAGGTAACGGTAAAGGGTGCTTTTGGAAATATTCAGGTGCTCTGAGATTTCCCGAACGGGGCGGCCTTGATTGTAAAGCGTAGCGGCAATCATGGCTTTGTCCTGGGCCTTAGGCGAAAGCCCTTTGGGACGGCCACCTACGCGACCCCTGGCACGGGCGGCACTCAATCCGGCCTTGGTGCGGTCAATGATGATTTCCCGCTCGAATTCAGCCAATGCCGCAAACAGGTGAAAAGTCAGTTTCCCCTGGGGCGTCGTGGTGTCTATGCTGTCATTCAGAGATTTTAACCCTGCTCCCTTGGCCTGTATCTCGCTGACCAGGCGCACCAGGTCAGGAAGGGAACGGCCAAGCCTGTCCAGTTTCCAGATGATAACAATATCACCCTCCCGTAGCTGCTCCAGCATCCGCTGGAGTTCCTGGCGATCAAACTTGGTGCCGCTGATTTTCTCCTCGAAAATGCGCTCACAACCTTCTGCCTTCAGCGCATCGCACTGCATGGCAAGGTTCTGGTCTTTGGTGCTGACTCGTGCGTATCCGATCTTCATATTTTCTCAAAAAACGGTTGAAAGGACAATATATAGAACTTTGTTTATTAAAACCAGTTTTTGAGACTTATTTACAGGAAAAAATGGGAGGGTAGGGGAGAGGAGCGGTAGTTTCAAAAAACGAGGGTTTAAAGACACTCTTATCTCTGATTTTTTGTGATGCAGGAGGCTTTTGTTCATATAAAAGTTAAATTTTTGTTAAAAAAAACCAGTATTCATACTGTTTTAATTCATCAAAAATGTACTATTCCCCCCTAACATTCATTAAAAAATTAAATATCAATGCATTATGCTTTTCCATAGTCAATCCGTAAAAAAATAAAAAGAGCCTTATACTAAATAGCATCTCTATATAAATCGTAATGCAGAAAAATAACCTCAATGCATTAAAAATAAA
>ENA-UOWO01004532-UOWO01004532.1-activated-sludge-metagenome-genome-assembly--contig:-NODE-4532-length-15302-cov-4.896832_pt1 | contig 15302 bp, 17 predicted proteins | sample MGYA00238148_ERZ761564 | MGnify/ENA primary metagenome ERZ761564 (study PRJEB28885, sample SAMN05720194) | activated sludge metagenome | isolation source: Anaerobic digester | place: USA...
GAAGAGTTAAGTTTAGAGATGAATAATCATCTAAAATATTTCATTTTAATATAATGAACATTTTTTAATGCCCCATTTATGCAGAAGATGATTAAATGAAACTCTTAAAACGCCCATACCATATTGTGCGCTTCTTCTGAAATTAATACTCGATGCATCTTCAAAGTATTTTGTTGGACAGGTAATTTCGGCGATCTCATAGTTTTTCATAAATACTTGAGAAAGCATTTCATTATCAAAAACAAAATCATCGTTGTTAGAATTGTATTTAATAGAAAGTAAAACTTCTTTTGAGAACGCTCTATATCCAGTATGGTATTCACTCAATTTTTGACCGATTAAAATGTTTTCGGTAAGGGTAAGCATTCTGTTAAAGACATATTTATAATAGGGCATTCCGCCTCTCAAAGCACCTTTCCCAAGAATTCTTGAACCAAGTACCACTTGATATAAATCATTTGCAATGATACTACACATAGCAGGTATTAGTAGCGGTGTGTATTGATAATCGGGATGCAACATAACCACGATATCAGCATTCAATTCAAGTGCTTTATTATAACAGCTTTTCTGATTGCCCCCATAACCCTTATTACGATCGTGCTTAATGATATGTTTGATTCCAAGTTGATTGGCAACCTCAATTGTATTGTCTTTACTTACATCATCAACCAATACCACATCATCCACTATATCAAATGGAATTTCTTTATAAGTTCGTTCGAGCGTTTTAGCTGCATTATATGCAGGCAGAACAATCACTATTTTTTTATTGTTTAACATTTGTCACGCAAGATAAAAATAAGTTTATGATTCTCTCATAGTTAGATTGAATATTTTTGAATTTGTATTCACTAAATTCGAAGTGGCATGTGCTATAATCCTTTCATTATCATCGTATAAAGTGCATTCAACATTGGCTATTTTCTTTCCACTTCTTAAAACTTTTGCCTTAACGATGACAGTGCTATCTAAATCAGCACTATAAAGAAAATTGACGTTTAAGCTAACCGTTGTATAAAATGTATCATAACCCATGCTGTAAAAACTCAAACCACATAACTCGTCCGCAATCATGCTTATCATGCCTCCATGTAACTGATTTGAAGGATTTGTCATTTCCTTTCTAACCTTAATCGAGGCTTCAATATATCCATGTTCTACTAACAATAATTTGTAATGAAGCCATTTGCCACCCGCAGAAAGTGTTTGTGTAAAAAAATGACCTTCAATTGATTTTAAATTTTCGAAATTATTATTTTTCATAAGCGGCAAAAGTATCATTTTATCTTGAACTTGGTTCTTTTCATGATTGGTATACCACAATCTAAATAGATGCGCAAAAGTCAAGCGAAATCACTAAAACGGAATAAATGGAGATAAAAATTGGGTCAATCTAAATTTATTACTTTTTAGGTGTGTCTACAATCAGACTTGAAATAAACATACTGTATAAATAAGATTAATAAGAAGTCTAGAGTTCTTGTTTTACTTTTACCAAACAAATTTTATAAAATGACAATCACCCAAATCGAGTATATAGTAGCAGTTGAAAAAAATGGAAGTTTTGTAACTGCAGCAGAAAAATGTTTTGTAACTCAGCCAACCTTGAGTATGCAAATTCAAAAACTAGAAGAAGAACTTGGAATTAAAATATTTGATCGTAATCATCATCCAATTATTGCGACCGATATGGGTAAAATCATCATCGATCAGGCTAAAAAAGTATTGTTTGAACGTGATAAAATCGATGAGATCATTTCTTCTCAAAAAAGTGAATTAATTGGAGCGCTCAATATTGGAATTATTCCAACTGTAGCGCCAAGTATAGTGCCTCGTGCATTAAAATCTTTTGTAAAGAAATACCCATCAGTTGATATCACTATCACGGAAATGAATACCGATCAAATTACACATAAATTGAAAGATGGTGAAATTGATTTTGGGATTTTAAGTACACCACTTTACGAAAAATCATTGAAGGAAAGTCCTTTATATCAAGAGCCATATGTTGTGTATGCTGCAAAAGGGCATAAACTCTTAAAAGGAAAATTAGTAGACCCAAAAGAAATCGATGTTAATGAAATGTGGTCGTTAGGTGATGAACATTGTATGCGTTTTCAAGTGATTAATTTATGTGGGAAGCAAAAATTCTATGGCGCTCAAAATAATTTTAATTATAATTCTGGTTCAATTCTTTCTTTAATCAGAATGGTTGATATAAATGGTGGATTAACAATTCTGCCTGAATTAAGTTTGACTGATTTTCCTGCGGAAATGATGGAACAAGTACGATATTTTAAAGAACCGATGCCAGTTCGTGAAATAAGTTTGGTAACAAATAAATATTTTACAAAAAACAAATTGGCGATTTCATTTACAGAAAGTATAGTTTCTAATATTCCTGAAGCCATGCGAAGTAAGAAGAAAAAAGTGAATGTACTACCGATCAACTAGGAAGAGGCATATGCAATAAAATAGGTATTCACGCCATCAATCAAAAATTTTACTTTTTTGAAATGAAGTTTTAGGAGACTCTCAATTTCAACTATTTTATTATCATCATTGAGTATCATGTTGAAGACGCAGATGCCTTGAGGAGTTAGTGTTTCATTACACAATTCTACAAACGATTTTGAATAAGTGAATTCTGGTTGAACTAAATCACGAAAGATATCAATACCAATCAAATCAAATCTCTTGGTATTATTCCTTAGAAAATTGACAGCATCATCACAAACCCAATTCACATTTTTTCTTCTATTTAAATCCATGTATTTGATACTTAAATTCAGTATATCTTCATCATTGTCAACAAGTGTGGACGATGGAAATTGATGATATTTATCTTGTAAAATTTTGAGTGCACTTCCCAAACCAGTACCCAAAAGCAGAAAAGAGTTAATTTGACTGATATCATTTTTAATATATGCGAATGATTTTCGAAATGGATTATACTTAATGCCATATGAATAAATAGCTCGCGGTGTCACCAACATCAATTGATTACAATAAACTTGAATTTGTAGTACAGTCAAATTTTTGCCAATTGTTTTTTCAATGCTTATTGGTATCAAATAACTGAGTACTTTCTTATATAATGGAATTGGAACTTGCAAGATTCAAATCTAATAAAAGATGATGGCTTTATTAGATTTGGGTGCTAAATTTCAAAGTTTATTTTTTGTTAGACTATCGTTCACCAAATAATAAACTTCCAATTCGTACCATGGTGCTGCCTTCCTCAATGGCTATTTGATAATCACTACTCATACCCATTGAAAGTTCAGTAAAATTTTTATCTCCAACTAAATAAGATTGTTTTGCAAATAAGAATTTGTTTTTTAATTCTTGAAACTCTTTTCTGATTTGATTTTCATTATCGGTATTTGTAGCCATACCCATTAAGCCTACAATACGAATATGTGAAAGTGAGTTTGAATGACTTGTATAGTATTCTAAAATTTCAATTAACTCTTTAGTATCTAAACCAAATTTTGTTTCTTCTTCTGCAATATGCATCTGAAGTAAAACATCAATTTTTCTTTCGCATTTAGCAGCTTGTTTTTCAATTTCAAATAAAAGTTTCAAACTATCAACTGCATGTATCATGTATACAAAAGGTGCAATATATTTTACTTTATTCGTTTGCAAATGGCCAATGAGATGCCATTCAATATCCTTTGGAAGTTGTTCGTATTTATCAACCATTTCCTGCACTTTGTTTTCCCCAAATGCTTTTTGCCCTTGATTATATAATACTTCAATGGCCTGAATTGGTTTGGTTTTTGAAACGGCAATGAGTTTCGTTTTGCCTAATTGTGATAGTATAGTTGGATAATTTGACATGTCATTAATTGGCAACAATTTTTTATTTTGAAAAAACTTAAAAAACGGAGAGCCATTTTTTATTCTTTGATCAATATCTTTTTAGCAATCCCTTGATTAGTGTTTACGAGAAGATAATAGGCACCATTCGGTAAATGTTCAATATGAATTGTATTGTTAGAATTTGACTGTTCAATCATTTTTTCCCCAATTAAATTATAAAGATGACAGGATAAAATTTCAAGTTTCATTTTTGATTCGATATGAATCAAAGTTTTTGACGGATTTGGATAAACTTGAATATCTTGATTGAACGTATTATTTGATACAGCAAGACTTGAACAATCGGCGCTACCCCAAATGCACTCTGCAAATTGAGGATAATCAATAAAAGGATTACGATTTCCTTGTATTGTAAACACTGCATTATTACGGTCGATTTCCTTCTGACTAACCGGATCTAATTGATGCCAATTGAGCAATAAAGTTATTGCCTCAGATTTTAAGATTGAACCATTTGCCATCTCCCAATTTGTCCATCCTGCATCTTCACCTTCGTAACGAGTTGACATATAGAAATATACCCTAGCTAAATCTCCCTTAAATGAATCGATGGGTTCAAATACATCATTGGTATAACCTGCATAGGTTGTTGAAGTGCCTGTTTTTGAACCATTATCAGATGTCCATGAAACCGAATTGACTTTGCCATAAGGGAAATTGCCTCGTTTATTATTCACCCAACCATCTGTTGGAAATATTTGTTGAAGATCAGTATACATGGGTGGTACACCTCCGAAATAAGTTGATGGCCAAGTGTGTTCTCTATTATAACAATCTCCTTCACTATTATAGGTACCACATTGATTGGTACCTAAAGTATAGAGATAGGGTGGTGTGCCGCCTGGAATATCTGAATAAATATCCCAAACATCATTGCCTCCTTTATTATCAGTTGTGTAAAATGCTGTCCACAAATCAGAATAAGTTATAACAGTATGGTTTTTTATTATATTATAAAGGGCAGTTTTAAGCACAGTGCCATTCTTTCCAAAAGCAGCATTATAATATTGCGCGTTTGCGCTTTGAGCTAAAATAATTATGCAGAAAAAGAATAATTGTTTGAGGTATTGAATCATTTGAGTTTTAATTGATCGAAATAGAGTATACACACTTATTATGAATAAGTATTGAATATTAGAGAGTAAAAGTAAGGGTTTGATAGCAAATAGAAACTAATTCATAGATTTCATTTTAAATCTATTATCGAATTAAAGTGATATCACCTTTTGAAAAATATTCAACCTTTGTTACTCGGCATCGATATTTGATTTGATAATAATATGATCCGATTTCAGCTTCCTTGTTTTTATAAAATCCATTCCATTTATCCGTAACTGAATTTGTTTCAAACACAAGTTGCCCCCAACGATTATAAATCGCAAAATATTCTAACTGAATTCCATCTGTATTAACTAAACTGAATTCATCATTTTTAAAATCATTATTAGGCGAAAAAGCATTAGGGATGAATAGATTACAATTGCAACCAGAATCTATTAATCCAACTAAGATAGTATCTCGATTTACACAATTGTTGACATTAATTTCAACCCAATATTGTCCAGGTGAATTAATTAGCAGTGTTGGTTGTTCAGAATTGTCTTGCCACAAATAGCTAGCATTTGGGGTAGTTGCATTTAAGATTAATTTTTCACCTAAACATATTAATGTATCATTTCCAATGAAGATGGGTGGAGGATCGAGATAATCAATTTGGATTGTGTCTGATGCCTTACAATTATTAATTGTCATCTCTACCCAATAGGTGCCAGCTTGAGTTACAGTAAATGTATTGGAGGTGGAATTATCTTGCCAAAGAAAAGTTGCACCAATAATTGATGGTACTGATAAATTGTAGATATCGTCTTTACAAAGCGATGTGTCTTTTCCTAGTTGAACTGATGCGCCAATCACTGTAATTTTGATTGTATCAGAACTTACACATCCTGACGCATCAATTGCAGTCACATAATAAGTGCCAGGTGAAGTTGCTAAATAGGTTGAATTAGTAGAAAGATCTTGCCATGAATAACTAACAAAAGGACCAACCGCTGATAATAAAATATTTTGTTGACTACATAGAACTGTATCGTTCCCTAATTGAACGCCAATTGATGGTGCCGCTGGTAAATAATATTGAATGCTTGCATTAGGAATATAAACTAAACTGGTACTCATTCCATCTGTTGCACCATAAGGAGTGTTGAAGCAAGTATGAATTGGATTTTGTATCATTCCACTAGTGCCTGGTAATAATTCAGATATAACATTAACCGGTAATATGGGAGCACTGACCATAATAAGTCCAGTACCACCACCTCCACCTGGACCCGCACATCCATAAAAGGAACCTGGTCCTTGATCACCGCCATGCCCTCCATTTGCTTTAATTGATAAATTGCCAATATAATTTTGGCATTCAATCAAAATTGCTCCTCCTGCACCTCCACCTCCTGCTCCGTCAGAAATGCCAGTAGCGAGCACTAAATTGTCGGCACCATTACTTAAAATCTGATTATTATTTCCAGTGATTGAATTTGCTTTCATCATAATAATTCCACCACCATTTGTGCCATCACTACCCACATTATTATTGTAATCTCCACAGCCTCCTCCACCTCCCATAACCAAAAGTTGGTAGCCTGATGCTAAATATGGAATTGTTTCGCCACCCAAACCACCATTACTGTTAATAACACAACCTTCTAATTCATTTCCGCCCTTTCCTCCATAAGTATAATTTCCACCTCCACCACCGCCACAATTATGCTTGTTACCACCTCCACCACCGTTTGCGAGATGCCCTTTTCCAGCCATTTTAAAATTACTTAATTCAGCCACTCCTTCACCCTTCATAGCGCCACCATTAATCCAGAAACCACCAGGTTGAAATAAATCGTAGTAGTAATCCATTGATGAACCTCCGCAACTTCCATCTGGGTTATTTGAAATATTTCCACCCTTAAATCCATTTCCGGTAACATCAATATTGGCATTTAATGTAAGCGAATTTGTTACAAAAAAAGCCAATACGCCACCTATTTGACCATTCCAAGGTAGGCAACTCAAAGTGCCAGTTACCACCGCATTATTATATACAGGGATGGATACTAATTGCACCCTGCCATTTATATTGTAGACATTTGACAAACTACCAAAAAATGATATAGAGTTGCCAGCAATTGAAGCAATTTTAAAGACTTCGTATTTGCCCACAGATTGAATAGATTGAATACTTCCAAAAGAACTTGTAGTTGAAAGAGAATCTATAATTGCACCTTTCATTTGTATAATCATTACAGAATCTCCAACATTAAATCCTGAAGTTGAATTCACATTGATAGTTGTTAAACATGCAGCCGATATTATTGAAGTTACTGATGCATAAGCATTAATTACACCACTAATATTTGTTGTTTGAGCACTTGAATAGAAAGGGATAAACAAGCCTAAACATAAAATAAATGTTTTGAATATTTGTTTCATATATTATTTTCAAAAGTGTTAATCAAAGGGGTAAATTTTCATTACATTTTCGTATTCACCGCTGCAATACATTTATCAATCATCAAAACATATTTGTCTATTTCTTTTTGTAATATTTTCTTGTCAGATTGAATTGAATCACTAATTCGATAATGTTGTAGCGTTTGTGCAATTTTTTCTGATTCCTTTTTCTGTGTCTCTATTTGTTGTAAATATTCAAAAACTGATTTTCGCAATTCTTCATTCTCAGCTTCTAATCTTATTGTTCGAGCCTTTAGTTTTTTTATTTTAGAATTAATTTCAACTAAATGATGTTCAATAATTTTTTCCATATTTATTTATTGTTTAGCTAAAATTTTGAAATATTTACTTTGCAATAAAGATACAATATTGATTTTTTAAATTTTATTATTTAAATGAAATTAAAAATTCATTTCGATTTACTATGAGTAAAATTACTAATTTCACGCCTAAAAATTACACAATCATGACTTTTGAACAATCAATAGCAGAAGCCTATACATTTAAAGGAGAAAGTTTTTTATTAGGAGGTGCCGTACTTGAAGGTAAGACCATAACGGGTAGTAAAGTGAATTTGCCCTTAAAAACGATGAACAGACATGGGCTTATTGCAGGAGCTACTGGTACTGGAAAGACAAAAACCTTGCAGTATTTAGCAGAAGGTTTAAGTGATGCTTGTGTGCCTGTGATGATGATGGATATTAAAGGCGATTTGAGCGGAATCGGGGCGTCAGGTGTATCGAACGAAAAAATAACAGAGCGTTGCGCCTTATTAGGTATTGAATATAAACCCTCTGCTTATCCGATTGAATTTTTAACGTTAAGTAATGAGCCCGGATCCAGACTTAGAGCAACGGTGAGTGAATTTGGCCCTGTTCTTTTTTCAAAAATACTTGGATTGAATGATACACAAGAAGGCATTGTATCTATGATATTTAAATATTGCGATGATCATCAATTGCCCTTACTTGATTTGAAAGATATGATTCGAGTTCTTCAATACATGAATAAAGAAGGTAAGGATGAAATTAAAGAAGCTTATGGCAATATCTCATCTCAATCGACTGGAACAATTCTTCGAAAAATAATTGAATTGCAACAACAGAAAGCCGATGTTTTTTTTGGAGAGAAATCTTTCGAAGTAGATGATTTGATGCGAATAAGTGATGATGGTCGCGGTATGATTTCAATTGTAAGAGTTGCCGATTTGCAGGATAGACCCAAATTGTTTTCGACGTTTATGTTGCAATTACTTGCCGAGTTATATGCAAGTCTGCCAGAAGCCGGTGATTTAGATAAACCTAAACTCGCATTATTTATTGATGAAGCTCATTTAATATTTCAGGATGCAACAGAAGCTTTATTACAACAATTAGAAACGGTTATCAAATTAATTCGCTCAAAAGGAGTGGGCATCTTTTTTATTACTCAAAATCCAAACGATATACCACAGGCGATACTTGGGCAATTAGGATTGAAAATTCAACATGCATTGCGTGCGTTTACTGCAAAAGATAGACAAGATATTAAAAAGGTGGCTGAAAATTATCCTGAAACTGCATTTTATCAAACCGAAGATTTAATCACACAACTCGGTATTGGAGAGGCTTTTGTAACCTTACTCAATGAAAAAGGTATTCCAACTCCTTTGGTTCATGCTATGATATGTCCACCTCGTTCACGTATGGATGTATTAACCGATTCAGAAATTAATGCCATTGTAGCGCAATCAAAAATTGCTAAAAAGTATAATGTAGAAATGGATTCTAAAAGCGCTTATGAATTACTCAACGAAAAATTGAGTGAGGCTGGCGGTGCAGAGGCTTTAGAAGAGAAGAAGGCTGAGAGTAAGAAGGAAGAGAAAAGTACACTTGAGTCAATACTTGAAAATCCAGTTGCAAGGCAAGTAGGTCGAACAGCGGCTAGTATTATTACACGTTCATTGCTAGGTGTGCTTGGTTTAGGCGGTACATCCTCTAGAAGAAAAAAAACAAGCTGGTTTTAGACCAACTTGTTTTTGAATATAATTTTTTAAGGAGTTCTTTGTTAGAATTGCAATCCCATCCGGATAGCAAATCTTGAAGCAACATTCCTATATAACTCATCATAGGGTTGTTGACTCGGCCATGTATAATTGGTATAACTATATTTGGTTTCTTTGAAACTCATACCAATAGAAAAATTGTAGTATAAATTGCCTGCTAACTTGGTTTTCATGCCAATTCCATAATCATGATATAATCCAGTATGTAATTTGAAAGCAGGTTGTCCATTACTCCATTCTCTTGGAAATCTTGCATTAGAATGTAACATTTTATTGATACCTAAATCGCCATAAACGTAAGCGCTAAAACGTTTTTCGTAGAAGGTAAATCTGCCATCTAAAAATAGTGGAAATGAATTGGCAAAGTAGGGGTCAATGGCAGCTCCAACGCCTAAAAAGTATCGCTTATATTGTGCGCCAAATACAACTTGGAAAGCGGGATGAACTTCTTCACCATTACCTATGACACCCACTTGTTGAATGGTTGAAAACCTAATTTTCTTTCCATCAATCTCTCGATCTGATGATTTAATTTGTGCATTTGCATTGCTTATGATATTCAAACATACCAGCAATAAAAGAATAATTCGCATCTTATTTAGTTGATATTTTACTTAATAATTTAATATTGTTTTCATCACTATAATCATATTGGTAAACACCATCTTCTGCAGCCACATAAGCTCGTTTGTTATATGCTATCACATCATAAGTTTTTGCCATTGAAATGGTTTTAATTGTTTTTAAATCATTGATATCAGTGGCATCTAAAATTTTTAATCCATCAACACCATCGCAAATAAATAATAATTTTCCATCTTTACTTAAACCATGAGGGTTCGTAAATGGATAGGTTTTTTTCAAGATTGGGTTTGTGATATTAGTAATATCTACTATTTCTAGTTGATTTGAAATGCCTTGGCAATTGGTACCACTTCGTAATGTGATATATGCATAGTTATCTTCTGCAATTACAGGATCGCACATATTAGCATGTAAAAAAGTACTGAGTTGTGTTGGATTGGTTGGATTAGAAATAGAATAGATAAACATACCTGTTTGTGAACCTATAAATAATTTGTCTTTTAGCGGATAAATTGTTTCAATATTCCAGCCCATTTGAACACTGCTTTTAGCAATAGGAGAATTAGCATTGCTGATATCAAATACACGTAAAGTTGAACTACTTACTGTGTAAAGGTATTCGTTTACGATCACAAATCTAGCCATAGAACCTGCTACACCTGTGATGGATGGACTTTGTGATGATCCGAAATTATCTAACGTGGCTACCCCATTTGCTGTCATAAATTTCGTATAGTACTCACCAGTTGTGGTCGTGTCTTTTGTAATCCATTCTACTATTACACTGTTTGAGTCGATTGAAAATCCATTGACAGTATTTCGCTCTGGAAAAACATTTTTGGCGATATTGACTAATTTGATATTTGAAGGATTGGAAATATCAATTGAAAGTAAATCAATAAAGCAATCTGCCAATAGAATATTTCCTTTTACTACAACATCTTCAGTGCCAGGAATTGGAATGAAAGATTCATTAATAGGGGATGAGGGATTGGCATTATTAATAATATGAACACCTTTGTTTTTCTCAGTTAAGAAAATATAATTCCCTTTTAAAAACATTTTTCCTCCAGACAAAATTGAGGTAGCAGGTTGCGTTTGAATATTATCATACACTTCTTGCTTAAGTTTATAAACGGGTCGTGTGATTTTAAATGTTCTGGTTGTTTTGTTTTGGATACAACTTGTAAAAATTGCTGAGATACACAAAATAGAGACTGACAAAGAAATCAACTGTTTCATAATAAAATATTTTTTGTTTACACTCAAGACGAAAGCAAGTTTAAAAAGCATGGGTAGATATTTAAATTATTTTTTTTCTTCCAACTAACATACCTAAAGTATGGAGCCCAACACTTAATGTAATGAGTCCGATACCGATATAGAAACCAATGCCAAGCTCTTTATTTTCATGATAAATTAAAATCGCCAATAAAATACCATACACTGGTTCGAGATTCACCAATAATACAGCTGTAAAAGATGATATTTTTTTTAAGGCGCTTAAAGCAAGCGACTGTCCCCAAACAGTACAACATAAACTTAAAATACCTAACCAAACCCAATCCATATTACTTGGTTTGAAGTTTGTATTAGGAAAATAGTACAGGTAGATAGGTAATAATAATGTGAGAAATAAAAAGCCAGATCCAATTTCATAAAAAGCCACCATTCGTGAAGGATAATTATTGACAATCTTCTTATTCATGATTGTAAATACTGAACTCAACGCGGCAGCCGTAATACCTAATCCTATGCCAATTGCATATTGAATTTCAAAATGATAAATACAATACATGCCAATGAGGGCTATGCAACCAACTAAAAGCTCTTTGTAGTTAAATTTCATTTTAAATACAAGCGGTTCAAGTAAAGCGGTAAATATGCCAGCGGTGGCCAAACAAGTTAAAGCAATTGATGCATTAGCGTATTTAATTGATCCATAAAAAGCCACCCAATGAATAGCAATGATCGATCCAATACCCATAAATCGGAATAATTCAGCTCGCGATATTTTAATAAATTCCTTTCGATAATATAAAATAATTAAGAAAATAGCGGCCGTAATCCAGGTTCTATGCCAAACTAGTGGAAATTCTTTGAGTTCAATTGCACGTCCTAAAACCCCTGTAAAGCCCCATAGGAACACAGCTAGATGCATTTTTAATAAGGCATTTTTCATAATTTGACACAAAATAGCAGAAATATCTGCTAATAGTTGGCATTTAAGAAAGAAAATTATACTTTTGCCATCCTTAAAAAAAATTAGTAGCGATGCCAAAGATGAAGACCCACTCCCGTGCCAAGAAAACTTTCAAAATTACAGGAAGTGGAAAAGTAAAACGTTTTAAAGCTTATAAAAGTCACTTGTTGACTAAAAAAGCAACCTCACGTAAGCGTCATTTACGAGGTAGTACTTTAGTAGACAAAACCAATCTTAGAATGGTTAACCGTCTTCTTTGTATAGGAGGATAAGCCTTAAAACATAAGAGCAGTCAATTGGTAACAAAGGCTGTTTGTAAAATATAAAGTAATAACAGTCAAAAAAATTAAAATATGCCACGTTCAAAAAACGCCGTAGCAAGCAGAGCCAGAAAGAAAAAAATATTAGCACAAGCTAAAGGATATTATGGTAAACGTAAAAATGTATTTACCGTAGCCAAAAACGTTGTTGAAAAAGGGATGACCTACAAATTTGTTGGTCGTAAATTAAAGAAGCGTGACTTTAGAACATTATGGATTGCTCGTATTAATGCGGCAGTTCGTGCTGAAGGAATGAACTATTCAACTTTCATCAACAAATTAGCAAAAGCAGATATCACTTTGAACCGTAAAGTATTAGCTGATATGGCTATGAACGAACCGGATACATTTAAAGCGATATTAGCTAAGGTTAAGTAGTTTTGAATTAAAGAAATTAGTAAGCGCACTTAGTGGCGCTTTTTTTCGTTACGGTAATGGATAGATTTAAATAAGATGAAAAATATCTTGTGATTTATATCATGAATTAAAATGTTGAAAATAAGAATTATATTTTCTTCTTTGATTAACTTTGGCGCGGTGAAAAAAATAATCGCAGTTTTTTTATTAGTACTTATTTCAACTCAATTATTCATACGAATTGGGGTTTATATTTCTTGGAAGGCCAATCAAGAAGTTCTAGCCAAAACAGAATGCATTAACAGAAATGTAAAAAACTCGTGTTGTAAAGCAAAATGTCAACTTGCAAAACAATTTTCTAAGCTTGATAAATCAAGTAGCGAAAATGAAAAGCAAAATCATAAGAATATCTATTCAGATTTTGAACCGTTTATTATAGTTGAAGCATCAGTAAAAGATAAGCCCATTGACTATTGCTTTGAAATCAGATCATACAAAATCTTCAATGATTTGTATGATTTTAGTCTTTCGCGGTATTCGTTTCATCCACCCAATCAGATTGTTTAGTTAGGCCATTTATTTTATCAACTAAACAAAATTTTAATCTTATGCGTTATTTATTAACGGGATTGATAAGTCTATTTCTGACTTTACCAATCTCAGCTTGCGATATCTGTGGATGTTCTTCAGGTAGCAATAGTCTTGGCGTTTTGCCGCGATTTCAAAGTTCATTTATTGGTATTCGCTATCAAACACAACAATTTCGGTCTAAACCACATCATATTTTAAATGAGCAATTTGACGGTAGCCGTGAAATTTTTCATACAACAGAAATTTGGGGGCGATATAATCCACATCGAAGAGTTCAAATTTTTGGCTTTATCCCTTATCGTATGAACGATCGAATTGAAGGCAATAATTCACTCATGAATAAAGGTTTGGGTGATATGCAATTACTGATCAATTACCTTGCTTATTATACACCAATTGAGTCGAACTCAATCTTTAAGCAAAGTCTGCAATTTGGAGCTGGTATTAAATTGCCAACAGGTAATTATACCAAGCTAAACAATGGTCTTTTTATTCATCAAAACATGCAAATTGGTTCAGGTTCATTTGATATTCCTATGAATTTGATTTATTCATTTCGGAGAAAAAAGATGGGATTTACTTTAGAAACGAACTATAAATTAAATGGCAGTAATTCGATGGGATATTCATTCGGCAATCGATTGAATGCTGCACTACGTGGATTGAGATGGATCGAAAAACCTAAAATCACCTACTTGCCACAGATTAGTTCGAGTGTCGAATATGCAAGTATTGATCAACAAAATAATGTAGATATTGAGTTTACGGGTGGTACTACCTTATTAGCTTCGTTAGGTTGTGACCTCTATCTGAAACGATTTGCATTCGGTCTTCATTTTCATCAACCTTATTATCAAAATCTTGGAGAGGGTTATACAAATTCTAAAACTCGTATGATGGCGAATTTTATTTACTTATTTAATACAAAACAAAAACATGAAAAATAATTTTTTTATTATATCCTTATTGATTCTAGTCTTGCTATCATGCAATAAACAAAAAGCAATTTCGAATGATATTGAAAAACCTGTTGTAACCATTGTAGAACCGAATTCATTAGATACAATTACATTAAGTATTGATCCTGAGTTACACATTGAATTTACAGCATCGGATAATATTGGTTTAAATACAATCAGCGTTAAATTGTTTGATGCGAATTCTAATTTGCTTTTTTCGGCAGATCCTTCTGTCAATAAATTGAAAGTATATCCTTATCATACTCATTATATACCTAGTGGTATTGTGTCGAGCACAATGATGAAAATAATGATTGATGCAATTGATCTTGCTGGAAATGGATTACATAAAGAAATTAGTGTCGTTGTAAAACCTTAAGGCGATTGACATAAATAATATACGAATGAAAATGCTCAATTTACGCTGATTCATTAGTCGCTATATTTTTAGCGGCAATATATCCACTTGTCCAGGCATGTTGAAAATTAAATCCTCCCGTGATGCCATCAATATCCATAATCTCACCACCAAAATATAAATTATCAACCAATTTACTTTCCATTGTGAGCGGATTTATTTCAGACAGCTCAATACCACCGCAGGTTACAAATTCTTCTTTAAATGTCGTCTTACCTTCTACTTGTAAGGTTTGTGTTGTTAGATTATGAATTAATTTATTTTGTTCTTTTGTTGGTAGCTCACTCCATTTTGTATTCATTGAAATGCCCGATTCAAGTAATAAGTAGTCCCAAAGTCGATTCGGTAAACCAAAAGGATTTTTACTTCCAATAGTATTAGCGCCTTGTGTATTGCGATAATGATTCCATTTTTCACGCACTTCATT